>RCNB010000438.1_pt1 | contig 28675 bp, 30 predicted proteins | sample 2041321 | NCBI WGS metagenome assembly RCNB01 (sample SAMN09708232, study PRJNA481090) | Marine sediment metagenome, whole genome shotgun sequencing project. | reverse complement strand
CAGAAAAAAGGAGAACCTTTTAACCTGATGAAAAATATTCCTATTGACCTTGAGGAGATAGAGGAGTTGATTAATTCTTAATAGAAATTATATTCTTTTATTCCCCTTCTGCCACCATTTAGGTGTTAACACACGTTCGCCAAATTTCCAGATATCATCTATTTTAAGAACTGCTTTTCTAAAAGGACTATTAGCAAACTTAATGCCTACTCTATGCCACCATTTAGAAAAATCTTTATTGTAAGGACATACACGAATACAAATAGCACAATCTGTATTCATACCAACCCAAAATTTAAAGCATTTTTCGGCATTAACAGTCCATTTTTTAATTCCTGTTTGACTCGAGAAATTTGGAGGTGATGCTTGTGGTTTGCCAAATGGGATGGCTTTTACAGGGCAGCCTTTAGAGCAACGTTCACAAACATTACAAAACTTTTTTACACCAAACTCAACAGGTTTATCAGGGAGCAAAGGCAAATCTGTAAACACTTTTGCTATTCTAATATTGGGTCCGAATTTCTGATTAATAAGTAATCCATTTTTTCCATATTCCCCCAATCCTGCTTCAATTGCCATAGGAATATTTAAAGCAGTATCGTTAAGAGAGGCAACAGCTTTGTAACCTAAGTTGGAAATAAATTGTGCTATGGTGTTTGCACAATTTAATCCTGTTGAATAACCAATTCCTGTAGCTGCTCCACTTAAAGCAGCAGGATATGTTTTGCTTAATTCATAATCCATAGGAATAATGATCATTATGGCATGTTTCATTCCTTTAGGTAAATCGAATGGTTTAGCTTCTTGCGTCTTTCTATCAAAATTATGAGAGTATACCCAACGTTCGTCAATATTGCAAACGCCAACCATCCCAGCTCCAAACATTTTTGCAGCAAGTTTCACTCTATTTGTGGTGTCTTCAATTGAGGTAAGTTCTACTTTAGAAGGTGAGCTTTCGATTTGTATAGTATAATAATCTGTAAAACCTTCGACGGTTCCTTTAGTTTCAAAATCGCGTTCTCCAACCACATCTGTTAAATGCCAACTCGCATTTCTAAATGCATAATCCCAATGGTCAAAACCTTTAGCTTTTTTAGGCGCATAATTAGCAATATCGTAACTTAAAAAAAACTTTTTCGGATTCACTTTTTCATCCCAAATAGCTCTGCTAAAAATGTCATTTTTCTGATTGAAGCGCTTTAATTGTGGTGAAATTTCAAACGCTTCATTTATAAATTCTGTGGATGAGTTTTTAACCTTGCGTACATTCATATTAAGGTTTTTAAAAATTGAACTACTCCTTTTTGGCACCAATTAAATTACTTACAACAAATACTATAATCGCTGGTAACACCCAACCTAAGTTTTGATTTGCTAAAGGAATGATTTCTTTAATTCCTTTTAAACTATCTTCTGGTAATAAAAACCCTAAAAAATCGGGAATACTAAATAAGAAAGTTACTAAAACAACTGCTTTAAAAACAGTACTTGATGCATATTTCTCAGGAATAACGTTTAATAAAATAAGAACGATCGTTATTGGGTAAATAAACATTAAGGCTGGCAATGCTACAACTATTATATAGTGTACATCAAACTGCCCAACAAGTACTCCTAACAGACAAGCAATAATTGCTGTTATTGTATAAACCACTTGCGAATCTTTAAATAACCCTTTAAAAAAATCTGCGGTACCCACAATTACGGAAACCGCTGTTGTAAAGCATGCTAGCGATATCAATACACTTAAAAATACGTTACCAATATTTCCTAAGGTTTTTATACTTAAACCTGTTAGTAGTTCTGGTCTTGTTATTGAAGTTTCAAATTCGGTATTATGCATAGCACCTAAGGCTATCATTCCTGTGTATATTATAAATAATCCAAATGCAGCCACTAATCCGGATTTGGTAATTATTGCCTTTTTATCTTCAAAAGAAACACCTCCTTCTAAATTAAGAGAGATAATAACAACGCCTCCAATTAAAACACCTCCAAGAGCATCATATGTTTGATACCCTTCAAGTAATCCAGCGATTAGTGCTGGTGATTCTAAAACTGATTCATTCATGCTTTCTGGCGAATAGAAAAGTCCGATAATTATTATTGCTAAAAGAATTAAAACAATTAGAGGCGTAAGAAATTTGCCAAGTATACTCAGTATACTATCCCTTTTCATGATAAAAATAAATGCTAGTCCAAAATAGATACTACTTGTTAATAAAGAGCTTGTATTAAAAAAGGGCTGAATTGCCATTTCATGTGTTACTGCTGCAGTTCGTGGTATTGGCAGCGTAACTGCAATAAGATAAACACACAAGCAATACACTAAACTAAATAAAGGGGACACTTTATTACCAAAGTCTAACATAGTTCCTTGTAACCTTGCATGACCAAACAAAGCTAATAGCGGAATTACTGCTGCAGAGGTTACAAAACCAAGAGCAACAAGCCACCACTCTGGACCTGAGTTAAAACCTAATTGAGGTGGAAGTATTAAGTTTCCAGCACCAAAAAAACTCGCAAATATTGCAAAACCTATTATTAATATTGTTTTTCTATTATTCATTTCATAGAATTATCTTTGTGAAAGATACTTTAAAAATGATATTAGCATACAGAGGCATCGACATTTTTTACTCCGATGAAGGCCAAGGAGAGCCAGTAATCCTTCTTCATGGATTTCTAGAAAATAGTGCGATGTGGAATTTTATCAAACCCGATTTGTTGAAAAAACATAGAGTGATATGCATGGATCTTCTCGGGCACGGTCGCACCGGATCGCTTGGCAATGTCCATAGTATGGAGGATATGGCATCCACTTTAGAAACACTGATGGACCATCTGGGTTTGGATAAAGCCATTATTTTTGGTCATAGCATGGGCGGTTATGTAGCTCTTGCTTTCGCTGAATTATTTCCATACTACATTAGAGGACTTGCGCTCATCAATACGTCACCGCTACCTGATACCAAAGAAAAGCGTGTGATGAGAGATAGGGCCATTAAAGCGGTAAGCCAGAACAAACGACTCTTTGTCAGCATGGCTGTTCAAAACTTATTTGCAGAAAAGAATCATGTATCCCTGAAAAAGGATATACAATTGGCGAAGAATGTGGCTATGCAAACATCTCTTCAAGGCATTGTTGCAGCGTTGGCCGGAATGAAAATAAGAAAGAACCGAGTTGACGTCTTGAAGAAGATCAACTGCCAGAAAATGATAGTCATCGGCCGCAATGATATGGTCATGGATGTAGAGGCATTAGATAAAGTTGTAAGAAATATCAATATCGATATCATCGAATTCTCCGATGGTCATATGAGCCATATTGAGAATAAAACCGAATTAACGTACGCTTGTATGCATTTCATCGAAAAAATATAGCTTTTTAGCGGATAAATGATTTTATTTTTCTATTTTTAAAATCCCAAATCATTAGTAATGAATAATTAACCGCAAAAACTTAATGTAATGTCTAAATTTTATTGCTCACTTTTCGGCCATGATTACGAGGTATCAAAAAAGGTCACTTACCATGTTAAGGAATATACTTGTAGGCATTGTGATAAACAATTGACTACTAACGGTCATGGACGATTGATCGATCTTACCCCAACATATAGAGAAATTAATTCTACCCTCGAAAGAATATATACCAATAAACAGAGAAGAACTGCATCATAGCGAAAACGATTTAGTTTTTTCGTCATTGTTAATAACTTGTTAATAATATTTTATATATTTAGGAACATTAAATCCCTAACTAGAGTATTAATAGCTAACAAAACGAAATTGTGAGACAACTTTATTGTTCACTTTTTGGACATGATTTTAATGTATCCAAGCAGGTTACATATCATGTAAAAGAGTACACTTGCAAGCATTGCAAAACGGAAGTAACGAATAATGGAAAAGGCGGATACACGCCATTGACACCTAAATTCAAGGAAATTAATTCGGTGCTAGAGCGCATTCACTCAAGACGATTGGAGAGAAGAATCAATAAACCTAGGTTTATTGAGCATCAAGAGAATTCCAGCCTTGAGCCTTTAATGGAATTTGAGTTCCCGCTCGTGTGATTAAATGCATTCCTGCATTTTTTTCTTTCATATAACCGATGACGGTGAAGTTTGGGTTGCCCTTGATTTTTGGGTAATCGTCTTGGCTTATGGTCATTAAAAGCTCATAATCTTCACCCCCATTCAGTGCTATTGTCGTACTATCAATATCAAATTCCTCACAAGTGGAAATAACTTGTGGGTCCAAGGGGATCTTATCTTCATGCAAATCACACCCAACATCACTTTGCTTACAGAGATGAATGATTTCGGAGGAAAGGCCATCGCTTATATCGATCATGGATGTTGGTTTTACATTAAGATCGTTTAATAAATTCACGATGTCTTTCCTGGCTTCAGGTTTTAATTGACGTTCAATGATATATGTATAAGCATCAAGGTCTGGTTGGTTATTGGGGTTTACTTTAAATACTTCCTTTTCACGCTCTAGAATTTGCAATCCCATATAAGCTGCGCCTAGATCGCCTGTAACCACTAAAAGGTCATTTGCTTGGGCGCCATTTCTATAGACAACTCTTTTTTTATCTGCGGTTCCAATGGCAGTCACAGAAATCAACAATCCTGTGGTTGATGAGGTTGTATCTCCTCCTACAACATCAATTCCGTATAATTTGGCAGCTGCTTCAATACCAGAATAAAGATCTTCTAGTGCTTCAAGTGGAAACCTATTTGATACGGCAATAGACACCGTGACCTGTGTCGCCATGGCATTCATGGCATAAATGTCAGATAAATTAACAATGATCGATTTATACCCTAAATGTTTCAGTGGCATATAACTTAGGTCAAAATGAACACCCTCTAAAAGAAGATCGGTCGTTACTAAAACTTGTTCTTTAGCGAATTGCAAAACAGCGGCATCATCACCAATGCCTTTAATCGTAGATTTTTGATGGATCGTGAAATTCTTGGTCAGATGTTCAATTAATCCAAATTCACCGAGTGAAGACAGGTCTGTCTTACTTTGATTCTTATCTTCTATCATGGTGCAAAAATAATAACCTTCGTCGTAATAGTAGGATAAATGGATCTTTAATTGTTTAATATTAAAGGAGTCTCATTTCAATTAAAATGTCACTCGTCGATTTACGTCTGAATTAACAAAAAAAGCAATTATTTTGGGGTAAATTGCGTTATCATTTAAATTATTGATCAATGAATAATAGATCTACTTATATTAGAATGTTACTATTGTCATTATGTCTCATGGCATTTGTGAATTGTAATAACGAAGAATTAGCGAAAGGCTTCGTAACAGACACAGATGGTGATTCTTTTAACGATAATTCAGATAATTGCCCGGAATTCTCTAATCCGGATCAATTGGATACAGATTCCGACGGTATAGGAGATGTTTGTGATGAAGACGATGATAATGATGGTGTCTTAGATACTGAAGATAATTGTCCATTGGTTGCGAATGCTACTCAACTTGATAGTGATAACAATGGTATAGGAGATGTTTGTGACGACGACGATATCGATGATGATGGCATAGCCAACGAAAGCGATAATTGTCCAATGGAGGCTAATACTGATCAATTGGATACAGATCTAGACGGTATAGGAGATGTTTGTGATGAAGACGATGATAACGATGGTGTTTTGGATATTGATGATAATTGCCCGTTGATTGAGAATGCGGACCAAGCAGATGCTGATAATAATGGGATTGGAGATGCCTGCGAGACAACACCTCCAGGACCACTACACCCTTGTGAAAATGGTTTTGCAGGACCTTATCCTTGTGATGGTTATGATCTAATGTCGTTCGTGCCAATTTCTACTTTGGCTACAACTGCTGGGAATCCTGAAGGAAGTGATATTTGGGGTTGGACGGACCCTACAACAGGAAATGAATATGCCTTGGTAGCCACAACAAATAGCACCGCTTTTGTTGACATTACAGACCCTTTGGATCCAATTTTCTTGGGAAGGATGGAAACCTCTGGCGGAACTAATTTTTGGAGAGATGTAAAGGTTTACAACAATCATGCATTTATTGTGGCAGATAATGTTGGGCAACACGGCATGCAAGTATTTGATCTTACTAGATTGCGAAATGTACCGAATCCTCCAGAAACGTTTGCTCCTGATACAGTTTATAATGGAGTAGGAAGCTGTCATAATATTGTTATTAACGAAAGTGAGGCTGTTGCCTATTTGGTTGGATGTAATACTGCAAGTGGCGGACCCGTGTTTATTGATATATCCAACCCAACGAATCCTGTTAGTCTTGGGGCCTATCCGGATAGAGGGTATACGCACGATGCGCAGGTTGTCACTTACAATGGTGCTGACACTGATTATATTGGAAAAGAAATATTCATTGGTAGCAACGCAAACAACGTGGTTATTTTGGATGTAACAGATAAATCGAATGTTGTTTTTATTAGCGAATTCGACTATCCTCAATTAAGTTATGCACATCAAGGTTGGTTTACAGAAGACCAACGCTATTTTATTCTAGGAGATGAAGTCGATGAGCTAGATTTTGGAATTAACACCAAAACTGTTGTCTTTGATTTTAATGACCTGGACAATCCAATACTATCATCTACATATTCTGGACCTTCAACTGCAATAGACCATAATGGCTATGTTCTAGGGGATGAATTTTATTTATCCAATTATACCGCTGGACTTAGAGTATTGGATATAACGAATATTGCTGCCTCATCCAATTCAATGAGTGAGATTGGTTACTTCGATACTTATCCATCCAATAATAACACCAGTTTTAATGGCGTTTGGAGCGCCTATCCATATTTCGCTAGTGGCAATATTGTTATATGCGATATAAATAGCGGTTTGTTTGTGGTGAGAAAAAGTGAATGATTTTAATTTCCTCTTATGCTAAAATCCTACAGAAATATTCTTCTTCTAATACTATTAGTAGCCAACGGAGTTCATATCGGATGTTCTTCTAAAGACGATGAAAGCCCGATTGATCAAAGCCCGATGATTTTCCTTAATGAAATAGATTCTGTGATTACCTTGGGAGGTACTAAAAATGAATCGGCACGATCCATTAAGAATACGAGTGATGGCGGTTATGTTATACTAGGATATACCCAAAGTATGGATGGAGATATCAGTGATAAGCAAAATGAGAGTTTTGATTATTGGATACTGAAATATGACGTACAGAATTCCTTGCAGTGGTCCAAGACTTATGGGGGAACTGGTACTGATGTAGGCAGCGATATTGTCCAGACCAATGATGGCGGCTATGCCATTATTGGATATAGCACTAGTTCGGATGAGGATGTCACAGAAAATGCTGGGGCTCATGATTATTGGATTGCAAAACTTGATACCACTGGAAATATTTCCTGGCAAAAGTCTTTTGGATATTCAGGAACTGATGATGGATTATCAATCATTCAAGCCTCTGATAATGGCTATTTGATTACAGGAGTCTTAGACGTAAGCGCATCAGGAGGGGCTGGTAATACGAGAAATGCAAATTCAAGACATGCCGGAGGAGATTACTGGGCGATCAAACTGGATACAAGTGGAACTTTGCAATGGAGTAAGTACTTTGGAGGCTCCTTTACCGATACACCTTTCGATGTCATTCAAACCAATACTGGATATATATTAGTGGGGGCTTCTGATAGTAATGATGTAGACATTACCAATAGTAATGGTCAATACGATTTTTGGGTCATCAACATATCAAATACCGGAGCATTGATTTGGGAAAAGTCATTCGGAGGATCCGAAATCGATGAGGCACGAGCCATAGTACATTCAGGCGATGGAAATTTCCTGATTGTCGGTGATACTAGGAGTAATGATGTGGATATATCTGAAAATCTAGGTGGCGCTGATTTGTGGGTCATTAAAATTGATTCTTTAGGTGAATTGTTATGGGAAAAGACTCTGGGAGGAAGCAGTTTTGATGTTGGAAGATCAATTAAAAAAATGCAGGATGGTGGGTTTTTGGTGAGTGGTAGCTCAAGAAGTTCAGACGGAGATGTCAATATCAATCAAGGTCAGAATGATGCTTGGGTCCTGAAAATAAATAATATGGGTAATTTGGAATGGGAGAAATCCATTGGAGGAACCTCCATTGATTTTGCAAATGATGCCATTGAATTAATTGACGGTAGTGTTATTGCCGTTGGGGAAACCATTAGTAATGATGGAGATATTATACTGAATCAAGGCTTCACGGATTTATTGATTATTAAACTTAAATGAAAATGAAAATGAAAAAAGTTGTTTTAATAATAGGCTCAATCATGATTTTATGGTCATGCGGTAACGACGATAATGTCGATAACCAAAAACAAGAAGTCCAAGTAGCATTTAGTTTTACTCACAATTGGGATGGTGCCGATGTCACTTCGGCAGATTTCAATACAATACAGTACACTAATGAGAATGGCGAGCAATTAAGTATTGAACGCTTAAGATACCTGATTTCCGATGTCACGTTCATTAAAGATAGTGGAGAAGAATTTTCTGTAGATGATTATAACTTAATTGATGTCACCAATAATACGGGTTTAACATATGCGCCTTCCATCCAGCTTCCAGAAGGGACATATACCAGTATTAGGTTTACTTTTGGGTTTGATAATGAAGATAACGTTGACGGGGCTTATCTAGATCTTAATTCAGCATCTTTCAATGTTCCTTTTATGTTAGGAGGTGGTTATCATTTTATGCAATTCGACGGTAAATATATAGACGATACGAGTATGGAGACTGGATTTAATTATCATGCGATTAGAGCAGTGGATAATCCAGGGACTAGCCCTACATTTCCACAAGACACATTTTTTGAGGTCGATTTAGGTACTGTATCCATTACAGATGATGCAACCCTTGAGGTGCGAATGAATATCGCTGAGTGGTTCAAGAACCCACATATTTGGAATCTAAATGATCTCGACACAGTGTTGATGCCTAACTCTACTGCCCAGATCATGATGTATGATAATGGAAGAACTGTTTTTAGTCTTGGTAATGTTATCCAATAAATGAAGAATAAATTTAGCATATTTTTGATTTCAATCGGAATGGGTTTCTTTAGTTCCTGTTCCAATGAAAGTATTCAACAATATGAACCAACACCATTGAATTTAGATATCCCTCCTTTATTCGAACAGACTATTATTCCTCCAGTAATACCTTTTAATAACCCTATGACAGTTGAAGGTATCGCGCTTGGTAAGACGTTGTTTTTTGACCCGATACTTTCAGGGGATAATACACAGGCCTGTGCAAGTTGCCATGCGCCTCAAAATGCATTTACAGATGATACTGCATTTAGTGTTGGCATAGATGGATTGTTTGGCAATCGAAATTCAATGCCCTTATTCAACCTTGCATGGAATTATAATGAACGATTTACTTGGGATGGCCGAGAATTGAGTCTAGAAAGGCAAGCACTCGAACCAGTAGCTAATCCCATCGAAATGCACAGCAATTGGAGTGAGGTTGTTGCTGAATTACAAAGCCATGAAGAATATCCAGGACTATTTGAATTGGCCTTTGGCACTTCTGAAATAGATTCGACCTTTGTTACTAGAGCCATTGCTCAGTTTGAACGCACCTTAATTTCAGGAGATTCAAGATTTGACAGGCATTTGTTAGGCGAAGAAACATTGACTCCGGAAGAACTTAACGGTTTCGATGTGTTCATGGACGAAGCAAGAGGTGACTGTTTTCATTGTCACGGTAACGCAAATAATCCGCTATGGACAGACAATATCTTCCATAATAATGGTTTAGATGCCAATTTCACGGATCTAGGTTTAGGTGCCGTTACAGGAGACCCATCGGATAACGGGAAATTCAGGTCCCCTTCAATCAGGAATTTGGCATTCACCGCACCATATATGCACGACGGTCGCTTTGCAACTCTTGATGAGGTCATTGACCATTATAGTGAGGGGCTTCAAGATTCACCGACGATAGATCCACTTATGAAAATGGTCGATCAAGGGGGAGTTCATCTTTCAGGTCAAGATAAGGCAGACCTGAAACAGTTTCTACTATCCTTGACGGATGAAGCTTTTGTCAATAATCCAGACTTCCAGAATCGATAAGATTTCCCTATCAAGGCATTTGCTAATATAATGTTAGGTTGTATGGTAAAAAGGGACTTAAATTGTATATTTGCTCACTATTTAGAATAAATCTGAATAATTATGATAAAAGTATCTGATACCGCTAAGAAAAAGGTCGTAGAACTTATGACAGACGATGGGTTTGATGCCAATTCGGATTACGTTCGTGTTGGTGTTAAAAGTGGCGGTTGTTCAGGACTTTCTTATGACCTAAATTTCGACAAGTCGCAAGATGAAGGAGATAAGATATTTGAGGATAATGGTGTTAAGATCATTGTAGACAAGAAAAGTTTCTTATATCTTATCGGTACTACTTTGGAGTATTCAGGGGGGTTGAATGGAACGGGGTTTGTTTTTAATAATCCGAATGCGAATAGAACATGTGGTTGTGGTGAAAGTTTTTCACTTTAATTTTTTTGAAGAAAATCGAAGATGAGTAAATATACAGAAGACGATTTAAGAGAAGAACTGAAAACCAAGGAATATGAGTATGGTTTTTATACGGATATTGATTCTGAAACATTTCCTAATGGATTGGATGAAGATATAGTTCGTGCCATTTCCAAGAAAAAAGAGGAACCTCAATGGATGACCGATTGGCGTTTAGAGGCCTTCCGTGCCTGGCAAAAAATGGAGGAACCTGAATGGGCCAATGTTCATTATAAAAAACCTGATTTTCAAGGCATTTCTTACTATTCCGCTCCAAACGGCAAGGCAAAGTACGATAGCATTGATGAGGTGGATCCTGAACTGTTGGCAACGTTTGAGAAGCTTGGGATTTCCCTTGACGAGCAAAAGATGCTCGCTGGTGTAGCCATGGATGTTGTTATAGATTCAGTGTCTGTAGCCACGACTTTCAAGAAAACATTGGGCGAAAAAGGCATCATTTTCATGAGTATTTCGGAAGCCATTAAAGAACACCCGGAGCTGGTCAAGAAATATATGGGAACAATCGTTCCTCAAAAAGACAATTTCTATGCGGCTCTTAATAGTGCGGTCTTTAGTGATGGGTCATTTTGTTACATCCCCAAAGGTGTGCGTTGCCCTATGGAACTCTCTACCTATTTTAGGATCAACCAGGCAGGAACAGGTCAGTTTGAGAGAACCTTGGTGATTGCCGATGAAGGTAGTTATGTTTCGTATCTAGAAGGTTGTACGGCGCCAAGTCGTGATGAAAACCAATTGCATGCAGCGGTGGTTGAGTTGATTGCACTAGATGATGCAGAAATAAAATACAGCACCGTTCAGAATTGGTATCCAGGGAATGCAGAAGGCAAAGGCGGTGTATACAACTTTGTAACCAAGCGCGGTTTATGTGAGAAAAATGCTAAAATATCTTGGACTCAAGTAGAGACCGGCTCGGCGGTAACCTGGAAATATCCTTCTTGCATACTTAAAGGAGACAATTCGGTTGGTGAATTCTATTCGATTGCTGTTACAAATAACTATCAGCAAGCAGATACTGGAACTAAAATGATTCACTTAGGAAAGAATACTAAGAGTACCATAATTTCAAAAGGCGTATCAGCCGGAAAATCGCAAAATAGCTACCGTGGATTAGTGAAGATAGCTCCTAATGCTGACAATGCAAGGAATTTTTCACAATGCGATAGTTTGCTAATGGGAAATGAGTGCGGTGCGCATACCTTCCCTTATATCGAAGTAAAGAATAAGACGGCACAGATTGAACACGAGGCTACAACCAGTAAAATTGGGGAAGACCAGATTTTTTACTGTAATCAAAGAGGTATTAATACAGAAAAAGCCATCGCTTTGATAGTAAATGGATTCAGTAAAGAGGTGTTGAATAAACTGCCAATGGAATTTGCGGTGGAAGCTCAAAAATTATTAGAAATCTCCTTAGAGGGTTCTGTAGGATAAATAAAGAAGAAATGAATAAAACACTTCTATCAATAGCAATTGTGTTCAGCATTTTTGCTTGTAAAAATGATTCAAAGAAAGAAGTTGGTGTTGAGGAAACGCCTCAAGTAGATATCACCAAGGACAACACTGGCATAAAAGAACTTAGAGGCGAATTCATATATTTTGCAGATGCAGCAGTATTGCAAACGCCAACCGAGGTTTATGGCGTGGTCATAGATTCCATGATGCATGTTCTAGAGAGTCAAGTAAAAGAGTTTAAAAAAGAAGCCACAGACATGGTGCCTGTGACCGTTAGAGGGAAAATTTCGGCAAAACCTGAGGGCGAAGAAGGTTGGCCATATAGGGTTGAAATCCTTGAGGTCTTGAAAGTATTTCCACCGAAAGCGGAAGACAATAATGTTATCAAAATAGAAAAGCAAACCAAATAAGATGTTAGAGATAAAGAACTTGCAAGCAAGTGTGGAGGACAAGAATATATTGAGAGGAATAAACCTTAAGGTCAATCCTGGTGAAGTACATGCCATTATGGGACCTAACGGATCAGGTAAAAGCACCCTAGCTTCTGTGGTCGCTGGTAAGGAAGAGTATGAAGTAACTGATGGTAGTATTCTTTTTGAAGGTGAAGATATCGAAGAATTATCTGCTGAAGAAAGAGCACATAAAGGGGTTTTTATGTCGTTTCAGTATCCAGTTGAAATTCCTGGGGTTACCGTTACGAATTTCATGAAAACCGCTATTAATGAAACGCGGAAAGCGAAAGGACTGGAAGACATGCCGGCCAAAGACATGCTGAAAATGATTCGTGAGAAATCAGAGATGTTGGAAATTGACCGTAAATTCTTGTCAAGGTCCCTAAATCAAGGGTTTTCAGGTGGAGAGAAAAAGCGAAATGAGATTTTTCAGATGGCTATGTTAGAGCCTAAATTGGCTATTCTCGATGAAACGGATTCAGGTCTCGATATTGATGCCTTACGTATTGTTGCGAATGGTGTCAATAAGCTGCGAAGTAAAGACAATGCTGTCGTGGTAATCACGCATTATCAGAGATTACTTGATTATATAATTCCAGACTTTGTACATGTGTTGTATGAAGGTCGTATCGTTAAATCCGGTGGAAAAGAGTTAGCACACGAGCTTGAAGAAAAAGGCTATGATTGGATCAAAGAAGAAGTGAACGCTTAATTAAAGGCAAATGGAGTTAAAAGAAAAACTAGTATCATCATTTTTAGCATTCGAAAATAATGTCGATGTAGATTCTCCTGTGCATGATATTAGGAGTGAAGCCATTAAAGGTTTCGAGGAAAAGGGATTTCCTTCCAAAAAAGAGGAAGCATGGAAATACACCTCCTTGAACAGTATTTTGAAACATGATTACAGTGTGTTCCCAAAGCAGGAAAATGCTATAGAGTATCGCGATGTAAAGAAATATTTTCTACATGATATCGATACCTATAAAATCATTTTCATCGACGGAAAATATTCATCGCATTTATCGCAGACTACGCATGACGGTATCGATGTTTGCCTGATGTCGGCGGCGCTTTCAAAACCAAAATATCGATTGATCATCGAGAACTACTTTAATAAAGTGGCAACAGATGATAGTCTTTCTAACTTGAATACCGCATTTTCAAGCGAAGGTGCATATATTCATATACCGAAGAATAAATTGGTAGAGAAGCCAATACAGATCATACATTTTTCAACTGGGAACGAATCAGCCTTAATGTTACAACCGCGAAATTTAATTGTGGTTGATGAGAATTCACATGTACAGATCATCGAGCGCCATCAAAGCTTGACTGAGAATCCAGTACTGACTAATTCTGTAACAGAGATCTTTGCCAATAAAAGAGCCATTATCGATTACTATAAAGTTCAAAATGATAATGGACATGCTTCGTTAGTGGATAATACCTTCATTAATCAGAAACAAGAAAGTCACTGTTCCGTGCATACATTTTCATTTGGCGGAAAACTTACAAGAAACAATCTCAATTTCTTCCAGAATGGAGAGCGCATAGATTCTACATTAAAGGGAATCACGATCATCGAAGACAAACAGCATGTGGATCATAATACGCTGGTGCACCATATTGAGCCAAATTGTGAAAGTCATCAAGATTACAAAGGTATTTTCGATGATAGGTCAACTGGCGTATTCAATGGAAAGGTGGTTGTTGAAAAAGAAGCCCAAAAAACCAACGCATTCCAAGCAAATAATAACATCTTGGTAAGCGATAAATCAACGATCAATACAAAACCACAACTTGAGATCTTTGCTGACGATGTAAAATGTTCTCATGGGTGTACCATCGGACAATTAGACGAAAGCGCCCTGTTTTATTTACGCACAAGAGGGATTCCTGAGAAAGAAGCTAAAGCCTTATTGATGTATGCTTTTGCGAATAATGTTTTGGAAAGTGTAAAGATTCCAGAACTAAAAGGACGTATAAAAAAGTTGATTGCCAACAAAATTGGCGTTAATATAGGATTCGAACTTTAATCAATCCTGAACAATTCTCCTTATGAGTGTAGCATTTAATGTTCACGAAATCAGAAAGGATTTCCCCATACTATCACGCGAAGTAAATGGTCATCCTTTAGTGTATTTTGACAATGCAGCCACCTCGCAAACACCTAAAGTGGTTATTGATTCTATTGTCGATTACTACAGCAATTACAATGCGAATATTCATCGTGGTGTGCATACCTTGAGTCAAGAAGCTACGGATGCCTATGAACAAGCTCGGAATAAGATCCAGACCCATTTCAATGCTGCGAGAACTCATGAGGTCATATTTACTTCGGGTACGACGCATAGTATCAACTTAGTAGCCAATGGATTCACGAGTATTTTGAAAGAAGGCGATGAGCTCCTGGTTTCGGCCATGGAACATCACAGTAATATTGTGCCATGGCAAATGCTATGTGAAAGAACAGGTTCAGTTTTAAAAGTCATTCCCATGAATCAAGAAGGGGAGTTGCTGATGAATGCCTATGAAGAGTTGCTATCGGATAAGACAAAACTTGTTTTCTGTAATCATGTGTCAAATGCTTTAGGCACCATAAACCCCATCGAAGAAATAATCCAAAAAGCACATGATGTCGGTGCCGCCGTATTGATTGATGGCGCACAAGCATGTCCGCATATAAAGCCGGATGTTCAGGCATTGGATGTTGATTTTTATGTGGCCTCTGCTCATAAACTTTGTGGACCAACTGGTGTCGGAATGCTTTATGGTAAAGAAGAATGGCTTAATAAACTGCCACCCTATCAAGGTGGTGGAGAAATGATTTCTGAGGTGACTTTCGAGAAAACCACCTATGCAGACTTGCCTCATAAATTTGAAGCAGGAACACCAAATATTTCTGGAGGGATAGCCTTTGGAGTAGCTCTGGATTATATGAATGGCATCGGATTCGATACGATAGCTTCTTATGAAGATGAGTTGCTTCAATATGCTACGGAGCAATTATTGGAGCTTGAAGGATTGAAGATCTATGGAACATCTCCAAACAAAACTGCAGTCATTTCTTTTAATGTAGGAGATATCCACCCATATGATATTGGTACCATCCTTGATAAATTAGGCATAGCTGTTCGTACTGGGCATCATTGTGCACAACCAATCATGGATTTCTATAAGATCCCAGGAACCATAAGGGCTTCATTTTCTTTCTACAATACAAAAGAAGAAATCGATAATTTTATTGGTGCACTGAAGAGAGCTGTGTCCATGTTATCATGATGTAACATTTTAAGGTTGAGTATCTACTTTGGCGTCTTTTTTGTTACATTCAATCGTATAATGCAAACAAGAATACTCATGAAACTGATTACCATACTAATATCCACGATTATCATGAACGCATGCGGCGGAGTGAAAAAGGCTGCAGCAGAGCAGAACAAGGACTCTACTGCAAAAGCAGAAACCACTATGGAATCATCTAAAATAAGGCAGGAGTCAGAAATTGTGTTTGAATATTCTGCCATAACCAGAGGTAGCTTCAAACAAGTTAAAATAGGTGATAGCAAGATTTTAGTTCAAAAAAGCCAGACCGAAAATGCAGAGGCGGTTGATTGCAAAAAAGAAGAATGGGACAAATTGATTGACTTGTTGAATACTGTGCATCTCGAAAACCTATCGAAGCTCGAAGCGCCGAGTAAAGCACACCAGTATGATGGTGCTCTTGCAGCCTCTTTAACAATCACAAAAGATGGTAAATCATACCAAACACCAACGTTCGATCATGGAAAGCCTCCAAAGGAAATTGAACCCCTTGTAGTATACATCTTAGCCTTATCCCAGGTTGAATAGCAATATTACTTATCGTACCTTTGTGCGAAACAATATCAAGTGAGTATTAAGGACATACAAAACGATATCACTGATGAATTCTCCATGTTCGAGGATTGGATGCAGCGCTATGAATATATGATAGATTTGGGCAAGTCCCTACCATTAATTGATGCACAATATAAAACAGATGCAAATCTTATTAAAGGGTGTCAAAGTAAAGTATGGGTTCATGCTGAAATGAAAGAGGATCAAGTGGTTTTCACGGCTGATAGCGATGCTATCATAACAAAAGGAATTGTCGCTATATTGATCCGTGTATTTTCAAATCAGCATCCAAAGGATATCATTGAAGCAGATACTAATTTCATTGATGAGATTGGATTAAAGGAACATTTATCCCCAACTAGGGCCAATGGTCTGGTGAGCATGATAAAACAGTTAAAAATGTATGCTATTGCATACCAAACTCAATTGAATTAAGATGAGCGATACAACGATCGATGTCAACGTACTTGGCGAAAAAATAGTGAGCGTAATAAAAACCATTTACGATCCAGAAATCCCAGTGGATATTTACGAACTTGGTCTTATTTATGACGTCTTCGTTAACGAAGACTACGATGTCAAGATACTTATGACCCTGACGACGCCAAATTGTCCGGTTGCAGAAACTTTACCTCAAGAGGTAGAGGAAAAAGTGAAGTCCTTAAAGGATGTCAAGGATGCAGAGGTAGAAATTACATTTGACCCGCCATGGAGTCAAGATCTCATGAGTGAGGAAGCGAAGTTAGAACTGGGGATGCTTTAATATGGCTGATGAAATAGTAAATAGAGTAGCCAAAAGTGAGCTAATTACTTTTGACCTTGAGGATTATTATCCTAATGGGAACCGTTTTTTATTCGATATAAAAGATTGGCTTTTTGAAGGTTTCGTGCTACGCGAAAAAGAGTTTAGGTCTTATGTGAAGCAGCACGATTGGTCGCAATATCAAGACCAATATATGGCACTTACCTGTTCAACAGATGCTATTTTACCTGCCTGGGCATACATGTTGATCACGGCATCACTAGAACCTTATAGTCATAAAACGATCATCGGAAATTTAGTGGATCTTGAAACTTCGTTATATCAGGATATTATAAATGACCTGGATCTTTCTGAGTTAAAGGACAAAAGGGTGATTATTAAAGGCTGTTCTAGTAAACCTGTACCTTTAAACGCTTATATCCAAATAACACATAAACTTAAATCAGTAGCGAAAGCGGTAATGTATGGAGAAGCCTGCTCTTCTGTACCTATCTATAAGCGTTAATAACACTGTTAATTACTTAACACACTCGCATTCAAAGTAATATAAATATTCAATTAGTTTTGCAGGTATACCGACAAAAACTATATTTGCCGTCGATAAAAACACACACTCATTTTCAACTGCCTTTAATTATTAACATAAATCATTAAAAAATGACAAAAAAATTACTTTTATTAATTGCTTTGGTTATTGGCACATTCTCTATGAATGCTCAAACCAAAGAAGAATTAAAGACGCAAAAATCAGAAAAACAGGCGGTTGTTGATGCAGCGCAAGCTGAAGTAGATGATCTTCAAGCTCAAATCGATGCCTTGCCAGGCTGGAGAAAAGGGGCCTTTGGTACCATAGGAGGAAGTCTTTCTAATTTTAGTAATTGGTATTCTCAAGGCTCTCCAAACAATTCATCGGGAAGTATTGGATTTACAGTCAATGCATTTGCGAACAACGTACAAGAAAAATTCTTCTGGAACAATGCCTTAACTCTTAATTTGGCTTGGCTTAAATTTGATGACGAAGATGTTACTACCGATGATACCAGTTTTGTTCCTACTACAGATGTATTTAACATATCGTCTTTATATGGTGTAAGGCTTAGCGAGAAATGGGCGATTTCTGGTCTTGCAGAATACAGAACAACACTCTTGAATAATTTTAATGATCCTGGATATCTTGATCTTGGTGTAGGTGCCACGTGGACGCCAATCGAGAATCTCTTTGTAGTGATTCATCCATTGAATTACAATTTTGTATTTGCTGATAACGACAACGTTTTTGAATCATCCTTAGGGGCGAAAATTATGGCGGATTATACACGAGAAATCGGTGCTTTTAACTTTAAATCTAATTTATCGATGTTCCAAAGCTATCAAAGCTCAGATCTCTCTAACTGGACCTGGACGAATAGTTTTAGTTATACTATATGGAAAATGATCGGAGTTGGATTTGACTTCGGACTTAGAAGTAACAAGCAAGAAGCCGTGAATTATGCTTTAGGGCAGTTTGATCCTATGAGTATGGGAGTTGAACCAACATTCGATAATGTTGATAACGACCTTCAGACCTATTGGACTTTAGGAGTGAGTTACAGCTTTTAGTAAGATTGGACTTTATAAAACATCTAACCCAGACTATAATTGTCTGGGTTTTTTATGCCATGTTCTCATCGTAATCTGGATACAAAAAATTATTATAGGGAAAGCGTTGTATATGTATTCTCCTTACTTCCTTATAGACGCGTTTCTTGAAATCTTCCAGATTTTCTTTACTCAATGCAGAGATAAACAAGGCGTTCTCTCCAACCTTGGCCATCCAGGTCTGTTTCCATTCTTCAAGCGTATAATGTGCTGATGTTTTCTCCGTAGCTAAGTCATCTTCATCAATCGATTCGGCTTTATATGCATCGATCTTATTGAATACCATGATCGTTGGCTTATCAGAACTCTTGATGTCTTGAAGGATATTATTGACCGATTCTATGTGTTCTTCAAAATTCGGATGCGATATATCAACCACATGCAGTAATAAGTCAGCCTCTCTAACTTCGTCCAGAGTACTTTTAAAGGATTCAACTAATTGGGTTGGCAGTTTCCTAATGAAGCCCACTGTATCACTCATTAAGAAAGGCAGGTTCTTGATAACCACTTTCCTCACTGTTGTATCCAAGGTTGCAAACAATTTATTCTCGGCAAAGACTTTGCTCTTGCTTATTACATTCATTAAAGTGGACTTCCCTACATTGGTATAACCCACCAAGGCCACACGAACCAACTGACCTCGATTGCCGCGCTGTACTGACATTTGTTTGTCAATGGTCTTGATCTTATCTTTTAACAATGAAATTCTATCCCTAACGATACGTCTATCAGTTTCAATTTCCGTTTCTCCAGGACCGCGCATACCGATGCCCCCTTTTTGCCGTTCAAGATGCGTCCACATGCCTTTAAGGCGAGGTAAAAGGTATTCGCATTGTGCTAATTCAACTTGGGTTCGAGCATAACTCGTTTGAGCGCGTTGGGCAAAAATATCAAGAATCAAATTCGTTCTATCCAGAACCTTACAGTCTAGTATTTTACTGATGTTGCGCTCTTGAGCAGGCGATAGTTCATCATCGAAGATAGCGGTACCGATATCGTGAGTCTCTATAAATGCTTGAACTTCCTTTATCTTACCGGTCCCAATGAATGTCTTTGGATTGGGGGCTGTCATTTTCTGTGTAAAGCGTTTCACGACTTCTCCACCGGCAGTATATGTCAAGAATTCCAATTCATCAAGATACTCATTGGACTTGTCTTCGTTCTGGTCTTGAGTTATGACACCAATTAAAACGGCCTTTTCATGTTCTATATCTTTCTTTTCGAGCATATCAGTTTTAAAATCCAAAGTTACGTAATTGAATAGGTATGTTTTTAGTATTTTAGGCTTTAAATGACCGTATTAATGAAGATCCCCTTTTTTAATAGAGCAGAATCCGATCCTAATATTATTACCATTGCATTTTATAATGTTGAAAACCTATTCGATACTATTGATGACACTGAAAAATTTGATGATGATTTCTTACCCGCAGCAGAAAAAAAATGGACCAAGAAACGCTTCAAGAAAAAGATCTATAAATTAGGCACGGCGATATCTCAAATCGGTACAGAGCGCTCTGGAAAGGCTCCTATACTTGTTGGGCTGGCAGAGGTCGAGAATAAAAATGTATTGAACGAGCTTATTAAAGCCAAGCATTTAAGGGATCACAATTATGACTATGTGCATTTTGATTCTCCAGATGAAAGAGGAATTGATGTTGCCTTGATGTATCAAAAAAACAATTTCAAGGTCATTGATTCTAAGCCTTATTCGATAGACATTAGTACGGATGAAACCGACCCCGATTATACAAGAGACATTCTTTTAGTGGTTGGCGAATTGCATCGCGAACGAGTGCATATTTTAGTTAACCATTGGTCGTCGAGGAGCGGAGGAACTAAAGAGACGGAATTTAAGCGTGTAATAGCTGCTGAGAAGGTCGTAGAGATCGTCAATGAAATCCGGATCAACGATTCAGAGGCAAAGATCATTGTCATGGGTGATTTCAATGATAACCCGAGTAGCAAGAGCGTACAGCAGTTAAGTAATTCGCTAGATCTGCATAACCCTATGGAAACACTTTTGTCCTATTCTCGAGGGAGCCTTAATTACAAATTTCATTGGAATGTTTTCGACCAAATAATGATCAGTACTAATTTCTTTGAATTTGAAAAGGGGTCATTAAGCTTTTCTAAAGGCGATATTTTTGATGAGACGTTCTTACAGCAATATAAAGGGAAGTACAAGGGGCAACCATTTAGAACCTATGTAGGCACCAAATACAAAGGAGGCTATAGCGATCACTTTCCTGTGTTCATTCAGTTGATAAAACACTAAAATCAATTAAAGAGATGATTTAAAAGGCCTTCGAGAGAATTATGGCCATAGCGATACAAAGGAGAGGTAAAGCCCAAAGTAACCAATTTGAATAGTTCTTAGATTTCCTATTGCTGATCTTGGCATTCATGACATTCCGTTTCTTTCCTGAGTACTGAATCCAGTTCTTGAAACAAATAATAAGTGCAGCTATTATGTAAAGCGTCCAAGCTTTCTCAGAATTCACCACCACCACATTCATTTGACTGAAGAATACCGCAAAGAAGACACCTAACAACAACAATACAGAAAGTTGCAAAAGGTCTATATACACCATGGCAATTTTGTTCGCTAGCTGTTTATAGCGTTTTTTGTAATGATTGTATATACTAAAAAAGAACTGATCCGATATAGACATGCTATTGTTTTTGGAGGCATAGCGCCAATGTAGGTTAATTTATTTTTAATTAAAAAAGACAAACGATATAATATACTAGTAGATAGTTACGCAAAGACCTTAAAATTAGGTTTAATAAGCCAAAACCAAGTTAGATTAAAAACTTTATCATAATACACAAAAAGCCATTATCTTAGATTTATAAAACCAACTTAAAAGTTTGTTTATCCGAGAGTATTGATCCTGATAAACCAACCTCTGGTTGAGTTAAAAGGAGTTAGCCTTCATTAAGACAAACCAATAAACAAATGATTAAATTCTTCAGGAAAATTAGACAAAGATTACTCACTGAAAACAAATTCAGTAAATATCTTCTTTACGCGATTGGTGAGATCATACTTGTAGTTATTGGGATTTTAATTGCACTTCAGATAAATAATTGGAATGAGAACCAAAAGTTAGTAAAACTAGAAAAGGAATTATTGAGGGAAGTAAAAATTGGATTAGAGTCCGACTATAATTTAATCAGCACATCCATTAATGAACATAAACGTTTCATAAATAGTCAGGATATTATTGTGAGATGGATTGATGAAAAGTTTAAATATAATGATTCCCTCATTCCTCATTCCTCATTTCAAACATACTATTTGGACGTATTTGTTTTTTCCGAAAAATGCTCCCTTTGAATCATTGAATCAATTTGGCATGAGAAATATTACTAATAAAAATTTAAGAGGTCAAATCTCCAATTTATATGACGTTACATATGAAGACATAGATTATTGGCAAAATGAATATAAAAAGACTAGTATTGATTTTAGAAGTACATTCGATGAACTATTCGTATTTATTAAGGTAGAAGGGAAACGATCACTTGATATTCGACCATTAAGCCCTTCATCCTTACAATCAAATGAAGTATATCTATATAACTTAAAAGTTACACGAGCAACATTAGATTTATACACGAACGGTAAATTGAAAAATGCTCAAAAAGAGATAGAAAAAACTACTAAAATGATTGAAAAGGAATTAACGAAAGGCTAACAACGCGTATAATTCATTTAGCGGAATCGAAATTCCAATCCATAATTTACTCATAGGAACTTTATAGTAATCCTATCCTAAAAGAATACTTCACAATCCTTTTCCTGATTGAAATATTTAAGTCAAAAACTTCGTGATTAATCTTTAAGAATAAAATATTTATCTATAAATATGATATATTTATCGTTTAACAATAAATATTTATCTATATTTGTGGCATAATTATAACTATTCTAACTATGTCAAAAACAAACAACTTCGTATTTAAAGGTCTAAAGATTGTTGCGTGGATCATCTTCGTTGGCTTATGCATTGAAGCAGGAGGCTTGATTGTAAACTTAATTTTCAGTCTGTACAATCCTGAATTTGTCCAAAACCTATATCAAAAATTGGACTTAAGCGAAATGTATGATCGCAGTAAATGGGCTTTTTTCAGTATGTACAGTTTTATATTGTTCATCTCGATTCTGAAAGCGTACTTATTTTATATAGTCATCAAACTAGTAACCAAAATTAATCTATCAAAACCATTCAACAGTTTTGTTTCAAGACAGATTTCACAAATTAGCTACTATACGCTGTCAATTGGATTAATAAGTCATATGGCAAGACAGAGCGCTAAAAATTTGCAACATCATGGATATAATATTGACACACTAAACCAGTTTTGGACGGACAGTCAAGCATTCATTTTAATGGCAGCAGTAATCTATGTTATTGCGACTATTTTTTCAAAAGGAGTTGAGTATCAAGAAGAACTAGAAGAAACTGTATAAACTATGGCAATTATTGTAAACCTCGATGTTATGATGGCTAAACGTAAAATGTCACTTAACCAATTATCGGAAACTGTAAGTATCTCGCTAGCAAATTTATCAAAACTAAAAACTGGAAAAGTAAAAGCGATTAGGTTTAGTACTCTTAACGCTGTTTGTGAAGCATTAGATTGCCAACCTGGAGATTTATTAGAACACTCAAAGGAAGAAGAATATTAAAAATTTAAATATTAAAAAAGTCTATGAATTAATCGCCAGCACCTAACAACGCGCCTGCCCGCCACATTTATTGTCATTGGAAGCAGGCAGGTTCATTTTTCTGAATCACTAAGCACTAAATTAATTACCCCAACAAAAATTTCCCTAAATTGAAACCTTAGATCAGCTTTCTTCGCTATTTTGCAAAAGCAAAACTGTCTCGTTCAGAAAGCCTCGATCCAACCAAAATGATATGCCTGCCTTGCGGCGAGCAAGCACGAATCATACCTGCCCGCCACAATAATTATGGCAGGAGGCAAGCACGAATACGTTATGCAAAACAAATTAATATGGGAAGAAAAGTATTTATAGTTGTTTGTACTGTTCTCTTTCTTTTATCATGTTCCAACAAGGAAAATGTAAGAATAAAAAAAGTAGAGCATTTTTATATTTCTTCGAATAATGCATTAAATATTTTTCAAATTTTCACTAAACAATTTGGTTTACCCGTGGTATGGGATTATCAGAATTGGGGGAGCTTCTCTAGCGGAGGGATAACACTTGGGAATGTTGTTATTGAATTAATAGAGAGTCAACCTGAACAAACCCTAACGTATTATGGAATCGCATTGGAACCCAGTCAATCGTTAAAAAGAACTATACCTTTTTTAGATTCTGTGAATATCTCGCACGGAAGAGTAAGTAAAGCTTCTAAGTGGAGTACTATGTCCATGAGTAATCTACTTCCAGACGACATTAATTTATTTTTATGTGATTATCATGATAGGGACTTCATCGAGCTTGATCGAAAAAAAGCAATTGATAAATTAGTTATAAATAATGGAGGCGCCTTAGGAATCCAGTTTTTGAAAGAAATAGTAATTGGTACTGAAGACCCTGCTGAATTTGAAAATGAATTGGCAAAAATTCCAGGGATAGTCAAAAAAGGGAATGAATTCCATTTCTCCGAAGGTCCGAACTTAAAATTGATAAAATCTGACACTCCTTACCTTGCCTTATTAATAAAGGTAAAATCGATGAATAAAGCAAAATTCGAATTAGAAGCTCTTGGTTTAAGAACAAGAGTTACTGAACAGGGTGTAGAACTTATCGATGAAATGTTTGCAACAAGTATTACCTTAATTGAATAATAAGCATTTGTATATCATTGTATATGTGATGATTGTCTCCTTTCATCAGCAATTACATATGTACGATCCGTTATCCCAAATTAAAACATAAATTATGAGAACACTAAAGAGTAAAATTAAAATGTTTCCATTTTCAATTTTGTTTATAGTTGCGGTTATTGGTTGTAACACAAAAAACAAGGACAAAGAATCTATTAAGAAAGGACATGCCGTATCTTCTCCAAATGTCATTTTAGCTGTAATTGATTCTATTAATTCAGAAATAAATAATGGGGAATATGGACTAATTGACCGTTTTATGGTCGTACAAAATGAAGAATTATTGGCAGATTTTAAATATGAGCAGGACTATGAATCCATTGCTCAAAAATATGACACTACTAATCATCAATATAATTATAATCATCCGAATTGGCATCCATACTACAAACAAACCGAACTGCACACACTTCAATCTGTTACCAAGAGTGTTACTTCAATTCTATTGGGTATAGCTTTAGATTTGAATGAGGATTATAATGTCGAAACAAAAGCAATGCCCTTTTTCAAAGGTTATGCCGTCAAATCTCAGGACAAAAGAAAGAATAATATAACTATTGAAGATTTATTGACGATGAGAAGTGGTTTAAAATGGAGCGAGGATGATTATACTAACCCGTTAAATGATTGCGACCTGATGGAATCTAGTAATGAATGGATAACGTATGTTTTGAATAAACCTACAGATACAATTCCAGGAACAAGGTTCGAGTATAATAGTGGCGCAAGTGTTCTATTAGGCAAGATCGTCAGAATTATTACAGGAAAAAGAATAGAAAAATGGGCTGAAGAAAAATTATTTAAACCACTTGGAATCTCAGATTACTATTGGAAAGAAACTCCAGATGGAGAAATTGATACAGAAGGCGGTTTATATCTTAAAGCAGAAGATTTGGCTAAAATCGGTTCTTTATTTCTTAATAGAGGGAAATGGAATGATAAACAAATTGTATCTGAAAGTTGGGTTACAGCTTCGATAAGTCCTGTGGTCAATGACGTAAATCCTAACAACAAAAGCAAAATAGGATATGGTTATCAATGGTGGATTCCTGAACATACTAATGGTAGAAGCAACGTTTTTGCAGGAAATGGCTTCGGAGGACAGTTTTTAATGATGGCACCAGAATATAATTTAATAGTCCTCTTTAACGGCTGGAACATTAATGATAAAGCAGAAAAGTCAACTTGGAGCGTTTTACATGACAGAATAATCCCTGCGCTTAGGAATGATAAATAACCGGGTATAATAACATATATTAAAATAGCGGATGTTGTTAAATGCATGAAATTTCTTAAATTCAAAAAAGATAGGTCTATCCGAAAAACACGTAGCCGCAAAACCGTTACGTTTCAGGCACAAATCTTTGCCATTCATTTTGCCACGCCCTGAATAAAGCTTATCGACTATTATGTCATTAAAAAATGCACGATGAAAAAATATGCAATCTTAATAGTTACTTGTTTAGTGAGTTTTGGGGGCATATGTCAAGACAAGAACAATGAAATCAGTACCCTATTAGAAAAAATTATTTTAGATAAAACAGTTATTGGTGTTGCAGCTGGTTACGCAGTTGATGGTAAAACAATAGGTGAATCAGCAGCAGGGTATGCTGATAAAAAGACTGGAAAGGTATTTGAACTAGAAACCACTGTAAGGATGGGCTCTATTGCAAAACCAATGACCGCTCTAGCTGCAATGCAATTGGTAGAACAAGGTTTGTTAAATTTAGATGCACCCATACAAACTTATATCCCAGACTATCCTAAACAACCGAAAACTCAAATTACTACAAGACACTTATTGTCGCATACATCTGGTATTACTGGTTATAAAGATGGAAAAGAATCTAATACTACCGTTAACTATCCAACCTTATATGATGCCTTGAATTTATTTAAGGATAGAGAATTGCTATTTGAACCAGGAACACAATTCAGTTACACTACTTATGGTTATACTGTTTTAGGTGTTATTATAGAAAAGGTATCCGGACAAACCTTTGAAGCGTATATACAAAAAAATATTTGGGATAGAGTTAAAATGACTAATACTGGAGTTGATGAATTTGGTATTAAACTACACAATGAATCAGCACTTTATACACGTAATAATGGGAAAGGAAAAGCAAAAGAGGCCAAAGAAAATAATTTAAGTAATAGAATTCCTGCAGGAGGTTTTTATACTACTGTAGGTGATATGCTAAAGTTTGGCAATGGTGTAATAAATCACTCTTTTGTTAAAGAAACAACTCTAAATTTAATGCGTCAGCATCATAGTCTAGAAAAAGAAAACAACGCTTATGGATTTGGATGGTTTTTATATGCGCCCAAACCTAATGAAGGGGCGATTATAGGACATACAGGAGGACAGACAGGAAATACCTCTTTTCTTTTCATTGTGCCAAGCAGAAAAGCGGTTAGTATAATACTTGCTAATACATCGAGAGCACAATCAAGCGTTAATCCTATAGCAAGTGAATTATTAAACCTGTCAATGAAGAGTTCAATAAATAAATAAAGGTCAGTTATAAACCGAAAAATTAGTGCATAAAACCCTGCAACTTTTCTTGCACTAATCGTTGTGGTCAATTAAAATGAAAACTAAGTCAAGGATAGCGTCAATTTTAAAAGCGAAAAGTCTAGACTTTTCAGTTACTGGTTTACAAACTTTTAATTTATCATTATTAAACCTAGCAACTGATCTGGAATTTCAACTACCAACCAATTTAAGATTAGGCCATTTGGTAGAAAAAATTGTTTCTGAATTAATTAAATCATCTAACAATTATAAAGTGCTTTATGAAAATGTTCAGGTAATTGAAGATAAAAAAACCATAGGTGAAATTGATTTTATTATTGAAGATAAAAAAACAAAGCAGTTAATCCATATGGAATTAGCCTATAAGTTTTATCTATTTGACCCAAACATTTCTTTGGAACCAATAAATAACTGGATTGGTCCGAATAGGAATGATTCTTTGAAAGAGAAATTAGAGAAATTAAAAAGAAAACAATTTCCTTTACTATACCATAACCGTGCTAAATCAAAGTTTAATAATATTGAAATTGACGACGTTTTTCAAGCTCTATGTTTATTAGTTTCATTGTTTATCCCTTATGAATATAAAGCAAGTTTTAGCCCCATTTATAAAAAAGCCATAAAAGGCTATTATTTAAATATTGAAACATTTATTAGCCTTGATAATTCAGAAAAAACCTATTATATACCTTCAAAAAAAGAATGGGGAATGGACCCATTTGAAAACGAAATTTGGACAGACTTTAATGGTGTAGAAAAATACATTAGCACAAGTATTAAAGAAAAGCAAGCCCCATTATGTTGGCAAAAATATAAAGATTCATATTTGGTCTTTTTTATTGTTTGGTGGTAGGTTTGTTTACTTTATCAAAAAATGAAATGCATTTTTTAATTAGAGAAACATATAGAGAATGCGAAGAAAATTACAAAACAGAAAACTGGTAACAACATTATATATAGTGAATAGAGCCTCATTTATTTATGAAAGTTCAGAGTGATTTGCAAACCTCGCCAAATATAAAATTTGGCTGCAGAGACAAACGAAAGCACGCTACCCTAATTGCCATATACTAACCATCGGTGTGCAATTTGAAACTTTATACTCTTTCGTAACATTTTAGAGTTTACTGCGTCCTATTCTCAATCAATCAATCAACTAATCAATCAGAATATGAAATCAAATAAAAAAGCTGGAAGACTTGTAGGACTATTGTTTCTGCTCATTTTTGCAACAGGTATTGCAGTCTATCAATTTTTACAAGGTCCTGTACTATTTTCAGATGATTTTCTCACTACCACTTCTACAAACTCAAATGAAATCATTATTTCGACCTTACTTTTATTTTTAAGCGGCATTACGTCTGTTGTCATAGCTACAATTTTATTACCCATTTTTAAAAAATATAGCATCACCTTGGCATTTTTATATTTGGCATTTAGCATACTAAGCTTTATAGCTATATCTATTG
>RCNB010000437.1_pt1 | contig 28678 bp, 17 predicted proteins | sample 2041321 | NCBI WGS metagenome assembly RCNB01 (sample SAMN09708232, study PRJNA481090) | Marine sediment metagenome, whole genome shotgun sequencing project. | reverse complement strand
CATTTATCAGTACGGAAAAACCCATGAGCATAGACCTTTGGTCATACTCACAGTAACTTCAGCGCAAAATCAAGGCAATCTTGATAATTTAAAGAGGCAGCATTTGGAATTCGTTGATGCAGGTAAGAACGCATCAAATTACGATCTTCCAGTATTCATCAACTTAGCGTACAACGTGCATGGTAATGAGCCTTCAAGTTCCGAAGCGGCGATGCTCACAGCGTACACCATGGTAGCTTCAAATAGTCCTGAAGTAACGAACTATCTCAAGAATGCTGTGATATTCATTGATCCAACGATCAATCCAGATGGCAGAGATAGACATAGTCAGTGGGCCAATCAGTATCAGGGTAATCCACTAGTCTCAGATGGTCAAGATGCCGAACACAATGAAGCATGGCCACGAGGCAGAACAAATCATTATTGGTTCGACTTGAATCGCGATTGGTTATTGGCGGTAAACCCTGAAAGTCGTGGAAAACTAAAATGGTATCATGAATGGTATCCTAATGTCGTGACTGATTTTCATGAAATGGGTAGCAATAGCTCTTATTTCTTCGAGCCCATGAAACCCAACGCATCCTGGGATCCAATCATGCCAAAAGAGAATTACGAAGATCTCAACGATCTATTCGCCGGTTATTTTAAAGAAGCATTGGATGGCATTGGTTCTTTCTACTACACCAAGGAGTCCTTTGATGGTACGTATCCAGGCTATGGATCTTCGTATCCAGACCTACAAGGTGCTTTGGCCCTATTGTTCGAGCAAGCGAGTTCTCGTGGACATATTCAGGAAACGGATTATGGTAAAATCAAATTTCCTTTCACTATCAGGAATCAATATGTATCGAGTATAGCGACAGTAAAGGCCGCCGTCGAGAATAGGTCGACTTTAAGAAAGTACCAGCAAAAATTCTTCAAAACGGCTGAAAGTGAACGCGTAGCAACCGGGTTTTCCGGGTATGAATTTGGAGATGCCCATGACATGAACCGAAATAAGGCATTTATCGACAAGCTATTGATCCATAAGATCAAGGTCTATAAAAATGGCAACAAATTTGTTGTCCCTATGAAGCAGCCGCAACGACGGATGGTGCAAAATCTATTCGAAAGCTATAACAAATATCGAGATAGTGTCTTTTATGATGCCTCAGCGTGGAGTGTTGCCAACTTTTATAATATGCAGCACAAAGGCGTTAAGAGCAATAATCTTGGGCAGGAAATCACGACAACAGATGGACTGGTAAATGTTAGTAAGGTCAATAAAGCAGAATATGCATACATCATGGATTGGGATGATTATAATGCCCCTGCGGCTTTGTATCATATACAAAGTAAGGGAGTAAAAGCATCCTCGGCATTCAAGCCATTTTCCATAAACACATCTAGTGGTAATAAAAGCTTCAGCTATGGAAGTATATTAATTCCTATTAGCCTTCAGAAGAAATCTCCTGAGGAAGTCTATGATATTGTAAAAGCAGCTCAGGATAAATTCCAAGTCCCAATTTACGGAACGAATTCTGGTTTCAGTTCCAAAGGTATAGATCTAGGCAGTGGTTATTTCCAAGCCTTGAAAAAACCAAAGGCCGCACTACTCATCGGGGACGGTATAAGCTCATACGAAGCAGGCGAAGTGTGGCATTTATTGGATACTCGAATGCAAATGCCCATCAGCAAATTACAGATCAATCGATTCAGGAACTTGAATCTTGATAAATATAACGCCTTAGTAATGGTTTCGGGAAGCTACCGACAGCTCGATTCAATACAAAGAAAAAAACTGAAGACTTGGGCTTCAAAAGGAAATACGTTAATCACTATCGCCAATGCGTCGAAATGGTTGGTCGATAAAAAATTGGTTAAAGAAGAATTCACTAAAAAACCAAAAGACACCTCCAAAACAAAAGACAAGACGAAAAAAGTAAAGCGTCTGCCTTATGTCGATGCATCGAATAATATTGGTAGAGAACAATTAGGTGGTGCCATTTTTAATGTGGATTTGGATCTAACACATCCATTGGCCTTTGGATATCGCACATCGGTCTTACCAGTTTACAAAAACAATGAAGTCTTTCTTAAGCCTAGCAAAAATGCCTATTCAACTGTGGCTAAATACACTAAAAACCCTCATGTCGATGGTTATATTTCGAACGATAATCTTGAAATCTACCTTAAACCCTCAGCGTCACTAATCGTAAGTCCAATTGGAGGAGGACGAGCGGTGATGTTTGCCGATAACCCTAATTTTAGGGGCTCTTGGTATGGTACCAACCGATTATTCTTAAATGCACTTTTCTTAGGTAATAAAATCCGCATCCCTAAAGGGCGCGATTAAACACAATAATTTCAAGATGAAAAAACTAACCACATTATTCTGCCTGATCTTTGCATTTCAGGCTTTCGCTCAAGATAAATACCTCGGAGATGGCCCACATTCTCAATTGATCATTCGCGGTGTCACCTTAATCAATGGTGATGGTTCACCACCTAGAGGACCTATAGACATTGTTGTAGAAAACAATATCATTAAGAAAATTCAAGTTGTTGGTTACGATGGTGTACCCATTAATGAAGAAAGACGACCTAAATTAGAAGCTGGCGGAAAAGAATTGGATGCCAATGGTATGTATTTGCTACCTGGTTTTATTGATATGCATGTGCATATAGGTGGAGATGCGCAAGGTGCAGATTCTGAATATGTCTTTAAATTATGGATGGCACATGGTGTTACGACAGTTAGGGAAGTATCTGGACGTGGTGTAGATTATACTAATGATTTGAAACGCAAAAGCAATGCTCATGAAATTGTTGCTCCTCGTATTTTTGGTTATACAGGTTTTGGGCAATCTAATAAAACTTTCAACCCTTTAAATGACACCCCTATTAGTACACCTGAATTGGCAAGAGAATGGGTTCGTGCTAATGCAAAAAGAGGTGCAGATGGTATAAAATTCTTTGGTGCAGAACCAGACATTATGGCTGCAGCTATTGACGAAAATAAAAAACTAGGTCTAAGGTCAACGGCGCATCATGCTCAGCTTAGTGTTGCTAGATGGAATGTGTTACATTCTGCTAAAGCGGGGATGACATCTATGGAACATTGGTATGGTTTACCTGAAGCACTTTTCAATGATAGAACGGTTCAAAATTATCCGTTGGATTATAATTATCAAAATGAGCAGCATCGTTTTGAAGAAGCTGGAAAACTTTGGAAACAAGCTGCAAAACCTTTTTCGGATCATTGGAACAATGTCATGGATGAATTGTTGGCGTTGGATTTCACCTTGGACCCAACCTTCAATATTTATGAAGCTAGTCGCGACCTACAACGAGCCCGTCGTGCTGAATGGCATGAAGATTACACGTTACCTTCATTATGGAAATTTTATGAGCCTAGTAAAATTAGCCATGGAAGTTATTGGCACTATTGGGGCACTGAACAAGAGGTTGAATGGAAAAATAATTTTAAACTTTGGATGACCTTTATTAATGAATATAAAAACAGAGGTGGTCGTGTAACAGCTGGTACAGATTCAGGATTTATTTATCAACTTTACGGATTTGCTTACCCAAGAGAACTTGAATTATTGCGTGAAGCAGGATTTCATCCATTGGAAGTCATTAGAGCGGCTACTTTGAATGGCGCTGAAGCTTTGGGATGGGATGATAAAATTGGGTCGGTTCAGATAGGCAAACTTGCAGATTTCGTGATTGTTGAGGAAAACCCATTGATGAACTTGAAAGTCCTATACGGAACAGGTGCCATAAAACTCACCAAGGACAATGAAGTCGTTAGAACAAAAGGCATTAAATATACTATCAAGGACGGAGTGATCTATGATGCCAAACGATTACTAAAGGACGTAAAGGATATGGTAGATGCCGAAAAAGCCAAAACCGGATGGAAGTTAAAACAACCTGGTATTAAAGACTAGCAATTGCAACCGGAACAATTACAGTTTTCACAACTGCAATTAGTGCAGTTGCCATTCTGACAATCCTTGCAATCGCATGTGCATTCTTTTTGAGATTTCATAACTATTAATTTAGTAGTCTTACTATTTGATAATTACCGAGATGAATACCCATGATCTTCTGGTAATTTGATTTTCGCAATCAACATATCCCATCTAGGGTCATTACGCATTGGTTTAAATGAGGGGTAAGAAAGTGCTTCAAGCAATACCGGATCCTTAATTTCCAAGGCTTTATTTAGATACATGAAGGAGGTGTCATAATCACCTCTAAATGCATATAGATCAGCTGTATTTGCTGGATCTGACTCTGAATACTTCTTAAGAAAATCGCTTAAAGCTACATCACATTCTTCAGTTCGACCTAATGCAAATAACACGAAATTCTTCCCATACAAACTAAAAAACTCATGGGTTTCCTGTTCAATTTCCTTCAAGGCTTCTTCCTTTTCTCCCTTGGCTAAATGCACCATACCTTTCATATAATGCACTATTTGTGAGTTAGGATAATACAATGAAAATTTATCGAAATATTCTTGGGCTTCCTCAAGACGATTCATCCGGTAATAATGAAAACCGAGATTGTAATAATTAATATACACTAATGGATCAAATTTAATTGCTGACTTAATTAAATCTACTCCTTTATCAAGATTACCATAGGAATAAAGGGCGGCAGTTCCTAAAATCAAAGCTTTATTAGGCCCCAATTCTACAGCCTTTTCCATATTCCTAGCTGATGCCTCAAAATTCCACGTGTAATTTTGAAGTGAGGCAAGTGTGGCATAAGCATCTGCCGAATTAGGATCGAATTCTATAGCTTTCTTAGCTGCTTTAAGTCCGTCAGAAAATTTTTGGTTAGAATCACCGATACTGAAATTATGAGTCCCAGTAACATGTATACTGGCTAATAAATCCCACGAATTGGAATAGGTTGAATCAATAGCTATAGATTGCTTCACTTTTTCTTCCGCTGATATTAAACCCTCCTTCGTATTTTGACGCTTTAAATGTCTCGCTTCAAGATATAAATTGTAGGCTTCTGTATCCGGAGGGCTCAATTCTTCTGAATCACCTTTAACGGAAACACGAAATTGATCACTGACCTTTTGGGCTATTTCGTCTTGAATCTTGAATATACTATCTAAATTACGATCAAATGTTTGTGACCATTCTTGAGACCCATCGCTAGTATTTATTAATTGCGCGGTAATTCGAACCATATTGCCAGCCTTTCGGATACTCCCTTCAAGTATATGAGATACTTTTAGTTCTTCACCAATTTCAGTAGCTGTTAGATCTTTGCCTTTGTATGAAAATGACGAAGTACGACTTATGACTTTAAGATCCGGAATTCCAACTAAAATATTTAAAATTTCTTCACTAATACCATCCGAAAAATACTCATGGTCCTTTTTAGGGCTCCTATCGGCAAATGCCATGACTGCTATAGAAGAATCGAATTCGCCAGACACCTTTATGGATTTGATCTCGGTCATTTGATTTTTCATGCGTACTTGGTTGACCACCAATAGAATAATAGCCATTGATAAACTTCCAATGATAAATCGGTTCAGTTTTACATTTTTCTTAGCGTGAATTTTAGAATCATATTCAACATCATCTGTTTTTTGAAGACCGTCAGGGGTGAAATCATATATCCATGCAAAAATCAACCATAGTGGAAATCCTATGGCCATTACTATTATCGCCGATTTTAAAATGGAAGTCGGCATCTCAAAAACCGGAATAAGAATGGATAAAACTTGAGTTAGCAGCCAGGAGATCACTAAATAGGCAATACCAGCCTTAACAACGTGACGTCGTTGCAGTTCTTTGAAATAATTATTTAATTTCATCCATTATCAGTTGAAATTTAAAAATACAAAAAATAAGAAGAGAATACTGTTTACATATTTCTTCTATACTGACCTCCTACTTCAAAGAGTGAATAGGTGATCTCGCCTAAGGAACATACTTTACAAACTTCCATCAAGGCTTCGAAGATATTCTCATTTTGAATAGCTTTTTCTTGAAGGTTCTTTAGCAAGGCCCCAGTGTCATTATTGGCATGTAGGTTTTCGAGTGTCTTGATCTGCAATTGCTTCTCCTCTTCAGTGGCCCTAATGACTTCCTTTGGGATTATCGTTGGAGACCCTTTGCTACTTAAAAATGTATTAACGCCTATAATTGGGAATTCGCCATTATGCTTCAAGGTTTCATAATACAAACTCTCTTCCTGGATCTTACTGCGCTGGTACATGGTTTCCATGGCACCAAGGACACCGCCCCGTTCGGTTATGCGATCAAATTCCAAAAGGACGGCTTCTTCCACCAAATCAGTCAATTCTTCGATGATAAAAGAGCCTTGTATTGGGTTCTCGTTCTTGGCCAATCCTAATTCCTTATTGATGATCAATTGAATGGCCATGGCCCTTCGCACAGATTCCTCTGTAGGTGTGGTTATGGCTTCGTCATAGGCATTGGTATGCAAAGAGTTACAGTTGTCGTAGATTGCATATAAGGCTTGAAGCGTGGTACGGATATCGTTAAAATCGATTTCTTGGGCGTGTAAGCTTCTACCAGACGTTTGAATGTGATACTTCAACATCTGGGCTCTTGTATTCGCGTCGTACTTCAATTTCATGGCCTTTGCCCATATCTTTCTCGCCACACGACCTATGACCGCATATTCAGGATCCACCCCATTAGAGAAAAAGAAGGATAAGTTGGGTCCAAACTTATTGATGTCCATGCCTCTAGAAAGGTAATATTCCACATAGGTAAACCCATTGGACAATGTAAATGCCAATTGCGAAATTGGATTCGCTCCGGCCTCCGCGATATGATAACCCGAAATGGAGACAGAATAAAAATTACGGACATTATTATCGATAAAATATTCTTGCACATCGCCCATAAGGCGCAATGCGAACTCGGTGGAGAAAATACAAGTATTCTGTGCTTGGTCTTCTTTAAGAATATCAGCCTGAACCGTACCTCTTACTTGAGCTATGGTTTTGATCTTGATATCTTCATAGATCTCTTTAGGCAGTACTTGATCCCCAGTGACACCAAGTAACATCAATCCTAACCCGTCATTGCCTTTTGGCAATTCTCCGTTGTATTTAGGACGCTCTTTTCCTTTGTATAGTTTCGCTATTTTCGCCTCAACGTCTTTTTCAATCCCGTTTTCCTTGATATACAACTCACATTGCTGATCTATCGCCGCATTCATGAAGAATCCTAATAACATAGGAGCTGGCCCGTTGATGGTCATACTTACTGAAGTCATGACATCTGCAAGATTGAAACCTGAATATAATTTCTTTGCATCATCCAAGCAACATATAGACACACCGGCATTACCAATTTTTCCATAGATATCCGGTCTGTGTCCTGGATCATTACCATAGAGTGTCACACTATCGAAAGCAGTGGATAATCGTTTGGCCGGCAAGCCCATACTCACATAATGAAATCGTCTGTTGGTTCGTTCTGGTCCGCCCTCGCCTGCAAACATACGTGCTGGATCCTCTCCTGTTCTCTTGAAAGGATACAATCCTGAGGCAAAAGGAAACTCACCTGGTACATTTTCTTGTAAGCACCATCTCAAGATATCTCCCCATGCTTTGTACTTTGGCAGGGCTACCTTGGGAATCTGAGAATGTGAAAGCGACTCCGTATGTGTCTCGATCTTGATTTCCTTATCTCTTACTTTAAATGAATAGATAGGTGCTTTATATGTATTGACTTTCTCGTCCCAGCCTAAAATCACTTCCCAATTATAAGGATCCAAATTCAGCTTTAGTCGCTCGAATTCGCCAATTAATAATTTTATAAAATCTTCATTGTCTCCCTGAACTTGTTTGAGAATCTCATCACTGTTTAGTCCATACTTATCAAGAAAAGATTGCTTCGTTTCACTCGCAATGACGTTAAGAACAGATTCTATAGTTTTATAAATCCCATATAGCTTTTGGGCAACCTCAATTTGTACATTTGCTTTCTTGTCATAAGCTCTATTACTCTCTGAAATTTCAGAAAGATAACGCGTTCTGGCCGGCGGAATCACAAAGATCTTCTCACTCATTTCACCCGATATGTGGAATGTTGATCTAAGATCTGAATTGGCTTTTTCAACCAATGTATCCATGATCGCTTTATACAGCGTATTCATACCTGGATCATTGAATTGCGAGGCAATCGTGCCATACACTGGTAATTCACCTTGTGGGATATCCCATAAGTTATTATTACGCATGTATTGCTTCTTAACATCGCGCAAGGCATCCAAAGAGCCTCGTTTATCAAACTTATTAATGGCAACCAAATCGGCAAAATCGAGCATATCTATCTTCTCTAGCTGGGTAGCTGCACCAAATTCAGGTGTCATGACATATAAGGAGACATCAGAATGTTCAATGATCTCAGTGTCCGATTGTCCAATACCGGAAGTTTCAAGTATGATCAGATCATATTCCGCCGCCTTGAGAACCTCAATAGCCTCACTCACATACTTTGAGAGCGCCAAATTAGATTGGCGTGTTGCCAAGCTTCGCATATAAACCCTTGGCGAGTTAATGGCATTCATGCGAATTCTATCTCCTAATAGAGCACCTCCAGTTTTCCTTTTTGAAGGATCCACAGATACCAATCCAATTGTTTTTTCTGGAAAGTCAATCAAGAACCTTCGAACCAATTCATCAACCAAAGACGATTTACCAGCACCACCAGTTCCTGTGATTCCTAAAACAGGTGTTTTAGAGTTCTTATTTTTTTCGTGAATCTTATCCAACGCGCTTTTGGCTACTTCAGGAAAGTTTTCAGCAGACGAAATCAAGCGAGCAATGTCTTTAGGGTTCTTTTTATAAAGTACATCAACTTCTCCGTTTAGTGATTCTCCTATTGCAAAATCAGACGTTTGAACCAAGTCATTTATCATCCCTTGCAACCCCATCTCTCGACCGTCATCTGGCGAATAGATACGCGTAATTCCATAATCCATTAATTCCTTGATCTCTTCCGGTAATATGACACCACCGCCGCCGCCAAAAATCTTGATATGACCAGCACCTTTTTCTTTCAGTAAGTCATACATGTACTTGAAATACTCGTTATGTCCGCCTTGGTAGGATGTAAGGGCAATGGCATTAACATCTTCCTGGATAGCGGTATTAACCACCTCTTCAACACTGCGGTCATGACCTAAATGAATGACCTCCACACCTGTCGACTGAATGATACGTCGCATAATATTAATGGCTGCATCGTGTCCGTCAAATAGCGATGCCGCTGTAACAATACGTACTTTGTTTTTTGGTTTGTAAGGTGTGACTTGCTTCATTCGTAACAAAACTTGATTTTAGTGATACAAATTTACGGATTATTCAAAGATTTCGATCCATCTATAAGGAATATATAAGAATCCTATAATGCGTAATTATCTCCTTCGCTCGCAAATCTGAAACCCAAGGTCTCGATCTCATCCTTCAATTTATGAGCACTCAATATTGCCGGGTTAGAGTGATTAAAATGAATAAAAATCACTTTGGCCTTAGTTTCATCCGATTCATTTTCAAATAATTTAACCGTTTCCATAATAAATGGGTGAGGCACCTCGCTCATAGGTCTTGGAATTTCACCATCTTGAAAAAACGTTGCATCCAAAAATGCATAATCCACTTTCTTGACTTCTTCAACTATATTTTTTTTCCAAAGCTGCCATTTATTAATATCTGGGATGAACAAGGCTGACTTATTATTTCCCTCAACCTTGTATCCAACGGTTTCAGAGAATTCGTCGCGGTGCGGCACTAAAAACGGCGTGACTTTCAAGTTCGAGTTCAATGTGACGGTTTGCTCATTTTGAAGCTCTTTTAAATCAACATTGCCTAAAGATACTAGTTGACTCCAAGGTCCGTTGGTTTCCAAGAATTCTTTCATTCTAGGCATTACATAAACGGGTACATTCTTACCACCTAAAGCTTCCCTACCCAAATACATGAGGCCTGTGTAATGCCCTATGTGAGCATGGGTCAAGAAAACACCATTGATTATTTGCTGATTGTTGATATGATTCCTTTTCAGTTCATCCAGTTGAGCCGTCATATCTGGCGTGGCGTCAAATAGCCATTTCTCATGAGTGATTTTATCTATCAGCCCTATACAAGACACGTTTTTCTTATTTTCCTTGCCTTCGTGAAATAATTCGCAACACTCCTTTTCACAAGCTACTTGTGGATACCCAGCATCTTGGGCAACTCCCAGAATCGTAATGTACTGCTCGGTATTGATTGGAATATCTAAAACCTTGCTTTCTTGGCAATTCCAAAGAAAAAAAGTGCATACAAAAGTTTGGAATAATCCTTGTTTTAAATTCATTGAATAAAAGTATCTTGCTTAAAGATATAAAACCCCATACTATGATGCGTAGAATACTCTCATTTATTATTATTTTCAATTTAACGGCTTGTGCAGAACTACAAGATGTGATGGGACAACTGCCACAAGGAGGCATTGGCAATGAGGAAATTGCAGCAGGCCTGAGACAGTCTTTAGACTTTGGCATAGAAAAACAAGTGTCTAAACTGACACAAACCGATGGTTATTATAACAATGAATTAGTCAAGATCCTCCTTCCTGATGAACTCCAGAAAGTTGATAAGGCATTACGGGATATTGGCCTAGGTAATCTTGCCGATGAAGGTATAAAGGCCTTAAATCGGGCTGCAGAAGATGCCGTTAAACAAGCTACTCCAATATTCGTTGATGCTGTAAAAGAAATAACCTTCACTGATGCCAAGAATATTCTAATTGGCAGTGATAATGCCGCAACACAATATTTAACTGGAAAGACACAAGAGGCGTTATATGACAAATTTAATCCTGTCATCCAGTCGTCATTTAGCAAGGTCGGAGCAGACCAAATTTGGACCAACCTCATCAATAAATATAATAGTATTCCTTTCACTAATAATGTTAATCCTGACTTAACGGATTATGTAACTGGAGAAGCTCTTAAGGGCGTTTATACTATGATCGCGGTCGAAGAAAAAGAAATCAGAACCAAGATATCATCAAGGACCACTGATCTTTTGAGGAAAGTATTTGCCTTACAGGATTAGTTTTCTTAAAAAGAATACATGACGCTTAACCCAAGGATATTGTTACCATAACATTATTATGCTAGGTTATCTTGATATTTATAGAACCAATCACAGAGTTACTCTGTTAATTCCTCTGCATTGGAAAAATCAGTTAGTTAAAACCGATTTATGCTCATAAATCGGTTTTTTGGTTTCTTTTAACATCTTTATAATCAACTGATTCGTATATACTATAAAAATACACTTGCTATGAATCAACGATATTGTAAAATAGGGACCATTAGGTCAAAAGACAACATTATTTACAACACCTCAAATTTGGAGAAACGTTACACGACTTTCATCGAAAACGCCTATAATTTAATGCAAACGGATGCAGGAATGAGTGATTTCTTCTATCACGAAGCCAATAAGATCTTCAATCGATTGAAAAAAATAAAAACGCTATAGGGGTCAACTTGCTAGTTGCCTAAGGTATAGAGCTCAATTTCCATCTGCCTTTGTATCTCCTTTGCCTTTTGCGCTGCCACTTGAGCATAATCCTTATTGTTAGAAGCATAGATGATGCCCCGCGAAGAGTTGACCAATAATCCAACATCCTTGGTCATGCCATACTTGCATACTTCCTGAAGACTTCCACCTTGGGCACCAACACCTGGTACTAATAAAAAACTATTAGGAATGATGTGTCGTATATCTTCAAGATATTCAGCTTTGGTAGCACCAACGACATACATCAGATTGTCTGAGTTCTTGTAGGTCTTTGAAGTTTCTAGAACATGCTTGTATAATTCTTTGTTCTCCAATTTCTGGGTTTGAAAATCGAAAGCACCATCATTGGATGTTAATGCCAATAAAATGGTATGTTTATCTTTGAATGCCAAAAATGGCTCTACAGAATCCTTGCCCATATAGGGTGCTATTGTAATAGAATCGAAGTTCAAATCTTCAAAAAATGCTTTGGCATACATGGTACTTGTATTACCTATATCACCACGTTTAGCATCAGCAATCGTAAATATTTCCGGATGGCATTCATTAAGATAGTCAATGGTTTTCTTCAATGCTTCCCATCCTTTGACACCATGGGCTTCATAAAAAGCGATATTAGGTTTATAAGCCACACATAAGTGGTGTGTCGCATCTATAATGGCTTTGTTGAATGAAAAAATGGGATCTTCTTCTTCTAATAAGTGTTCTGGGATTTTCTTAAGATCAACATCCAACCCGATGCAGAGAAAGGATTTCTTTTTGCGGATTTCAGATACTAATTGTTTCGTTGTCACTTATATTAAATTACATCACTATTGGCTTTCAACTTCTCGGTGTTTTCAGCTAGCATGAGTTCGTCAATTATTTTTTGTATATCACCATTGATGATGTTCTGCAAATCATAAAGGGTTAGTCCAATTCGATGATCAGTAACTCGTCCTTGAGAATAGTTATAGGTCCTGATCTTGGCGCTGCGATCTCCACTTGATACCATACTGCCACGTTTCTCCGCATCTTCTGCATTCTTCTTTGCCAGCTCAAGGTCATACAATCGAGAACGCAATACCTTAAATGCTTTTTCTTTATTCTTATGTTGTGATTTCTGGTCTTGACATTGCGCCACCAAACCTGTTGGCTCATGTGTTAATCTAACCGCAGAATATGTGGTGTTTACCGATTGGCCACCAGGTCCTGACGAACAGAAATAATCAATACGAACATCCTTTGGGTCGATCTCAACATCAAATTCTTCAGCTTCCGGAAACACCATGACGGTGGCGGCACTAGTATGCACGCGCCCTTGAGTTTCTGTTTGCGGCACACGCTGAACTCGATGCACACCAGCTTCAAATTTTAAAGTTCCGTAAACATCATTGCCAGTCACTTCAAACTGAATTTCCTTGAAGCCTCCATTGGTGCCTTCACTATAATCCACTGTACTCACACTCCATCCTTTGCTCTCGCAATACTTACTGTACATCCTAAACAGATCTCCAGCAAAAATACTGGCTTCGTCTCCTCCAGTTCCTGCGCGTAACTCAACGACAGCATTCTTGGAATCTTCAGGATCCTTAGGAATCAATAAAACTTTTATTTCTTCATCAAGTTTGGGGATTCCTTCTTTAGCTTCATCATATTGCATTTTAGCCATTTCGACCATTTCGGCATCGCTACCATCTGCAATGATCTCTTCAGCCTCTGCAAGGTTATTTGTCAATTCGAGATACTGTTCTCGCTTATCCATCAATAAACGTAAGTCTTTATATTCCTTGTTTAGTTGAATATAACGTTTCTGGTCGGTGATAATATCTGGTTGGATGATCAAATCACTTACCTCATCAAAACGTTGTTTTATTATCTGTAATTTTTCTAACATCTATCTACTTGATTGTGGTGCTAAAATACGACAAATAATAATTTTTCAATTGCTACTACATTCACTATTTGTAAGGCTTCAGAAAATAAATATGTGGAAAATATCGTTGTAAGTAGATTATGCAAAAGCTATCATCAATCCTTGTTTTTTACAAATCACTATTCCTATGGTCTTTTTTAGTGAATGTTTTCATTGTCGTTTATAATCCACATCTAATTTCTGCGATTATCACTAAGTTGTTTCTCACCATTGTAATATGGTATATAATCAATCATACCAATAGAAAGGAAATCATGATCTTCAAGAATTTAGGGATTTCTGAACTAAGTCTTTTCTCAATACTATTTGTCATCGATGCAATAATGACATCTATATTCGTTCTGATATTGAAAGAATTCGTTTAATACTGAAAAGTCCCATTTTCACTTTGAATCGTGAGTTTTTTTTGATCTGAAGCTTCTACTCTTACTATAATTTGCGCATTTACATTACACGATTTTGATATCTCAATGACATCATTCGTAATTTCAGGTGAATAAAAAAGCTCCTTACATCTAGCCACATTTAGAAGAACCACAATCTTTACAGATCAGGCAACCTTCTTGATAAATAAGATATTCCGAATTACAATTACTACAGGTTTGGCCTTTAGCGTGAGTTCCATCTTCAACATAATGTTTTAAGGCACGAACGACTCCATTTTTCCAGGTATTTATGGATTCACTATCCAATTGAAGACTATTTATTAAATCTACAATTTTATCTATAGGCATTCCATGACGCAGTGTACTTGAGAAAAGTTTAGCATAATTCCAAAACTCCGGATCAAATTTATGAGAAAGTCCTTCAATGGTCGTTTTATAACCCCTTTTATTTTTATACTGAAAATCGTAACGCGAGGTACCATTTTCATTTCTATTTTTAATTATTAGACCATCATTTACCCAACGCGGAATTAATATACCGTCTTCATCATCAGCAAGTCCTGTAAATATCTCGTATGGTTTATCGTCGATAATACCTATAAATGCAATCCATTTTTCTTTGTTGTTCTGAAAACGAACTACATCTGCTTGTAAAATTTGTGGACGTTTTATTGGAAAAGCTGTTAATATTTTTTGTGTTTCATCTTTGTTCTCATCATTTGAAATCAACACTCCAGTACGTGAACCATCTCTATAAACAGTAACTCCTTTACAGCCTACTTCCCAAGCTTCTAAATAGAGTTTCCCTACTAAATCTTCGGTAGCATTATTTGGTAAATTAATGGTAACACTAATTGAATGATCAACCCATTTTTGTACAGCACCTTGCATACGCACCTTGTTTAACCAATCGACATCGTTCGACGTCGCCTTATAATAAGGTGATTTTTTAACTAAAATATCCAATTCTTTTTGCTCATAATTTTTGGAAGTATCATAACCGTTTACCTTCATCCATTGTTTAAATCTGTGGTGAAAAACCACATACTCCTCCCACGAATCGCCTTCATCATCCACAAAATCTACTCGAACATTTTTGTCGTTTGGATTTACTTTTCTACGGCGTTTATATACTGGAAGAAATACGGGTTCAATACCTGATGATGTCTGTGTCATTAAACTTGTGGTTCCTGTTGGCGCAATTGTAAGTAAAGCAATATTTCGTCTACCATACTCCAACATCTCATAATACAATTTATCATCAGCCTCTCTTAAACGTTGAATAAACGGGTTTTCTTTTTCTCGCTCCGCATCAAAAATAGCGAAGGCACCACGTTCTTTAGCTCCATGAACTGAGGCGCGATACGCTTCAATTGCAATCGTTTTATGTATTTCTACAGAAAACTCATTGCCTTTTTTACTTCCATATTGAATGTTTAATGCAGCAAGCATATCACCTTCAGCTGTAATACCTATTCCTGTTCGACGTCCTTCTGCTGCTTTCTTTCTAATATTCTTCCAAAGATTATACTCTGTTGCTTTTACTTCATCTGCTTCTGGATCTTTATCAATTTTTTCTAAAATAGTATCAACCTTTTCAAGCTCTAAATCGATGATATCATCCATAATACGTTGTGCAGCAGCAATATGTTTTTTAAATAATTTAAAGTTAAAAACGGCCTTTTTCGTAAATGGATTCTCCACATACGAAAACAAATTGATTGCTAATAAACGACAGGAATCGTATGGACATAATGGAATCTCACCGCAAGGATTGGTTGACACAGTTTTATAACCAAGATCTGCATAACAATCTGGCACGGATTCGTTAATAATCGTATCCCAAAACAAGATACCGGGCTCAGCAGATTTCCAAGCATTATGCACTATTTTTTTCCAAAGTTCACCCGCATCAATTGTCTTTGAAAACATCGGATTTTCACTAAAAACAGGATATTTTTGAGTATAAGTCGTTCCATCCATTACCGCTTTCATAAAATCATTATTCATACGTATCGAAACATTTGCTCCAGTAACTTTTCCTTGTTCTAATTTAGCATCGATAAAATCTTCTGAATCTGGATGGTTAATAGAAACCGATAACATAAGTGCCCCTCTTCTTCCATCTTGTGCAACTTCTCGTGTAGAATTAGAATAACGCTCCATAAATGGTACAATTCCGGTAGAGGTCAATGCCGAATTTTTTACGGGTGATCCTTTAGGACGAATATGAGATAAATCATGACCTACACCACCTCGGCGTTTCATGAGCTGAACTTGCTCTTGGTCAATTTTCATTATGCCTCCATAAGAATCAGATTCTCCGTCATTTCCTATGACAAAACAGTTTGAAAGTGAACCAATTTGAAATGGATTCCCAATACCGGCCATGGGACTTCCCTGTGGTACAATATATTTGAAATCCTTAATAAGATCAAAAACTTCTTCTTCTGATAATGGATTTGGATAACGTGCTTCAATTCTTGCTATTTCTTTAGCAATTCGGTGATGCATGTCGTTAGGTGTTAATTCATAAATATGTCCTTCGGAATCTTTTAAAGCATATTTATTTAACCAGACGCGAGCAGCTAATTCATCATTATCAAAATAGTGCAATGCAGCTTGAAAAGTTTCGTCTTGTGTATATGTTTTTTTAGGAATTGGGAGGGCATCTACTTTCATTTTGGGTATACTATTTTAGTTGGCTGTTAACTTCTTTAAAGGTCATGAATTAACAAAAACTATGCAACCTAAAACATGATAAAAATCATAATGTGTACACAAAAAATGAGTTAATCAACTGATTTTATGTAATTTAAAAATTTATCAACACAAGAAAGTTAACAAATTTATTTATTCCAAATAAGTTAAAAAATTAATAAAATCTAAAGCTTGAGTAGTGCTGTTCTATTACAAACACCAAGAATGAAAAAAATATTTTTAGTAGTCAAACGTTCCAAATTCACTCTTTATGGTTAATTTTTTTTCCTTTGAAGCTTCTACTCTTCCTATAACCTGTGCGTCCACATTGAATGACTTTGATATTGCAATCAAGTCTTCCGCAATTGAAGGGTCAACATACAATTCCATTCTATGTCCACAGTTAAAGACTTGGTACATTTCTTTCCAATCGGTTCCTGATTGCTCTTGAATCAATTTAAAAAGAGGTGGGATAGTAAACATATTGTCTTTGATGATATGAAGATCATCCACAAAATGAAGGATCTTAGTTTGTGCACCTCCTGAACAATGAATCATTCCATGAATCTTGTCCGAATTATATTTAGACAATATCTTCTTTACTATCGGAGCATACGTGCGCGTTGGTGATAAAACTAATTTACCTGCATCAATTGGCACGTCTTTTACTTTGTCGGTTAACTTTGTATGTCCAGAATACACAAGTTCATCAGGTATGGCCGCATCATAACTTTCTGGGAACTTTTCTGCAAGATATTTATGAAAAACGTCATGACGTGCAGATGTCAAGCCATTACTACCCATGCCACCATTATATGATTTCTCGTAGTTAGCCTGGCCAAAAGAAGCCAACCCTACTATGACATCACCCGGCTTTATATTGGCGTTGTCTATGACATTACTTCGTTTCATTCTAGCAGTTACTGTAGAATCAACGATAATGGTTCTCACAAGATCACCAACATCTGCGGTTTCTCCACCTGTAGAATGAATCGTCACTCCATAGTCACCAAGTTCTTTGATTAATTCTTCAGTACCATTAATAATGGCTGATATCACATCGCCAGGAATCAAGTTTTTATTCCTCCCAATAGTTGAAGACAACATGATATTATCTGTTGCACCTACACATAGCAAATCGTCAATATTCATTATAAGGGCATCTTGCGCGATGCCTTTCCAAACCGAAATATCTCCAGTTTCCTGCCAATACATATAAGCCAGCGAGCTTTTTGTACCTGCCCCATCAGCGTGCATTATCAAACAATAATCATCATCCTGTGTAAGATAATCTGGAACAATTTTACAGAATGCCTTAGGAAACAACCCTTTATCCACGTTTTTAATGGCGTTATGCACATCTTCCTTGGAAGCTGAAACACCTCTTAAACTATATCTCTTGCTAATATCTTCGGCCATTGAAACTACTTGTTTGAAATACAAAAATAATAATACTGCACATGCTTAACTAAAAAAGCGCACAATTATTAATTGTACGCTTATTATATTCTAGAACTTGACAATAATTAAAAATCGTCTAATTTATTATCTTTTATGAATGATGGCTCTCCATCCTTTACTTTTCGTACATTTCTTGGAAAATAGAAATTCGCTCCTATACCAATTTTATAAAATGCATCGCTACCTGCACCGGCTTTCAATCCATCTATAGTATCATCACTCGACAAGAAATTCCTATCGGCATAAAACCGCAACCCAACACTTTCAGAAACTAAATATTCAATACCGAGTCCTAACTGGAATTTAAATTCAGCATTCTCAAATCCATTTGCCGCAAGAACACCTGGTCCGGCATATAAAAATGGTGTAAATTTTTTGTCTTTAAAAAATAAATATTCCAAATCTAGATCTATAGACATGAATCCTTCATTATAAACATCTTTAAAAACAATGTTGAATTTATTGTATGTTAAATTGACATTGAAGCCCGCTGCGATAGATCTTTTATAACCTATTTGAAAATTAAGATCAAATTTAGGTTCAGGAAGATCACCATTCGCCACAGACGTCCCAACACTGCCTATTATGGCATTCATCGGTCGCTCTACTATATTACTTTTCTTGGCCACAACCTTTTGCTCGTCAGACGTTGACTTCGAATTCTGAGCAGTTACAATCAATGATCCACTAAAAAAGAAAATAATCAATACAAGTTTTCTCATATCCTTTAATTTAAATCAGGGTTTTATCTTTAACAGTAAGACAATTCTGTTCTTAATGTTAGTTTTAAATAGTCATTTAGCCGCAAATATAGTGAATAGTATAAAATTCTCTTTACAAGTGGGTTATGTAAACAAAAAAATCACTTCTAATTCAAAAAAGAATTAGAAATGATTTTAGTAAATTTCGTAATTACACACTCACACTATTATATGTGAAATATGTTTTCCAGTTTAAAGTTTCAGGATTATGCGAAAATTAATGTAGCGCACAATAACAGTACAAAACTCAGTACGAGCTTTTTCATAATTAAATATATTGATTAATAGCACTGCAAATATATGCAATAATGAACTATCGGACTTCATGATTTGTACTCAAAATTGAAGAAATTTCAGTATTCTCGATGAGTTGCAAAAATGTAAGATATAATACACAAAACCATATGCTTAAGACATCAAATAAATGACTTTTAAATCATGAAAAATGTCAAAATTCAAAGTAATCGCACGTAAAACTGAATTGTAAAAGTCCAATTTATGCTATTTAATAAAGACCTATTATTTATTTTGTAAAAAGCAGTTCTCGATATTTAGTCAGTGGCCAAATTTCATCATCAACCATTAGCTCAAGTTTATCACAGTGATACCTTATATCGTCAAAATAAGGCTTAACGCTCAGACAATAAGACTTAGCTTTCTTTTCAGAATTCATTAAAGCATTTGCCTTCTTTCGTTCATCTATCATTTTAGTGACCTTAGAATTGATTGCCTCAATCTGTTTGGATATTTCCTCTATTAATTCCAGTTGTTCTTTGGCTAACCTCTTATATTTATCTTCGTAAATTTCCTTAAGGCCAGTAACATTCTTAATAAGTACATTCTGGTATCTCACTGCTGTAGGAATCACATGGTTGCGAGCAATATCACCAAGAACACGGCTTTCAATCTGAATATGAAGAATATATTCATCGACTTCAATGTCATATCTTGCGTGTTGCTCAACCTTGTTCATGACATTCATTTCTTCAAACAATGCTATAACTGAGTCTGAAATTTTCGCTTTAAGTGCTTCGGGTGTGGTTTTGTTATTGCTCAACCCCCTTCTTTTGGCTTCTTTTTCCCATTCTTGTCCATAGCCATTACCTTCAAATAGTATATCCTTGGATTTTTTGATGTACTCCCGCAAAACATTAAATACGGCGTCATCTTTTTTCATATCCTTCTTATCGATAAGAACATCCACTTCTTTCTTGAATTCGATCAACTGTTTGGCTACGATAGTATTTAAGACCGTCATGGCTTTCGCACAATTAGCCTTAGAACCTACTGCACGAAATTCAAATTTATTTCCGGTAAAGGCAAAAGGTGATGTCCTATTCCTATCTGTATTATCAAGCATGATTTCGGGTATTTTGCCAACGACATTCAACTTTAGGTCCGTCTTTTCTTTTGGGGACAATTTGCCTCTTGTAACATTTTCCAGTTCATTCAGTACCTGGCTTAATTGTTCTCCTATGAAAACAGAAATAATTGCTGGCGGCGCCTCATTGGCTCCAAGCCTATGATCGTTACTCGACGAAGCAATGGAAGCCCTTAACAATTCTTCATAGTCATGAACGGCTTTTATGGTATTGATGAAAAACGTCAGGAATTGGAGGTTGCTCATTGGAGTTTTTCCAGGACTCAATAAATTAACTCCTGTATCAGTACTCAAGCTCCAATTATTATGTTTTCCGGATCCATTGATTCCAGCAAATGGTTTTTCATGAAAAAGCACTTTAAAATTATGCCGTTCTGCAATTTTTTCCATAATATCCATTAATAGGGAATTATGATCCACTGCCAAGTTAGCCTCTTCAAAAATAGGAGCTAGTTCAAATTGATTGGGAGCTACCTCATTATGTCTGGTCTTGGCGGGAATGCCCAAGAGCATGCATTCGGTTTCCAGGTCTCGCATGAATGCCATGGCGCGATTTGGGATGGTACCAAAATAATGATCATCCAATTGTTGTCCTTTTGCAGGTGAATGACCTAATAAGGTTCTTCCAGTCAAAATAATATCCGGTCTCGAAGATGCCAATGCTCTATCAATTAAAAAGTACTCCTGTTCCCATCCAAGCGATGCATTAACCTTCTTAACGTTCTTGTCGAAATATTTTGCAACATCCACTGCTGCGCCATCAACAGCATGTAATGCCCTTAATAGAGGCGTTTTATAATCCAATGCCTCACCTGTATACGACACGAAAATAGTAGGGATACATAGCGTTGTACCATATATGAATGCTGGAGATGTCGGGTCCCAAGCTGTATATCCTCTAGCTTCAAATGTATTCCTGATTCCGCCGTGCGGAAAACTCGAGGCATCGGGTTCTTGTTGCACCAGCTGTCCACCACCAAATCTTTCGATCGCTGATCCGTCCCCAGTGGTCTCGAAAAAAGCGTCATGTTTTTCAGCGGTTGCTCCAGTTAAAGGTTGAAACCAATGTGTGTAATGAGTAACCCCCTTATTTAGGGCCCAATCTTTCATAGCCGAAGCAATTTGATCTGCAATGGCTCGTTCTATCTTTGTCCCTTTATCAATGGCATTTGAAACACTTTTGTAAGCATTGGTTGTTAAGGATTGCTGCATGGCAGTTTCATTGAAGACGTTCTGTCCAAATATTGACGAGCGTCTTTTCTTTTCCTCGATCTTAAGCGGTTTACGTTTGAGGCTTTCTTTAATAGCATTGAATCGTAACGTTGACATATTGATAATATTTTGGGTCAAAAATACGAAATATTTAATTTTTAGAGCTCATACCCCACAAAAAAAGGGGTTATCAACAATTATTAATAACATTTCATCTAAAATGCCCTGATTTTTTTGTTCATACTATTAAAATTAGCAATATTTGCCGTGTAAAATTTTAAACTAATAAAGCATGAGTAAGTCAAAACTTGAGTATATATGGTTAGATGGGCATAAACCCACTCAAAACATGAGAAGTAAAACTAAAGTTGAAGATGACTTTAGTGGAAAGTTAGAAGACTGCCAAATTTGGTCTTTTGATGGGTCATCAACCGAACAAGCATCCGGAGGCGCTTCAGACTGTTTATTAAAACCTGTAGCAATTTATCCAGATCCTATTAGAAAGAATGGCTATTTAATAATGGCAGAAGTATTAAGTGCAGATGGCACTGCTCACCCTTCAAATGCAAGAGCTGCTATAAATGACGATGATGATGATTTCTGGTTCGGTTTTGAACAAGAATATTTCTTGATGGATACGAAAACAGATCTTCCATTAGGTTTCCCAAGAGGTGGGTTCCCTGGACCACAAGGAAAATACTATTGTTCTGTAGGTGGTCGTTATACCTGGGGAAGAGATATTGTTGAAGAGCATGCGGATTTATGTATTGAAGCTGGTCTTAATTTTGAAGGTATCAACCAAGAAGTTGCACCAGGTCAATGGGAATTTCAATTATTTGCAAAAGGCGCTAAAAAAGCAGGAGATGAAATTTGGATTGCGCGTTACTTATTAGATAGATTGACTGAAAAACATGGTTATTATATTGAATACCATCCAAAACCAGTAAAAGGGGATTGGAATGGTTCTGGAATGCATGCTAATTTCTCGAACACAACTTTGCGGACGTGTGGTTCTCAAGAAATATATGAAAAAATATGTGAAGCATTTAGACCAGTTACTGAAGAGCATATGGATGTATATGGAGAATTTAATGATGAACGTTTAACTGGTTTACACGAAACTGCCCACGTTTCTGACTTCTCTTATGGAGTTTCAGATAGAGGTGCTTCTATCCGTATTCCGATAATCACAGTAGAAAAAGGTTGGAAAGGCTGGCTAGAAGATCGTCGTCCAGCAAGTAATGGAGATCCATACAAAATCGCTGGCAGAATTATCAAAACTGTAAAATCAGCGAATATTAGCTAAGACTTTTAATAGAATATAATAAGTTTTGTTCAAATGAAACGCTCACAAGATATGTCTTGTGAGCGTTTTTTTTATCCAACGAACGCGAATATAATAAACATGCTATAGGCAAGTACTAATAGAAACCCCTTAACCTTGTTGATTTCGTGTCGCTTAGGGAGCAGTGCCAAAGGTAGTATCAGCGCTGCAAACAAAAGCATCCAAAAAATATCGCGTGACAAAATGGAAGCATCGGTTATTGGAATTGTTTTTATCATGGAAGTCAGCCCTAATACAGAGCCAATATTAAACATATTGGATCCAATAAGATTCCCTAACGAAATCGCTTTTTCTTGCTTGACTGCTGCAATTACCGACGCCGCTAACTCTGGCACACTCGTACCAATTGCTATCATGGTCACACCTATTACAGCTTCGCTAACATCTAATTTAATAGCAATTTCCGTAGCACCCTTAACTAGCCATAGGGAACCAAAGTACAGTGCCAATGCTCCTATTAATAGCCAAATAACCATTTTGAAGTTTGACACCTGTGCGAGTTTGTCATCAACCTCATCGACATTGTCTGATGATTTTTGGTTCTTGATCAAGAAAAAAATGAAAATCAATAAAGCCAAAAACAAGACCGACCCTTCCCAGGCCACCAATTGATTATCGTTAGAAAGAAAGTAATACAATACTATCGAAAACAGCATCATTACAGGCCAATTCACCTTATAAAAAGATCTATCTATACCTATAGAGCCCACTATTGCCGTAATACCTAACACCAATCCTATGTTGGCTATATTAGAACCAATCACATTATTTATAGCAATTGCCGGCGATCCATGCAAGGCGGCTTGCAAACTCACTAGCAATTCAGGAGCAGAGGTTGCAAAAGAAACCACTGTCATACCGATCACGATCTTCGAAATATTAAGCTTAAATGATAATGCAACAGATGAGCGCACTAAGAACTCACCTCCTACTACCAACAAAATAAACCCAAGAATCAAATATGCGATACTCATTAAAACTATTTTTTTTGCGAAGATACTATTTAGATTGATTACACAATAATTAGCTAAAGTTTCGTTAAATAACTATATCCATAGTTGTATAACTATAAAAATAGTTATACGTTTGAATAAGATTGAAAATCACATAATATGCAAAAACTAACAAACAAGGAAGAAGAAGTACTGCAGATTCTTTGGAAACTAGAAAAAGCCTTCGTCAAAGATGTATTGGCTGAAATAAAAGAGGATCAGCCTCATTATAACACCTTATCCACCATTATTAGGAATCTTGAAGAGAAAGGTTATGTAGCTTATAATGCCTTTGGTAAAACCCACCAATATTACCCAATAGTTACTAAGGAAGCCTATAGAAAGCGATTTTTCAATACCGCCATCGATAATTATTTTAATAGCAGTTACAAGAATGTCGTGTCCTTTTTTGCCAAGGAAGAAAAGATCAGTGTCGATGACCTGAAAGAAATCATTGCCTTAATCGAAAAAAAATCATGATTATGGAAGCATTATTCATCTATCTTTTAAAATCAGCTGGCATTTTGACCATTTTCTTTTTGGCCTACAAGATCTTATTACAAAAGGAGACATTCTTTAGTTTGAACCGACATTATTTGCTGGGCGGAATCATTGCTTCACTCCTACTCCCTTTAGTAGTTTTCGAGTCTTATATATATGTCGACCCCGTCGTTGTATCAGAGGCCATATTTTATGACACTCCTTTAACTAGTGTCGAGTCTGCCAATAGTGCTCAATCCACTCCTTTTGATTGGAGCGCTCTACTTTTTAATATTTATCTACTCGGAGTGATACTAACAAGCATACAATTCTTGATACAATTATTCTCATTATATCGTATCGCAAGGTCTGGGACTTTAAAACGTTTTAAGTCGTTTAAACTGATTGAAGTATCATCAAATGTATCGCCTTTTTCATTTTTCAATTACATTATATATAATCCCAAAAAAATTTCAGAAATAGACTTGCAAATCATCTTGAATCATGAAAAAGCACATGGCAAACAATTGCATTCAATCGATATATTAATGTCGCAAACATTCTTGATACTGCAATGGTTCAATCCTATTGCTTGGTTTTACAAAAAAACCATTCAGCAGAATCTGGAATTTATGGCGGACAAAGAAGCCATCTCGAATATTGAATCAAAAAAGAACTATCAACACACCTTGTTGAAGGTTTCGGTTGCCTCCTATTGCGCATCAATCACAAACAATTTTTATAATTCATTAATCAAAAAACGAATCGTTATGTTAAATCAAAAATCAAGTAAAACAAGGAACCTATGGAAGTATGGGTTGATACTGCCTGCGTTAGCACTCTTTTTAGTAAGCTTCAATACCAAAACTGTAGAAATCGTCAATGAGACGGAGGCGTCATTAATTGAACCCATTGATGAGTACACCCATAATCCTGCAGAACTATTGATTCCAATGGTGGAAACCAGTCCTTCTCCAATGGTCAGTTCAAAAAGCAACAAGACTTCAATAATTGAATCCTCTCAGCAGAACGATGTTATCGTTAAGATCACTAAGGACACGACGAAAGAAGAGCTTGACAAAATCCAGAAAGACCTGCGAGAGAAAGGGATGGAATTCAGTTATAATAAATTAGATTATAATTCAGCAAAAGAAATAACAAGTATTCAAATCAAATATAAAGACAAGGAATTTGGTAAGTCTGGGACTTATCATGTCAATGGTGATGATGACGACCCTATAAAACCAATATTCATATATACCAGGGAAAATGGTGGCTTTGGTATAGGAAACTCTCCTGATGGTCATGAGTATAAAGAACGAATGCTTGAGCATGAAGAACGCCTGCAAGAGCACAAAGAACGTGCTGAAGAGCACAAAGAACGTGCTAAAGAACACAAAGAGCGAATGAAAGAACAAAATGAAAGGATTAAGGTAGAGCATGAGGTACGAGTAGAGGAACATAGGGAACACTTAGAAGAACGCCAAGCCAAAATGACAGAAGTGCATGAGGTAAGGATCATAGAGATGAAAGAGCGCCAAGAAAAAATGCATGTAGAACAAGAAGTGCGAGTACATGAACGTGAAGCCAGAGTGCATGAGGAGCAAAAAGTGCGACTGGAAGAGCAAGAAGTGCGTATGAAAGAACAAAAGGTTAGGATGAAGGAAGTGCGTGAAGAAAGAATGATGAGAATGAAAGATGGCGATTCCAACCAATTCGTATATCGAATAAAATCAAATGATAATGCGGATGATAATGTATTTGTATACAGAACAAGTTCTTCTGACAATCCTACCAAGATTAATATCTCTAGAGGGAAGAACGCTTTATGGATAGTAGACGGAAAAGAAATCAAAGAAGGTTATATAAAAACCATAGACCCTAACACTATTGCTTCAGTGAACGTCCTCAAAGGAGAATCAGCTATTACTGCCTATGGTAATAAAGGAGAAAATGGTGTCATTCAAGTAATCACGAAAGACCTAAAAAGCCCTTGGAAAGTGAGTTATGGCGTTAATGATGTTGTTTATTCTGATGACTCAAGTAAAAGCAAGAATGTTTGGGTATATGAGGTCGGTGATTCCAAGCTATTTCGAATTAATAAAAACACGTCAAGTGAAACCTTGAATAGTTATAAAACAAAATTAAAAGAGCAAGGCATCGATGCCAAATTCACTAAGGTGAAAAGAAATAGTGACGGTGAGATCATTAGTATTAAAGTCTCACTTAAAAACAGTGAAGGTCAATCTTCAAGTGCGACATGGCGAGATGATGATACCATACCCGCTATAAGAATAGGCTCTAGAGGAGGGAAACTCATAGCGTCATCATCGCTCTAAATTTGTAATAATTCTTATACAATCAAAAAAGTAATAAAATTGAAAAAAGGTGTTCGTGCGAACACCTTTTTTTTTACATTCATTTTAACTAAAAAAGATGAAAAGGGCCAAAACCAGTTAAAAATTGATGAAAACTCCCTACGATTTTCAAAAACCATCGAAAATAGCCCTACAAAAATTACAATTCCATATAAAAAATTAGATTTAAACTTACAATTTAAAACTTTTCTGTAGACAAGTTGTTTTAAATCGAAACATTTATGATATTTTAACTATCATATGTAAAGGCAATTGCATTGATTTTATAGATAATATTTGGCGGTAAGATTGGCAAAAATATATATTGGCTAAACCATTGAGAAAATGGGTATTAATAAATCAAATATCAATCAATTAAAAAATTATCAATTATGAGAACTTTAAACAGCAACCAATTAACAAACAAAGATTATTCTAATAGAATTTCAGTTTGGAACAGTAAAAGACGCTACAGTTAGTCTGAAATAAACTGTAAATCATTTATCAATCAATTATTAATCAATTCTACTCTAAAAATTTATGATGACACTTGCTAAATTACTAATCGATATACTTTTCGGTTAATCAACAGAATGAATCCTTATTTTTCAACCTTACCGACTATTACATTTTAACTTATGAAGCCAAGAATTACATTTATGCTATCCATTTTCGCGATTTTATGATTCAATTGAAGTGGTAATTCACTTGAATAAAATATATTAAAATCTCTGGATCCATTAATACACCAATGATTTTATTAAGAAGATTATTTTGATTTCCACTTTGAATAAAGTGTATTAAGAGAACTTCATATCAATTGCATATTTAAATCCATACCATTTAGGTATGGATTTTACTTTTTAAAATGCACAACAAAGCTCATTCTGTAAGTAAGTTTCATTATTTTTAACTGATGAAAAAATCACTTTTCAAGATAATGGCAAAACTGAATAAGTCATTGCTTCCGAGTTACACTAAAAAACATCTGGATTTAGCTAAGGCGACAAAGTTGCAAATGGCCATTTTCGGATGGCGTCTATATGTTACAAAACGGGCTTTGGATTAATACTTGATCAATGAAGCATAAGGGTGTTTTGTAATCTTGCTTTTACCATTCAAGAATTCAAGCTCTATCAAGAAATTGCATTGTACAATTTCGCCTCCTAATCTCTCTACCAAATCACATACGGCTTTGGCTGTTCCTCCAGTAGCCAAAACATCATCGTGAATAAGCACACGTTCTCCCTTTTTAATGGCATCAGAATGGATTTCCAGAATATCCGTACCATATTCTAGGTCATATTCCTCTGAAATGGTCTCATAAGGCAATTTTCCAGGCTTTCTAACAGGCACAAACCCTGCATTTAATTTTTGAGCTAAAAGAGTTGCAAAGAAAAACCCACGAGACTCGATGCCGACGACCCTATCAATATCTGCATTATTCAACAAACTATGCAAGGCATTGGTACAATCTTCCATGGCTTGCGCATTCGCTAGCAATGGGGAAATATCCTTAAAGAGTATTCCTGGTTTGGGGAAGTCTTGTATATCCCTTATTAATGATTCGAAATGTTTCATTTTAGAAAGATAATGAAAAACAGGATTTACCATTGCAAAAAAAGCTCAACTTTTTGGTGTGGTTTTAGAGGTCGTGACCTCAAGAAGATTCACTCCACCCTTCCTGAAAAAGTTCTTCACGATAATTATCGGGATTGAAAAACAATGAGCTATAAAAATAAGAACAGGATTGCATATCCTGAATAATCGCCGTAGTCTAAATGAAAAGTTAGAAATCTACTCCCGATGGTTATCGGGATTGAAAACAATAACAGGATTGGCTTAAGCCCTTCCTGAAAAAGCTCCGCTTTGAATATATTGCAGGATTCGCTCCGCATTTCCTGACAAAGCTCCGCCGTGAATACAATGCAGGATTCGCTCCGCGCTTCCTGACAAAGCTCCGCTTTGAAAACAAAAAATCCGCTATAATAAATTCAAGCGAGCTTGATTTACCTTGCGGATTTTTTGTTTATTCGTGACCTCGACAGGATTCAAACCTGTAATCTCTTGAGCCGTAATCAAGTGCATTATTCAGTTATGCTACGAGGCCATT
>RCNB010000712.1_pt1 | contig 28712 bp, 31 predicted proteins | sample 2041321 | NCBI WGS metagenome assembly RCNB01 (sample SAMN09708232, study PRJNA481090) | Marine sediment metagenome, whole genome shotgun sequencing project. | reverse complement strand
CCTCAATCTTTTGCACGGTGGAAATTGCGGTATATAGAAAAAACGCGAGCCCGACGCCACCCAGGACCGAGCCCTGGACGTTATTTACCAAACCCAGGATCTGGGCGGTTATTTGCTCTCCCTGGTTACCAAGTGGGGAAAGCAGGTTGTCGAGATACGGCTCAAGCTGATTGAAGACGCCAAAGCCCTTCAATACCGCAAAACTAACTGCCAGCAACGGTATCACGGACAATAATGTCGTATAGACCAGGCTCATGGCACGCATCGTCAACTGGCCGGAGAAAAAGTCGCGCAACATTGCGTAGAGGTAACGCAGTACGACAACCAGGAATCGACCTGGCATACCAGCCCTTTGTAGCTGGTTTCCCCAGATGACATTGTCGAGGAAGTTCTGAATGCTGGCAATCACTGGGTGCGGTTCCTGAGGATTGTGCCTATCAAGGAGTCTGGCATTGTACAACGATAGCTATAAAGAGTGATTGAACTACGTTTTAGTTTGGCAGAGTGATGTAGGAGCCCGCCCCGCGGGCGATTGAAAGTCCGCCGTGAGCATTCGCCCCGACTCTTAATTGACCAAAGCACTAAAGATCAATCCTCACCCGCCTATTGGACGCATACTCATCATTGCAGGAGGATTGGGGCGGGCTCCTACGATGCCCTTCTACAGTTTCCGACCTTCGAATAACCTTAATTGACTACAATTTTATTGGGTGCCAGTTGCGACATCTTCACCTCGTCAGTATTTCCAGCGCTTCACGGTATTTCTCGCTCGTACCTCGAATTACGTCCTCCGGCAATTCCGGTCCGGGCGCCGTCTTGTCCCAGTCAAGCGTATCCAGGTAGTCGCGCACAAATTGTTTATCGAAACTTGGTGGGCTGATGCCGGTTTTGTATTCCGCGAGTGGCCAGAAGCGGGACGAGTCGGGCGTCAGGATTTCATCAATGATGTAGAGCTTGCCAGCGTCGTCCAGGCCGAACTCGAACTTCGTATCGGCAATGATGATGCCGCGTTCCAGAGCGTAAGCTGCTGCCCGCTGATAAATTTGAATGGAGATATCACGCACCTGCGTTGCAAGTTGCTCGCCAATCATCGCCGCTGCTTCTGCAAAACTAATATTTTCGTCGTGATCCCCAGCCTCCGCTTTAGTCGCTGGCGTAAATAGTGTTTCGGGAAGCCTGGCGGCCTGTGCCAGTCCCGCCGGTAACGCAATGCCGCAAACTTCTCCGCTTTCCTGATAATCACGCCAGCCAGAACCGATCAGGTATCCGCGCACAACGGCTTCTATAGGCAGCGGCTTAAGGCGCCGGGCAACAATTGCGCGATTATTCAACGTCTGCCGTACAGCGTCGTCGTCGATAATCGATTCAAGTTCTATTTGCGTCAGGTGGTTGGGTATCAAATCCTCCATCATGGCAAACCAGAAATTCGATAGTTCTGTAAGAACCTGGCCCTTGCCCGGTATGGGGTCGGGCAATATGACGTCGTAGGCAGATAATCGGTCTGTGGCAACCAGCAGCAGATGGGCGTCATCAATGCTGTATATGTCACGCACTTTGCCGCGGCCAATCTTGGATAGCGCGGGAATGGCGGAATCAAACAAGGTATCTGAGGTGTTCATTATCGGTCTTGTCAGTGGCTTTGACTTGAATGATGGCGGTTCGCAGTCGACCTCGCAAGTAATCAGGATAGGAATACATTGCAGCTGCGGTTAGCATTAACAAATGGAGCAGGGCACGGACAACTGGCGAGACTGAATGCCATTCTGGGGTAAAGTCATTGGCACGATCGCCGGCATGGCAACCGGTCGGCCGTGGATTGCCTTAATTGGGTTGGTGCTGGGGCACCAGTTCGATCGTGGCTTTGCAGATAGATTCACGAGATTCGGGCCCGAGGTTTCCGCCGCGCGACTGGGGCAACTGCCCGATCAATTTATTAAGGCGTTGTTTCAGACCATGGGTCACCTGGCCAAAGCTGATGGCCGCGTAAAAGAGGATGAAATTCGCGCTGCCAGAGGCCTCATGCACAGACTGGGACTCGGTCCTCAACAAATCAAGCGGGCGATCTCGTGGTTCGAAGATGGCAAGGAACAATCATTCCAACTTGTCCCGACGCTGCGCAATATTCGCGCTGACAGTGCCCGCAAAGCAGATGCCCGTGGACTTTTCGTGCGACTGATAATGGAGGTCGCATTGTCCAAACCAGTACTGCATCAGCAGGAACGGGCGCTCATCTGGAAGATTTGTACCGAACTCGATGTCGGCAGAGTCGAGCTGGCCCAGCTCGAGGCTATGCTGCGGGCACAACGCAGTTTTCGTCGCTCTGCGGCAGGCGGCGCGGATACGATCCGCGTCAACGCGGCTTATACAACACTCGGCGTCGACAAATCCGCGACCAATGCTGAAGTCAAGAAAGCTTATCGGCGCCTGATTAACAAGAGTCATCCCGACAAACTCGCAGCGGGCAATCCGGACGCTGTGCTGATCGCGGCGGCAGAAAAAAGAACGCGAGAAGTTCGCGGCGCCTATGAATTGCTGAAAACCCGGCGCAATATTCGCTAGTCAGGAAATTCGCCGCATCGGAACCGCTGTTTTTCCAGGCTCTTGAGTGCTGTTACAGTCAGATGCCGGTAAAAAAAGGATACGCTCGTGGAACCACTGATCGCTCCCTCCATTCTTTCCGCCGATTTCGCTCGCCTGGGCGATGACGTTGCTGCCGTTTTAGAGGCCGGTGCGGATATCGTGCATTTTGACGTCATGGACAATCATTTTGTGCCAAATCTGACTATTGGCCCGATGATTTGCGAAGCCTTGCGGGATTTCGGAGTTGAGGCCCCCATCGACGTACACCTGATGGTTGATCCGGTCGATCGCATTATTCCGGATTTTGCCAAGGCCGGCGCCAGCTATATTACCTTTCACCCTGAGGCCAGCCGGCATGTGCACCGTACGATCGGACTCATTAGGGAGAACGGCTGCAAAGCCGGGCTGGTATTTAATCCTGCGACGCCTCTGACATGGCTGGAACACGTAATCTCTGAACTCGACATGGTGCTACTGATGTCAGTCAATCCGGGATTCGGTGGCCAGAAGTTCATTGAATCAACCCTGGACAAGTTGCGTCAGGCTCGCCGTATGATTGATGAAAGCGGTCTGGATATTCGTCTTGAGGTAGATGGTGGCGTGAAGACTGACAACATTGGCGAAATCGCCGCCGCGGGTGCCGACACGTTCGTAGCGGGTTCAGCGATTTTCGGCAGTGAAAACTACGCTGCAACCATTGCAGAAATGAAAGCAGAAATCGCCGCGGCTACGAGCTAGAAATAGACGAGCTGTAGGAGCCCGCCAGGTGGGCGATTGATGATGGGTTTTTGCGAACATTTGCAAACGAAAAAAGCCGCAACATTCGTTGCGGCTTTTTTCGTTTGTCGCCCGCCAGGCGGGCTCCTACCGGTTATATTTTGCGATTCGGTCTTGCGCCGAATACAACAATCGTCTTACCACTGGCAGAAACAAGTCCCTGCTCTTCAAGAACCTTGAGCACACGTCCAGCCATCTCACGAGAACAACCAACCAGGCGGCTAAGCTCCTGTCGGCTGACTTTGATTTGCATGCCATCAGGGTGAGTCATGGCATCGGGTTCGTTACACAAGTCCATGATGGCATGTGCAACGCGACCGGTTACGTCGACGAAGGCAAGATCGCCAAGTTTGCGGTTAGTACGATCGAGTCGGGTCGCGAGTTGTGTAGCAAGCTCGAAGACAAGTCCGGGGCTTTCGCTTGCGATTTGTCGAAAACGTGGATACGTCATTTCAGCAATTTCGCATTCGGTTCTTGTGCGAACCCAGGCGCTGCGCGTCGGTTGCTCGTAAAAAAGTCCCATTTCGCCGAAGAACTGCCCCTTGTTCAGGTAGGCGAGCACCATCTCATTGCCGTCTTCATCCTCGATCATGACTTCGACTGAGCCATCGACAATGTAGTAGAGGACGTCGGGCAGGTCACCCGCATGAATCATGACGGTTTTAGATGGAACAGTGCGGACGCGGCAATAACTTAAAAATCGATTAATTGCCGGTACATCACTTAAATTCTTCGCTGTTGTTTGCATGTGGTATTCCTCGACGATGCTGCGCTACTCTTTTAATACAGACTGCGCCCAAGAGCAAGCTAAGTCCGTAATTTCTCTTGAAAAAATTGGCTAATCCGAATTTTCCGGCGAAATAAGTGCCGAGCGGTAAATTTACGACCGCCGGATCAGATCCAGTACGCTGCCCGGGTCATAATTTTGCCACAGACGCGCATTAGCTCCCGCGCCGGCGCCGGCATCTGGGCTGCACCCGCGGCATTCGCATTTGCGCCGTGTTCCTCCTCTTCATCACGCATCTGCGTGACGATGGCACGACTTTTTGCATCATTTGCGGGCAGTTGGTCGAGATGCCCGGTCAGGTGTTCGGCGACCTGGCGTTCGGTTTCCTCTATAAAACCAAGCGACCACTTATCGCCAAACACGCCGCTGGCTGCTCCTATTGCAAATGCACCGGCGTACCATAGGGGCCTGAGCTTGCTTGGAGCGGAATCGAGTTCGTTCAAGCGCTCCTCGCACCAGCCGAGATGATCCAGCTCCTCATCTGCAGCTCGGTTCATTTGCTGTTCGATCGTGGCATCTCTGGCGAGTGCTGCATGCCCCTGGTAAAGGCCCTGGGCTGCAATTTCGCCGGCATGATTGACGCGCATCAACCCAGCCGCATGAGATTTTTCTTGTTTGGACAGTGTTGCATCGGCGATATCTACGGCCGGACTAGGGCGGGCGGCCCTGGTAGTTGAGTATGTTGCCGAGCGCAGGGCGGTATCGATACCGGATAATACTCTGTCCAGCGGGCTAAGTTGTCGTTCATCCATTGGCATGATTATAACCGTGAATCCGTCGCCAGCAGCGAATTCAATATGCCGGCCGCAGCTCGCTCGGCGGGTCGGCCATATGCCTTGCCGGCCAATTTTCGCCCTGCAATCCAGCGCTCGATGGAGCATTGTTGTCATACTGGCGGGAACAGCGCCCCTCTGGCTCAATGCAGGGTCTGATTGCAACAATTAAGTCATTGAAAAATAAAGAGTTAAAATCATGGATTCAGCGTGCGCTAATTTCCCGGAAATCGCCTGCATTGTTTGCATTGCGCCAGTCCGTCGAGTAGAATTTCGCGCCTTTCGTCGAGTATGAAAGGCTTAGCCCGGATCGACGGGGGCATGACGCATTTGCGTCGCAATAATTGCTCCAAATTAGGTTCCCAACTGGATTGAAAGATCATGAAAACGTTTTCTGCCAAGGCGGAGGAAGTAAACCGCGACTGGTATGTGGTTGACGCCACAAACAAGACTTTAGGCCGTTTGTCGACGGAGATCGCAAGGCGACTTCGTGGCAAACATAAACCCGAATATACGCCGCACGTTGATACGGGTGACTACATCGTAGTGGTCAACGCCGAGAAGATTCGTGTGACGGGCAATAAGATGAAGGACAAGATGTATCACCGCTACACGGGGTACATTGGCAACCTGAAATCAATGCCACTTGAGAAACTCTTGAAAGAGACTCCTGAGCGAGCGCTGCAGTTCGCTGTAAAGGGCATGATGCCGCGTAACTCACTTGGCCGAAAAATGTATTCGAAGCTGCGTGTATTTGCCGGCCCCGAACACAGCCATGAGGCGCAGCAACCAACACCACTGGATATTAAAGCCTGAGCCGCAAAGGCATCAGGACTGAGGCGAAGTAAATGAGTGAAGCACAGTTGTACGGCACGGGCCGACGTAAATCATCTACGGCACGAGTTTTCATGAAGGCCGGAGCCGGTAGCATTACCGTCAATAATCGTCCGCTGGACCAGTTTTTTGGCCGACAGACTGCTCGCATGATCGTGCGTCAGCCATTGGAGTTGATGAACCTGGCGGACAAGTTCGACATTATGGTTACCGTTAAAGGTGGCGGTACAACAGGCCAGGCTGGCGCGATTCGACACGGTTTGACCCGTGCATTGATGAAGTACGATGAAGCACTGCGACCGGCACTCAGAAAAGCCGGATTCGTTACCCGTGACGCGCGCGAAGTTGAGCGTAAGAAAGTTGGTTTGCGGAAAGCACGCCGGGCTACGCAGTATTCTAAGCGGTAAATTATCGGTGCTTTTGGCGCTGGACCCTTCGTTTGTTGGGTCGAGTGGTCGAACATCTCAATTATTGACCGTTGACCCTACGTTGGATTGGTCAGGTATTTTTGTGACATTCTGACGTGTTTATTGAACGGCGCGATTACTGGGTCTGGTGGAACACTTTCCTTGTTTTGAGCACTTAAGGTAAGTTCGCACTGCTCAGTTGTGCCCTTGAATAAATTGGGGCGAACTTGGGGGATCGTCTAGTGGTAGGACTGCGGACTCTGACTCCGCCAACCAAGGTTCGAATCCTTGTCCCCCAGCCAAAACTAAAAGGCCATCCGAAGGATGGCCTTTTTCGTATTCAGGTGTTTTGTTTTTCCGGTTCTAACGCGATTCGATTTTGCGCGATTTTCATGGCTACGCGAATCGCTTTTAATTCCCTATAACCCGAACCCCGGAATCATCTCCCACAATCAGCACATCTGCAGCTCTGTGTGCAAAAAGCCCAACCGTGACAACCCCGGGAATCTGATTTATCCGCGTCTCCATTTCCAGCGGGTTCGAGATCGACATGTTATGGACGTCCAAAATATGGTTGCCATTGTCGGTCACGAAATTCTCTCGCCAGATAGGTTGACCGCGCATCTTGACCATTTTTCGCGCGACGAAGGATTGCGCCATCGGGATGACTTCGATGGGTAGCGGAAAAGTCCCGAGCATGCCCACCTGTTTCGAGTCGTCGATGACACACACAAATTTTCTAGATGCGCCCGCCAGTATCTTCTCGCGAGTGAGCGCACCGCCACCGCCTTTGATCAATTGCAGGTGTTTGGTGGCCTCATCGGCACCGTCTATATAGATGTCTACATCGCCGACTGAATTAAGCATCGATACTTCGAAGCCATGTTTCTCGAGCCTCGCTGTCGTTGCCATCGAGCTGGAAACCAGTGCCTGAATCTTGTTGCGTATATCAGGCAGCAGGTCAATTAAATGGTTGACCGTCGATCCGGTACCAACGCCTAGAATCATGCCATCCTGAATGTAATCCAGTGATGCTTTAGCTGCATGTATTTTTTTCTCGTCTTGATTCATACGGGAAATGAAAGGTCCGATTACCAGTGATCCTGGGAGGTGAGCTTATCTGATCATTCAAATTTTCGCCACGAAAACAGAATTCAAAAAGCCAAAACGAAATATGCCCGCAATTGCGGGCATATTTCTTGATTTTGGAAGAAGGCTTCGGCGATCCCTTTCAGGTGCCGATCTTCCAGCTTCTCAGCTAAGACTATTTACGCTTACGGGAAGCTTATTTCTTTGCTTTCCGTTTCGTCTTACGCTTGGCCGTTTTCTTCTTAGCCTTGCGTTTGGTCTTCTTCTTAGCCTTTTTCTTTACCTTACGTTTGGCCGTTTTCTTCTTAGCCTTGCGTTTGGTCTTCTTCTTTGCCTTTTTCTTTACCTTACGTTTAGCTTTTTTCTTAGCCTTGCGTTTGGTCTTCTTCTTTGCCTTTTTCTTGACCTTACGTTTAGCTTTTTTCTTAACTTTACGTTTGGTCTTTTTCTTAGCTTTCTTCTTTGTCTTAGCCTTCTTCTTTGTTTTTCGTTTTGCTACTTTCTTTTTCGCCTTTTTCTTGGTCTTACGTTTGGCGACTTTTTTCTTCGTCTTCCGCTTAGCAACCTTTCTCTTAGGCGCTTTTTTCCTAGTTACTTTCCGCTTCTTAGCGACCTTTCGCTTCGAAACTTTTTTACGTGACTTCTTTTTGGTAGCCATACTATTTTCTCCGTGTCGGGTACCCGGCGTTGAGTATATACAACAAAGGCAAAAAATCCAGCAAGTTAAGTGACGCGGTTAACATTTTTCAAAGTGCGAAATAGATGGTAATTTCAGGGAGAAATGGCAGTGGAAACTGACATGCTTAATTCTCAATGCAAATCTGCGTCGACTTGTCGCAAAAATTCCACATTTTTATTTACTGTTGCGTGGGCTGATGTAATTCAGGCGTTGCTAAATGACGTTAAACATACTTCACGTCGATGCTGGAGTCAGCAACGAGTGCTTAGTGTCATCGTCGTGATATCGGCTTACGAAATGTCCTGACTCGTTTCGCTAATTGTGTCGAAAAGCCGTACGTCCCAAGGGTTTGGCGCGATTTCTTCTGCCTCCTGGCAAGCGAAGGCGACGCCGATCAGTTTGGGGTGAAAAAGATATTTTCGACCTTGTAAGAACGAAAACGTACGATCAAAGTAACCGCCACCCATACCGACGCGGTGACCGTCGTCATCGAACGCGACTACAGGAGTAATGACAACGTCTAACTTTCTGGGCGCGATGATTTCGCCATTCAAAGGCTCTGCAAGACCATATTGATTGGTCTGAATGTCGGTATCTGCGGTAAGTTCGCAAAACTGCATGACATCGTTTTTTTTGAGAACTGGCGCAAAAATGCGCTTTTTCATGCGCCATGCGCGCTGAATGATCGTCCACGTCGCAACTTCATCTGGCGTTGATAAATAGCAAGCGACAAATGAAGCGCGCTGAAACCAGTTAGATCGGGATACTTTTTCCGCAATTTGTTCAGATGCAATGAAGCGTTCTTGGCTACTTAAATTTGCACGCGCAATTCGACCAGCGGCACGCAACTCTTTTTGCGTTTTTTGATTCGCGGATTCTGCAGATGACATCTGCACGCTACTCTTAAGAATGATTGCGTCGATAATAAGTGGAAAGAAAGACGCCTCCCACCTGTGCCGTTGCCGACCGTCGCTCTCGAACCGGGAGCAACAAGTGGGGTCAGCCGTGGCAACAAAAGGCTATCCACCGAGGTGGTTTTGCACACATGCTGCCGACAGTGCACGACCCCGAGGTAGATAGTTAGGGTCGAAAGTATTCCAGGTAGACATCGAACACTGCAGGAGACGCCAGAACACAGCTTACCGAATGTGTGGCCTGGTGTCGTGTTCTAAGTCGCGAATTTCGCAAATGCGCAAGAGATTATTTCGCAGCGTTCGCGTTGTGGAATCCGCAAACGGCGATCCTTTGGAAGGTTGTTAGAGATCCAGCTGTTGGTTGCTTCCCAGTACTGATTCCACTCGCTCGGCCATCAACTTGATACGGTTGCCGACATCGCCTTCCAATGCTTCATCCTTCGCTTTCGAATGCAGCAAGTCATTCGCCATATTCAGTGCTGCCATGACGGCGATGCGATCGAGGCCGACCACTTTGCCGCTGTCGCGGATTTCGCGCATCTTCGCATTCAGCGCTTCTGCAGAATCGAGCAGGTCGGTGCGTTCATTTGCAGGGCACGATACCTGGTATTCCTTTTCAAGAATTCGAACGCTGACGTGGGCATACATTTCACTCATTACTAGTGCTCCGTTACAGGTCCCGTTCCGTGGGGAACAGAATTTGCAGATAAAATTGAATTAAGACTACTTAAGAAGGTGGTGCGTAAGGTCATGGGGTGGCGCCCGGGCGGCCAGGTAATTTTCTACCTAGCTTCCCTGTTCCATTGCTTTGAGCCGCCCGATCATTGCTTCGACCCGGGCACGCACCTGCTCATTCTTCTGCAGCAGGTTTGCGCGTTCCGAGGTCAAAGTATCCTGTCTCTGCTTCAGTGAGCGATTCTCATCCTGAAGCTGATCACAGACCTGAACGAGAGCATCCACACGCTTCTCAAGTCGCTTTAGTTCGTGCTCAAACTGTACTTGGGTATCTTCGGTCATGGGAGCAATATAGAGCCGCAATCGAGCAGAATCAATATTCAATCTAAAGATGCTGTTATTTGCATGGTCAGTTGGTGAATTACATGGGATCATTCCGGGCCGACGAGCTCGAAAATCCGGATATTCTACCTATATGGGCCAGGCAATTTATCATGATGAGCTTGATGCGCTGCTGAAGGGCTGCGGGTCTAGCTGGAATGCCGGACAGGCACACGGGCTGCTGTGCAGTCGCGTGTCACTGGCGGGAGCGGATGGTGCGTCTCGATGGATCGCGCAGGTCCTAGGTGACGCGACTTCAGATCTCGCACAACGTGCCGAATGTGAAGAAATGCTGGACGCTTTGTGTGCCACGACGTGGCAGCAACTGGTTGAGCGACAGTCAGAATTTAGTCTTTTGTTACCCGATGACAATGATCCGGCATCAGTGCGCACAGAGGTAATGTCACAATGGTGCGAGGGCTACCTGCATGGCCTGGTTGCCGAAAAGCACAGCGAGGACCTGAAAAAACGACTGGCTGAGGAGCCGCTGGCCGACATTATCAAGGATATGCTGGAGATTACGCGCGCGACTGTGGGTGATGATGTTGACGACAACAACATTGACAACGACCTTGCCGAACTTGTTGAGTATTTGCGCGTCGCCGTGCAACTGACCTATGAGGAACTGGCCGACTTTCGCAAGCTGGACGATCCTGCCCAGCCGGATGAATCAGGTATGCTGCATTAGGCGTCACCCCTCTCGCTTACTTATAACTATGAGCGCATGAACAAAAACGAATTTGCCAGGCGACGAAAAACACTGATGCGCATGGTCGGTGAGGATGGCATAGCCATTTTACCGAGTGCGCCAGCGAGAATCCGTAGCCGCGACGTTGAGTACCGCTATCGACAGGACAGCGACTTCTATTATCTGACGGGCTTCGCCGAACCGGATGCGGTCGCCGTACTGGCGCCCGGACGGGAGAATGGCGAGTTCGTCCTGTTCTGCCGTGATCGCGATAAATTGAAAGAACGCTGGGATGGATCGAGATCGGGTCCTGATGGTGCGATCGAAAATTTTGCGGCTGATGACGCTTTTCCGATTGATGATATTGATGACATTTTGCCAGGGTTGCTGGAGTCACGAAATTGCGTCTACTACACCATGGGTGCGTACGCTGACTTCGATCAACGCATCACAGAGTGGGTCAAGTCGCTGCGGTCTCGCGAGTCCTCCGGTGTGCACACGCCACATGAGTTCATTGCGCTCGATCACATCCTGCACGACATGCGTTTATATAAGAGCAGGGCGGAGATTTCCGTCATGCGCAGGGCAGCGAAGATTGCCGTGGCGGCCCACAGGCGAGCTATGTCAGTGGTAACGCCGGGTATGTACGAGTATGAAGTCGAGGCCGAGTATGTGCATGAATTCCGCCGTAACGATGCAACGATATCCTACCCGCCCATTGTCGGTACCGGTGCCAATTCCTGTACTTTGCACTACGTCGACAACAATGCCGAACTCGCAGAGGGCGATTTGTTGTTGATCGATGCGGGTTGCGAGTACGACTACTACGCGTCAGACATCACGCGAACTATTCCGGTTAGCGGCAAATTTAGTGCCGAACAGCGTGCCGTTTACGAAATTGTTCTCGAAGCACAGCTCGCGGCGATCGAAAAGACAGTCAAGGGAAATCATTGGAACGACCCGCATGATGCCGCTGTTCGTGTGATCACGAAAGGTTTGAAAAAGATCGGTCTGCTTGATGGCACCGTGCCAAAACTTATCCGGGACGAGGCTTATCGGGAATTCTTCATGCACAAAACCGGCCACTGGATTGGTATGGATGTTCACGATGTCGGTGACTACAGAGTCGGCGATGAATGGCGTTTTCTTGAGCCTGGCATGGTAACCACGGTCGAGCCGGGAATTTATATTCCGGCAAGCCGAAAAACGCCGGCGCGTTGGCGCAACATCGGCATTCGCATCGAAGATGACGTAGCGGTAACCAACAATGGACCGGATGTTCTCAGCAAAGATCTCGAAAAGGATCCGGACGAGATCGAGAGCCTGATGGCGTAGGCAAAGCAAGTGGGACCTAATACAAATACTGACTACGACATCATTATCGCCGGCGGCGGCATGATCGGCACGAGCCTTGGCCTGGCACTCGCGCCGCTAAATCTCAGAATCGCCGTCGTCGAAGCGGTAGCGCGCGGTGCGGCGCAGCAACCGAGTTTCGATGATCGATCCACCGCGCTGTCGCGCAGCAGCCAGCGAATGTTTGAGGCGATGGGGCTGTGGCCGGACATCGTCGCAGCCTCGACACCCATCAGGAGCATTCACGTATCAGACAAAGGTCGCTTCGGCTTTTCACACATTGATGCCGAACAGCAGAAAGTTGAGGCGCTTGGCTATGTCGTCATCAATCGCGTATTGGGACAGGTATTGCAGGATGCACTCACCGAAGTTCAGCGGCTGGATCTGATCTGCCCGGGCACGATTACTGCGGTAGAAAGCACCGATAGCCAGGTCAACGTGGTCGTCGATGAGACAGGCAAGTCGCGATCGCTATCATGCAGGCTGCTGGTCGCCGCAGACGGCGCGAATTCGGCGGTGCGGGACATGATCGGCATCAGCGCATCACGAGTCGATTACGAACAATGGGCCGTCATCGGTAACCTGTTGCCTGCGATGGCACCTGACAATCGTGCTTTCGAAAGATTTACTGAATCCGGTCCGGTTGCAATGCTGCCTGTTGCAGACAATCGTGCCGCATTTGTCTGGATGTTGTCACCCGACAGTGCAAATGAAATGTTGTCGCTGACAGATACCGAATTCACCAGTAGATTGCAGGATACATTCGGTTATCGACTCGGAAAATTTTCCAAAGTGGGCAAACGAGCTGCCTATCCGCTGGCATTAAGCAAAGCGAACGGATTGATTGCAAGGCGTAGTGTTGTCGTTGGCAATGCAGCCCATGGATTGCACCCGGTTGCGGCGCAAGGGTTTAACCTCGGCATGCGTGACGTGGCCGCATTGTGTGATTGCATTGCTGATGCACGCATTGAACAGAGTGAATCGTTTGATTGTGGCAACACCGCGATTCTTGAGAACTACGCAGAATGGCGCCGGGATGACCAGGGTAAAGTTGTCCGCTTCACCGACGGTATCGTGCGCCTTTTCGGCGATTCGCGCCCGCCGGTTCGCGCACTACGCAATCTCGGCATGCTGGCCTTTGACCTGATTCCGGGCGTTCGCAAAGCGTTTGCTAAACATACGATGGGTCTGGCAGGCCGCCTGCCACGATTGTCTCGTGGCGTGCCGTTGGCCCGAACCATTCACAAGTGACGACTGCCAGGAACGATATGAACTATGAATTCAGTGGCCAGGCAACTTTCGGTGCGTTTCACAGCGTCACAGGTTACGCCTGCCGGGTTGCACTCGGCACAGAAACCGACAGTCTCGCCCACTCATGAAATATTCGGGCTAAAGTGAAGCGCCAGTTCGACATTGTCATTGTTGGTGCCGGTATGGTCGGTTTGACCCTGGCCAATTTGCTGGCGCAAAGCGAACATTGCGACAACCTGAATATCACGGTCATTGATGCCGGCAAGAAACCGACGTTTACACCCGAAAGTGATGTCTCATTAAGAGTATCTGCTATCGCTTCAGGATCCGCGGAGTTGTTTGCACGAAGCGGCGTCTGGGATGAAATTGTCAACACCCGTGCCTGCCCGTATCGGGACATGCGAGTTTGGGATGCCGCGGGCACGGTCGAGGGACCTGAGACACTCCACTTTGATGCAGCCGAATTTGCTGTACCGCAGCTCGGTTTCATTATCGAGAACGTTTTGATACAGGTTGCATTGCTCAACAAACTGGAATCATCAGATGTCATCGTGAAATTCGAGGAGCCGATTACGTCCTTGAAAATTATTGATGAAAGGTTCGAAGTGAAACTGGCCGGTGGTGAGAAATTCAAACCCGACTTGTTGATTGGTGCCGATGGCGCTGCCTCGTTCGTCAGGACGAGTGCCAGTATCGGTGTTACGTCTTGGCTGTATTCGCAGACAGCGTTCGTAACACACCTGCAACCGGAACATAGTCATCGCAATACAGCGTGGCAGCGATTTCTCAGGACGGGACCTGTCGGTTTACTACCACTTTCCGATGGTCGGGTTTCCACCGTCTGGTCAACGACGGCAGGGCAGGCAGCCGAAGCGTTGAATGCCTCTGATAAGCAGTTGCAGGCGATGCTGACAGAAGCAACGGACAGCGTACTGGGGCAACTGAAACCAACCGGCCCGCGTGGTTCGTTCCCGCTCAAAGCACAACATGCCGATCAATACGTTTTGGCAGGACTTGCACTCGTCGGCGATGCGGCGCACGCCGTACATCCGCTGGCGGGGCAGGGCGCGAACCTGGGTCTTGCCGATGCTGAAATGTTGGCGACGGTTATAAGCGATGCGCTAACTGCGAACGAGAATCCGGGTGACCTGCCCGTGTTACGTAACTACGAAAGAGCACGCAAGGGCGCCAACAAAACAATGTTGCACTTCATCGGCGGACTCAATCGATTGTTTTCCAACGACTCGACATCGCTCGCACGTCTGCGTGGCACCGGTATGCGAGTATTTAACCGTAGCGGGCCGATTAGAGCGCGCGCTGTACAAGTGGCGCTGGGTATTCGTTGAGTTCAGCGTGGCAAGCGGGAACCGGTGTGGAATTGGCGGTTTTGATGTTTGCTTGGTGCAAGCAGGCGTTGCCAGGTTGCCAAATATTGGACTGCGGCCGGAGGGATCCGGCCGCAATCCGCTGTTCTAGTTACCGCCGGCCGGCGATTGGTGCGTGTGGGCGATGCCCCACTCACCACGTTCCTTGACCAAAACCAACGTCACCCAGACCGGCTGACCCGGCGGGTTCGCTGCCTTGTTGTACGGAATGGTATTGAATGCTCGCACGAAACTGGCAACCGCGACGTCTCCGTAAACAGAGATAACCGGCGACTCAACAATTACCATGAACTTCGTTTTGCCGCCGTTCACAGCCTCATTTGCCTGACGAGCGGCCATTTGCATCGCCATGTTCTTTACCTGGTCTGTTTGCCGCATGCCGCCAGTAATGTAGACCCGATCATCCCGCATCAACTTGGCCTGGGCAGCTAAATCACCCTCCAGATTGCCGTATTGATGTACGACAGCCAGGACATCATCTTTATCGTCTGCAAAGGCAAACGGGGCAAAGACCAGCCCGGCCATAACAACAATTAATGTGCTGAGGCGAATGCCTCGTTTACGATTCAACATGCTTATAGCTCCAGTAGTTATTCTTGTTTTGGGGGAAGCCCGCTGCTTTGTTACCTGGCATCGTTTTATATTGCTCCCCTAAGCTATTAAGCATTGTAGAAGATTGATGTATGGCAAGGCAGCGCCATACTACTGTTCCAATCAATGTTTTTGCTGCGGGCGAAAATTCGGAATCTGACTGAACGGAGAGAATTTTCTACTAATTTGCTAGCGAGCAATTGGCTACTGCCGAAGTTATCGGCGGCGTTCTATGCCGATCGGGAGATCACTAATGCGTTGCATTTCGGCATCGTCGAAAGCCGGTGGATCATTGAGATAGTCGATTGCCATATCGGTCATGTCAAAGCCCCAGAACAACTCTTTCCCAACGGCGATCGTCGGCACACCGAATACGCCCAGGGCAATTGCCTCGTCCGTATTCGATCGCAATACTGATTTAACGTCCAAACTGTTTGTTCGGTCACTAGCGTCGTGCACCTGCAGATGCCCGATCAATTTGTTCCAGCTGTCCTGATCATCGGGGCGATGGCCGTCCGCCCAAATGAAACGGAATATCGACCGCACTGCTTCGGCTTCGCAATCAAGCGCGATGGCGAGTCGCAGCGCATTGAGCGGATTAAACGGGTGTGCGGGCGGTGCGCGAAAGGGAATATTGTTTCGGCGAGCAATCCACAAAGCTTGCCTGTAGGTGAAACGGCGCTTGGAAGGAATCTCGGCCGGCCCCTTATGACCCCAGTGATTGAGCAGGCCCGCGAGAAGAATGGGCCGGTACTCAATTTGTGTTCCCTCGGGCAATTGACTGAGTCGCTCGCACTGTAAGTAGGCAAACGGTGAAATAAAATCGAAATGCCATGTGATTTTCATTGAATTCAATATACAGATAAATTGTGCGGACATTGAACTTGCGAAGCAACGAGGGCTATCAGATCTCAGTTGCTCATAGCACAACACAAGAATGCGATTGAAGTTGCTGATGAGATCATCAGGCATCTTGAAAACGATAATTGAATTCAGGCCAGGTAGGTTTTCGCCCGAATTTGGCCGTTAGCGAACATCGAAATTCCTGAGATGCGCCCAAATTATTGTCCGCTTGCCACCCTAAAGCGGACATTGTGCGAATATTGGTGAAAACGTCCGCTAATGACCCAAAGCAGATGTCCGGAAAGCGTCAATAATCCACCATTAGTTGGCACTTGCAAAGTCCGCTTTCCCGCAAAGACTTGCCGTTCAAATGATAGGATTGGCGCCATTGGCAAGGACTGCGTTGACTTCGGTATTCACGCCCGAAAAATATTTGTAGAGGAACAATGACGTGTCAGAAAAATTAGGAAATTCTGCGTTTGCGATTTTGCTGTCTATTCTCTTTGCCCCTTTTGCGCTCGCTGCTGACGAGAACAACGGCATTCGCGAGATTGCCGATAGCGTCTACAGCTTCACACTCGGTGAAGGGAATCACTCGATGTTCGTGATTGGAGAAGATGGCGTTGCCGTTTTCGAGACCTTTCATTCTGGCCATTCCAAGAAACTGCTGGAGGTTGTCCGAAGCGTGACGGACAAGCCGATCAAGTACGTCTTTATTAGCCACAATCACTGGGATCATGCCAGCGGCGGGCAGGTATTTTCGAATGCCGGCGCGCAGACCGTAATGCATAAGCGCGCGGCGGACTGGGTGGAGGCCAATCCTGGCCGTGATACCGAGTTGCCAGACATAACATGGTCCGGAGATCGCAAGGACTTTGACATGGGCGATTTCACCGTGAGCCTGCATTACCTGGGCCTCAATCACGGGATGGGCCTGACGATCTTCACTATCCCCGAACGTCGCGCCGCCTATATCGCAGACCTGGTCACACCGAACCGGGTTATGTTCTCGGTGGTGCCGGATTTTAATATCGGGGAATGGGAACGCAGCCTTGGCGAAATTCTCGAAATGGACTTCAATATCGCTGTCTGTTCGCATAACGAACTTCCAGTTGAAGAAGCAATGACGGGTTGCACACGTAATCATGTGGTAGAAGAGCGGCAGTTCATACGTGATCTACGGAATGCAATTCTAGCCGAGTTCGAAAAAGGCACCGGCTTTATGGAGATTCCGAAAGCGGTCAGACTGCCACAATATTCACATTGGGTCGGTTATGAAGAGTGGCTGGAAATGAATACGTTGCGGCTGATGACCGACCTCTGGATGGGGCCGTTTCCATGGATGCCGGACGCGCAATAGCTGACATACCAATAGGAACAAGCCTATGACAGCCACAATGAAAGACCAGATCCGGGCATTGCTGAAAAGCATCGAGACCGGTGATCCCGGACCGGTCGCCATCGTCAATGAGGCGAAATATATTCAGCACAACCCACAGACTCACGAAGGCAGCGAAGGTTTGGCGACCCTTTTCAAACGGCTGTCCATGACCTCACCCCGGGTGAATATCGTGCGCGCCTTCGCGGATGGTGATTTCGTTTTCGCCCACACTGAGTACGATTTCGCCAGCCGTAATATCGGCTTTGAAGTCTTCCGCTTTGAAGACGGTCGGGCCGTGGAACATTGGGACAATATTCAGGCAAGGAAGAGGCCGAACCAATCCGGTCGCAGTATGGTGGATGGTCCAACCGAGACCGTTGACCTCGATCAGACCGAGAGCAACCGCGCCTTCGTTCGATCGTTCATTGAAACCGTTCTTATCGACGGGCAACTCGACCGGTTAACGGATTATGTCGACGAGGACGCATACGCCGAGCATAACTCGCGACTGGGAGATGGCGTGTCCATTCTCAGATCCGCACTGGAAGCCGAAGATGAGAGCGGCAGACTCATCGACTATAATCGCGTCCATCGTATTCTCGCTGAGGGGAACTTCGTGCTTTGCGTGAGCGAGGGCGACTACGGCGGTGACCATACCGCTTTCTATGATCTATTTCGCCTCGCAAATGGAAAAGTGGTGGAGCACTGGGACACCACCGAAAAAGTCGCTCCGCGCAGCGAGTGGAAAAACGATAACGGCAAGTTTTAAGTCGTCAGACTCATTGGCCGCGGGAAGGGGTTCTGCATCAGATACCCAAGCCGCTGGTTTCGGGAAAAGCGGTCCTTCAACCAGAGTGAGATATAAGGGTGAGAAGTCGCCGCTATCGGTTGAGACCACCGCTGAAAGTGGCCACTCAAAATTGACGAAATCTAGCCTCGCGAACGTCCGCTTTCGTGAAAAGCGGACACTCAGGGAGCAGGGCGGAAAAATACAGCGGCGAGTGGCTGCTTTACCCGATACCAGTCACTCAGGTGGTAGTATTTCTGGCATTACTGAGCGGCTGCTTTTGAGCCAAAGCGACCGTTCGGAAAACTGAACAGATCGAGTTAGCAAACGGAAACCGATAATCTTGAACAGGCAACTAATATTGGCAGCTGGATTGGTCTTAATCGTCGGTGGCTTGTGCACTGCAGTTTTAGGGAGGGGTACATATTGGCAGTATATCGGTCTGCTAGTTGCGACCTCCGGTGGGGCAATTACAGGCACTTGGCTTAAGGGTCGAAACCTCGGTTGATTGGCTTCTGCCGTTTGCGTGGCAACTGGCTCTTTCTGGCCGAGAGCAGCCGCTGGACCGTTTAACTGCCGAGCGGTTGCTTTTGACCCAAAGCGGACCCCCAAAATCGACTAATTTCCACCATCTGAACGACCGCTTTCGGGAATGTCGTAACCAGAATCGCGGTTCACGCCTGTTGAAAATCATCCTGGTCATCGTTACTGCAGTTCATATGAGCGCTGTTATGATTGACCGGTAAAGGAGAAAACGATAATGATAAACAGACGTCATTTCCTGGCCACCGCGGGCGCCGTGAGTGCCAGTATGGCTTTGGGTGCATCTAGCCAAATAATGGCCGCACCACCTCAGGAAAAATCAAGCGGCGGTCGTTCTGCAAAGCGCCTGCTTATACTGGGAGGTACAGGATTTATTGGTCCGCCGATGGTTCGTTACGCGGTAGAACGTGGTCATGAGGTTACTATTTTCACGCGCGGCAAGAGCAAATCAAACATTCCCGATGTAGAGCATCTCGTTGGCGACCGGTCCAGCGACCTTAATGCGTTAAAAGGGCGAACCTGGGATGCAGTGCTGGACAATAATGCTCGCGACTATCGATGGGTCGCACTCACAACAGAGTTGCTGAAAGACAAAGCTGAGCATTATCTGTTTGTCTCCTCAATCTCTGCTTATGCCGGCGAAGCTACTGGCTACGAGTACGTTGACAAGCCCTGGACCGGAGCACCGATCGACACGAACAGCCCGTTGGCCGTCCCGCCGGATGATTTCGTGCCGGGTCAGGAGCTTCCTTACGGTCAAACCAAAACTGAGTCAGAGAGAATAGCCAGCGCAGCATTTCCCGGTCGAACGACGATCGTCCGGCCTGGATTTATTGTTGGCCCAGGAGATCAAAGTGACCGTTTTACCTACTGGCCTGCCCGAATAAACCAAGGTGGAGAAGTGCTGGCGCCGGGTGACGGGACTGACCCTGTGCAGATTATTGACGTTAGGGATCTAACGGAATGGATCGTCCGGCTCGTGGAGAATGACAACTACGGCAGCTTCAATGGTGTTGGCATTGGCTCGCCCATGTCTATGGCAGAAATGCTATACGGAATCCGGGCGGTAACTTCCAGTCCTGTAAGTTTCACCTGGGTACCAATTCCGTTCTTAAGGGAACACAATGTCCAGTCGTATTCTGATATGCCCATCTGGATTCCGAATGATCCCATGTCTTTCGTTGACAATAGTAGGGCCATGGCATCCGGACTAACTTTCCGCACGCTGGCCGAGACCGCTGCGGACACGCTCGAGTGGCATCTGGCGCGCCCGGCCGAGCAACAGGCAGAATTGAGGATTGGCATCAAACCGGATCGGGAGAAGGAGGTCTTGGCTGCCTGGCATAAGAAAGCGGGCTAGGCTGCAAAAACGGAGTGGGATGAAACTCCGGGGTTATCAGCAATTGGGGGCTGCGACTAATGAAAAAAACTGCAGGTAAAGGCAAGCCAGTACGGACAAGAATGTGGTGGACGTTTCTTGTCCCGATTACCGCTGGCCTTTGCATGCTGTTTTCAGGCGTTAGCCTCGCAGATGACGCACCTCTGCAGTCAGACCAGGGTTATATGCTGATTCGTTTCAGCCTGAACCAGGGCGAAAGGGTTGGCACACTCGCGATGTCCAACGTGGACACGGATGAGGTGATCAGATGCCGCACCAATTCGTTCGAGTCGGCAGGATCAAACGGGTGGATGGCGTTGGTGGCGATGCCGGTCGGGCGATACTTCTGGAGTGAGTATGAAACGAGTTTGGGAACTAACGTCGAAGCAGCCCGGAATCTCAGCCAGATGCACAAACGGAATTCGCCCGGTTCTGCCAGTGACACGTTTGAGATAGTGCCCGGAGTGGTTAACTATGTTGGTGACTGGACTATGCGAGTTGTGGCGTCGCAGCGGGCGCAGCTGGACCCAATTATTGAGTATGACAAATCGACACTTGAGCGTTACCTCGCACAATATCCTGAGCATGCCAACAAGTATGAGATTTATCTGTCGGTAATGGGGAAGGCGGCGATTTCTCTCCAGGAGCTGGCGAAGATAACGGAATGAAAATCCACATCTTCTTGCATGCACGATCTCTTTTCCGGTCGGGACGCCGATGATCGTCGTTGCGAAGGCACTACAGTAAGGAAATCTCGAGCACCGCTCTGGCAAACCCAATAGTGCGTAACCGTTGTGGCCGAAAGCCCGGGAGGCTCTGTTACAGATGTTGAGAATAGTATCCAAATTTTTTGTCAAGCTGGCAGAACGATGGATGCCGGATCCACTGGTCATCGCAATATTTCTTACGCTGATCAGTTTTGCCGCGGTGCTTTTCTTTACTGACTTCAACGCCGGTCAGGCAGTTGATGCCTGGGGTGGCAATTACTGGAGTCTGCTGCGGTTTACTGCACAGATGATTCTGATCCTGGCGCTGGGGCACGTCGTTGCACATACACGCCCGGTACAGCGTCTGTTAGTTGCAGCCGCCAATCAGGTGCACTCGGCGCGCATGGCCTACATCGGTATTACTGTGTTTGCTGGCCTTGCATCACTATTGTCCTGGGGTCTGGGTCTGGTTGTCCCGGCCGTATTGTCACGCATCATTGCGAGCAATTGCAGGCAGCGCGGCGTCAGGGTGCACTTTCCATTACTGGTCGCCAGTGGCTACAGTGGCGCGTTAGTTAGCATGCAGGGTTTGTCGGCTTCCATACCACTAACGTTGAACACGCCCGGTCACTTTCTCGAAAACACCACCGGAATGATCGGTCTTGGGCAAACTATATTCTCGGTGTGGAGTATGTCGATTGTTGCCGCCTTCCTGATTATTCTTCCACTCGTGATGTCGCGGATGGCACCAGCGGATGATGAGATAGTAGAGATACAAGACTCAGGCCATATGTCAGTCGTTGAGCCGGTAGCCTCGCTTAGCAAAACCGCGACCCCCCCGCGGAGAAAGTCGAAAATTCACGATGGGTAACTCTGCTGTTAGCGCTTTTCGCAGGCATCTACGTGGTACGTTTTTTTCTGGATGATGGCGAGCTACAACTTGACAGCATCAATATGATTTTTGTTGTCCTGGGTCTGGCCTTTGCGGATTCACCACGACATTACATTACGTTGCTTAGCAACGCCGCGAAAATCGCGGGGCCTTTCCTTATTCAATATCCGCTTTACGCGGCGCTAATGGGTTTGATCGCCGACTCGGGCCTTGGTGCTTTGTTTGTTGGCGGATTCGTTTCGGTCGCGAATGCTGACACACTGTCGATATGGACATTCTTCAGTGCGGCCCTGCTCAATTTGTTTATTCCCTCGGCTGGTGGCCAATGGGCGGTTCAAGGTCCTATCGTTGTTGATGCAGCATTGCAGTTAGGCGCAGATATTCCACGGGTTGCAATGTCGGTGACAATTGGAGAGGTCTGGACCAACGCCATACAACCTTTATACATGGTGCCGGTACTTGCCATTGCCGGGCTGCATATTCGTGACATTATGGGATATTGCGTGATCGCTTTGCTGACGATAGGTGTGATCGATCTCACGGCTATTATTTGGTTTTGATTGCAAAGGTTAGTCGGGCAGCGCGCCAGTAAATATCACGGTGAGTACCGCCTCGTTTTGGAGGCATCGATGAACCAGCGGATATATTTCGTGTTGTTTGGGCCGGTCAGGATCGCTGATATCCGCGAAATTATTCCGAGCCGGATGCCATACTGCCAATGGGTATCATTCCCTCGGCTTCCTCATTCATCTCCGGTACGATTTTTTGCCGTTCAGAAGCGCTGTAGCGATATTGAAGATACTTAATCTGCCGGCGAACGATTCTTTCTTCCTTGCTCATTTCGGCACGGGCATACAGTGCAGCGATTGCGTACAGGGTTTCGATTTGCTCAAGGTTATGCGGTCCCAGGTTCACATGACTGATGTGGACCGCACGAATCCAGGTGGCTCGCGCATGATCACCGTTGCCCGCCTGTAGTTGTGCGGCGCCCATCGCTTTTAGTAGATTGTGCAGGTCCATACTCAACCGGCCATCCATAAATTCAATGATGTCGATAGCTGCTTCGAAGTTTCGTATCGCAGCGATATTTTCATGATTTGATGTTTGTAGAGTTGCGAGGCTGGTGAGCGCGCGCGCCGTGTCCTTGCTATCGCGTCCAAATGAGCGAATCGATTTTTCGACGATCTGTTTCGCAAGTACATCGGCCTCCTGCATCATGCCGGCAGTTCTTGCGTCCATGTAAAGGCTGAATAGTTGCTGGATGTCTTCGTCCGCCGATTCAATCAACTCGTAATTTGCCGTGTCGACAAAGGCGACAGCAGGATGCCCGGCAACGTCGCGATCTGTCACGCTCGAGTCTTGTGCTGCTGCGTGCTGTAGCGCCAACAGCGGTATGAATAGAATGAAGTTGATGCTGGACGTTCGAATGCTGGGCATTTCCGTGCTCTTTTTTATTTCATTGTAGCAACTTGGCGAAAATGCCGATTTCACATAATCAGGGAGGCCGAATGCAATTAGTGCGAGAATGCCTTTCTTTCTTATGGATGCACTGATGAATCACGATATCGGAGGAAATTATGACTCGAAGCATGGCTAATTCATCCTTTCGCGGGTTTATTGTCGGCATGGTGGCTGCGTGTTTTTGCATGAACGCCACTGCACAGGGCCTGTCCGCAACCGACGTTGCAGATGTGAAGAATGCTGTCGATGACTATCGAAGCAATCGGGAAGCGGCGGTCATCAAAGATTTTGTCGAGTTGCTCTCCTTACCCAATGTGGCTGTCAACGTTGCCGATATGGAGCGCAACGCTGATCACATAACCGGCCTGCTTGAAGCGCGTGGCTTTACGACGCAGCGATTGAATGCAGGGGGCTCCCCGTATATTTATGCTGAGCTCAACAACCCTGGTGCTGCCGAGACCGTACTAATCTATGCACATTTTGATGGTCAACCGGTACTGGAGGAGAATTGGGCCTTCCCGCCGTTTTCTCCGACGTTGCTCGATGCGCCGCTACAGGACGGTGGTCAGCCGGTCGACATTGACCAGGTTAAGGGAAGCTTTGATCCGGAGTGGCGGCTATACGGGCGCTCAGCCGGCGATGACAAGATGCCGATCATCGCCCTTGTTCATGCGCTGGATGCATTGGCCGCAAACAACATTGATCTGACCGTCAACCTGAAACTCCTGCTTGACGGTGAGGAGGAGCGCGGTTCACCGACTGTTGGTCGTATCATCGATGAGCATCGTGATCTATTCGATGCGGATCTGCTGCTCTTTTGCGATGGTCCGATGCATCAATCACGCCAAACACAACTGGTCTTTGGTGTTCGCGGCTCTACCACCCTGGATATCACAACGTATGGCGCCAGCAGGCCGCTGCATTCCGGCCACTATGGAAACTGGGCGCCGAACCCGATCATGCGGCTGGCATACCTGCTGACCAGTATGCGCGATGAATCCGGGCGCATTCTAATAGATGGCTACTATGATGACGTAATTCCATTAAACGAGTTGGAGCGAGCGGCAATTGCAGCGATGCCCGACGTAACCCGGTCGCTGCAAGATGAACTTTCCATCCACACACCGGAAGGTGGGGGCATGCGACTCGAAGAGCTGATCACACTACCCGCTGTGAATACACGGGGGATGGTTGCGGGCGGAGTCGGTGCGAAGGGTCGCAATATTATTCTGTCGAGTGCAACGGTGTCATTAAATCTCAGGCTGGTTCCAGGTCAAGAACCGAAACGCGTGCGTGAGCTGATAGAAGCGCATGTAGCCGGGCAGGGGTTTCACATTGTTTATGAAGATCCAGCAGAAGAAGTGCTTCGTGATCACGAGAAAGTCGCGAAGCTGGAGTGGCGTGGTGCTGGGTACCCGGCATTGCGAACGGCACTGGATGATCCTGCATCCCTGCGGTTGACCCGATTGATGCGCCTGATCGCGCCAGATCTGATTGTGACGCCGACGATGGGCGGCAGCTTGCCGTTACATGAATTCGGTAGCCGGTTGTCCGCACCGATTATTATTCTGCCGCTCGCCAATCACGACAATAACCAGCATGCAGAAAACGAGAACATTCGCCTGCAGAATCTCTGGGATGCGATGTCGGTTTATGGTGCAGTCCTGGCGACATTTGGGCAGATGTAAACGAGCTGAATGATTGGCTTCGCGACATAATCAATCCGGCATTAGTTGCCGGATTGGTCTTGCTGGCCTACAAAATCAGACTCGCCTGCAGGTCTCGCAACGAAATATTGGAGACCTGCAATTTTGACACCGAAGTCAGGCAAATAGGGGCCTAAAACTCAGTTGTTGGCGATTGCCTCGCGTTCTGCAAAAAATTGGGCTCGCTTCTCGTTATAGCGAAGGAACGCCGTTTGCAATTCTGGATTATTGGCAACCAATGTTTCCACCTTCTCCTGATACCTGGCCGTTTTCTCTGCAAAAGCGGGATCGGAACCCTGATTGGCCACACGAGACAGGTCATTGCCGTTTCGAGCAGCATGTTTTGAGAAAGCTCTGGTAACAAACCTTGCACGGCAGACGTGATTCTTGATGTGGGTGCCTGTCGCCTTCTCGTAGTTGCAGCGCACGGTGAAATCCTTTTCGTCGTTCAATTTATTGAAGACAGCGTAGAAGTCCTCCTCGGCCTCGAAGACGTCCTTACGCATTTCGGAGATGGATTTTTGGCCAACTACGACAATATTGTCGATTGGCTCATTATTAGAGGCGACCCCGGTTGATACCCCTTCTCCGAGAGCTACCATCGGCAGGGCCAATACGGCTATAAATAGCGCTAAAGTTGTGTGAGTCGTTTTCATTGCGGTTTCCATCCATATGTTTAGTGTTGTAGTGGAGTATATCACTATATGACTATAACGCAAGTAAGCAATGTAGTGCTTCATAGTCATTTTCTGATGCTTTATAGATGCACCAGCCAGGAAAACCGTTTAGACGATTTGGCAATATGGCGGAAAACGTGATCTCGCTGGGCCATTTCGGCGCCACCAATGCGTTTGCGGTCCACAACGAGAGAAAAGAGCACAATGAGCTGAATAACGAGATTATCCTGGCGTCATATGACAATCCGGATCACCGGGATTCCTGGCTATTCTCATTCCGAAGCGCTCGCGGCTCGTCAACAATCAGCAATATGAGCGAGATTTCGCTTTCTGCCGAAAAGCGGACGTTTAGCCAAACTCAGTTAAAAGGCTCGCAATTGATCCAAAGCGGATCTGGCGGCCTGCGCGACCTAGCCGATCGTCCAAAGGGCAGGGAATGGTGGATAAGAACAATTTGAACGAATGGCTAATGCATTTAACTAATGTGGCAGTTGTTGTCGGGATAGTGTTTCTCGCTTCGCCAAATCATCTTTGTGAATCATGCAACAGCGGCAGGCCGGCAATGGTGGGACAAGATTGGTCGGCAAGTTACGCACCCTGAATTTGCCGTTACGGTAGACGAGACGCTCAAAAATGCTCCGGCCAACGAAATCTACGACCGCTCAGCCAGCTGGGATGAGGGAATAAATTAAGATAGTAGCGATCGCTAATGGCCGAAAGCGGACTGCCAATACGTCATGAATCCGACGGATCGAACGACCGCTTTGGAGAAAAGCGGTCAACGACCATGAGCCTGTCAGACAAACGCTCTGATCCGTGCCGACCACCAATCTCCGACCAGATCGGTTGCCTGAGTACCATCAAACTCTCCACGCGAATCAACGACACTATGCTCGTCAATCCGAAGCATCATCGCAGGATGCATTCGATCTCTGTACCAATACCAGCCGGTATCAATAGGTGTGTCTGATGTCCAGTGTGGATAGTTCATAATAGTTAGGATTCTACCCTAATTTCGCTGTCCGCTGCGGTCAGTGGCCGCTTTAGTCACGGAAGCGGTCATTAAGCTAAACTGACTGAAATCGTCCGCTCTTGATCCAAAGCGGACACATCGCTCAATGTTTCCCAGACTAAATTACACCTTACGTTCATCGCCGAGCTGACACTATTTCAGCTCTGTCGCATTTATAGGGTCACATCCGGCTAATGTAAATCTGACTAAAGTTGGGATCGCAAAACCACCGATCCTCGCTTGCTCTGTGAGGCCACATAAGCCTTACAGAATCCTCACCTAAACATCGGCGCCTCATCAGGTCTTTGTCGCCTGTGTAAGGACAATTGGTGCATCGAGAGCACCCTTGCTCCTGGTGTATAAAGAGGGGAACTGAGCATGAGAACTTCAATTTGTGTCTTACTGATATGTGCTTCAGTTATCGGGCCGCTAGCTGCCTGCGGTGGGGGTCAGACACCGTCCGGCGGAACCGGAGGCGCGCAGCCAGCTGGTCAAAAATTCTATGCCTCGCCCGTGCGCGTCAGCGAAGCGCTGGAATTCACTACGATCGCTGCCGGTTATCATCATACGTGTGCGGTTACGACGAGCGGGGACACTTACTGTTGGGGGTGCAACGAGTACGACCAGCTTGGCAGCTCGGCACTTATGGATTCCTGTGTAGATGGAATGTTCGCCTGCAGCGGGACTCCGGTGCTGGTTGATGGTGGTCACTCGTTCACGCAGCTAGCGGCCGCCATTAGGCACACTTGTGCTCTCGACACTTCAGGCGATGCCTATTGCTGGGGCTTTGGACTCGGTGGGCAACTTGGCGACGGGCTCCGCGCTAACAGTCGAGAACCGGTTGCGGTCGCTGGCGGATTGAAATTCACCACAATAGTTGCGACTGCCGCCAGCGGCGCCACTTGCGGGCTTACGTCCGTGGGCGACGCGTGGTGTTGGGGGATCAACAGTTCCGGTTTGCTCGGCAACGGAGCCGAGACTGATGGGGCCTACGTTCCGGCCCCCGTTGCGACGAGCCTGAAATTCGTCTCGTTCAGCATCAGTGATAGCAATGCCTGTGCCGTGAGCACGACTCGCGATGCGCTGTGCTGGGGCAGCAATTGGTACGGTCAACTCGGCGTGGGGTCCGCAGGTGGCGACGGGGGCATCGCCGATAGCTACCTTCCCGTGGCAGTGCTGGGAGGCATCAAATTCGACGAAATCGGCGCGGACGGTTTTCACAGCTGCGCGCTGCAAAGCGGCGGAGCTGTTTACTGTTGGGGATTGGGTGGCACTCTCGGAATCGCAGGTGCCGAGGGCTACGTATCCCTGCCGATGCCTGTAGTGAATCCGGGGGGCTCCCCATGGGTCTCATTAGGTATCGGATACGGGCAGACCTGTGCAATGACGGCAGACGGCGAACTCGATTGTTGGGGGCAAGTGACTTCGTCAGTACCCTACGAGACTGCCGAAACGCCACTGCGCATCGAAAGCGACCAGGCCTATACAGAGTTCTCGGTGGGCGGCACGCATCAGTGTGCCATCGGCGCCGACAGCCTGGCCTATTGTTGGGGGCTGAATGACTGGGGCCAGGTCGGGAAGCCGCCGAGCGATCCTTGAAGGCATCAGTTATCGAAGTGCCGTGCAACTGCGGCTGGCCGTTCTCAATCGAATATGACTCGGGCGTTCGTGTTCTGACGTAAGGCGGTCACACCGACTGGCTGCTTGTGGCCGAAAGCAGCCGGTGACGTTGAGTGGCGAGTGTCCGGTATACGCCGAAACCAGCCGCTCAGATGGTAGTATTTCTTACTTACTGAGAGGCCGTTTTTGACCCAAAGCGGACGCTCATACCACAGGTATGAATCGTCTTTTTTCTGCTCAGTTAGCAGATCACTGAAGGGCAACGCGCGAAAGAGACCGATTATGAATTTCTCACTTGATTCAGCGGCGAAAACCGCTGAGGTTATCGGGGCAGTTGCCGTTGTTATAGGGCTACTATTCGTCGGCCTCCAAATCCGGACGAATACCGTAGCCCAGCAGTTCAGTGCTACTCAGTCGCTTGTCAGTGAATACAACACTGCGATCTCGTCTATCAATGACGGTGAATTTGTGTGTATTTTCATTCGAGCGGGGAATGACTTCGAGGGACTTACGCAAGCCAACAAAATCCGGTATTCGATAC
>RCNB010000436.1_pt1 | contig 28746 bp, 26 predicted proteins | sample 2041321 | NCBI WGS metagenome assembly RCNB01 (sample SAMN09708232, study PRJNA481090) | Marine sediment metagenome, whole genome shotgun sequencing project. | reverse complement strand
GATAATAATTGTACTTTTGATTGTAATCTTGCAGCAACATATATGGACCTAAAAGTAAATACTTGTCCTGAATGTGTTGAAAAGGAAAAAGAGCAAAGTCTTAACAGACTTTTTCATATAATATATGTTCCATGGTTCTAGGGCATATAAAATCTTAAGATATACCACAATGTGTGCTCTTTTCAATCCATTTTCTATTATTGGATAAAAAAAACCGTTATTTCCAATAACGGAAAATATTGCCTATTTTCGTTAGAAACGGCTTATAAGACTAGTATTTCTGAATATAACTTAGAAAAGGTGTAAAGATTGAGACGTAACGATTTGGATATTTGTGCTGACATACTAAAAATTGCCCAAACAGGTGCAAAGAAAACCCAGATAGTATACCAAGGAAACTTGAACTTTAAAATAGTAAAGAAATATTTAGACCGACTAATTGATAATGGCCTTCTTCATAATCAGGACGAGAAACGGTTATACATGACCTCCCACAAAGGTATAGACTTTCTAGAACAATATAGAGAATTGATTATGCCCTTAAAGGAAGAAGCATAAATCCAATTATTGATTAGCGCCTGTTCAGGTAAAAGATAGAATATATTATATAATCTTTAATTCCTTCCCGATGTGTTCGATGGATTCTATTACCCTATCAAGATGCTCTTGAGTTAGTTTAGCATTCATCTGTACTCTGATACGTGCAAGGTCTCGAGCAACCATAGGAAACACAATGGGGACAACGAAGATGCCATCTTCATAGAGTTTATCGCTCAGCTGCTTAGCTTTACTGCTCTCCCCGACTATTATTGGAATAATTGGTGTCTTGGAGTTACCTGTATCGAACCCGAGTTCCTTAACAGCTTTCTTGAAATATCCCGTATTCTTCCATAGATTCCTAACATGTTCAGGCTCTGTTTCAAGCACCTCAATAGCAGCAATAGTTGCTGCTACAACACCCGGAGGATGTGAGGAACTTAGAAGCCAGGTTCTACTCTTATTCCAAGCATAACGCTTCAGATCAAGGGAACCTGAGACATGACCACCAACAGTGCCATAAGCCTTGCTAAATGTCCCCATCTCTACTTGTACCTGTTTATGGTCAAGTTTAAAGTGGGATACTATACCCCTGCCTTCTTCCCCTAAAACCCCCTCCCCATGTGCGTCATCCACGTAAAGCATGGCACCATGCTCCTGTGATATTTTAGCGATCTTATCCAAGGGAGCCAGATCACCGTCCATCGAAAAAACCCCATCCGTAATAATCAGTATCCTACGGTATTCCGGATTATTTTTCTCAGCCTCCCTGAGTTTTTCCGATAGATCTTTGACATCATTATGTTTGTATATGGCTCTTTCAGACCTACTGAGCCTGACACCATCAATGATACTTCCGTGGTTTAGCTCATCACTGATAATCAAGTCCTCCTTACCTACCAGCTGTGGTATGAGCCCAGAATTCACCATGAACCCTGTGGGGTATGTTAGAGAGGCTTCAGCATTCTTAAATTTAGCTAGCTTTTCCTCAAGCTCAACATGCAGATCCATGTTACCTGATATGGCTCTAACCGCTCCTGAACCAACCCCGTATTCCTCTGTTGCTTTTATTGCAGCCTCCTTGAGTTTAGGGTGAGTTGTTAGTCCCAGATAATTATTTGAACAGAGAACAATCACCTCACGTCCATCAACTATAGACACTGACTCACTTGGTCCCTCAAGCGTTTTCAATCGCCAATCAAGAGAATTATCCACGAGTAACTGGTACTCAACTTTAAGAAAACTAGTAGGATCCCTCAACTACTTCCCCAAAAATATATGTAATCTAAAGGTTTTAACGTTTTTTACGTTGAATATAAATTGTTAATATAATTAAAACACCGTTTTATATTAACGTATAATAATAATTTCATGAGGTATGCATGGATGCCAGAACCGGTTATGAACCGGATTTTAGTGACAGGAGCTACAGGTCAGATAGGTTCAGAGCTTGTTCCTGAATTGATAAAAGCTCATGGAATAGATAACGTAGTAATTGGGGTTCACAAGAGGAAACCAGGCAATCCCATCAGCAATGCAATATACGAGAAAGTCGATGTAGTCGATAAAGAAGGACTAAAAAAAACCATTACCAAATACAATATAGACACGATCTATCATCTTGCAGCAATACTATCTGCAGCTGGAGAGAAAAATCCTTGGTTAGCTTGGGAAGTAAATATGAGTGGAACCTACAATGTTTTGGAATTAGCTCGAATCCATAATATGACTCGTGTCTTTATACCTAGCTCTATAGCTGCTTTTGGACCAGAAACACCTAAGATCAATACGCCACAGGAAACTATCCTCAAACCAAGAACTATGTATGGATTAACAAAGGTGTCTGGGGAATTATTAGCTAACTATTATTATGAAAAATTCGATCTCGATGTCCGCGGGGTTAGATATCCTGGGATAATCAGCTACAAAACACCCCCGGGAGGTGGAACCACTGACTACGCAGTTGAAATATTTCACGAAGCCCTGAGACATAAAAAATACAAATGTTTCCTACGAGCAGATTCCACACTGCCAATGATGTATATGCCCGATTGCATAAAGGCAACATTGGACCTGATGAACGTAAACTTGATGAAATTAGTGCACCACGTAGACTTTAACTTAGCCGCAATCAGTTTTTCACCAGCAGATTTAGCAACTGAAATAAAAAAACATATCTCAGATTTTGAAATATCCTATGAACCAGATACCAGACAGACTATAGCAGATTCATGGCCTAAAACAATAGATGACTCCGCTGCACGTAGAGAATGGGGTTGGAAACCAGCATATGACTTATCCCAAATGACTAAAGATATGTTAAAAAACCTTAAATTAAAATATTCTCTCTGAATTTATCGTAACGGAACCCTTTTTAATGTTCAGATATTTTATGAATATTGATTAGGCTGATTAAACATCATGGAATCTGATAATTCTTACCTCGAAACAATGAATATGCTATTCGAATCATTACTTAAACCATTAAAAAGTAAATACGCAAGAGCAATTTTCAATATATTCCTTGAATCAAAGAATATAGAATACTTGACAACCATGGATATTCAAGAAGGATTAAGTCCATATCGGATTATGTTATCTAAAAAAGAAATAAATGCGTGGTTAAAGTCCTTGAATTCATCATTTTTGGTATCTAAGGGTCTAGAAAGAGGAAAACCCACTACTATCGATTATGATGATAGGTATACTTACGATAAATGGAGCATAACCCCTAAGGGGGTACTTTTATCAAAAGGGATGATGATACTAAAGGACTCAATTGAGGAAAACCATGAAATTACCCAAAATGACATTTATCATAATCAGAGCATCCTTTCATTTATTCATAGTTCAAATGGTTCAATTGAACTTGACCACTTGAAAGAAATCTTGCTTAATCAACAAGGATTTAAAAAAACATTAGAGGATCTCAAGAATCAGGGATATGTCCTCGAAAGAAAGGAGGAAGGATCAATAATCTCAAAGTTACTGTCTAGTATCGGAGTGCCTATGAAGGTAATTACCACGCTAATATTAACAGACGAAGGAAATAAAGCATTAATAATATTGGAAAAAGGTCAGAATAATTGAACCTGATTTACTCTAATACTGCACCCTTATCTGCTGAAGATACCATTGAAGCATATCTGGAAAGATAACCTTTCTTAGCACGAGACTCAATGGGTTTCCAGCTCTTCCGACGTGCTTCCATTTCTTCTTCAGATATTATCAAATCTAGTCTTCTTTCAGGGATGTTAATAGCTATTGTATCTCCATCCTTAATGAGTCCAATTGGTCCACCTGCCGCGGCCTCAGGGGATATGTGTCCGATACATGGTCCTCTTGTAGCACCTGAGAATCTACCGTCTGTAAGCAGAGCGACGCTTTCTTCCAGACCATAAGCTGAGACTGCACTTGTGGCGGTAAGCATTTCCCTCATCCCGGGTCCACCTTTGGGTCCTTCATACCTGATTACCACGATGGTTCCTGGGGTAATATCACCTCTATGGATAGCATCAACGGCGTCTTCTTCAAGATCGTATACTTTGGCTTTTCCTTCGAATTGGTGCATCTTTAAACTTAAGGCTGCGAGTTTAACTACTCCTCCATTAGGTGCAAGACTACCTTTGAGTATAGCTATCCCTCCTTCTGGGTGTACTGGGTTGTCCATAGGTCGGATTATTTCGCTGTTTTCGACTTTTGCATCCCTTATACTATTACGGAGGTTTGTGGCTGATGCTGTAGCTACACTCCAGTTAATTTTATTTCCTAGAGTCTTCATTACTGCAGGTATTCCACCGGCATCATGAAGGTCAGATATCTTGTATTGTCCTGAGGGTGCCATATTGCAAAGGTGTGGTGTTTTTCTGCTTATTTCGTCAAAGATCTCTAAATTAATGTCTATTCCAGCTTCATTCGCGATTGCCATCAGGTGTAATACTGTATTTGTTGAACCTCCGAGAGCCATATCCATTACCACAGCGTTATGAAATGCCTTCTCAGTCATGATGCTGCTAGGAGTTAATCCTTCTTTCAGTAATGTGATGATTTGTCTACCTGTCTCGTAGGCTAAGCGGTCTCTATATGCTCCAATTGCAGGTGCTGTTGCCATGTATGGTAGTGTCATTCCTATGGATTCAATAAGGCACTGCATTGAGTTCGCTGTAAACATCCCTCCACAGGCTCCCGCTCCCGTACAGCATATATCTTCAAGATATTTTGCCTCTTCCTCACTCATCTCCCCTGACTTTACTAGGCTTGAAGCAACGAACAATTCCTGTACCGTTATTGTCTTGTCCTTGTATCTTCCCCATTTGGGGCAACCTGGCTCCATTGGGCCTCCTAGACAGAAGATTGTAGGGATATCTATTCTCGCTGCTGCCATGAGCATACCGGGGTCAATTTTGTCACATGTCGTCAAGCAGACCATTGCGTCGAATCCATGGGATTCTACCATGATCTCAACAGAGTCTGCGATTAATTCACGGCTTGGTAGGCTCATCCTCATTCCTATGTGACCCATGGCTATGCCGTCACAAACCCCAATGGTATTGAATTCAAGGGGAGTTCCTCCTGCTTCAATTATGCCTTTTTTCACCTGAGCGGCAAGCCTATTTAGATGGAGGTGTCCTGGAACTATCTCATTCCATGAATTTACTACAGCAATTAGGGGTTTCTTAAGATCGTTGTCTGTAAGACCTGATGCTTTTAGTAATGAACGGTGACTAATTCTGTCAGGTCCATCCAGTACTTTGGAGCTTCTAGGTCTTAGGGAATTATCTTGTTCTTCCTTCTCTTTTTCAACCAGGAATGCAGAGTCCATGAGAAATGAGGATGAAACCTGTTAATTTAAAACTTTGTGAACTTTTTAAGCGTTTAGAACTCGAACACTGCTTTATTGTCTCAACATAATAGGACAAAACAAGGAATGTTCTGGGTATTTTATCCATATACTAGTTTTGGCTATTAATCGTATCCATTAAATGATATTAAGGTATAAAATTTCACTATCGTGAAATTCAGAATAGTATTCTAAAATTATACACGAATCAAAAAAATATTACATGAAAATTGGTTAGGGAACTCACGAGAATAGGATTTTGAAAGTGGATAAACTCTTTATATTAATGGATATGAAACATGTCCCAGATCTTGAAGGTACTTTATCTATAAGGCGTAAAACTTGCATCAAATAAATTGTATAAAAAAAGGCAAAAATACCCTAATTTAGCCCCTATTTTTATTCTTTGAGACTTGACTCAGAAATTATATAAAAACCCATGCTGATCCATCAGACAAGATTTATGTCCATGTTATCAATCTATGAAAAAGGAGCTATTAATTCTTATTTTCCCTATTTTTATGAACATTTCGATGCATAAAAGGTCAAGATATTTTACATCGATTTAATTCGAGCGAATTAGGTTCATGTAACATATTTTGTTTCTAAGTGTTGATTATAGACCTACTGAGGTGTTTTAAACATGTTTTTACTCCTTTTATTTATGGTCATGATTTATATCCTTATTTTAGGGGTGTTTTCTCACATCGTTATCACTTTGCAGAAGAAAAGTGATGGTTTGTTTCATCGTACTGGGACAATAAATGCTTAAATCCTAAGTGTTTCAGTGATCTGATTGCTTTGTCTTCAAAGAAAGATATCAAGGAGTCCTATGATGCGTTAGGCGGTAGGATATATGATATCAGGTACCTTGAAGAGCAAGGAAAAAAGTACGATACTATTTTTAATAGAATATCCTCCAGGGATGAAGATCTTGGCCTTGATATTGGATGTGGAACAGGGCTGCTCTTAGAGAAGATTACAGCTACTTCAGTTGGTGTTGATTTATCCATTAACCTGCTTGAGAAAGCTCTTGAAAGGAACAAATATGGACGGGTTTATCTGGTTCAGGCCGATGCTGAATTATTACCATTCAGAGATGCGGTCTTTGATCAGGTATACTCGATTACAGTGCTTCAGAATCTGAATAATCAGCCCTTAGGTTTGGTAGAGGTATGGAGGGTTAGTGGATCAGATCCTGATATAGTTGTCACGGGTTTAAAGAAAACCTATTCCAAGGAGAGTTTTTCTTCTTTACTGAACGAAGCGGGGTTCACTATTGAACTCCACGTTAATGATGAATTAAACGATTTTGTTGCTTTTCTCCGGAAAAGATCTGATTAAAGGTCTTCTTGTTCAGAAACTTTTTATATGCATGGATTAGGCTTGTTAGTTGTACTAATCAGGGTGCATGATATGGAACCAAGAAAGAAGCCCCTTAACGTTCTTATAAAAAGCGTTGGCAATAACGTAATCGTTACACTAAAGAATCGCGGAGAATACTGGGGAAGAATGATCCAGGCTGATGGATACATGAATATGATGCTTAAAAACGCAAAAGAGTATGAAAATAAAAATCTGACAGCTAGCTATGGAGATGTCTTCATTCGGGGAAATAATATATCTTATATCTGTATAGACCCTGATAGCCCACCTAACTCAGGATAATTCTTTATCAAACATTTTTAAATATTTTATCATATATCGATGCCTATCTTCAGCTAGTGCTCTTGCGGTGTCAGTGAATAGCTGCTCTTTGAGCGTTAACAATTTTTCATGAAAATGGTCGATAAATTCACCTTGAGATCTTGACTTCTCACCACTATACATAGCAGCTCTGTATATTCCGACAGCCCCCATTGCATCCAGTTTATCTGCATCTGACAGAATCATCGCTTCAAGCTCTATTGGATGTTTTCCTCCACTGAAGCTATGAGTAGAAATTGCCTCACATATTGCATCGATCTTAATGGAGTCAAACACTAATTCATTTAGGATACTTCTAGTCATCTTAGCACTAACTATAGCATGATCAGGTTCCCCTCTAGCAATGTCATGTAAAAGGGCTGCAGGAAGAAGAATCGACATATCGGCTCCAGTTTTTTCTCCAATCCTTTTACATAATTTATAGACCCGCTCAGTATGCTCAAAACCATGTGTTCCATGTTTAGGTATTCTTTTCTCCACAATCTCTCTGAGTGTCCTCAATAGATATTGCATAGTTATCCGTCAATCCTCGCATCAGATTCTCTACCAACGTTAACACTGAGAACTCCTTTGTAGGAAGTTATGAAACAGTTATCGAGAGTTACAGCATCTCCAATTTTAAAATCATTGAAGTTTTCTATCATTTCATTCCATACGGTTAACTCCATTTTTCTGGTTTCATCTTCGATTTCCCCATCTAGGATCCTGTGAGTGAAACCATAACTGGTAGTTATCTCTCTTACCTCCTCCAAATTAATAATCCTGACATGGAGAGTAACATGTTCCATTCCCGGTCGGAGTTCAGCAAGCTTCAACTTTATCAGGTTTCCATCAGAAGAATAGAATAAAAGATTGCCGGGACTGCTTAACACTTAAACCATCATTCGAACATTATTCCACGATGGCCAAGTTCAACCTAGTCTGCCCAATCTGCGGAAACGAATCCGCCACCAAAAACACATACAGTTGCAGTAAATGCGGAAAAATCATGGAATATAAGTTTGAACTTGAATACCTCAAATCAGTCTCATTCAAAGGTCCTCTATCATTCTGGAAGTACCGAGCAATAATGCCACCTGTGAAAAAGGTAGTTAGCCTAGGTGAAGGTGGAACACCCTATTGGAAAGCAGATAGACTTGGATTAAACATCGGTCTAAAGCATCTAATACTCAAGGATGAAACACGAAACCCCACTAACTCATACAAGGATCGTTCAGCCAGCCTGATTGTGTCCGATGCAACCAGCCAGGGCTTCGATTCTATTATTAGCGCAACAAGTGGAAATCATGGAGCATCTCTAGCTGCATACTCAGCTAAAGAAGATATTACCTGTCATCTAGTTGTACCCAGTGAACTCGACTTGGGAAAACTCGCACAGATGATTGCTTATGATGCTGAGGTCATCGAGTCAGGGTCAACAATAGAAGAAGCTGTCAAAAAAGCCATTGAAATAGAGCTGAAAAAAGGCTGGTATCAGGCAACAACTGAGCTTAACCCCCTGTCTGTTGAGGCCCTAAAAACCGTTTCATATGAGATGGTTGAACAGGGAGGAACCCCTAACTGGGTGGTAGTGGCCATGGGTAGTGGAGTTACCGTCCATTCAGTTTGGAAGGGCTTCAAAGAACTGGAAATCATGGGGTTTATTGATGAAACACCTAAACTTGTAGGTGTTCAGGCTGAAGGCTGTTCTCCTATTACCGAAGCATTCTTAGGAGCTGCCGAAGTTCCATTTAAAAAACATGATACATATACAGTAGCTACAGCAATCCGTAATAGAGAACCCAGATATGGTCCTCTAGCTATCGAGGCGTTAAAGGAGTCTAAAGGTCTCAGCGTCACAGTCACTGATAGTGAAATGCTTGAATATGGAAAAGAAATAGCCAGAACAGAAGGCATTTTTGCGGAACCAGCAAGTGCAGCTACTGTAGCATGTCTGGATAAATTAGTGAGTGAAGGTACAATTGGACAAAAGGAAACAGTGGTCAGTCTGATTACCAGCAGTGGACTGAAAACTAATGACATCATCCAGACTCTGAGTAAGAGAAAGAAAACAACCGGTATGGGATCCAGACTCGCTACCAAAGAGAACTTGTTGAAACAGATCTCTCTTGGTAAAACGTATGGTTACTCTTTATGGAAGAATTTGGATAGAAAAATGACTATTGGGGCTGTATATCAGCATCTTTCTGACTTGGAGGCGAGGGGGTTAATAATCTCCGAAAGTGAAGGAAAACGCAGGTATTTGTCATTAACTGAGAAAGGAAAAAAGGTGCTAAGTGCCCTTGATGAACTGCATGATTTACTATAGTTTTAAATATAGTATAGTTACAACTGTAGTACTGTGAATTTAAGATGAGAAATAATGGTCAATTAGGAACCAGACAGATCGCAGCAATAGCAGTCATGGCCGCATTAACTGCAGTGGCAACAATTTCATTTGCTATTCCCTTCCCTGCAACAGGCGGATACTTCAACTTAGGAGACACAATAGTCGTAGTGACCTCTTTGCTCTTTGGTCCAATAGTTGGAGCTATTGCAGGAGGAATCGGTTCAGGACTAGCAGACTTTATGGGTGGTTGGATGCTATTCATAGTACCAACAACAATAATCAAAGGATTTGAAGGATTCATAGTCGGTTATCTAGCTGGAAAAAAGGAAGATAGAACATCTGTAAAGCTAGCGATCGCATGGTTTGCTGGTGCAGCTACTATTGTGATAGGTTACTTTATCGCTGAAGCATTCTTCCTTGGTATGGGTGTGGAAGCAGCTACTGCAGAAATAGCGATTAATGTGCCACAGGCCATTAGCTCTGTTATTGGTGTAGGAATCTATCTAGCGGTTAAGGATAGAATAAAATTCTAAATCCGATCTATTGTCTTATTATTTTGGGACAAATAATCAATTTTTCATGTTTTTATATCAATTCTGATGCAAAAAAAGGTAAGGTTATTTGCAATAATATACTTCCTCGTGGAGATTATGTTTTACTCTGAAAACCAGAGTTTTATCTCTGCTTTCGCTTCTTCTGGGTTACCTGATGCATGGATCATATTTTCGACTGCTCTTCCTTCTTCTGTGCTTGTTGCTATTGAGTCAGCTCCAAGGTCTCTTCGTATTGTGCCTTTTTCAGCTGTCTTGGGGTCTGTGTATCCGGTTATTCTTCTGACTTCTTTGATAGCATCTTCTCCTTGGAAAATAATTGCTATGATTGGACCTCTTGAGAAATATTCTCGTAGTTTTCCCAGTACCTTATTTCCATGAGCTTGAGGGTTTTTGATGCTTGGAGTTGCTTTCTGTGCTTTCTTTCCAATGCTTAATGCCATGGAGTCTGGGTAGTGTTGAATTAGTATCTCATTAGATGCCTTCTTGATGTACTTTAAGTCAAGTATTTCAAGACACTCTTTCTCGAATCTAGAGATAATCTTTCCCGAGAGCTTACGTTCAAGGGAGTCAGGTTTCAGAATAACCAGTGTTTCTTGAAGCAAATTAAATCAAAAAAGAAAAAGGGGTTCTATGTTTAAGGATTGCTCTATTAACGCTTAGCGTAGTTTAGAGTCCATTTGAATTTTCTTGGATCTCTACCTAGTATTAACGTATTTTTGCGGCATTTACTTCCACAGAATCTTTGGAGTCTGCCGTCTTTTCTTACGTAATTAACGCCGGTTCCAGGGGCGATTTTGTAACCGCAGAAGCTACATTTTTGTATTTGTGGCATCTCTGTCCCTACCTAATTTTTCTTGCTTCTCGTTCAGTGTCTCTGAGCCGGAGCATATCGTCAATACGTACTGGGCCTTTTATGTTTCGCGTTATAATTCGACCCTTATCCCTTCCATCCTCGATCCGTACCCTAACCTGCATAATCTCTCCGGTCAACCCAGTCCTACCTAGGATCTGGATGACTGTAGCAGGGGTCAAACCGTCGGATTGGGACATTTTACTTTACAATCTCCTTGAGCTTTGATACTATTTCCTTTACTAGTTCCTCAGCGTCACCAGCTTCCTCGATTGAAGCAGCAGCTGAACCGACTCCAAGGCCGACTGCTTGGCCGATTCTCAGTTTTTCAGGAACGAAGACGAAGGGTGTTTTTCTCTCGTCACATAGTAATGGAAGATGAGCAACAACTTCTGCTGGTTCAACATTCTCTGCGACAAGTATTAGTTTGGCTCTACCTCTTTCTATAGATTTAGTAGCCTCATTAGTACCCTTTTTGATCTTCCCTGTTTCATATGCCGTTTTGAGTGCCTCGTAGGCAGCTTCAGCGACTTCTTTTGGAACTTCGAACCTTACATAGAAAGGTTTCGAAGGATCTACATCCGGATTAGACATTTCATTTCCTCCCAGTGTGCATTCCCTTTATCCAGACTTCTATTTTTAAACATTGCGTTGAATATGGTAAAAATATAAGTAATTGTACCAAAAAAGTGGGTTATCTGTGTGAATAGTAAGCAACTAGCGGTTTTATGTTGTCAATTCGTACAAACCCATATCGCTCAAACTGAATCATGTCATCGACAGACAGGTTTAAGCATTCAGACTCAGCCAGACCCTTTGCCTCTGAAGCATCGGGCATTACAACCATTGCGTCAACTCCTTTTCCTTTTAGAAGCCATTGTACAAACGGTGCATTCAGATTTCTAGCTTCCAGATGGTCATCAGAATGATATTTTCCTTCTAAATCGGTTTCTATCTTAGTTATTTCAATATTGAATAATCCCATGAGACGGATGACTGTACCAACGTTAATGTTTTCTGTATCGGTTCCTGAGATCCTGAATGATGATTTTCCACCAGAAGGCTTGACAGTATGGTTTCTATATCCCCTATCTGCATAATCAGGGTGCAACGGTAGTTTTACATCATAATCTCTCGTGACACCGTCTACTTCTAGAGTCACAGGATCCCTGATGAAGTAGTACCTGTTTGCTCGTGCTTCAATGTTTTTTCTGTTTGCTGAGGCAACATTCTCCCAGCTAAGTGTGGAGTTTATGGGTTTTGGTCCAATCTGTATCATGATCTCACGTATGGTTTCGGGTTGCAGTCCCCTTCGTCTGAGTGCTCTAAGTGTGCCTAGTCTTGGGTCATCCCAGTCATTGTAGGTTCCATCCTCTACGCCCTTACGTATGATGGATTTACCAAGTATACCAACTTCTAGTCCGAGGCGGCCTACGTTTATGGTTTCTGGAAACTGCCAGCCAAAATGATCGTAAACATATTTCTGCCGGGTGGAGTTTACTTCATGCTCCTTGCCCCTGATAATGTGGGAGATCCTCATGAGGTGGTCATCAATGGATACACTGAAGTTGTATAGAGGCCAGACCCTGTACTTGTCTCCCTGCCTGGGGTGGGTACTCTCTGCAATGCGGAGTGCAGGCCAGTCCCTGATCGCAGGATTTGGATGCTGCAGGTCAGTTTTTATCCTGACAACTGAATCTCCCTTGTTGAATGTACCATCGAGCATTTTCTCCCATCTTTCCAGCTGGATTTCTGGCGATAACTCTCTACATGGACATGGTTTCATAATTGTGTAGAGTTCTTTAAAGTCCGGTGAAGAACATGTGCATACATACGCTTTACCTGCTTCGAGGAGTTCAAGTGCATACTTATAGTATAGTTCAATCCTGTCAGACTGGATGTACTCCTCACCAATATCTACACCAAGCCAAGTGATGTCATCCCTAATCCATTGATATGAAGCAGATATTGGAGATTTTACGTCTGGGGATGTATCCTCGAATCTTAGTACAAATGTGCCGTTGTACATCTTAGCGTATTCATCATTGAAAATTATCGGCTCTGAGTGTCCGAGGTGAAGTGGACCATCTGGGTTGGGTGCAAATCTTGTTCTGATTTCATCGTATTTATCTACATTTTCAAGTGGTGGTAGTGTTTTCTTCTCTTCGATTATCTTTTTGACTACTAATAGTTCTGGCCATTTTTCTTTGAGAATCTGTTCTTGATGTTCTCTAGTCCATGAGTTTACTTCTTCAATTACCTCATTGATTATAGCTAGTACTTCTTTAGCTCTTGTTCTTAGTTCGGGGGATTCTCCCATTATACGTCCAACTATTGGGCCACTCTGGGCTTTACCATCATAAGTATAGGCGTTTAGTACCGCGTATTTGGTTGCTGCATCTCGTATCTCATCGGAACTCATGGTTTTGTCTCCACTTCATGCGACAAAAGCTATCTTTGTGCATTCGACTATTCAACTCATGCTTGGCTAATATTTCTTTTCTATAAAAAATTGAGATCTATAAGTATCTGAGACCTGTGTTCTGCCCATAATCTTGAAGGTATATCTATAATAAGGCATCAAACTTTTTTGAAATTTATCTCAATTAATTCAGCTTCTTTAACTAATCATGAACAGATCGTATGTCTTTAATAATGATAAAAGAAGTTGACTGAAACATGTATGGCTTAGATTATTAACCATACTTTTCCTGGAGTACTAGGGTCATTTTTCGCAGTTCTTTGATAGCATCCATGTTGGAATAGTAATCAATGGGTGCTTTTCCAAGCATGTCTGCTTCTGCGACTTTGTCATCATAGGGTATATAGGCTAATATGGGAATTTCAAGACGTTCAAGCTGAGTGTTAATGAAATCACGCTCCTTTGAAGAACGTATCTTATTCCCTACAGCAAGGACTTCTTTTACATCAATATCTACTGCCAACTTCTTTATTCTCCTAGCAGTGTCAATCGATTTCATTCTTGGTTCAACCACCACCAACATGGCATCCATGCGTCGTGCTGTTCCTCTTCCTAGGTGTTCAAGACCTGCAACCATGTCCATGATGAGGACTTCATTTCTCTGGATGAGCATATGCTGTACTAGAACCCTGAGTAATGCATTAGAGGGGCACATGCACCCAGTATTTCCTCCTTTCACTGTTCCCATGATGAGAAGTTTGACTCCATCTGGTCCTTCTATACCATAGTTTTCAACTATATCGTTGACTGAAGGTGTAAGCCTAAATATTTGTCCGTAAGATTTTCCTGGAGATACCCCTGTTTTATCCTTGATGAGGTCTTCATTATCGGATAAAGGTATGATCTTATCTGCTTCCTCTGTAGAAATTCCAATTGCTGATGCAGTGTTTATATTTGGGTCCGCATCGACAACTAGAACATTGTATCCTTTTTGAGCAAGTATTCGTGCAAGTGTACCTGAAATGAATGTTTTACCTACTCCCCCTTTACCAGCTATAGCGATTTTCACTTAATTCAACCCTAACTTTAACGCTATATCTCCAACGGCTTTATAGGCTAATGAATCTCGCGGTATCTCTAATAAGGGTCGTCCAATTAGGTTATAATTCATAATATTTTCGTCATATGGGATACTGCCTACAAGTTCCATATCGATATTTTCAGCAGACTTTGCTAAAAGTCCCAATGCTTCGTCTGGGAACCTGTTGCCTACGAGATACGTTTTCTTCACATCAATGTGAACTTCTTTGATTAGCTCTTTCACTCTCTTAGCAGTCTCAAAGCCCATTCTTGACGGATCAGTTATCACAATCATAGCATCTACGTCTCTATCGGTCCTGCGACTTAGGTGTTCGATGCCTGCTTCCATGTCGAGAATGGTTACCGAATAATTACGAGTTAATGTATCAAGTATTTTGGTGAGAATATTGTTGATGTAGCAGTAGCAACCTTCTCCCTCACTTCTTCCCATTGCTAGAAAATCAAATCTATCCTGCTCAACAAGAGTCTGGAACACCCAAGCTTCAAGAAGATCTTTCTTTGCGACAGTTGGTGACAGTGATGCCTGCTCAATTTCTTTTTGAATTCTCTTGGATACCTGCCCTACTGTGTTTTCTATTTGTATACCTAATACATCTGGTAAATTTGTTGCTGGATCAGCGTCCACTACCAATGTAATATCTTCAGTGTTTTCGATAATCCATTTTAGCATTAGTGCGGAGAAAGTTGTTTTCCCTGTTCCTCCTTTCCCTGAGACGGATATCACTATCTTTCTTGTCAAATCTCACACCTAGGGCTCGGGCTTCCATCCCTCAACATATTTTGGTATCTCTGATGAATCCATTGGTCCAACGCTTACTTTCCAGCCTGAGACTTCTTCAATTTCACCGCTAAGTCGTGCAGCTCTACCTGGAATGATTATTTGCCTATGATCTACAAGATCACTAACCTTGTATTCATCGAGGGCTTCAGATATGTTCTCTGATGTGAGTTTTCTTCCCGCTACTGCACTTTCAACGGATATTCCCTCTGTGTCTATGACAATTAGGTAACAGTTTACAGCTCCAGATTCAATGTCTGAGGCAACAGTATAGAATGTCAGTGCAAAGTTAGTTGTGAGTAATACCGGGCTGTTCTTGTCTGGAGTACCATATATTTGCACTCCTGGTTCTACTGATACTGGTTTTCTTGGGTCAGTGTAGATGTTCTGTCTGAGGATTACTAAAGGTAATAGTGCCCATCCTCTGGTTGCGTGAATTATCATTGCGTCACTGTATCTGACGATGAGGGAGGAGGCGATAACTGCTTCATTCCACTCGTTGATGCTTGGGTCTATCTGTTTTTCAGACCATGCAACTATGGGGGTTCCAAGTACGGGGAATCCTAGCATTTCATCTTCCTTTGATATTGCACTCTGCCGGAGCATTGTGAAGTTATTGATAGTAGCTGAAATATCCTCAGTACCACCTGTTCCTGGATCAAGTACAATATTTTCTATCCCATACTCCCAGAGAGATGTTGTCAGTGACTTGAGCGTATCTAGATCAAATGGGGATGAAGCCACAATTGGGCACTCATATTTCAATGCAAGGTCAGCCATTTCACGCCAGTTTGATCGATTAGCGGCATAAATAAGAGGTCGTTTTCTCTTGGAGGCTGCGAGTCCTGCTTCCATTACTTTAGGGTTATTAGTACAGAGAATTATTGGTAATTCTGATAGGTCAACTGCTCTCGTAACTGCATCTGAGAATACTTTGGGATCTCCAGAGGTTGACCTAATAGCTATCATGTCAAGGTAGAGGGTCATTCCAATGTAGTTATAACTGAATGTGTTGGCTCTGTTAATGCGTATCTCAAATTCTTCATCAGGCATCTCATCACTTACATCTATAGCGATTGCTGTCTGATTGAAATAAGTAAACTCATGACGGTAGACAACATATTCCCCACCGAGAGTCACTTTTCTTTCCCCAACTCCAACTTCAACCGAACGAATTGGAGGTTTTAGCATCTTCCAGAGTTTATCATATCCTACCTGTTTTTCCGTGTCGAGTAGTGGAACACAATTCATAAGGGATGCCTCTTTGTTGACCAAACGTACTGCAAATGACATGCAGTTGGATTCTCCGCATTCTTTACAGTTTGTACCTGGTAGGAGTTCATAGACTTCTATTGGGCTTAGTTCCTTTGCCGGCATTATACTCCCTCCGGAATTGTAACTGTGACCCAGTCTATATGTTGAGGTTTTCCTCTATCTTTGTACATCCTGTCTATGAGTAGCTTCATCTCCCTAGCTGCTGCAGGATGCATCATCATGAAGTAGTCTACACCTGCAAGTAGCAGGGTTTGGGCGGTAACCATCTCCCACATTGGGCCTCTAAGTTCTCTGGGTTCATATTCTGGTCCCATCTTCATCCATGCTTCACGGGCAGCCCAAGCGTTGGTTGAACCTGATGATATTGGATGATTTAACTCAGGGTCACCTTTTAGGCCTGCCAGTCTAGACCGCTCCATAACTGTGAAGGCATAATCTAAACCATATCCTAAGGCAGCTGTTGTTGTATCCATGATTATCTGGGATTTATCGAGATAATCATAGAGCTTTCTATTCAGTTCTCTTGCCCTGTTTACATCCATAGAGGTGAAAGCTATTACTGTGTGCCCATAATCTTTGATTATCTTAGCTGATTTCTCAATGTCCATGTCCAATGTTATTGAGTTGAATAGGATTCTTTCACCTTCTGTTGCCTCAGCTAAGACTTCGAATACTTCAAGATCTTTCTTCGGGTCCCCGCAACCACCTATAGCTATGGGTACATCTACAGCTTGAAGTACATTCTCAACAGTTTCGAGTGCCTTCTTTGGTGATGCATTATCTATCAAGGGATCAATACTGGTCATGTGGAGGTTGATCATTTCAGCATCAAATTTTTCAACACATAGTCGGGCCCACTCAGCTGTATCCTCAAGGACTTCCCTGTAGTGCATTTTTACGGCTTTGGATAGGGGGACTTTGGCATAGTCAAAGACATCCAAGGCTATTATTGGTTTATGGGGGGTTTTGCTCTGAAAGTTGTAGAACGCTGGGGCGGTTTCCCCCCCTATTGTTATTGAGGAACTACGGGTTCCACCTTGACTTTTGGTTCCACCAACTGTGACTTCCACTATCTTTCCAGAGTAGTTCTCTAATGGGACGGAGTGCTGGGATTCAAAATATTCAGCTATTTTCTGAGTTACAGTTGGAGGCATACCTCGAATTGGAACCATTGAAGGTTTGATTCTGATCTCAAGTTCATCAAAAGTTATCTCAACATCCTCTAACTCTATCTCCTGATATTTTGCTAAAGAATCTAGCAGCAGTTTATCTATTGTGATCTTTTTAATCTTCTTCTCAGGCAGTGTTTATTTCCCCCTATTAGATTTAATGATAAGCTTCTCTGCCTTTATTTTTACGTTCTTAAGTATTATCGTGAACCCCATACCTGAAGGCAAACCCTGTATTGGTAATGATTCAACAGGTAGTTCAAGCTGTGGTAATGTAATTTCTCCTGTAAATTCAGGTACTTCTTTCCACGTATGAATTATTGGATGGTCTTTCTCCTTCAAGTATTCTCTGAGTTCATCAAGGTTTGAAACATCATCCTCTGTAGGTATCTTATCGAGCATATCTTGGGGCGCGAATCCAGTTATACGTTCCTTTACTAATTGGGGCATCCAAATTACTCGATCCCAACCCCCATCTGCCTGTAGAAACCTAGGGCTTCTCATGTACTCTATCGATATCCCGTGGAATCCGTCTACTTGTCGTCCTCCAGCAGTCATATCTGAGAGTGTGACAAAATCAAGGCCGTTAACTGTTTCTCCACGATAACTCCGCGTTAGAACACCATAACCTTTGAGTTCTGGAATATAGAATGCACATCCTTCAAAGCAGCCACAGCTGGTATGGGGATAACCGAAGGCTGTGTAGAGTTGTACTCGATCAATCTCCCCTAGTGATTTTTCTCTGATTACCTTATTGACTCCAATATATTCTCCTGTATTCTCATCGATACATTCTCCTACAGGGATTTCAAACACTGGTCCTTTGGGGTCAACCTTGGATGTTGCTCTTCCATCAAACCAACTAATTGCTCCACAGTTTGCGTATCTCTGAGGAGTTATAACGCATAGGTGAGTTGGGGCAAATGACTGACATAAACTACATCCATAAAAGACATCTACGTCACTGTCTTTCATACCTCTAGCTCGGGAGTCACGGTTTTCATATATATCGATTGCATGCTTGTATTCTACTTTTACTTTTTCTGGGTCTGTAATGAATGTGACCTGAATTTTTTCTATGAATGACATCTCACTCTTGTATAATCTCATCAGGATCTCACCTAGAACTTTGAAGCTGTCAAACCCCTTCTCGTAAGATTTTTTACTTAAACGTAAATGAATGTCGTATCTCTGGTTTAAGTGCATAAAACCTTCAACGAAGTTCACATACTCATGAAGCCTTCGTTCGATTACACCCTCTAGGTCGGTTTCAACCTCTTTTCCAGCAACAGAAATTATCATACCGAATGGGCTGTTGGTTCCAACTGGTAATTCAGAGAGGTCTTTTCCTATAACAGTGACCTTACCATCTTCTATCTCATCAAGGTTGATAGACCTTACAAGCTCGAATTTGAATTCTTCACGAGGTCCACCAAGTTCGATTTGCATATCTCGACCTCTTATTCGTTCTCCCTCGTAGATTATTCCGACATTTACAGGTAAGTCTTCAAACATTGACATCTATGCTTCCTCCAGTGATTCTAATATCGTGTTAAATTCGTTCTTCCATTTCTCTTTAGATATGCTACCGGTACTCCAGCTTGCGTTTGGTTGATAACTTGCTCCAAGTGACATTGTTGTCAGATGCATTCCAAAATGTTTCAAACCATTCAGTACAAGCCAAGCCATATAGTATGGGTGTCCCATGAATATTACCAATTTATATGGACCAGATCCATCAAGTCCCATCCATTCAGGATCTCTTAGTCGTTCTCCAACACTCATAATAGAGAGGGAATACGTGTTCTCAACCCCACGTTTTCTAAACTCACCAATCAGATGACCCGTTACAGCTATATCCATTCTAAAAGCCTTTGAAAAACGTACAGCAGAGTCAATCAAATCACCATCTACCGTCTGTATGTTTCCAGACTGTGAACCAATGACAAGTAGAACCCTTTTAGCACGCTTTATCATTGAGGCAACTACCCTTGGTTTAGATATGAGGAACGCCTTCTTGGGTCCAGCTATCTCTGCAGTTTGACCTGGAATTAAATTTGCAGACATCATTTCTTCCTCCGTATCATTCTCTTAAGAAGAGTAGGATCTGGTGATGCAATCTTATCTGGCTTCCATCCTGCAGCATTGATTATACCAAATATTTCTTCTTTCATTGTGAAGGGAATGTCCTGCTCACGTCGTACGTAGTAGTGAAGATCATTAGGCATTGTACCATAATGCTTCTTGTGAAGGTCTATGTAGTGGCTTAGTTTAACTGCCCGACCCTTATTCGTATCATTTGGTCTCATTGTAAGCTTGGCAGTCATCACCATTGCTTCTTCAATTGTTTCAGCAGCATAGAACATATGCTCAGGAACGGGACCAACATATACTTCTTCACCATCACGTGCATTGTATACCTTCCAGTCTTCTGCATTCTCAGCTCGACCCATTAGCATACGTCTATACTTGGATCCATGGGGACCAACAATTACAGGTATTCCAAGCCTCCAGCAACCTGCAGCTATACTCGCTGCTTTTTGGGACATTGCACCCCATGCGATGCCCACTGCACCTACACGGTTGTAAACATAATCTGCTATTTCCTCGTAGTTACCTCTAAGAGGCCTTTTGGCGAAGATGTTAGCAATTTTTATGGCTGCCCCTGTAATATGTGAGTTTGCTACACAGCTACCAAGGTTTACCAGACCACCTGCATCGAAACTGCCTGGATATTTCTGATAAAGGTTTAATCCTTCCGCATCTTTGGTCATTGCAATGTTCATTGCTGAGCAGCCGGTGGTAGTGACTATGAACCTTCTATTGAGGAACTCTTCAGCAAGCTTAGCTACATCCTCTCCACCTTCTGGATAGTTGGCACAACCTACTATCGCCAGTACTCCAGGAATCTCTCCGAATACAATGGGAGCTCCAACTTCACGTATCTCCACATCCTGTATTGCTCCTCGACCTATTCGGATTGGGAAAGCCTCTGTCATGTTTTTATCTATATTTGCCTTTGATATCATCGAAACGACAGGAAGGTTAACTGGACAAGCACTTTCACAACGACCACAGCCAACACAAAGGTTGTTTAGAGCTGCTAATGATGAATATTCTCCTTCTTTAGCATTATTCAAAGCACTAACTATGTCCAAGTTATTGGGGCATGCTCTGATACATTCACCACAGTTACGACACTTTTCAGCTATCTCTGAGAGTTCTGGAAGATTGTATGATTTGGGACCTGCTCTTTTTTTATCCATTTCAAGTACGGTTTTAACCGCGACTTCACCAACTTTGGATGGATCTAAAATTAATACCCCGTCAATCTTACTAGATACAAGATCTAAAACTATTTGATCAGGATTATCATAGGTCCTTTCAGGAAGACCTAAACAGCTTTTCTCACTAGTGGCTATTACTGGAATTCCAATCTTTTTTGCCTCTGATACAATATCCGTTCTTAGACATTGTTCATCAACTACTACTAGATCTGGAATTCCTGATCGGATATATCTTAACTGCCATGAAATTGGTCCTATAATTTTTGCGTTTTTATTGTATCTGCTATTATCGTGGGCGGTACAGCATAGTCCCCCGATTTCAACTTGACCGAAAAGGTCGTTTTCCATCAGGTAATCAATAATATCTACACTGGGTAAAACGTTATGTCCTATACACATTATCACCGCTTTTGATGTATCAATTGAACCGAATCCTACGATGGTTTCAGGGTTATCTGGTTCACCTTTGGGCATTCCTAGGACAGATAGCTGTGCGATATCAGCAATTTCCATAGCCACGTGGTCAAGCATACCTGCGTGAAAGGCCTTGGACTCGAAGTCAATATTATCCCCTTCCTGACCGGTATGAGTTGCAGCCATTAATTGAACGAGTTGAGTTTCTATATAATCTAAAGCTTCTACCAAATCACCCATTGTCTGGGGTTTATATCCACAAACAAGACGGATGTGAGGTGCTTCTACATTTGTATTAAAAGCTACATCTAATTCAGCATCTCTACCGTATTCTTCCAATAGATGATCCAACATATGTCGGGCATGAGCCGTATGAGTCGAAGCACCAATACAGCACGCAATTAACACAATTCTTGACTGTTGTCCAGCCATAGTTATTCCACATGCCCCTTTCTTATCCCCTGTCAGGTCACATTTTCCAAATGTACAGAGGCAGCAGAGGTCGCATAGAGGCATGTAGAATGGCTTATATTTTGACAGTAATTTTCTATCCCAGCTTCTTAGTGTTCCAACTGACGGGAATGGTGTTGGACCCATGGGCTCCTCCCATGAATCATCGTTGATTCGTCCAATGTCAATCTGAAGACCCTCAATGCGGCCTAAAGACGTATTCATTGATTCAATTTTTATCTTGACATTTTTTTTACTCAATGCAATACAACCTCTTTAATGTGGAATGAGTCTTATCTTTCAACATTGTAACACATTACTAGTTTAAAACCCCTAAGCCAGGATAGACTGGGAATGTGCTAGCTAGTATGTTGATATCCTCTTTGATTTTTAGAAGAGCGTTTTCATTATGATATTTATTAATTACGCCTGCTATGCATCGTCCTATCTCTTTCATTTCGCTTTCCTTCATACCCCTGGATGTTACCGCGGGAGTTCCTATTCTGAGACCTGATGGCTTTGTTGAGCTGCCTTCATCATAGGGGATCATATTCTTATTCAAGGTAATTCCAGCCTTATCCATGGCTTTTTGAATAACTTTGCCTTTTCCAGTTAGCCCATTTGGTCTCATATCAATAAGGATCATGTGATTATCGGTACCATTAGTAACAAGTTTTAATCCTTGTGCCATTAATTCATCTGCAAGGGACTTAGCATTCTTCACAATCTGACATGCATAATCTTTGAATTCAGGTTTCAATGCTTCCCCAAATGCAACCGCTTTCGCTGCAGTAACATGATCGTGAGGACCTCCCTGTAACCCAGGGAAGACTGCCGAGTCGATCATTTTTGCTAGATTCTTCTTGGAATCAGGGTGATAAATATCATGCAAGCGATCATTCTTTTTACACATCAATATTGCACCACGAGGTCCACGCAATGATTTGTGGGTTGTTGTCATAACAACATCAGCTAGTGGTACCGGAGACTCATGTACTCCCCCCGCTACAAGGCCTGCAATATGGCTCATATCTGCAACATGGTATGCGTCAACCTCTTCGCATATCTCTTGGAATATACTGAATTCCAGTTTACGGGAATATGCAGTGAGGCTTGAGATAATCATTTTAGGTTTGACTTTATGTGCTTGCTTTCGTATCTCATCCATGTCTATTAGTTCAGTCTCTCGGTCAACAAAGTAAGGTTCAGACTTGAAATATCGCCCAGAAAAGTTGAATACACTACCATGGGTTAGATGACCTCCACATGCAAGGTCCAGCCCCATAACTGTGTCTCCTAGTTCTAATAATGCAAAGAAGATTGCCTGATTTGCTGGTGAACCAGAGTAGGGTTGGACATTTACGTGTTCAGCTCCAAATAGGTCCTTTGCTCTGTTGATGGCTAAATTTTCAATTATGTCCACGTGTTCCTGTCCACCATAGTAACGTTTCCCAGGATATCCTTCAGAGTATTTATTTGTGAAAACGGACCCCAAGGCCTGTAATACTGCTTTAGAGACAAAGTTCTGAGAGGCAATAAGTTCAACTCCTGATTCGACTCTGTTTTTCTCATTAATTATGGCTTCATGTATCTGAGGATCAACAGTTGAAAGTTCACCCATGATATTTTGACCCGTTAGGATCTGAAGTACGCTTTTCTCTTTTTGCACGCGGCATTACTCAGGTGTTTATTTTACTGAATCGATATATCGTCAATAGACGAATTTGCCTTCGACATATGACGAAGAAATATATAAGGGTTCCCAGAGACGACTAGAGTTCGGTTAAAAACTTTTGGACTTCTTCAAGAAAGTCACTTGGTCTATATGTCTCAATCATTCTAGCCCCGGTCTCTGCAATATTCGCTAAAACATCCTTTGTGTACGGATGGAAGATCTCGCTCTTAGCTACTGGTGATACGCACGCTACAACGTGAATACCTCGGTCAATCATCATGTTTATTGTAGTGAATATTTCGGATTGTCGTACTGTGTTTTCATCGGGGTCTTTTAGCACGTAATCGCTAAAGTAGAAGCATATTTTATCTGTTCGCTCTGATACTATATCAAATTGGTCGAAAGCCCATTCTAAACTCTTGTTTGGAACGGTTCCTCCCCAGGTATGGCTGCCATGTCCTCCACGTATGGCTTTTTCTACGTCACTTGTCGTAGATGTTACTAGGAATAGCATGTTATCTATGAATCGTTCGACATCTATCTCATCTTCAATTTCTTTCTGAATGTGACTGCTGCTTTCGTAGAATATTAGGCCATATTTTTCGTTGCGGAAACTCCAGAGTAATGGGACGAGAGACATTACTGAGTAATGTATTGATGTTAATCCTTCATTTTGATAGAACATTGTGTTGCTGATATCCAGAATGAAGATTATTGATTTCTTTTTTCGGTTCTTCTTTTTTATCAAGAAATCGTCATGTGTTACTTCTGAAATAGATTTCCCTTGATCAAATATGTTTTCGAGGCTTCTCTCTTCATCAATATCATCTGTATCATCACCAAGCTGGTATGGGCGTAATATTGGACGTTTCATCATCTCGTTACTACGTTCCATATTCAGACCAAGTTTTAGTAATTTGACTTTAAGAAATTCAGCGAGGATACGCCGGGTTCTTTCATCCCTTTTATCCTTGTTTTCTCGGATTACGACTTTGATTAATTCGTCTTCACCGGGTCCAACACCCATGTCTGGTTTATTGGTATATTGTTGGAAGATGTCAACCTTTGAATCTCTGCTGGGGTGGTACTGGCTTAGGCTTTCTATTTGTTGGGCTGTCGGTTCAAAGATTAAGCCGGGTTCATCATATTTATCACTGAGAAGACTCATAAATGAGTCTTCAGGATTTAAGGGAGGAATGTCTGTATCGCTATCTTCAGGATTCAACAGTACATCCATAGCTATCTGTTGAGCAATATCTTGATCATCAACTTTGGTAGTAAATTTTGCTATAGATACGATATCTCCAAAAGAGAGTTTTCCTTTCCTCATAAATGGGGGTAATAGTAACTTACATATGGAGAATGCTTGTCTTGGGCTCGGTTTCTCCCTGATATCTCTATGACGCCTCATTCTCACTATGAATTCAGGGATGAAATACTGTACAATAGAGAAAGGATATTCGAGGCCCTCTTGCTCCATTTGATTACCTCAGATGCTTTTTTAGTATCTCGTCTATAACCATTTCAATGGTCTTATTCGGGTTCCTCATTCTCATCTCTTTAGCTAGGATAGACTTCGCATAATAACTAATTGCATCATCTACTTCATCAAATCGATCCATGAAACGGTCAACCATCCTTGTAAGATATATTCCAGCTCTTGGTGATGCAGGGATTTCAAGATCCGGATTGTTTCTTGTTTCACTGACTATGTTGTATATCTTTTCCATGATGTCACGTGAAAGTTTGAATGCTGGAGCGTTAACCTTGAGAATCTCTATCTCCGTATCTTTATCTGGATATGTCATTCTGATCCAGCATCCGATTCTGTCGACGAGTACACGTGATAATCTGTAAGTTCCGCTGGTTTCAACGGGGTTCTGTGTCGCTATAAAGCTGAAGTTTTCATGTGCTTTGACCATTCCGAATGGGTATAAGTGATAGTGCCTCTCTTCAAGTGGAGCAATTAGGCTATTTTGGCAAAATTCTGTCGCACGGTTTAGCTCATGAGCAACGAAGAGTCCACCTTCGACCATAGCCCTAATCAAAGAGCCTGGTTCAAAACTTTCAACTGTTCTACCTCTACGTACGACGAGTGCTGGATCAAACGCTCCAATAAGGCGGGAAGGTGTCATGTTCTCGTCAAAGAATACTTCATAGAATCCTCTGCCCTTATCTTCAGAGACTTTTCGTGCAAGTAGTGATTTTCCAACACCCGGGGGTCCAACTAAGCAAGGTGTGACATTTGCGTCAATTGCATCATTCAGAAGGTCGTATGCTATCTTATACTGTCCTTGGAGAATGACTTTATTCTCAATTTTGATGCCGTCAACGATACTCTTCTGAAGTAGTTCGCGGAAGCCTAGTTCAATGTTCCCAGACATCTAAGTTCATAGGGGTACGTATCTACTATAATTTAAACTTTCGAGTTTGATATGGCTATTTGTCCACTTATTATTAGACAATATATGGGATATTGGACATTTGATCCGATTGCTTTTTATAAGGTTAGTTGGATCGATTAGCGATTCACGAGAGGCAAGATTATGGCAATAGGAATTAGATTGCACGGCAGGGGCGGCCAAGGAGCCGTTACTGCGTCGAGATTGCTAGCAGTTGCAGCATACATTGACGGCAAGTTCTCTCAGGCTATACCTATGTATGGTACTGAGAGGCGTGGTGCGCCAGTTACTGCATATGTACGCGTTGACGACGACCGTGTTAAGGAAAGAGAACTAGTCCACAACCCTGACATAGTTGTAGTTTTGGACCAGGCACTCGCAACAAGACAGAACATGGCTGACGAAATGGCAGCCGGTGGAATACTACTACTGAATGCGGATTATCCTCCAGAGGAAGTTAAAATTTCAGGTGACATCAAAATCGCCACCGTGGATGCTACAGGTATCGCTTTAGAAACACTAAAGAGACCAATCACAAACACAGCCATTCTAGGAGCATTCAGCAAGGTTGTTGGATGGCCCAAACTCGACTCAGTCGAAAAGGCTATTCGCAAGCAGTTTGCTGGAAGAATTGCAGATATGAACATTGAAGCAGTTCGAAGATCCTATAATGAAGTCAAAGGCCCAGTCCAATCTCAGTATACTGAGGAGGGTAAGAGGGAAAACTTAGCTGTTGGTGGATATGGAACTCTAAAGGATGTTTCATCTTGGCGTGTATTCCAGCCTGTATTCGATATGGACAAGTGTATCGGATGTAAAAATTGCTGGATCTACTGTCCCGAGACTGCTATCACATGGGGTGAGGATAACAAACCTGGTGTAAGATGGCAAGCATGTAAGGGATGTGGAATCTGCGTGGAAGAATGTCCAGTTGATGCTATAGAATTCCAGAGAGTGGAGATAAAGAGGTAAAAAAAATGTCGTTTGAAGTAATGGTAGCAAATAAAGCAGCTGCAGTAGCTGTTAAACTTGCTCGCGTAAAAGTAGTTTCCGCTTTCCCAGTAACACCACAGACAACAATCACTGAATACCTTGCAGAAATGTTCGCTAATGGAGATATCACTGGTGAACTAGTCAATGCAGAAGGTGAACTAGCAACCCAAGTCATTGTTCAGGCAGCAGCAAGAGCTGGAGCCCGTTCTTTCGTATGTACATCTGGCCCCGGTCAGCTTTACATGCATCACCCAATGCATAGTACTGCGGGAAGTAGGCTTCCTGTAGTCATGTGTACAGTCCATAGAGGCAACAAAAGCATGCAACCAGACCACACAGATCTCATGTCACAGGAGCACACAGGATGGCTACAGCTCTACGCTGAACACAACCAGGAAGTCCTAGACACAGTTCTAATGGCTTACAAGATCGGAGAAGATGAACGAGTAAGACTACCCGTTGCAGTAGGTTATGACGGATATGTCCTAAGCTACACAGCTGAACCCGTTGAGATTCCTGCACAGGAGACAGTCGACAACTGGTTACCTCCATACAAGATGCCTAGCATTCTACCAAAGGATTACGACCCAGCCACAAGTGGACGTCGTAGGCGTGGAGGACGCCGTGACGTACAGCAGGGATGGATCGATCAGCACAATGCTATATTGGGTGCTGAGAAGGTCATAAAGGAAGTTCATGCAGACTTTGCAAAGGTCTTCGGTCGATCATACGGTAACGGAATGGTTGAAGAGTACAAGACTGAGGGTGTTGAAGCTGTAATGGTTGCAATGGGATCAATGGCTGGAACCGCAAGGGCAGCAATTGATAAACTACAGGCAAATGGTACTAAGGTAGGTCTAATCAAGCTGAAGGGATACATGCCATTCCCATCTGAAGACTTTAGAGAAATCGCTTCAAGATTTGGCGCTATCGGTATGGTCGATAGGAATATTCTGATGGGTCACGGAGGATGTGCCTATAGAATGATCCAGAATTCACTATACAACGAGGATGTAAGAACTCCAGTACTACAGTTCCACGCTGGTCTCTCAGGAAAGGAAGTCAGAATCGATGACCTAGTGAGAGTAGGCGAGAAAATCCTAAAGAAAGCCCACGGTGAGTCTGTCTCACAAGTGGAGTGGGTTTAAGAGGTACCATTGAGGTGTAAATGATATGAGTCAAAGAGTAACAAGAGCGCAGATACCCCTAGAAGAGATGACTATCACACCTGGCAGTGCATGCCAAGGTTGTGGTGCAGCTCTAGCATCCAGGTTAGCCTTTAAGGCACTTGGACCCAGCGTTATCAGACACGGTGTACCTTGCTGTCCCGACTCCTCTACCAAGACCCAGAGGGGTGGCGGTGGAGTATTCGAAGGCGGTGGTGCAGCCCTTACAGGCACAATCCGTGCATTACAGGCACTAGGTGTTGACGAAGGCATCCACGTTGTTGGATTCTTCGGAGACGGTGGTACCTATGACATTGGATTCCAAGCAATTTCTGCAGCAGCTGCAAGAAACGAGAACGTGTGGGTTATTACAAAAGATAATGAAGCATACATGAATACAGGAAACCAGCAGAGTACTTCTACTCCGCTTTATTCACAAACATCAACAACCCCAGTCGGTTCAGTAATCAAAGGTAAGCAGACAGGCAAGAAGGACATAGGTATGATCTTCGCTGCCCACCACATACCCTACATGGCAACCGCATCAATAGCCTACCCAGAAGACCTGATCGCTAAAGTCAACTATGGTAAGACAGTGAAGGGCTTCAAGATGATCATCATCCAGAGCCCATGCCCAGTTGGCTGGAGATTCGACCCAAGCAAGACCATCGAGGTCGCAAGGCTAGGAGTCCAGACAGGCGTTTGGCCACTATACGATGTAGTTGACGGTGAGAAATTCAAACTTACATACAAGCCAAAGGAACTAAAACCAGTAGCTGAGTACTTCAAGTCTCAGG
>RCNB010000435.1_pt1 | contig 28759 bp, 31 predicted proteins | sample 2041321 | NCBI WGS metagenome assembly RCNB01 (sample SAMN09708232, study PRJNA481090) | Marine sediment metagenome, whole genome shotgun sequencing project. | reverse complement strand
CTACTAAGAATTAGTAAACCAACAATGAGATCCCCAGGTTCTACTTGTAAAACGAAATCTCCGCGATCAATAAATTTGACAATTTCCCTACCTTCGGATGGCTTCAATTCCTCGGCGAAGGTAATAACTGCTGATATAAAACCAGAAATTAAGGTAGGTTCTAACTTAATATCCTCTCTAAAACGATAGGAGAAAAGTTGTATTCCTGAGTGTTTGTGAATCATTTGTAATTCAAAGGGTACTGTCATTAAACTTACCTGTTTCTTTATTGAAGCTAAATTTTCTACGAGCTAAGGATTTACGGATTCAGGTTCTTCCTTTTTTCCTTTCATAATCTGTTCAACTTTTACTGCATATTCTCTTAGAACTTTAATAGTAAGGCCCATTGCATTTAATTCAAGAGAAGCACCGATGAGAATATAATCACCAGCATTAGTAAGAATTGTGAATCCTCTTTCACCTCTAACAAGAACTTCAAGTAATTCTCCATGGTCATTGTTCAAAACAGCTTGTTCACCAGTGGAAAGAATTGCGGCAGAGATAGCTGCTAATAAATCTGGATCTGATCCTTTCTTTGCGAAATATGATTGCTTCATACCTTCGCGATTTACTACAGCAAGAGCCTCCAAATCAGTATATTCGCCAATTTCTCGGAGTACTTGATAAATTTGCCTTTGAATATTTTCATCTAACATTTCGAATCAATCCTTGTGAGAGTTTGTTAGCAACTAAGCTAATTGTGTTAAGCGACTTTTTATAGGTATGGTTTCTAGTATTTTTTTATCAAGTTTAGTAAGCAGGAGCAATGTAAACGACTTCTTTTGCTTTGGAGCCACAAGCAATGCACTTGCCATCTGGCTTCTCCACAATATCTTCTCGAGTTCCTCGAACGTCTGCACCTGTCTCTTCCTTAATTTGCTCACCACAAGTTTGGTCGCCACACCAATTTGCTCTGCAGAATCCTCTCTTTGTTTTTTGGATTTCTTTTAATTCTGCATAATCTTTTGGATGACTAATATTATCAGCTAGAAGTTTATCGGCACGTTTTTGCAAGAATTTTTGGATTTCCTTCAAAATCTTCTTTGCAGTTTTTGCAGCATCTTTCACAAGAACACTATTCTTATCACCTGTATCACGTCTAACTAAGACTACCTGTTTGTTTTCAATATCTCGAGGGCCAATTTCTACTCTAATTGGTACTCCTCTAACTTCCCATTCATTGAATTTCCAACCAGGAGTATAGCCTTCTCTTTCATCTAATTCGACGCGTATTCCAGCTTTAACAAGTATTTCTTTGACTTTATTAGCTTCTGCAAGAACTAATTCTTTCTGCTCTTTCTTATAAATAGGGACAATAACTGCCTGTGTAGGAGCAATAAAAGGTGGAATAATTAATCCTTTTTCATCACCATGCATACCTACAATGGCTGCAATAAGTCTTGTAGATAAACCATAACAAGTCTGGTAAACGTTCTTGTTTTGTTTGTCGAAATCTTGGAATGTAATATCGAATGCTTTACTAAATCCTTGACCTAAATTATGAGTAGTACCAATTTGTAAGGTTCTACCATCAGGAAGAGGTGAATCATAAGCAATAGAATAGACTGCACCTGCAAAAGTATCATATTTTGGTCGTCGTAAAATTAGGAATGACATACAGCTTTCCCTATAAACTGCTTCATAAATTTGCATGGATTCCTTTACTTGCTCTTCAGCTTGTTCAGCGGTTGCATGACAAGTGTGCCCTTCAGACCAGAGAAATTCACGATCCCTAAGTAACGGTTTAGTTTCTTTGGTATCAAATCGAATAATGTTACAAAATTGATTTATTTTCAAAGGTAAATCACTATGGCTTCTAATCCATAAATGAAACATTTCATACATTATTGTTTCAGATGTAGGACGTAAAGCTAATTTTCTATCAAGTTTTCTATCTCCAGCATGTGTAACCCAAGCAACTTCTGGAATGAAACCTTTGAAGTGTTCTGCTTCTCTATGAAGATAATCTTCTGGAATAAATAATGGAAAATAGGCATTTTTATGCTTCGTTGCTTTTAATTCTGCATCTAATTTATTGACAATCGATTCCCAAATCGAGTAACCATATGGCATGATGACATTTGCACCTTTTACTGGGCTACGATTATCTACAATATCTGCATAAGCAATTACTTCTGAATACCATTTTAGAAAGTCAGTTTTTTTATTGGGAAGCTTCATGAACGAAAAATGAAAATTCTCTTCTTAAATTTTTTCGGTTAATTTGTTCTTTCGGGGAACGTTTTTCCCCTTTTTTGCTCTAAAAAATTCATTTCTTGGATGCTGGTATGCCTTTTCTTCCAACAATGAGGAAAGCCGTAAATCCAATCATTCTTGTTACAGGTCGAATTGCACCAATTTTTGTTGTCAAGTCCCTTCGAATGACTTCGAAAGCTTCTATTTGTAAGAAATGATTTTCCACCATCTTTTGGAGAGCTTGATCCACTTGAGTATAAGTAGGAACAAAAATGAGCAATATTCCTCCACCCATGAGCGCTTTATATGCTTCTGGTATAATATCCCAAGGATTTGGTAAATCCAGAATAACTGAATCAACTTCAGTTTCATCAAATCCTTCAGCTACATCTCTTATTTTAAATTCAACAAATTCAGCTAAACCAAGCTTTTCAAGATTTTTTCTGGCAACTTTTTGATGCTTCTCTTTATTGTCATATGAGTATACTTTACCATTTGGACTAACATATTTTGCTAATGCTGAAGTTAATCCACCACTACCCGTACCAGCTTCAATAACTCGAGTTCCGCTTGAAACACCAGCGGCATAAATTATCTGAGCAATATCTGTTTGATAGATTACCTGTGTGGAGTGACTTATAGCATCGAGATAATCACTTGGTATTGGTTTCCAGATGAAGAATGTTGCACCTTTAGAAGTAGTAATACTGGAACCGAATTCTAAGCCAATCAAATCACCTAGAACAATTATCCCTTTATGAGTGTGAAAATCTTTATCTTTTACTACTTTAACCATCCATTTTTTCTCGGAACTTGCGGAAATGAGAACATAGTCTTCCTCTTTGATTTTCATAGAGTTATCACCAGGTATGATTTCTGTTAAACAAATGTTTACTCATTTAAAAATTGTGTATCCTTCTATTACCAATTAAAAAAATAAAATTGATTATTCTTGCCCGTTAATTTGAATTTTAGTATATTCATCTTGAACAATGGATCGAAGAATCTTCTCATCAGATTCACCAACAATAGTTTTTGATCCGATAATTGTTGTTGGTAAAGATAGAATTCCTTGCTCTTTTGCAATTGCTGCTTCTGAGTCAACATCTACTACTTTTACTGTTAATTGATAATCACTAGCAATTCGATTTATGCTATCAAAAACCGGTTCGCACCAAGTGCAACTATCATTGGAGAAAAAGACAATAGGTACGCTTCTTTCATCAAAGACATTATTGATCATTAATCTTTGTTTCTTTGGAACACCAAATTCTTCTTTCCAGGTAGTAAACATTTTAGCAAGCATTGAGAAAATATCGAAAACATTCTTCCCTGTTTTAGCACTGGCAAAAACAATACCATTGAATTCACTACGAATTTCTAATTCAGCGATTTTCTCAGAAATAGCATTCATATCATGTTTTAAATCGATTTTATTGAACAAAATTATTTTTGGTATTTTTCTATTAGTTATTTCAGCTAGCTTTTCATTCCAAACTTCCAGTTCATCAACAGTTTCTGGTTTGGTAATATCGGCAACAAAAATTGCTGCATCGGCTTCTATCAAATAACGAAAAGCAAATTTCTTGAAAGCTTCTTGTCCTCCAACATCCCATATTGAAAGACCAACTTGGTTTCCTGCTAAGTTGATGTATCGAGTATAGATATTGAATCCCAAGGTTGCTTTGTAACTATCTTTAAATTGATCATGAACGTAGCGTTGGATAATGCTAGTTTTCCCAACATTAGGATTACCTAAAACAACTATTTTGCGACAATCCATTCCGCCAATCAATTTTATACAACCGCCTTATAATCTTTTAAAAAGTATAAGCTACTATTTAATTAAACAAGAGAACATCCGAAAATAGTCTTAAGTAGTTTTGCTTAGCGGAAAAACAGAACACTAATTTTCTGTTTTGATTGGAATTGATTTTGTTCTTTGCTCACAATAATCACAATAAAGAATTATTCTGGAAGGATTACCAGATTTTATTCGCACGCGAGCATTGATTCCAGGATATAAAAATTTCTTGCATTTACTACAAAATCGAAAACGCCATTTCCTAGGTAATCGCACTCGTGCTTTCATTGCTACTTTGCGAGCGTTATCAGCATAATTTTGAGCAAGGATAGAATCAGTTCCATAGACTTTATCAGCTTTTTCCAGGAGAATCTCAATTCGCTCTCGAGCGATTTTCTTTATTTTCCCAGTTTCTTTGCGTCGTCTATTCACAATCAAATCCTCAGTTAATTATTATCAAAATCTTTGTCTTCTTATTTCTTTTTATTGCTAAAAGTGAAACTATCAAAGATAACCAATAAGATATTTACCTATTTTTAAAGAAGCTATCAATAAAAAATTATCAAAGTAAGAAATTCGCTAAATTGAACAGAATTATAACTATCAAAAGAAAGAATTATAAAGGTAATGTTTCACTATCGGCAAAGCATAAAGAATAACTCTTTACATATGCTACCTATGCTGCAAAGCATTCATTCTCTATTCAAGAGAAAATGAAAAAATATTTGAAGGTATTACTAAAATGCCAACAGTTTACAATGTCCCTGCACAAGATTTAATCGATGAAGTTGCAGAGGAACTAAAAAAATCAAAAAATATAACCCCTCCGGAATGGGCTAGCTACGTTAAGACAGCCTCTTTCAAACAACACGCACCAAAAAATAAAGACTGGTGGTTTGTTAGATGTGCTTCTCTCTTACGCAAAGTCTATGTTCATGGTCCCGTTGGTACCGCCCATCTCAGAAAAGCTTATGGTGGTTTGAAGAAAGGTCGTAATAGACCAGAAAAATTTACCAAAGCAAGTGGGGCTGTTATTCGTAAAGGTCTAAAACAATTGGAGCTTGAGGGATTGGTTACCTCAGATAGAAGAGGAAGAATCATATCTGCCAAAGGACGATCTTTTATGGACAAGATCGCTGCTAAAATTGTTAAAGAAAAATATCCAGAACTCAAAAAGTATTAATTTAATTAATACAGTATATAATGTGATGAACGATGTCTGATGATCGCGAGTTAGAAGAATTACGCAAAAGAAGAGAAGCAGAACTCCAATCTCAAGCAGGGGCTCAATCTGACGCCGCAGCACAAAAGGCTCAATTAGACGCCCAAAAAGCAATGATCCTTCGACAAATCTTAACTCCACAAGCAAGAGACAGATTAGCTAACATCAAAATGGCTCGTCCTGAATTTGCTGACGGATTAGAAAATCAGTTAATCGCTCTGGCTCAAGGTGGAACCTTAAGAGGACCAGTAACAGAAGAACAACTCATCGATATACTAAAAAAACTGCAATCTGGAAAACGAGAAAAAACAATTGAATTTAAAAGAAAATAAGAAAATGTAGGCGAAAAAAATGGCTAGAAATAAACCTCTTGGTAAAAAACTTAGAATGGCAGCAGCCGGTAGAAGAACAAAAGGTGTGCCAACATGGGTGATCATGAAGACCAGTGGAAAGGTCAAGCAACATCCAAAGAAAAGACATTGGCAAAGAAATAACCTAAAGGTATAGAAAAAAAATAACGATAATTTAAGGTTGATGAAAGATGAGTGCAGATGAAGAATCCGTCGAAGAAAGAATATATACAATCTCTTTTTACCCAAAATTAAAACTTTCAACAAGAAATAAACGCGCTCCAAGAGCCATTAGAATAATGAAAGAATTCATTTACAGACATATGAAAGCTGATGATATCATTATTGATAATGAATTGAATGAGTTTATTTGGGCAAGAGGTATTCAAAAACCCCCTAGGAGAGTTCGTGTTCGAGCTCTAAAAGACGAAGACGGTATTGTTGAACTCTACCTAGTAGAACGAAAGGTCGCAACCGAAGCTAGAGTACCAGAAGTACGCAGAAGACCTGGTAGAGGCGAATTACGACCACCAAAAGATGAAGATATCGAAGAAGAAGAAGACGTTTAATCACATCTTCTATTCTTATCCCTTCTTTTTTTCTTTTTATTTTTACTTGTTTTGCTTTAATCAATTCTGATAAATGTTACTCACGATTGAGTAGTTGCAATTTTTATATATAAAACTTGGATGAGAGAAAACATGCAATAACGAGTACTTGTCAGGTGACTTTTATGGATTCATTTGTAGCAGAGAAAGAGAAAGAAAAAGAGACAACTAAAGCAGATACATTAGCTTTAGATGAACATCAAGAACCAATGGAACAAGATGATCAACCTGAAATAGTAACGAGAGATATTAAACGTAGAAATTATACTTTGGAAATAGCAGCAGGGGCAATCCTCGGTTCATTAAGTGTTCTCATTGGGATTATTTGGGATTTAACATTAGAGCCAGCTTTTTGGGGGCCACAATTTGCACCTGGAATGACTTGGTTAGATATTATGGCTGTACCCATGCTAGTAGCATTTTTAATTTTTGGAATAAGAAGTGGTTTAATCGCCGCAACAATTGGTAGTACTGCAATTATTTTCTTCCCAAATGAAGTGAACACAGGTTTTATAGCTATGTGGCCTAAATTCATTGCTTCAATAACTATGTTTGTAGTTCCATGGATTTTTCTTAAAACAATCTCTAAAAAGGAATCAGATAATAAATTCCGTAATAGATTCAAAAATTCTTCAGATTCACTTGAAAATATTGGAACGTATGTATTCCTTATGGTTATAGCAATACTAAGTCGAATGTTAATTATGTTAATACTTAATTCATTGATATTTGGACCAGCATTTTTTGTTGTATTAAATATAACACCTACGTGGGAATTTATGTTTGCGAGTAAAGCATTATTTGTGAAATATATCTCGTTGGGTGGAGGATATGCAGCTTGGAATGGTGTACAAGGAATTTCAGATGCAGTAATTGCATATTTACTTGTTTTCCCAACAAAATTACACAAAGTCTTCAAAGCATGGTAGAATTTTTTACCATTCTTTGTTCTATTGTACTAAGAGCAATTTTTAATAGGGAGAAAGTATAACCACACTTTACTAAATTATCTTAAAAAGTGATTAGAACTTACTTATGTACGCACAACACTTTTTAGGTAGAATCTAGTATTGCTATATATTACCTTACTATTATCTTAAGGCGCACATAGGAACCAATAATTGGATCTAACCATGAAACATTGAACGACAATGGAAGGTTGTTCGTATAATTTGCTCTTTAGATAAAAAAAAAGAAGTAATGAATGTGAGGTCATCGAAATGATTGCCATCTCAAAGGAATTCAAACAACTAATCGAAGAATTATTCACCTCTCGTGGGGTTACTGAAATACCCATAAACGATTTAACTGATACGCTAGCTGTTACTATAGATGACTTGAAGAAAATCCTGCAAGATAAGCAATTAAATGATGAGTACAAACTCGTCCAATCTGATGATGGGGCTTATTACGTCAAGCGAATCTTTAACCGAAAGTTAGAGGCAAAGCAAATGAAAAGTTCCTTAGATATCCAATGGGACAATATTGGAGGGTGTCCTTGTTTCACTTGTTATGAATTAGATAGATGTGAAATTGGCAATCCAATATCCTCAGTTGATTGTCCACTGTTTTCTAAGTGGTTATTTAAAGAACCTCAGGAAGAAGAAGAAAAGAAAGAGGAAAAATAGTCCTATCAACAATTTTTCCTATATTTTATCCTTCTTACCAGTTTTTCAGATAATTTTTGATAAAGTAATTAAACTTGAAAATACAGTTTTAAATGAAGACTTGTTTCAGAGAACTATATAAGGTGCATTTTTTGACACATAGAGATCGAATGCGAAGAAGAGAACACTATTACAGAGAAGCAATAAAAGCAGGGTATCGTTCTAGGGCAGCCTTTAAATTAAAACAAATTAATACTAAATTCGAGATTTTAAAGGTTGGAAATATTGTCCTTGATATTGGTGCATCACCTGGTGGGTGGAGCCAAGTTGCAAGTGAACTAGTTCAACCTAGAGGGAAGGTTTACTCTTTAGATATAGTATACATGGAACCTCTCGATAATGTTTACGTTATGAAAGGAGATATCACAGATAAGGATACACAGGAGCGATTAAGAACCATCATAGGCGTTCCTCTAGATGTAGTAGTTTGTGATATTAGTCCAAAAGTTTCTGGGAATTGGAGCACCGATCATGCACGACAAATATACCTTTCAGAGGAAGCATTGCGATTATCTGTTAATGGTTTGCTCAAACAGGGAGGGAAATACGTATGCAAATTGTTCCAAGGAGATCTTTTTGATCACTTCCTGGATAATGTAAAGAAACTCTTCACTGTTGTTTATCTCTTTAAACCAAAAGCTTCTAGAAAACAAAGTGCAGAAATTTATGTTATAGCAAAAGGTTTGAAGAAAGGACCAATAAAATGGAAGAAAATACCTACGGAAGGAAAGCCAAGTGATTGATTATCCGGTTACTAAGGTAGTTGAAGGTAGAACAACTATTATTGTTCCTGATGTTGAAGCTTTTAGAAAATCACCTAATAGTTTTCCCGAATCTGATGCTCCCGTTTTTTACAATAAGGTTATGGAAATAAACAGAGATTTTGCTTTGGCAATATTGCGTGTTTATCTCAAAGAATACACTAGGGTTGCTGAAAAACGATATTGCGAACCTATGGCGGGAACAGGTATACGATCATTACGAGTTGCACATGAAATTGATGATCTTAAAGTAATAATGAATGATAGAAACCCACTCGCAGTTCAATTGATGAAGGCAAACGTTAAACAACTAAAAATAAAGAAGAAAACAGAAGTTTTAGAACAAGATTCAAATGAACTTCTTATTTCAAGGGCTAATATTGGTGAAAGAAATCATATTCTTGATATTGACCCTTTTGGTTCTCCTTCTGAATTCATGGACGCAACAGCTCAAGGGATAGAGAAAAACGGATTATTAGCTGTTACTTCAACTGATATGGCTACAATGTGTGGTGTCTATCCACAAGCGTGTATTAGGAAATATGCCTCAAAACCAATACACACTTGGATTGGTCATGAGTTAGCAGTAAGAATACAACTCGGTTTTATTGTTACAACATTAGCAAGACATGGAAAAGGAATCAAACCCATTTTTGTTCATAGCACGGAGCATTTCATAAGAACATATAATATTGCTGATAAAGGAATTACAAAAGCTAAAAAAACAATGGAAAACTTGGGATTTGTTGCCCATTGTCCAGATTGTTTAGAAATAGAAACCAAAAAAGGATTAATCAATTTACTGCCAAAAGAATGTCCAAATTGTGGAAAGAAAAACAGACAATTAGGCGGACCTGTTTGGTTAGGGAAGTTATTTGATAGAAAATTTGTGAATAAAATTAGTGAGGAAATAACGAATGAAGAAGAGGTTTACGGAACAAGAAAGAAAATGGGTAAAATGCTTACTCTGATAAAAGAAGAAGTTCAAGCAGAGGAACAAATAGAAAATGCTTCGTTTTTCTATGATATTCATCGAATATCAGATCATCTAAACTTACGTTCACCAAAGCTAACAGATATTATTGAAGGATTAAAGAATCAAGAATATATAGCAACAAGAACTCATTTCAGAACTAATTCTATAAAAACAAACGCACCGATTAACACTATTATTTCTGAGTTAAAGAAAGCAATTAAGGAAAAGTGATTGTAATGGTTATTGTGGGAATTGACGAAGCTGGACGAGGACCGGTTTTAGGACCACTTGTAATCGCGGGAGTAATTTTGAATGAAAAGGATCTCGAGAGTTTGGTTGAAGCAGGTTTAACTGATTCAAAATTGGTTCCGAAGAAGAAAAGAGAAATTTTACTACAAGAGATTTTAGCAAATGCTTCAAGCCACCATGTTGTAATGATACAACCAGAGGAAATTGATACAAATAAAAAAAATGGGATTAATCTAAATCAAACAGAGATAAAGGCCATTATCACTATACTTCAAACATTGAAAGATTGGTCAACAGCATACGTTGATGCTTGCGATAGAAATACCAAGAAAATGGAAGAAGTAATTATGGATCAAGTGAAGGGAAAAGTAATTGCTGAGCATTTTGCTGATTTAAAATACCCTATAGTTTCCGCAGCTTCAATAATCGCTAAGGTTACTCGAGATAGGGAAATAGAAAAAGCACATAAAACATTTGGTGTGGATTTCGGAAGTGGTTACCCAAATGATCCTAAGACAATAAAGTACCTACGATCATATTACCAAGAACACAAAGAACTACCACCAATGGCACGTAAGAGTTGGGAAACATCAAAGAGAATAATTAGAGAATATGAACAATCAAATCTTGATAGTTACTTTAAAGCAGATTAGCTTTCATCAATAGTTTTTTTCTTCTTTTTATGTTTAGAGAGCTCATCTACAGAAATTATACGATACCCTTCAATCAGAGATCTATCAAATTCTTCTCCGACAACAACTAAAGGATCTGCTTTTGCTATTTTTGAGATACTATAGGTTACTTCGATTTTTTCGACCAATTCTTTTCGAGAAATTTGTTCGGAGATACCTGTGATCGTTGATTTGAATTTTTGTAATTCCTCATCGGAAAGTTCAGGTCGAGCTAATACTCTGAATGGAATCTTTTTAGTCCATAATTGATCTTTGAACCCAATGGAATCAAAGTGTTTTTTGACTTCTTTTTCAAGTTCACTTTTTGGTTGGTTTTTGTAAGAAGTAGGTAAAGTTACTGAACCTATGCGTTTCATGTTCTCAAAGAGGTTTAAAGCGATAGTTAGAGGTTCATCCAAGTATTCTTCAAGCATCAAAGCGGTATCTAAGGAAACATCAATACCTCCACGTTCATATTCATAAATAGCTCGTTTAGATACACCAACTTCACTTGCCAAGTCACTTAAACTGAGATTTTTTTCTAATCGTTTTTCTTTGAGAAGTTCACCATCAATTTTTACTCGCAAACCACCTCGATGAGCATAGATCAAGGGTGGTAAATGATGAACAAGGAGATTTCTTAGTGTTTCTTTTGAAATAGCTGGAATCTCGTACCGGCTATAAATTACACCATCCTCAAGATCTGAACTACTTCGGATATTTCTACCGATCAATAAAGGTAAACCTGAAAGCATTGAAGATAATTTTCGTAATTCGTATGCTTGGTCTTCGCGAAAACTATCAATATTTTTGAGCAATTTTACTAAAATGAGAATGTTCTTTTGTTTAGCAATAAGATCAAAACATCCACCACAGCCCATTAAAGGTGTAGAAAGATCGAAATGAGTATGTTCGAAGATTTTAGCAACTCCTTGGTAAAACTGTTGCATATCATCTACGATCAAATTTTATGTCCTCCAAATTACACGAATGTCAATAAACAGACTTCTTAAGCGAAAATAGATGAATTCAATTTAAGAGTCTTATCATTTCTACCGTCTCGACGAATAAAATTGATAGTATAATTTTGAAAATTAATCCTTGTGTTTCTGAATAAGTAATTTGAGTGGTTTTGCTAAACGTTCATCCATAACGAAAAGCTTGCTTCCTGATTTCAAATTCTTTTTATTGATTACAAGATCCTTATCAAGGATAACTCCTCGTAGCATAACCTTAGGTTGAGCCAAACCGAAAGCGAATGCTATTCGAGTTGTGATATCAGAGATAGTTTCACCATCTTCAACGGTGAAGCTTGCTTCATCAAGAGAATAAAAGTCACCGCAAACAGGACAACGGAATTTTCTTTCAAGTTTTAGTGTAGTAACAGTATTTGATAATCCATCATAGAAGAGATAATTATCAAGAGGAGTTCCAAAACCCATTATGTGTTTTAGGGTTTCTTGACTTAGTAATCCGCCAATAATCATAGATAAAGTAGCAACTGCGGGCATAGGAGCTTCAGGTTTCTTTGGTAAATGCTTTCGCTTCTTACCAACAGGTGAACAAACTTGACTAAGCTTTTCTTGGGGGATTAATGGTTGACACTCAAAACAAGGGGTTTCGAATGGAATTATTCTTTGTACATGACCCATAAAACCATACATTCCACCAGTGATCAAAGGTTTCTTTCGGTCTACTGCTAGAGAATTCAACCAACGACGAACATCAAAAGTATCTAAACCAGCTACTAAAACATCAGACTCATCATAGAAAGATCGCTTGATGTCTTCCAATTTCTTAGGTAAAGAAATAATTTCAATGTCAGGATTTAATTCACGTAATCGTTTAGCAGCAACATTTGCTTTGTATTTTCTTACATCTTTTTTTCGGTAAAGAAATTGTCTGTTCAAGTTTGAGGTTTCAATAGTATCCATGTCAACTAAGATTAACCGACCAACACCACTTAGTGCTAAATTAGCTCCTATGAAAGATCCAAGGGCGCCAACACCTGCAATTAGTACTGTAGCATCAGCTAATTTTTCTTGGTCCCAACCATCTATTCGCATTTGTCGATCGTATCTTGACATAAATATTCACTACAGGTACTTTTGATATAAAGGCAGATTCGTTATAAACACAATTAACTTTTTCTATAAAGAACTATTTATTCTACAATAATAATACGCACTGAACATACACAAAGAAATCCTTTAAATACTCGGTTAATCAGAAAATACACAGACACCCTTCAATAGTATTGAAGGATTGAATTTTAAGAAAACAAAAGGTGTAATTAAAAGTGCCAGAAGTTTACGAATGGATGGGCGCAAGGCCCGGAGACATAGTTTACCGTCACCCAGATGATCGAATTCAATGGGGATCACAAATTATTGTCAAACAAAATCAAGCAGCAATCCTTTTCAAAGAAGGAAAAGCTTTCGATGTTCTTACCCCTGGTAGACATTTCATAAAAACAAAGAATATACCACTTATTACTAAATTCCTTTCAAGAATTGTTGGTTTCGATAGAGAACCTTTCAATGCTGAAGTTATTTTCGTTAGTACAAGTGATTTCAAAGGCAAATTTGGTGGAAGAAGCCAAACGCAAGATCTAGCTCCATTACAATTCCATGGAGAGTATTTTTGGGAAGTAAAAGACCCAACTAAATTCGTTATGGAAATTGTTGGAAATCAAACCATTTACACAACCGCAGCAGCCCTTGATTACCTAAGAGGATTCTTCATTCAGACTTCTATCTCTCAATTATCTGCATTCAAACTTATCAAAGTCATGCAGCAATTGGATAAAGTCAGTGAAGAAATTGAGAAAGAAATTCTCCCACAATTAACTCGATGGGGAATTAATCTTATTGATCTCAAATACCTTGGTGTCGATACCACTCCTGAATATCGTGACCGATTATTCTGGATGCAATCAGGTGTCAGTGCAGACAAGATCATTACCTTGAAAACAGTTGAGAAATCATCTGAACATCTTGGTAAATCTCCTGGAGCCGGTTTAGGTGCTGGAATGTTTTTAATGCCAGAATTAATGCGTCAAGCAGACAAGGCAAAATCATCACCAAAACCAGAAGAAACAGCAGTCATTGAGTGCCCACATTGTGGTTTTGATACCTCTCCAGCAGCAAAGTTCTGTCCAAATTGTGGAAAACAAGTAGGTGGAAGAAAAAGAGGTGCTGCACAATTCTGTCCTAACTGTGGCGATAAAATCGACAAAGGCGAAAAATTCTGCAACGCTTGCGGAAACAAAGTTGGTTAAGAACACCTCATTAGAGGTCTTCTTTTTTTCTCTATTTTTTTATTCTGAAAGATTGATTCTATATTAAATGAAACCTTAATTAATCCAAAATGCTAATTTATTTTGAGAAAGGTGATTCTATGAGGGGTTCAAAATATACTGTACTTTTTTTGATCTCAATAATTATTTCTCCAATGTTATTTTCCTATGTTTATGCATCTAATAATGGAGTTATTGACAAAGAAATAGATCCAAACCTTATAGAAACCCGAACAGTAGTTAGTTCAGCTAATACAACTTTTGTTAGTGAATATGATCATTATTTTGGATTTCCGGATGATTTTCTCATTCATGATGGTTTAGTTTATGTTTTGGATAGAAATCTTGGCATTGCGATTTACAATTTAACTACCTTTCAACCTGAACTGATAAAATATTTTGATAAAGAATCCCTAATAGGTGATTTTAATGTTTCATATTCTCCTTCTGGTTATATTCATTTTTACAAACATGAGACTAATCTAATCATCAATTTGGGGACAGATGGCGTTCTATTACTAAATATTACAAATTCCCTTTCTCTTGATCCTTTATATTATTTTAAAGATATTAATGCAAGAACTGTAAAAACTAAAGATGATTTTCTTTATATCCTATGTGCTGGAGATACTATACATTTTAGAACTATTTTTTACGTTTTCAATATATCCAACAGCTTTTCACCATTGGAAGTTGTTTACTATAAGTCTGAAATTTTCTACAATGATATAACTATTCAAGACGATTTCGTCTTTTTCAATAGTGATAATAATGGAGTAACTATCTTAGATATTTCGGTTCTCTCATCCCCTGTCTCGGTTGTTAACTTAACAACTGATGCTCACAATTTATTTGTGCACAACGACTGTTTAATTCTATCCAGCATGATGGAAGATGAATTACAATTCTTTAATATCTCAATAATCGTTAATCCAATACCAACTACTAATATCTCTGTAAATGTTGACTATTCATCATCCTTTAGTTATTTTGATAATGAGTTTCTTTTTATAAGTGGTGGGAAATCTCACGTTTTGAATATTACTGATATGTCTACTCCTAGCTTTCAGTCTATCTATAATGGTAGTTTTTATAATTTATTCACTGTAGAGCAGTTTTCGTGGCTTATTGATTCAAAATTGATGCTACGTTTACTAAGTAATAAATTGTTCATTTATAATTACACTACTTTTACAGATTATGAATTAATTAACACATATTACTTTGATGATTATACAAAACAAATAGAATTGGTAGATGATTATGCTTTTATTAGTTCGGGGTCACTACTTGAAATCATCTCAATTGAAGAACCTGCATCACCTGAATTAATCATTTCTTATAGACTTGGGGGGGACATTGAGGATTTTGTAATTTATAACGACTTGCTTCTACTTGCTGCTGACTCTTATGGTTTTGTAGCAATAAACATAAGTGATTACTCGAATCTGTCACTTATTTCTCATTTGAATCCAGGTGGTTGGGATTCTCTCTCAATAGCATACAATTCTAATAATGATGTTGTTTATTTAGGAAATAAAAATAGTTTAGCAATTATCAATCTGATAGATCCAAGTAATCCCGAGGTAATAACAACAATAAGCACAGATAGGGTTGAACAAATCATATATGATAATGATTATCTTTATGTTTGTGATTTTGGTTGGGATTGGGGTATAGGCAATCTCAATATTTTTGATGTTTCTGAGAAATCGAATCCATTAAAGGTTACTTCTTTGAATATCGGTTCATGGGGAGAAATATACTTAAGTAATCATTTACTCTTTATTAGTTCGGAAAAATCACATCTTACTCATAAATATTATAATCCTTTAACGATTCTGGAGATTAGTGATTCAGAGAACCCAACATTAGTATATCATTATAATAATACCTTGATTTTGGCATATGAATTTCTGGTAGATAATGATATTCTATATGTTTGCTCACACCATAATCTACTCCTTTTTGACATTCATTTCTTAGATTCAATTCAAATAATAGATCATACAAGTGATATGACTTATCGTTTTCCCAATTCTATTGCAAAAAGAGGGAACTATCTCTATACTTCAAATGTTTGGGCTGGGTTAGGGGTTTACCAAATTGAATTCACTTTTACAGAAATCACTCTAACTTTTAATCAAAATAATTTGATAACATTAATACTTGTCTTTCTAACTTCCATTATCCTTTTACCAATAAGAAAGAATAGAAAAAAGAAATAGTCATTTTTTAGCTTGGTTAAGAATACCTCATTAGAGGTCTTCTTTTTTCTCTGTTTTTTTATTCCGAAAGATTGATTCTCTATTTGATGAAAACAAATTTATTCACTAAGAATCCATTCATTTTGAACTAATTGAAATATGAAGTGGATTACATGAGTCAAGCAAAAATACCTCGAGACTTGCATTTACAAGTCGCAAAAGAGAAACATGAGCAAGTTGCAGCAATTATGAAAGAAGAAGATATTGATTGCTGGATAGTTTTTGTTCGGTCAACAGCAGCAATTCCAGATCCTGTTATGGATCTTGTTATTGTGGGTGATATCGTTTGGCAGTCAGCATTCATTTTTACCTTGAAAGATAATAAATTCACCAAGACTGCTTTAGTTGGTAATTTCGATACCATAAATGAAGAAAACAAAGGTATCTGGGATGAAGTAATCGGTTACAAAGAAGGTATCACAGAACCATTTAGGAAATTAATGAGTGATATTAACCCTAAGAAAATTGCCTTGAATTATTCCAAAGATGATGTTACAGCCGACGGATTAACTTACGGGTTGTATATGATAATCTCTGATATTCTAGCAGATTACAAAGATAAGTTTACTAGTTCAGAAAAGATAATCTCTAAATTACGTGGTAGAAAATCAAAAACAGAAGTAGAATTAGTAACTAAAGCTTGCTTAATGACTAAAGAGCTCTATGCAAAAATGTTCTCGCAACTAAAAGTTGGTCAGAGTGAAACAGAAGTCCAACAGATGTTTTACGATGAAATGGATCGATTAGAAGTAGAATCTTCTTGGCAAAGAAACTCTTGTCCCGCAGTTGATGCAGGTCCTGATAAAGAGATTGGTCACGCCGGACCTAAACCAGATATCTATACGCAAAAAGGACATACTTTACACTTTGATTTTGGAGTGAAACTACAAGGTTATGTTTCTGATATTCAAAGAATGGTTTACTTTGGAAAAGAGGAAGACATTCCAGAAGAATTAATCCATGGTTTTGATACCGTTCACGAAGCAATAACCAGAGCTGCTAATTTCATTAAACCAGGAGTGAAAGGTTACGAAGTTGATAAAATCGCTCGGGATCACGTGTTAGAACGAGGATACGAAGAATATGGTCATGCATTAGGTCATCAAGTAGGAACAAAAACACACGATGGAGGAACACTTCTTGGACCACTCTGGGAACGATATCGTGACATACCTAAAGGATTAGTTGAGGAAAATCAGATTTATACTCTCGAGTTAAACGTTAAAACAAAGAATTTTGGTTATGTCTCTCTTGAAGAAGACATTGTTATAACAAAAGATGGTTGCAAATTCCTCATGCCTAGACAAGAGAAATGGATAACAATTGAATAAAAAGAAACTATTAGGGGAAAAATCCCCCATTTTTTAATTTTTTAGAACTAGATGTTCTTACGTTTTCTACTAACAGCAACAGCGATTGTTAATCCTATAACGATAACTCCAGCTGAAACAGAAAGAATGATACCACCTTGTAGTGTTTCTGTTAAAGTAATAGTTGAATTATCTCCAGGATCAGTAATAGTAATTGGTTCAGTAATTGTTGTTGGATCAGTAATTGTTATCGGTTCAGTAATTGTCTCAGGTGGATGATCACCAGGATCTAATGGGTCATAACCAAGATCTATTTCTAATTTATCACCATAACCATCAAAATCCGTATCATAGTAAATAGGATTTGTTCCATGAGTATGAACTTCAACACCATCGAGTAATTTATCTAAATCCGTATCATTTAGATTTGGATTTGAGAAATAGGTAATAACTTCATCGTCATCTCGAAGTAAATCATCGTCTGTATCATTGTTCAGAGGATTAGTGCTATAGGTGTAAACTTCATGACCGTCCCACAAAGTATCAGAATCGGTATCTTGAGTATTAATACCAGTATTCCAAACAGTTTCTTGATAATCATCTAAGAGATCGTCGTCCGAATCTTGGTCTAATGGATCTGAGCTGTAAGTATGAACTTCTACTCCATCAAGTAGGCCATCTGCATCTGTATCATTGTTGTGAGGATCAGTTGTTTCTTGATATTCTTCTAGATTAGTGAGTGTATCAGTATCTGCATCATCACCAGCGTCATCAATTAATGGGTTAAAGCCTTGTACTAATTCGTAATTATCAGGCATAAGATCGGAATCGGTATCTGAACTAGTTGGATCAGTAGTTAAATAATAAATTTCATACCAATCATTTAGTGTATCTGTGTCGCTATCATTTGAGGTAGCACTTGTACCATAGAAATCTTCAGTAAAGTCATCTAACATATCACTGTCTGAATCTTTTATGCCAACATTAAACATTGAACCATGGAATCTTCTCCAAGGCATATCACCAGCGACAGACGAACCTGTTAGTGTTAAACAATACAGATTTCTTGCGCCTGGTTGAGTAAGATATCCAGAACCGAAGACAACCTCAAGTTGACCGTCTTGATCTAAATCACCTATTGCTGGTGAAGAGTAAATATCATCACCGATAAGATAATTCCATAAATAATTACCAGTAGCATCAATACAAGTGAGATTGTTATCAAGATCGCCAAAGATTATTTCTAAAGAGCCATCGTTGTCTAAATCACAAACAGCTGCGGAGGAAATTATATCATTACCTGCATTATAGCTCCATACAACATCGCCGGTTTCATTGAGGCAAATAAATAAGTCATCATATCCTCCAAGAAGCACCTCATCTTTTCCATCACTATCAATATCTACCATAGCAGGGGTAGAAGCATAATTTGTGGAAGTATGAGTCCATAATTCATCACCAGTGCTATTAAGACAATATAAATCACCAGCTTCTGAACCTATTGCAACCTCATAGTCTCCATCACCTGTGACATCACCAATAGATGGTGATGAGAAAAATGTCCCACCAGAGGCATTGTAATTCCAGATTTGTTGACCGATATTATTCAAACATACAACTCTTGGAGAATTATATGAAGCTAAAATAATTTCAGGAGTACCATCTTGATCGAGATCACCAACTACAGGGGTACTCGTGATTCCTACGGAGTTAGTAAAGGTATAATTCCATTGTTGTACTCCGGTATCATCTAAACAGTATAAATAATTATCAAAAGTTCCAGCAATAACCTCGAATTTCCCATCCAAATCAACATCGGCTACAACACAAGAACCATAAAATAGACTGGAACTATCAAAATGCCATTCTTCAACTCCATCTTCATCTAGACACCAAAGAATACCACTTGCAGAAGGCATAAGGATTTCTAAGCGATCATCATTGTCTATATCTGCAACAGTAGGGGATGTATAATAGATCAGTCCTTGTGTATTGAAAGACCAAACTTCACCACCAGTTGAGTTTAAACAATATAAATATCCATCTTCTGAGCCAATCAAAACCTCATAATCTCCGTCCTTATCAATATCAGCGATTGTTGGTGAAGATTCAACAGAACCTGATGTCTCAAAAGACCATGATTCACTTACAGTAACTGCGTTTATTGTGAACGTATTGGTATCATTCTCCGGTAATTTACCTGAAACATTGTTTTGAATTAGAAAAGATGAGATAAAAATCAAACAAATAACTATAATTGCACTTTTATTTTTCATTCGTTACAACTTCCATATAACATTAATTTTCTGTAAATTGGTTCTACATAGCAAGAATAATCTATATGTTAGTATACACCTTTTTAGCATTTTCCAAAGTGCTATTTCTGTACACAAAATAAAAAGAATCCTTTCTCTGAATTTCCTCAGAGAAAGCAAATATAATATTTGCTTTAGTTACAATTTTCCCCATGACAAGGAAACGGCTGCAGCTTTTTGATTATGTGTTGCTTCTTGCATTTTTCCTTGGTCGGCCATATGTTGTCTCTGAATCATTACTCTTCTTACAGCTTCTTTGTATCCGCATTTAGTGTTGTCCAGTATTACTTTCTCTCCCTCTATCCTGGCATCATCTGTGAGCTCAATAGCTACTTTAAACGGTTTTTTTAAAAATCTGTTTTGCTGGAAGAGAATGTACTTTTTCGACTCGTTCAAGCGCTTTTCCATTGTAACCTTTGCATCTCTTATCTCGCCTATTTTCTTTCCATCTTTACTGTAGGCGATCTTCCCAATTACATCTTTAATTTCCAATGAAATCATCCAATAATTCTCTCTAAGTTAAATTCATTTATTCAGCTTTATTAAGAAAATCATATCTGTTTGTTGTTAATAACTGGATATTCAATGCAAAAATTTGCTGAACTTTTATAATTTATAAGACCAAAATGATTGAAAACAAAATGGTTGATGTATTTTGAAAAAGGTCATTATTGCAGGAACAATTAGAGCAGATAACGGATTACCAATTGGTATTGATTTACTTCTCAAAGGAAAAAGTGCTATCGATGCTGTTGAAGAAACGATCAAAATTGTTGAAGATAATACCGATGATTGGACTGTCGGGTCTGGTGGTTTGCCAACTTTACTCGGAGAAGTAGAGCTTGATGCTTCAATCATGGATGGAAAAACTATGCGTGCAGGGGCAGTTGCCGCTATTAAGGGATACAAAAATCCAATCTCTATTGCACGAAAAGTGATGGAAGAAACACCACATGTGTTACTAGTCGGTGAAGGAGCAGATCAATTCGCAAAAGTAATGGGATTCAAAGAAGAGAATTTACTTACAGAAAGTGCTCGAGATATTCATCGAGATTTTCTTGAAGGAAAAGGTATTCTTCAAAAAGAGTATGATACAGACGAATCTATGAAGACCAAAGAACGCTATTTCAAATCATTCCAAAATATGGTAAAAAATGAGAAATTAATGGATTGGTACAAAAAATACGTTGAAAGCAATCATGGCACGGTAAATATCATTGCAATAGATAAGAAAGGAGATATTTGTTGCGGGGTATCAACCAGCGGATTATCATTCAAGTTTCCAGGAAGAGCAGGTGATTCACCTATCATTGGTGCCGGAAATTATGCAGATAATCGGTATGGAGCAGCTGCTTGTGTGGGTGTAGGAGAATTAGTTATCAGGCTATCAATGGCTCGAATTGCTGTTTACGAATTATCAAAAGGAGCAACAGTAGAAGAAGCAGCTATTAATGCAGTTAAATCATTACGAGATTTACGACCAGATAAAGGATCAGTTTCGATAATGGTTATGGATGTGAAAGGCAATGTTGCAGCAGCATGTAATTGGGAAAACTATCATTTCTGGGTAGCTACTGAAGATAATCCGAAACCAAAGAAACAGGAATGCCTCTATGTTGACCTTTCAAAAGAAACCGAAGGCGGTTTAGGGTATCATCGGTAAATCCTTAAAACAACTGCCTCTCGTTTCAATTTTTATACAATACGTATTTTTTCTTTCGTAAATGAATAAATATAAAAGCAGAGTATATTGTAAGCTTCACAAGAAAATAAAGAATACTCATCATCGACTACTGAAAGCGAACACAAAACTAAAAAAACGCTTTTCATCCGTAGATGAAGAGACAAATCTATTCCTTACTTAAGTAAGGAATAACCAATAGAGTGTGAACAAAATTGGTTGGAGACAAAGAAATAATAGATATTCGATTCCACGGACGAGGTGGACAGGGTGTTGTTACAGCTTCAAGAATAGCAGCTGAAGCAGCATTAGTAGAAGATAAATATGTCCACGCTTTTCCTGCCTTTGGTCCAGAACGAGCCGGCGCACCAATAGAAGGTTTTACTCGAATCTCCGCTCAAGAATTTACCATAAAAACGGAAATTCATTTTCCCGATGTGATAGTGATTTTAGATCCTACACTCATCGGCACCGTAAACTTAGGTAAAGGATTGAAAGAAGGAGGAGTAGTAATAGCCAACTTCGCAGGTTCAATGGATGAACTAAAGAAAAAAATCGGCATTAAGCAAAAAGCAGAATACCACAAAGTAGATGCTACAAAGATTGCTAACGAGGAACTCGGAAGACCAATAACCAACACAGTTATGCTTGGAGCTCTGATAAAAATCACAGAAGTTGTAGGATTAGAACACGTATGTGAAGCCACAACAGACAGATTTGCAGGAGCAATTGGCGAGAAAAACGTAAAAGCAATTAGAAGAGCATATTTGGAGGTTGAGTCAGAATGACCAAAAAGAATACCCTAACAGACAAAGAAATGAAGTCTTGGATAGACGAAAAATGGGGTTACGAAAAACTTCCAATGGGTGGTTCAGTACCCTATCCCGGTTCATCAGTCTTTTTCAAAACTGGTGACTGGAGTGCTTTCAAAGCCGTTGTTACCAATGAAACATGTACAAAATGTATGAAATGTTTCTTCTTATGCCCAGACTCAGCAATTCATATGGATGATGACCGTTATCCGATTATGGATTTTGATTATTGTAAAGGATGTGGCATATGCGCAGAGGAATGCCCCGCTGACGCTATTGAAATGAAGGATTTATCCCAATAGGTGATCTACGATGACAAAGAAAACAGTTAAAGGAAAAAGAGTCGGTATGACTGGCGACGAAGCCGTTGCAAATGCAGCAGCCGTTATCAACCCTGATGTTGTTGCCGCTTACCCGATTACCCCACAAACTATTATTGTGGAACACTTTAGTGATTTCGTCAACGATGGCGAAGTTGATACTGAATACGTTTGTGTTGAATCCGAGCACAGTGCAATGAGTGCATGCGTAGGTGCAAGTGCCACTGGTGCAAGAGTCTTTACTGCCTCTGCAAGCCAAGGTGTCGCTCTTATGTTTGAAATTCTCTTTATTGCTTCAGCTTCAAGATTACCTGTCGTCATGGCAGTTGCCAACAGAGCTTTAAGTGGTCCAATTAATATTCATGGTGAACTCACAGATCAAACCGTTTGTAGAGATACAGGTTGGATTTCAATGTTCTCAGAATCAGCCCAAGAAGCTTACGATACTACATTTATGGCTTTCAAAATTGGTGAAACCCCAGAAGTTTCCCTACCGGTTATGTATGGTCTTGATGGATTTATTATAACACATGCTCTTGAAGGGGTTTACCCATTAGACAGAGATTTCGTTAAAGATTTCCTCCCAGAAAGACAAATGGTTCACCCAACTGTCCCTGGAAACCCAGTTTCCTCTGGTTTACTTGCATTACCTGACTATTACATGGAAGTCAAATACCAACAAGAACTTGCTATGGCTGAAGCCAGTAAAGTTATTCCAAAAGTATTCGAAGAATTCGGTGAGAAAACCGGACGACACTACAGTATGGTAGAAGAGTACAAAATGGAAGATGCTGATATGGCTTTTGTAACCATGGGTGCACTTGCTGGTACAACAAAACATGTTGTTGATAAATACAGAAATGCTGGTAAGAAAGTTGGTATGCTAAAAGTAAAGACTTACAGACCATTCCCAGAAGAGCAAATTGCTAAAGCTCTCAAAGATGTAGATGCTATTGGCGTCATTGACCGAGACCTCACCTTTGGTGCTCCTGGTCCAGCTCTCTATACAGACATAAAAACAACCTTGTACGATTACAAAGATCGCCCACAAGTGTTTGGTTATGTTGCAGGAATTGGTGGTAGAGATGTACTTGTTGAAGATTACGAGTATATCTATGAGCAAGTGCTCAAGAACAAGGGCACAGAAAAGGCCGTCCCAGTAGAATGGATTGGACTTAGAAAATAGGAGGAAGAAAAAAATGACTTCAACAGAAGATTTGAAAAACGTTAAAATTCCACCATCAAAAGAGCTCATTAAGGAAAAAGATAGACTCGCACCTGGTCACCGATTATGTGCTGGTTGTACAGCAGGTACCATCGCTCGATTAGCAACTTTGGTTACTGATCCTGATGATGTTTGTATTTTCCATGCAACCGGTTGCTTAGAAGTAGCCACAACAGTCTTTCCATTTACTGCTTGGCGTGTTCCTTGGTTCCATAACGCTTTTGAAAACGTAGCTGCCACTGCCTCAGGTGCAGAAGCTGCTTACAAAGCTATGGTTAAGAAAGGCAAACTCAAAAAAGTTCCAGACATCATTGCTTTCGCAGGCGATGGAGGAACTTACGATATTGGACTTCAATCCTTAAGTGGTGCATTAGAACGAGGCCACGACTTTGTTTACATTTGCTATACAAATGGTGCTTATATGAACACTGGAATTCAAAGATCCGGTGGAACACCAATGTATGCCGCTACAACGACTTCCCCAGCTGGAAAAGTTATTCCTGGAAAAATGGAATGGCGTAAAGATCTAGTTGCTATCGCCGCTGCACACAAAATACCTTATGTAGCCACTGCTTCCCCCGCTGATCATCGAGATCTTATGACCAAAGTCAGAAGAGCACTTGATGTCAAAGGTCCAGCATTCATATTAGTTGATATGCCTTGTCCAAGAGGATGGCGATTTGATGAAAAATTATCTGTGAAAATTGCCCAACAAGCAATTGATACATGTTACTTCCCATTATACGAAATCTATAATGGAAGAGAATATATTTTGAGCAGAAAAAGTAAGACAATCGCTAACAAACCAGAGAAGAAAGTACCCATAGAAGATTACCTTGCAGGTCAAGGTCGATTTAGACATCTCTTCAGACCAGAAAAGCGTGATGACCTCATCAAACTTTTCCAAGAAGCTGTCGACCAAGAATGGGATTATCTTCAAAAGTTAGTAAATATCAAATAATAAGCAAATTAGAGAAAAGGTTTCAACCTTTTTTCTCTCACTCTTTTTTTTCTATTTTATTCGAAGAACAATCGAATTTAGAGCTTTTTAAATAAAAACTTCTGTGGTTCATTCACGGAATAACCGATTTATGAGGTAGAAAAAAAATGATGAACTTTCTCAAAAACAGAAGATTAAACATTATCTTGCTTTTCGGTGCAATTGTTTTACTATGGGTAGCAGTAGCAGTTGTTGTTGGTCCACCTGACGAGGCGCCACCTTTCATTACACCAGGACCATAAGCTCACAATCAAATAATAATCATTAAACTCAAAAAATGGATCGAGTTAAAGCTTCGGCGCTTCTTTTTCTTATTTTTTCTTTTTTATCTTAACCCTTTCTGCCATGGTTTTTTCTGCTTCTTTGACCATCATTTTCACGAGTTTGTTAAAGAGATCTTTTATTGTTACTCCATCAGCTTTTGCTGATGATTCCATATGTGGAACTTTGTAACCTAATTCTTTTGAAATCTTGGAAGCATATGCTTTACCTTGCTCCAAAGTTACAACTCGTTTCTTCAAATCGATTTTGTTGCCAACAATAACGATAGGGATTTTTATGCAGTGAGTTTTTACTTCTTTTACCCATTTGTCCAAATTCTCAAATGATTCTCTGGAAGTGACATCATAAACAATTAGACAACCAAGAGCACCACGATAATATAATGGACGAATCTTTGAGAACCTTTCTTGTCCTCCTGTATCCCAGATTTGACATTTGATGAGTTTGTTTTTTACTTTTAATTGTTTGATAGTAAAATCAACACCAATAGTCATTTTGTAATTCTCTTGGAATTTATCATGAGCAAAACGAATGGTTATGGCCGTCTTTCCAACAGCTCCATCTCCAACTACGATTGTTTTGAAAAGATAATCGAACCTGGAGCGAGATGCTTGTTCAGCCATTTTTTTCAACCTACGCAATTTGGTTTTTTGGAACTAATAATAAGTAAAAATGAAAAATAAAAAAGCTTTGCCTTGAGGACATTTTACACTTTTTCTCATTTAAATCTGCTATTTCATGATTTCCATACCAATTTTTACTTTTATTCCTTCTTACAGCAATTAAATTTATTTGAGATGGGTATGTTTAATTAACATTCAATAGAGTTTATCAAACTAACAGGTGTAAAGGAGATTAATAAACTAAATGTCTGATTATGGTGAGATTTTCGATTCAGCTTTCGTCGGTGCACCTGGTGATAAAATCCTTCTCCCACTTTTGGGTTATCCAGCAGAACGGGATGCAATGTTCATTGCTTTAGTTACAGCAGAATATTTTGGCAGTAGTGTTCATGTTTTTCATCTTGCAAATAAATCCACAAAAACTGAAACCTACTTTCATGAACAAATTGAGTGGTTCAAAGAGCAAGCAAAAACCTACAACGTAGATTTTACGATTATCATCAAAGAAGCGAATGGTAATACCAAACCCGAATCAGCAATTTTAGAGGAAATTCATGAAGTAGCGCCAAAACTTACTATTATGATGAGTCGAAAAAAGGGATTGTTCCAGCGATTATCCGGCGGTAGTATTGCCGAAAGGATAGCGCGGAAAAGTCCTCACTCGGTCATAATAATCCGTTCGCCAATAAAGGATTGGGTCACCTATGGATCACAAATAGATCCGCGAAAGATTGTCGTACCAATTGGTACGAATGCGCCTTGTGAAGTTTGTGCCACACAGATCGCAATAGCTATTGCGAATGCTGGTGCAAAAAGAGATGCTCAAATCACCTTACTTCATGTTATTGTTGTACCAGAAACTGTACCAATAATTACTGAAGATGATGAAATGCTTATTCAAGAGGAGAGAAAGTTCGTTAAATTAGCAGGACGATATAGCACGATGCTTCTTTTCCCAATGAGTACTCGTGTTGTTGTTGGTCGTGATATTGGCAGATCCGTAAGCAGATTCGTCAACAAAGAGCATGCTGATTTGGTTGTAATGGGCGTTCCGTATTTACCTAGAAGGATACTTGGTTTGTATGGGACAGACACCAAAGAAATTTCCTTTAATAGCAAATGCCCTGTCGTTATGCTTTTCCATAAAAACATACCATGATAGTTATGTTAGTGGTATTTGACGCAAGATTAAAAACCAAATTTAGAAGCTCAGAAAAATCATTAGAAGGAACTTATAATGAACAATAAAGTAGACCATGAAACCACTGCCGAAGGTAAAGCAGTTGATACAAATCTTTTATCACATGGTTCTATCGATTCGGGTATTGTTTCTCAAAGAGAATTGTCAAAAGAATTGGGTTTCAAAGAAGCTCTTAGTATCGGTTTAGGTGGTACTATTGGCGGTGGAGTATTCAGTGTTCTTGGTATCGCTGTAGGATTTGCCGGACCAGCAGCAATTCTTTCCTTTGCTTTTGGTGGAATCTTGGGTTTATTAATTGGCTATTCTTATGTTAAATTATCACTAAAATATCAATCCGCTGGTGGGAGCTATACTTTTGCTAGAGAAGCATTCGGACAATATTTTGGTGGAGCATTTGGTTGGTTGTTGTGGACGGGGTACATAGCTTCTTGTTCACTTTATGCTTATACTTTTGGAGCGTTTTTTGCTCATATGATCTTTGACTTTACTTTGAAAGTAGAATCTCCATTTGTAGTTCGACTCGTTTCGGGGATATTTGCTACTACTATAATTGCACTCTCTACTCTCATCAACTTAATTGGTGTAAAAGAAACAGGAAAATCTCAGAATATTATAGTGTTAATTAAGGTCATTATCCTTGTAGGATTTGTTGCTATTACAATCCCTGCAGCAATAAAAGGTGCTAAAGAAAATTTAGTTCCATTTTTTGGTGATGCAAATGGAGATCCCTTAGGTGTTTTGGAAGGGTTAGCTATGGCTGTTGTTGGAACATCAATATTATTCGTTGCATTTGAAGGAATGGAATTAATACCAAATGCCTCAGAAGAAATTCAAAACCCAGAAAAAAATATTCCACGATCAATTTATGGCACAGTAATCATTGCTACAATAATTTACCTTTTTGTAGCCTTTACTGCTCTTGGAGGTACAAGTTATTTGAGGTTTGCAAATGATCCAGAAGCAGCAGAATATGCCTTAGCGATAGCAGCAGAACCGATATTAGGGAAAGTAGGATTCGTTATAATTACACTTGGTGCGCTCTTTTCAACAGCAAGTGCATTCAATGCTTCATTATATGGCTCTTCCCGAATGACCTATGTAATGGCTCGAGATGGAATTTTTCCTAAATTCTTTCAAACAGTATCAAAGAAAGGCAGAGTGCCTTACATTAGTATTCTAACCATTAGTGGTATAACCCTGCTATTTACCTTACTTTTAGATCTCAGACAGATCGCTAATTTAGCTAGTTCAATATTTTTAATGCTCTTTGCCATTATTTCTTTGTCTAGTTTGGTTCTTCGTAAAAAGATTAAAGCAAACTTCATAATTCCACTGATTGGGTTTATACTTGCCACGGGTCTCTTTGGTATCTTTGTTTGGAATTTAGTGACAAACGTCATTAGTGATGTTTCTGCTGGAATATTTAACGAGTCTTTTATTACAGTAATTCTCTTGCCAGTATTAATTATTGTAATGTCAATTGGAAGTGTTATTACAATAAAGGTTCAACAGAAAAAATCAGTAATTGAATAAAAAAGGTGTTTTGTTTGGTATTCAGAAAAAAAAGTTCAGCTAAAAAAGGAATGAAAAATACCAAAACAACTTTTCTATATGGATCTAAAAATCTTCCAGAGATACTACAAACACCTAGTAGTACTGATTCCCCAATTCTCGTAACAGATTCACAAGTAAAATCATTGGTTGATTATTTTAGCAGTAATAATAAATTCTTGACAGGTTATTTGCAATACTTCGAAGCTCAAAGTTTGATAAAATTACGAGAGATGCAATTGGATGAAACAAAAAAAGTCGTTTATAGTTTACGAGAAACTGACCAAACCTCAAAGGAAGCCATGGATTTCTTAAAAGAAAAATTAACCAT
>RCNB010000432.1_pt1 | contig 28785 bp, 22 predicted proteins | sample 2041321 | NCBI WGS metagenome assembly RCNB01 (sample SAMN09708232, study PRJNA481090) | Marine sediment metagenome, whole genome shotgun sequencing project. | reverse complement strand
GTCACAAGTTGTACGGATGATTTCACGGAACTGAACACCGATCCCAAGAATTTTACGGAAGATGCGGTGACAGCAGCCGAATATCCGCTGTTTGTCAAAAGGGCGCTTTACACGCCTAATTACATGCCCTTTGATCAAGCTAGGGGGCCATTTCAATTGAGTCATTCCTTGTTTTCTGATGTCTACGCCAATTACTTTGCGACTACGGCACCTAACTTTGGTAGTGATCAATTTGACTTGATTGGCCGTTGGTTGAACGGGGCCTATAGTTATTACTATCAGCGACCAGCACCGCTTATTAAATTTTCGGAAGATACGGCAGAAGAATTGGGCTTTACCTTAGAAAACGCTATGATGAAAGTTTGGCGGGTCTATGCCTATCATAGAATTACCGACTTCTGGGGCCCGATACCTTACTCGAACTTCGGAAATGGGGAAAAAACAGTTCCTTACGATTCACAAGAGGCCATTTATAACGATTTCTTTATTTCTTTGGAAGAGGCCGTGACAGTTCTTAAGGCCAATGCAGGTGGAACCTCGTTTTTAGCAGGTAATGATGTAGTTTATGGCGGAGATGTAGACTCTTGGTTGAAGTTTGCCAATACATTACGTTTGCGTTTGGCAATGCGCGTTTCCTATGTCAATCCAGCCCTGGCCCAAAGTAATGCAGAAGCAGCGGTTCGCGATGGTGTAATGTTAGCTAACGAAGATAATGCCCAGATTCAAACTGATCTTAATTTTCAGAACAGTTATAACACCATTACCCAATGGGGAGAATTCCGAATGAGTGCAGATATGGAGAGTATCTTAAAAGGATATCAAGATCCACGTATCGCCTCCTTTGCCTCACCTGCTGCTGTTCCAGATCCATCTGACGATCCCGCAGGTATTGAATTTCCATACGAAGGGATGCAAAATGGCCAATCTTCCGAAGCCAAGGCTACTATTAACTTTAACGGGGAAACATCTGATATGTCAGCCCCTTATATCTTAGGTGGGGATCCTGGTCCTGCTTGGGTAGTAATGGCGGCAGCTGAGCCTTATTTCTTAAGGGCCGAAGGTGCGCTAAGAGGTTGGGCCATGGGCGGAGCACCTCAAGAATTATACAATCAAGGTATTGTGGCCAGCCATGTACAATTGGGCTACGATGGAACCAATTTGTCCGGGGACGATTATGTAACAAGTACACTAACGCCAGTGTCGTTTGACGGTACTACGCCACCAGCTTCGACGGCTCCTATAGCTTATAATGCTGGAGGATCCATGGAAGAACAATTGGAACAAATCATCACCCAAAAATGGATTGCACTTTGGCCTGATAGCGAAGAAGCTTATGCGGAACGTAGAAGAACGGGATATCCAAATCTTTATGATCGAGCGAACACTCTAAACCCGGACATAGCGACAGACGAGATTCCAAGTAGGATGCCCTACACGGACACAGAATATACTAATAATACCGCTGCTACAGAGGAGGCAGTATCGAATTTATTAGGAGGTCCAGATTTAGGCAGCACCAAACTCTGGTGGGATGCTAAAAACTAATTGCACTAATTTTTAACATGAAAAGACCGCCTTATAAGCGGTCTTTTTTGTTAATTCAAGTTTTATATTCTTAGATTTAATTATTCAATTCGACACTCTGGGCATGCGTTCAATATTAAAATATTTCTTGTTCTTTCTAATTGTATGCTCATGCCAAAAAGAAGATGATAGCAAACAGTTCTCATTACTTTCTCCTAAAACAACAGGGATAAAATTCAAGAACTTGGTCGAAGAAACCAAAGAATTCAATGTCTTGACCTACGGCTATCTCTATAATGGTGGTGGTGTTTCCGTTGGTGATGTCAACAATGACGGCCTTCCAGACATCTATTTTACAGGCAATATGGTTGGTAGTCATCTCTATATTAATCAAGGTGATTTTGAGTTTAAAGAAATAGCCAAAGAAGCGGGCGTTTTTGCAGAAGGCCTTTGGAATACCGGAACAACGATGGCCGACGTTAACGCTGATGGTTATCTCGATATTTATGTTTGTCGGTCAGCAGCCCCCAATTCAACTAAGAGAAAGAATCAATTATTTATAAACAACGGAGACTTGACTTTTACAGAAAAGGGCGCTGAATATGGTGTTGATGACAACGGCTACTCCACTCAAAGTGCTTTTTTCGACTACGATAAGGATGGGGATTTAGATCTCTATGTCTTAAATCATTCCACACAAGAATATGCCGGTTTCGGTCAAATTACGGCCTCTTTAAAGAAAAGAAAAAATCCTGCTTTTTCAGATAAGCTCTATAAAAATAATAATGGGAAGTTTCAAGATGTCACCGACGAAGCAGGGTTTACTTCAAATGTGTTAGGTTTTGGTCTTGGTCTTGCAATTTCCGATATCAATGGAGATGGCTGGTCTGATATTTATATCTCTAATGACTACAATGAACAAGACTATCTGTACATAAATCAACAGGACGGAACTTTTTTAGAAAGCCTTGAAAGCTTTATAGGCCATACTTCACTTTTTTCAATGGGTTCGGATATTGCCGATATCAATAATGATGGCTTCACCGATATAATGACCTTAGATATGTTACCGGAAGGCAATACACGTCAAAAAATGGTGTCAGGTTCCGATAATTATGACAAATATCAATTGTTGGTCAAATCTGGATTCTACAATCAGACCATGCGCAATATGTTACAACTGAACAATCAAGGAGCGTCATTCTCTGAAATCGGTCAGTTCTCGGGTATTTCCAATACGGATTGGAGCTGGGCTTCGCTCTTTGCCGATTTCGACAATGATGGCTTTAAAGATGTTTTCATCACCAATGGCTACAAAAGAGACTATACCAACATGGATTTTATGAACTATGCAGTTCAGGAAAAGTTAAAAGAAAATAAGACCGGAAAGCAAACGGCCATAATGGAGCTTTTGAAAAACATTCCTGCCACAGTTGAAGAAAATTATACGTACCACAATAATGGTGATTTAACGTTCACCAAAGTTAATTCCGAATGGGGATTAAATCAAAAATCCCTTTCCAACGGAGCCGCCTATGCAGACCTTGATAATGACGGAGATTTAGATCTGATTGTAAATAATATTATGGAAGAAGCTTTCATTTACCGAAACAACAGCGAGAAAATGAATGCCTCTAATAACTATCTGAGAATTCAACTGAAAGGGGGTACTGGAAACCCATTTGGAGTTGGGGCAAAAGTCTTCATTACTGTAGCTAATCAAATTTTGACACAAGAACTGATGCCTACAAGAGGTTATCAGTCTTCAGTAGATTACACGCTGATTTTTGGTCTGGGAGAGGCGGAGAAGATTGATAGTCTTAAAGTGATATGGCCAGATTTTAAGGAACAGAAGCTGAGTAAAATCGAGCCTAATACTACCTTAGTTTTAAGAAGTGGCGACGCAAAAAGAATCGACACGGAAGCCAAGCCTCTTGATATTGTTTATTTTACTGACGTTTCAGTGGATAGTTTGATTACATATACACATAAAGAAAATAACTATGTCGATTTCAAACGTGAACAATTATTGCCCCATAAACTCTCTACGCAAGGGCCAAAAATTGCGAAAGGCGATGTAGACGGAGACGGTTTGGAAGATATATTTATAGGAGGTGCAAAAGGAAGTGCTGGAGAACTCTTTCTACAGGCTAGAGATGGGCATTTCAATACGTCTAAAACAAGTTTTGTGGAGAGCCTCGGGTCTGAAGACATCGACGCTCTATTTTTTGATGCCGACAATGATAATGATCTCGATTTGTACGTTGTTAGTGGAGGACATGAGTTCGAAACGGATGCCCCCGAGCTACAGGATAGACTCTACATGAATAATGGTCAAGGAGCCTTCAGAAAATTGCAAACTTCCCTTCCAAAGATGCTCAACAATGGCTCCTGTGTTAAAGCAAGTGATTTCGATGATGACGGCGATTTAGACCTTTTCATTGGTGGGAGGTCAGTACCAGGTAAATACCCGACTAGTCCGAGAAGTTATATTCTTGAAAATGATGGAAAGGGAAATTATAAGGATATTACCCAAACCGTTAATAAATCTTTAGCGTTTCCAGGAATGGTTACGGATGCCCTTTGGGCAGATTTCAGTGGTGACGGCAAAGACGACCTTATACTTGTCGGAGAATTTATGCCTATCCGTACTTTCGAGAACGTGGAAAACAAACTGATAGAACGAACAGGCGCAGCAGGCCTAGATAATTCCCAAGGTTGGTGGAACAGTATAGAGCAAGGTGATTTTGATAATGACGGCGACATAGATTTCGTTCTCGGTAATTTTGGTCTTAACTCACAACTAAAAGCCTCGGTAGAAGAACCTGTCTCCATATATGCAAAAGATTTTGACTCGAACGGTTCCATCGATCCAATTCTTTGTTCGTTTATTATGGGAGAAAACTATCCCGTTTTTTCAAAAGATGATCTATTAGGGCAATTGAACGGGCTTAAATCTAGATATATTAACTATTCAGATTATGCGGATCAGAAAATAACAGATGTATTTACATCCGAAGAGCTAGAGGGCGCCACTGTTTTAAAGGCTGTAAATTTCTCGAGCAGTTATCTCGAAAACTTGGGTGATGGTAAATTTGACCTGAAGCCACTGCCAAGTGTAGCCCAGTTCTCCCCTATTTATGGAATACTTGCTGGAGACTTTAACCAAGATGGTAATTTAGATATCATAATGGGCGGAAATTTCTTTGGGACGCGTGTAAAATACGGACGATATGACGCCAACAAGGGAACGTATTTGCTTGGAGATGGCGGAGGAGGGTTTAACGCTGTAAACAATGTGGAAAGCGGCCTCAACTTAGATGGTGAAGTTCGAGACATCGCACTCATAGAACAAAGTGATAAAAGCCGACTTCTTGTATTCACAAAAAATAATGCTGCACTTCAGGTTTATAAATTAAACCAACAACAAGAAAAATAAATTGCTGAGTACTCTTGAGATGCTAAAAGAAAAATCCAAGAAAATTCCCTTGTTTCTCGGTCAAAAAAGAAGATCAAACTGACAATTACAATTTTATGAAAAATATGTTCGGATTAAATCATAAATATATTGTTCTTTCCCTTAGTGCATGTTTATTTATTCATAATCAGGGGAAAACACAGGTGCCGCCCAGCGAAGAAAAGCCAAATGTTCTTTTTATAGCTGTTGATGATATGAATGACTGGGTAGGATATCTAGGCGGTCATGAAGGGATGAAAATCCATACTCCAAATATTGATAAACTTGCCGCGGCCTCCATGATCTTCACCAATGCTCATACGCCAGCACCGGCTTGTGCCCCTGCCCGAGCAGCTATACTTTCAGGAGTGCACCATGCGCGATCTGGAGTGGAGAACGTACATTGGGGAGATGGGCCCGAATGGAGAAATTTTCCCGGGCTTGAAAATGTTGAGACCTTAGAGCAATTTTTTAAAAATAAAGAGTATAAGACTTTAGGGGCGGGGAAAATATACCATAGCCAAGCACCTCCTTGGGCACCGACTAGCCAAGTGGAACCAGATAATTGGGATTTCTATTACCCGAGTTCGTATATCTCACATCCGTACCAAATTCGAGCGCCTAAAGATGTTATATATCCACATGATGTGGATAACAAAACCAGGCCCGGTGGCGAGATCAGCGGGGAAAATAGTTGGTGGACATGGGGGCCAATTCCCGTACCAGATGAAAAAATGGCGGACTACCACGTGGTGGACTGGGCTAATTATCAATTAGGATTGGAGCATGAGAAACCATTTTTTTTGGCCGCGGGAGTCTGGAAACCTCATGACCCGTGGGAGGTTCCGCAAAAGTATTTTGACATGTACCCATTAGAAGATATTGTGCTACCGGTTTATAAGGAGAATGACCTTGACGATGCTTTTGACCATGGTAGACGTTGGATTCATAAATGGGTAGAAGATAACCAGCAATGGGAAAAAGTGGTTCAATCCTATGCCGCGGCAATCAGCTTTTCAGATGCCATGGTCGGTAGGTTGTTAGATACCATTAAAAACTCCCAATACGCCAAGAATACTATTATCGTTCTATGGTCAGATCATGGTATGCACATGGGTGAAAAGGAAAATATTGAGAAATTTACCCTTTGGGAGCGATCTACCCGCGTACCGCTAATTATTTCCGCTCCCGGTATTACCCAAGCGGGATCGAGCTGTGCTCAACCCGTAAGCCTTATGGATATTTACCCTACGCTCGTAGATTTGGCCGGATTTGATAAACCTGCGCATTTAGATGGGCATAGTCTTGTTCCTCAAATTAAAAACCCTGAAGCTAAGACTTCTCCAATAATTAGCAGCTACCAGTTTTCTTGGACCGAAAAACCATTTGCCGGCCATGCCGTAAGAAGCGAACGCTATCGCTATATATATTATCCTGATATTGGTCTTGAAGAACTATATGATCATTTGACGGATTCCCATGAATGGGATAATATTGCGTACAAAAAAGGAAACGGGAAAATTATTGAAAGCCATAGAAAAGTGCTCTTGGAGATGTTACCACAGCTTACTTGGAATAAAAAAATCCCAGAAGGATATACCATAGACGAAAAAGGAAACGTACACCGAAAGAATCTTTAATAGTAAAAACGCAGGACAGTCGTAGCTGACTTTATCCACACACTGCAATATGAGGATTCGAATTTAAAAACAGAAAGACAAATCAAGTATGAAAATGAATAGTTCGATATTTGGAATAGTACTTATGGTTATTTTGTTCGTAATGCCCAAGGCTCTAGCGCAGGATGCTATTACCATCAAAGAAGAAATCATCTCCCTGGATACCTATGGTTTTGGAAAACCGAACCCTGTACCCATCCTATCAGAGGACCCTAAAATAGCTCCCTACCATAAGTTTGAAGAGTATGATCATAAAGCGCAAAAGAAAGACTGGAAAGTCGTAACCCTAGAAAACGAGTATATTAAAGTAATGGTCTTACCAGAGATCGGAGGTCAAATCTGGGGCGCTATCGAAAAAAGTACAGGCGAAGAATTTTTGTACAAAAACGAGGTAATGAAGTTTCGGAATATCTCTATGCGCGGCCCATGGACCTCTGGCGGTATCGAGTTCAATTTCGGAATTATTGGGCATCATCCGGCTACGGCAACACCTGTAGACTACACCATCAGGACAAATACCGACGGCAGTGTCAGTTGTATTGTCGGCAATACAGATTTGCCCTCGAATACGCGTTGGACGGTGGAGATACGTCTAGAAAAAGACAAGGCCTATTTTGAAACTAATGCCTCTTGGTACAATGCTTCTCCATTAACCGAGTCGTACTACAATTGGATGACTGCCGCAGCAGTAGCAACAAATGATCTTGAATTCTTTATTCCCGGGAATGCCTATGTAGAACATAATGGTGACGCACATACATGGCCAATTGATGACAAGGGGCGAAATCTTGCGATGTATAAGAACAATAATTTTGGCCCCGCTAAGTCGTATCATGTCGTCGGGGAGTACAACGATTTTTTTGGTGGTTACTATCATGACAGCAAATTCGGCTTTGGCCAATGGTCGCCTTACGAAGAAATGCCTGGGCAAAAACTTTGGCTTTGGGCCTTATCGCGTTCCGGAGGAATTTGGGAAGATTTATTGACCGATTCCGACGGACAATATATCGAATTTCAGGCAGGGCGGCTTTTTGACCAATATTCAGGTGGTGCCATAAACCCTATTAGTCAGGTGGGCTTTGACCCTAATATTATGGACCACTGGGGAGAAATTTGGTTTCCCTATAAAGAAATCGGGGGCATGGTAGACGCCTCAGAGCATGGTGTTCTGAATTTCGAAGTCAATAATGGTGAAGCTTATATTGGTTTGAACGCATTACAAAATTTAAACCAAGAAATTCTGGTCGTCGTAAATGGAAAAGAAACAGTAAGGGAAAAACTTGATTTAAAGCCCATGGAAATTTTTTCAAAATATTTTCCTATAAAAACATCCGATAAAATAGAAGTTTCAATAGTGGGAACGGAATTGTCTTATTCAAACGAACCTCAAACAAATCTGCTAAAAAGGCCTTTCTATTCGGATGAAAATTTAAAAATCTCCCAACCGGAACAATTACTTTTTGAAGGTACGGAAGCCCTTGAATATCGAGAATACGAATTAGCCCGTAACAAACTCTCTGAACTTATTCAATTAGACCCATCACATAAGGCCGCTCATATCAAAATGGCCGAACTAGAATATCGGAAAACCGATTGTAAAAAGGCTTTACAGCATGCAAATACTGTTTTGAAAATGGACACTTACAATTCTGGTGCCAATTACATAGCCGGGATAACGTACCGTGCATTGAAAGACATCACTAATGCATTGGAATCTTTAGGCTGGGCCGCAAGGGACATTAAGTACCGAACAGTAGCCTATGCACAAATGGCAGAAATCTATTCGGCATCCCAAAATTTTGCAAAGGCTAAAACTTATGCACAAAAGGCATTGGATTTCAACACCTATAATCTGAACGCTAGAAAGGTCATGGTAGTTGTTACCAGAAAACAAGGTGAAAAGGAATCATTTCAAGAGGAACTCAAATCCTTATTTGAAATTGACCCTCTTTCTCATTTTGCAAAACTTGAAGAAAGTTTTATGGGCTCGGAAAATCCTGAACTCAACCAGACAAATGAGTTTCCCGCTGAAACTATTTTAGGGCTTGCTTTGGAATATTATAATCTCGGTTTGAACAAAGAAGCTATTGCGACATTGAAGTTGGATACAAAAGCTGCCAAGAACAAACTGTGGATGGCATATCTTCTAAAGGATATCGAGCCAGAGAAAACCGCCGTACTATTAGATGAATTCGTGCAAGACCCGATTGACTTTGTTTTTCCTTATCGTCGGGAAACACTTCCAGTTTTGGAATGGGCAATTAATAAAAACGATAGTTGGAAATTAAAATATTATGTAGCGCAAAACTATTTAGCGGTAGGCCAAATAGAAAAAGGCCAATCTATCTTAACAGATTTAAAGGATGAGCCAGACTCAGCGATTTTCTACAGATTCCGCGCCAAAATATTGAGTAACGCATCTTTTGATAATCGATCTTCAGATTATGAAAAAGCGCTTCAGATAAATAACAAAAATTGGAAGGTATGGGAAGAAACCATACAGTTCTATTTAGGAGAAGAAAAATACGAGAGAGGCCTTGAGCTCTCGAAAAAAGGGTATAAAAAATTCCGTGACAACTATAACATAGGATTGGCCCATGCCAAAGCCTTATTGAACACGGGTCAGTTCGAAGAAGTGCTAAAAGTATTAGAAAGTGTTCAGGTGCTGCCGTATGAACATGCCAGTGAAAGCCGTGAAATCTATGAAAGGGCACATATGGCAGTTGCAAAATCACATTTTAAAAAGAAAGACTATAAGCAAGCAATAGCCATATTGGAAAAATCAAAAGAGTGGCCCGAAAATATTGGAGTAGGAAAACCCTATGCCCCTGACGAGAGAGCACAAGATTTTTTGCTGTCATTAGCTTTCGAAGCTATAGGGGAAACAGAAAAATCTAAATCGCTTTCAAAACACGTTATTACCTATACCGAAAACCATTTAGATAACAATACCTTAAACCATCTATACGGTCTGTTGACTTTAAAAAAATCAACAGAAGCTTCTAAGCTAAACGCCATGCTTACAAGACTAAAATCATCGACCACAAAAAATCATAAGAAAACCCAATTAGCGTTGGCCTTTTATGAAAATGATACCCAAGCATTAACCGAACTAGAATCGGGAAACATTGTTCCTAAAGATGTCTGGAAAATAGCCTCTTGGGCCACCAAGCAGTGATAAAAAAAGCCCTGACTTTATAAGGTCAGGGCTTTGTTAATTCACTTGGGTTAAAATTACTTGATCCCCCACTCTTTCAAAGAGTCGTTGTTCATTTTTACATAATCATCATTACCGGCTTCCTTGGCTTTAGCCAGAGATTTTTTTGCCGTTGCAATTGCCGCTTTCTTATCTCCTGCTTTAGCTTTGATAAGTGACTGCTGACGCAATTGCCAGTAGGCAGGGTCTTCGGTCATAGACATGGCCTTCTCCATCCATTTGTCTGCTTTTGAAATATCTTTTCCTTCACTAAGATAGTATACCGCAGCAGCATAATAATCGTCGCCTGTGGGGCTTCCACCCATGGTGGTTTCTATGCTTTTTTCGACCTTGGCACCCGTAGGAACTTCAATTGGAACGGCAATATAGGTCTTCTCCCACATTAGGCCCAAGTTGCCCGAATTAGATTTAAGGTCATCGAGCGTAATGGTGAACGTTTCGACATCCATGGTCATCGGATAAACTTCGACCGTAGTTTTTGCCGCCACCTTACTTTCGTCCCATTTAGGACTACCTCCGCCATCAGCTTCCGTGTAGAAAAAGACTTCCCAAGTTTGCTTTCCGGGCTTTGTGAAAATTGCATATGAACCGGCTTTAAGCTCTTGTCCGTCTATTTTAACATCGTCGCTAAATGTAATTTTGGTTCTGGCATTTGCACCCGTACGCCATAATTCACCATAAGCTTCAAGACCGCCGAAAATAGTTCTTCCGCGCATAGATGGTCTCGAATACTCGACGGTTACATCGGTCAATCCGATTTTCTGTTCCAACTTCGATGCCGGACTAGGTGCCGGGGTGCTGATTTGTGCTTCCACAGAAATGGAAACGGCAAAAATAATTGTTAAAAGGAATAATTTTTTCATTGGTATCGATTTTATGTTTTTGCAAAGCTAAATATAAAGTGAGGCGGCAATTGTTAATGAAGTCTTAAATAACGGTATTTAGCGTCCGGAAAATGGTTTTGAAACCAATCCTTCTGAGGTATAAAATGTAAGATAATAGACAGCACCTTCCAAATTAGAGATATCGACCCTATTGTCCTTGATTTCATCATACGGAAGGTTTGAAATAAGACGCCCCGAAGTATCAAAAACAGACATACCAAAAACCTCACTATCGGTATTTAGCCGGTAATTTAAAAAAATGGAACCGAACGGTCTAAAGAGTGTAAGCCTAGATTCATTGTCTTCCCCTCCATCTTCTTCTTCTTCTTCGTTTTCCCCTTCTTCTTCTTCCCCTTCTTCCCCTTCTTCCCCTTCTTCCTCTTCTTCCTCTTCTTCTTCAACGGTTTCTTTAGGTTTAAAAGAAAACAGTAAGGAATCAAAATTGATTGGGGGATTCGCACTAGCGAAGAATTCAGTCGAAAAGAAATAGGTATTTGAATCGGCATAAGCAATACTTTCAACTTGCGCCTGACCAATTTCGAAATTTGAACGGCTTACCGTTCCTTCAAAAATTGCATTCTCATTTACTCCTTCGACCCGAAAAACAAATGGTTGAAGGAATCTGTTGTAGCCAATTATATGCAGACTTTCTGTTGTCGGATTATAGGTTGCGCCCGTAACTAAACCATCGGTATCATAACTATCGAGTCGTTTGGCCATATAGCTACCTGGCGTTTTGGGAAGGGAATAAGCAATGGTACCCTCACTCTGCCACTGTTTGGTCAAAACTATCAATTGGTCATTGAGAACAAACAGAGCTTCTGCGTCCCAATCGCTATTACCCACATTGGTGAAATCTACTTGGTCTTCATATTCAAAATTGATTACTTCGGCCATTACGCTATCCGAGCCATTGTAGTCTGATTTTGCAATGCGGTAAATTGCCAAATCTTGTCGTGTACCCAGATTATTACCAAAATCTCCGATGTAAATATATAAATCATCTTGGGCAATATCCTCCCAATCAACATTTTCAACATTTTTCAAGGTAACTGTACGCGTTATTTCAAGTGAAACTGTATCGATTTCGAATAACTGTGGCGTATTACCCGAATCGTTGTGGGTCACCAGCTTCCCATTATAAAAAATCAGTCCGGATGTTTCGAAAACAATATCGGGCATCGGACCCAATTCTTGACTAGGTTGCTGCCCTGTAAGAATTAAGGAAATCAAAAGAAAGAAGATGAGTATTAACTCTTTTTTCATATCACGGTTTCAAGTGAAATGTACAAAATACAAGCCATATAGCCTCAGAATCTGATGTTTTCTCGATAGTATGATCGAAAAGAAAGCCCATTCTTCAAAAACCTATTCCCTAGCAAAATACCATTTTCATTATAGTCCTAACTCACTTCTTTAAAAGAAAGTGAGCTTTATCTTTTGTAAACTCCATTTCCTCTTAGGAGTTACGATAACTATCAGTAGGGTTTGAGGTACTGCCTCATTTTATGAAATTAGTACTCAATAGGAGTGCTTTTAGTGTGTTCTTAATAATTGTTTAACTAATCTGATTTCTAGCTAAACAAAATAGCGGTTATATTTGTACAAATACAAAGAATGAAACTATACCAATTACATTCCAAACAATCATTTCCAATTTCAAAAAAGGAAGCTTGGGACTTTCTATCCGACCCAAAAAACCTAAAGGTGATTACTCCGGATCATATGGGTTTTCATATTCTTTCGGGTACCGATCGACCTATGTTTGCCGGGCAAATAATCCAGTACAAAGTCTCTCCTTTGCCATTTTATTCAACAAAATGGGTATCGGAAATAACCCATGTAAAAGAAGGCGAATATTTTGTCGATGAGCAACGGTTCGGACCTTATGCATTATGGCACCATAAGCATTTTATCAAAGAAATTAATAACGGCGTTGAAATGGAAGACATTATTGATTATAAAATTCCCTTCGGTATTTTAGGACAACTGGCACATCCTATACTAGTGAAAAAGCAATTGCAGCAAATTTTTTCATATCGCGAACAAAAATTAATCAAACTTTTCGGTACTATTGAGAATAGTCCAAAAGAGCTTCATTTTAAATCATTTTAGAAAAGAATCCCAAAAAAGAAAACTGTAGACAGTTAACGAAACTTGACGCCAACAGTTCTAAACTAATAGAACATATAAATATTTATGGAAAAGAATATATTACTTATCGGTGGTTCACACGGAATCGGTCTTTCAGTGGCCAAACAATTACGGGAAAATTACGCAGTTTACGTTGCGTCTAGAAGCAAAGATGGCCTAGATGGAACGAACATAACCCATATTCAATTCGATGCCACATCTGATACTCTAGATACCGCTAGCCTTCCTGATAAACTACACGGCTTCGCCTATTTTCCTGGAAGTATTAACTTAAAACCTTTTAAAATGATGTCTTTGGAAACGTTCGAAGAAGACATGCATTTAAATTTTTTCAGCATGGTCAAGGTCGTAAAAGAAATAATGCCCAAAATGGCTGATGGTGCCAGCATGGTTTTCTTTAGCACTGTGGCCGTTGGTACGGGAATGCCATTTCACACCAGTGTCGCGGCCGCTAAGGGTGCCATAGAAGGCTTTGCCAAATCACTGGCCGCCGAATACGCGCCGAAGTTAAGGGTTAACGTGATTGCACCCTCATTGGTCAACACCACTTTGGCTGACCGCTTGCTCAACAATGATAGGAAACGAGAAAAAATGGCCGATCGCCACCCTTTAAAACGTGTGGGCGAAGCTTCCGATATCGCTAATATAGCAGTTTTTCTTTTAAGTGAAAATAGTACCTGGATGACCGGACAAATTGTTGGTGTAGATGGGGGAATGTCTACTTTGAACATCACTTGACAGGAGTTTTGAAGAAAAAAGTAGTCAGTAGTCAGTAGTCAGTAGTCAGTAGTCAGTAGTCAGTAGTCAGTAGTCAGTAGTCAGTAGTCAGTAGTCAAAATAATAAACTCCTGCACTCATAAACTTGTAAACTTTTTTTAAAAACAATGGACCAAAAAATTTCCATATTCTGGTTTCGAAGAGATTTACGTCTTGATGATAATATTGGCTTTTTGGAGGCCCTTAAAGGGGACCATCCAGTACTACCTATTTTCATATTCGATACTGAAATCTTAAATAAACTTAACAAAGACGACGCACGCGTGACCTTCATCTATGAGACCCTGCAAAAGATGCGGTACGAACTTCAAGAAAAACAGGGTAGCTCAATTGCAGTTTACCACGGCGAACCAATATCAATTTTTAGCGATTTAGCTACAGCGTACGATATAAAATGCGTCTACACGAACCATGATTACGAGCCCTACGCCAAAGAAAGAGATGAAAAATTAAAAGTCTTCCTTGACAAAAATGATGTCGAATTAAAAACTTATAAAGATCAGGTGGTTTTCGAAAAAGACGAAATAGTCAAAGCAGACGGGAACCCTTATGTCGTTTATACGCCTTACAAGAACAAATGGAAAGAACATTTTAATGCGGAAAAGCATTTAACCCTTCACCGCACTGGTCAACACTTAAATAATTTGGTCAAACATTCTCGATTACCAAATCTATCGTTGACCGATATGGGTTTTAAGACATCATCGGTGAAAGTTCCTGACTATACGGTGACACCTGCGCTAATCGAAAATTATGAAGACACTCGAAATTTTCCTGCTATAAAAAACGGAACCTCGCGGCTAGGGCCGCACCTTCGTTTCGGGACGATATCCGTTCGAAAAATGATGAAAAAGGCAATTTCGAAAAAAAATGAGATTTTTTGGAGTGAACTTATATGGCGAGAATTTTTTATGCAGATTCTTTGGCATTTTCCGCATACAAAAGAAAACTCATTTAGACCCAAATATGATCGTATCGAATGGCGTAACAACGAGGATGAATTCGAAAAATGGAAAAACGGTCAAACGGGTTATGCATTAGTGGATGCAGGAATGCGTGAGTTGAACGCCACGGGTTATATGCACAACAGAGTGCGTATGTTAGTTGCAAGCTTTTTATGCAAACACCTTCTTATCGATTGGCGATGGGGTGAAGCTTATTTCGCTGAAAAGCTGCTTGATTACGATATGAGTGCGAATGTTGGCAATTGGCAATGGGCCGCAGGAAGTGGTGTCGATGCGGCGCCCTATTTCCGGATATTTAATCCGATGACACAAGTAGAAAAGTTCGACAAACAAAAAGAATATATCAACAAATGGGTTCCTGAGCTTCAAGAATTGACGTATCCCAATAAAATGGTAGACCATAAAATGGCGCGCGAACGTTGTTTAAAAAGATACAAAGATGCAGTAGGCTAGTTTATAATTTTACTTAAAAAAGCCCTCAAAAACACGTAGTCCTTAGGGCTTTATATATGAATTAATAAAATTACCGCCGATTCTAACGGGAAAGCTGTCTGTTAAGTTCGCGTTTTTCGGCAAGGCGATATTTTAGGATATTAATATAACGGAGAGCATCTTTAGTGTTATAGTCGGTGTACGACTTGGAGGCAAATTCCATCGCCTTTTCCAAATCACCATTGATTTCATTGATAATCGCCATATTATAAAAGGCCCTCCCCGCAATTTTTCCATCAGGATTACTCAACTCCTGTTCCCATAGGTCTGCGGCACCGTTCCAGTCACCCGCTTGTGCCCTTCTTTGGCCGATTTCAAAATTATCTGTTCCCTTTACAAAGTAATTTCTGGTAACTCTTTTCCGAAGGGGCCTTATTTTTAGGGCATATAAGTTCCCCAAACCACTACTGAGCTCCATTACCGATTCTTTTCTTCCAACTACAGCCTCTATAGCTCTCATGGGGTTTATGCCTTCACCCACAGAAACAATCTCTTTGTTATACATGAACTCGTCCAGCACCAATTTCAGCTGCGGATCATATACGCGCCAACCGTTTTTCAAAGCAGTGCGCAGGGTAACTCTATGCCCTGGTATGTCTGCTTTGATACCAAAACTATTGGGAAGGGATACGGTAGTGGCATCGTAATCAACTCTGGTATTCGTATCATAAACTTCTAAAGAGAAAATTATATCTACCCCATTTGCTTCGCAAATCTGCTCTATGGCGTTCCAACTTAAAGCTGCCGGAAATACACCTAGACCTTTGCGCTGAACCTCAATATCGTCTATTATTATAATCTTTTCAAAACGATTGATTCTTGAAAGTTCATCTTTTAATCCGGTTACGGAAGCTTCTGCCCCCTCCTTATCAAGATTCAACCCTTCTAAAGTCAAAATCTTATCTATTTTGTCGAGCTCACTGTTTCCCTCGGAAGGAATACTTCGATTAATTATACCTACCCTAAGAACATCTGAAGGTATTGGCACACGGGCGGGTTCAACTACGCCCAAAGTCAGGGAATTCGTAGAGCTACAACTTGCGAAAAGAAATACGGAAAAGAGCATTACTAGTATGCGGTCAAGATTTTTCATAGCACTTTGGGTTTTGTTTGGTTTGTCGGTTAGGTTCAAAATAATGTAATTGCTTGATAATAAACTCTCAATGACCTCAATTTATTGTGTTAAATGAATGAATTCGTTTCTCCGAATTGTTTGATTTTTAATGCAAATGGGATAGTCTCTGAATACAATCGTAGCGAATTACCTTATACTTAGATTTATTTTTTTGGCTATCTTCATACACAAATGCGCTGACTATGAAAAAAACCGTTCAGCTTTATATTCTTTTGTTTATGCCCCTATCTCTGCTAGCGCAAAATCAAGATATACTATCCACTCTTGAAACGTATCATGTAGCAACTGGTAAACGAAGCATAGTTTTACAGGAAAACGCTCATTTTGAAGCGCCTAACTGGAGTTCAAACGGTGAATATTTCGTCATCAACCAGAAAGGTCTGCTGTACAGCGTAACACTCGACGGAAAAACCAAAGAACATATACCCACCGGTAATTTGAAAAAGTGCAATAATGATCATGGTATTTCTTTCGATGGTGATTTTTTGGCCATATCCAATAATGATACGATTGAAGGCACTACTGGAGGCACTTCCCGAATCTACACCATGTCCTTGGCAGGGGGAAAACCCAAATTAATTACCCCCTTGTTTCCATCGTACTGGCACGGTTGGTCTCCTGATGGAAAAAACGTAGTTTACACTGCCAAACGTAACGGCAACTTCGATATATATAAAATATCTTCCAACGGTGGTGAAGAAATACGCCTTACGTCTTCAAAGAGTCTTGATGACGGACCGGAATATTCACCGGATGGAAAATATATTTATTACAACACTGCACATTCGGGTAGTATGGAAATATGGCGCATGTATACCGACGGAAGTCAAAAAAAACAACTGACCGATGACGCCTATTCAAACTGGTTTGCACACCCTTCACCCAATGGAAACTATTTTGTTTTTATTTCGTATTTGGATGATCAAGGGGAAAAACACCCACCTATGAAAAGCGCTGCTCTTCGATTATATAATTTAAAGGATGGAAGCATAAAAGACTTATGTAAATTTACAGGAGGTCAAGGTACCATAAACGTACCTTCATGGTCTCCCGACAGTAAAAAGTTTGCTTTTGTCTCCTATGAGTACCAATAAAAAATTCTTATATACTTTTCGAATACCCTAAAAAAATTAGTATTAACGTACAGACGCCATATCAGGTGTCTACAACACCAAAACAATGAAAAAACATCTGATACTATTGCTTTTACTTTCTGCAAACTGTCTGCTGACCAACGCCCAATCGTTTGATTTTAAAATTGACCATTTTGCACTTGTTGTCGAAGACTCAGATGTTAGCGCCGAGTTTTACGCAAATATCCTAAGGTTGGAAGAAACCCCACATCCCGATAAAAAACCAGGATTTCGATGGTTTGTAATTAGTGGTAATTCGCAAATACATTTGATAGAAAAAGACTTCGCGCCCTTTGAAAAGAACAAATCGATGCATTTATGTCTTTCTACACAAGATCTTGATGGAATGATAGCCCATCTAGAAAAAAACAATGTCACTTATTGGGACTGGCCCGGTAAGAAAAATGCGGTGACTGATCGTTCCGATGGGGTTCGACAAATTTATATTCAAGATCCAGATGAATACTGGATAGAGATCAATACCGCTAAACATTAAAAATAAATTCAAAATAACCCGCCAATTCTAGAGGCTAAATTCCAATAATAGTTTCTAATTTGAATTTAGTGCCCGGGTTTTTAATTATTCATGACATCAACCTTTAATTTTGTATTAAATCCTAAAAAAATGAAAAGTCCCATTAAAAAAATATTCGAATTGGGTTTTCCATGGCAGACCCAAGATCCATTTTTGTTTTGTGTTTATCATTTAGATAAGTACCCTAAGGGTAAAGAAGATATGTCGCCCGATGCTTCTTTGGAAGGCCGTAACCTTGGCAATGATTTTATTATCAAAGACGGCTGGCGTATGTACCATGGGCAAACCATTCCCGGTTTTCCGTCCCACCCACATCGTGGTTTTGAGACGATAACCATTGTAAATAAAGGTTTTTGCGACCACTCCGATTCATTAGGCGCGGCAGGTCGTTTTGGAGAAGGCGACGTGCAATGGATGACCGCCGGTCGAGGCGTACAGCATTGCGAAATGTTTCCGTTATTGCATACGGACAAGGAGAATACCTTGCAATTATTCCAGGTTTGGCTCAACCTACCCCAGAAAAATAAATTTGTAGAGCCCCACTTTAAAATGCTTTGGCATGAAGATATTCCTTCAATCACTAAAGAGGGTGTCAGAGTTAAGGTTATCGCAGGAAGCTATAATGGAAAGAATGCCCCAGAGCCCGCCCCTGATTCTTGGGCGGCCGAAAAAGATAATGAAGTTGCGATTTTAAACATTCATATCGATGCGAATGCTAGTTTTACCATACCAAAAACCACTGCTGACATAAATCGAACTTTATACTTCTATGAAGGTGATTCGATTCAAATTCACGAAGAAGAAGTACGCCCAAATTATGGCGTCGAAATAGATACGACAAAAGAGATCACAATTAAGGCTGGAACAAAAGTCGCCCATCTTTTACTGCTTCAAGGCAAACCCCTAAACGAACCGGTAGCCAAGTATGGCCCTTTTGTTATGAATACCGATGAAGAGATTCAAAATGCTATGCAGGAATATCGTTTGACGCAATTCGGAGGTTGGCCCTGGCCCTATACCGATAACGTTCATGATAAAGACAGAGGCCGATTTGCTAAATACCCTGATGGAAAGTTGATCGAAAAGTAAAAGAATATAACATCGTTTCACCTGCTTTTCGATTTTGGATTGGTGGTGCTGATTTGGTTGGTGCAACTTGTGGTATATCCAAATTTTAAAAGGTATTCAAAAGATGATTTAATCGCATGCATAAGATTTACTTAAAGCGTATCGCTATAATTGTAGGTCCTTTGATGATGATATCATCTATGAGAGCTGTGTGACCGTCAAGCATTAATTCAAAGCGATTTTTACCACCTTCTTTGTTTCTCAAAGGTATCTCCGCGCAAAAATTTTCTTTGCCATTCTAGACGACGACCACTATTTGAAAAAGAATCTACACTCTCGTAATCTTAGCACCAATAGCGCGAAGACGTGTATCGATATCTTGATACCCACGGTCTATCTGTTCGATATTGTGAATAGTTGAAGTACCTTTTGCAGAAAGTGCAGCAATCAATAGTGAGACCCCTGCCCGAATATCGGGTGATGTCATCGTGGTGGCCTTGAGCGTAGATTTGAAATCATGGCCGATTACGGTAGCACGGTGCGGGTCACATAAAATTATTTTTGCGCCCATGTCCAGTAATTTATCTACAAAGAACAAGCGACTTTCGAACATTTTTTGGTGGATGAGCACTTCACCCTTAGCCTGTGTAGATACAACTAGAATAATGCTTAGAAGATCAGGTGTAAGACCCGGCCAAGGGGCATCGGCAATGGTTAAAATAGAACCATCGATATAATTCTGTATTTGATAGCCATTGGTATGTTTAGGGATAAAAATATCATCGCCCCTGCGTTCTAATTTTATTCCTAGTTTCTGAAAAACGGTAGGAATCTGTCCTAAATCGTTCCAACTGACATTTTTGATGGTCAACTCACTTTTTGTCATAGCGGCCAGACCGATCCAACTTCCAATTTCTATCATATCTGGAAGCATGGTATGCTCAGTTCCTCCTAATTCATCTACACCTTCAATTTCAAGGAGGTTTGAACCGACTCCTGAAATTTTTGCCCCCATTCGGTTAAGCATTTTACACAACTGTTGCAGATAGGGCTCACATGCCGCATTATAGATGGTCGTCTTTCCTTCGGCAAGCACGGCGGCCATAAGAATGTTTGCGGTACCGGTAACTGAAGCCTCATCGAGCAACATATACGTACCCTTGAGTTTTTTTGCTTCAACACCGTAGAAATATTCCTCTTTGTTGTATCTGAACTTTGCTCCAAGGTTTATAAAGCCTTCAAAATGGGTATCCAATCTTCTACGCCCTATCTTGTCACCACCTGGCTTAGGAATATAGCCTTTACCAAATCGGGACAATAACGGACCAACGAGCATTATAGAACCCCTGAGCCCTCGACCGTCTTCTTTGAACTGATCTGACTGCAAATAATCAAGATTAACATCGTCAGCCTTAAAAGTGTACGAGCCCTTTTTCTTTTTTTGGATTTTTACTCCCAAATTTTCCAAAAGAGAAATCAGTTTATTGACATCGACGATATCGGGAATGTTATGAATTGCTACTTTTTCTGCCGTGAGAAGTACTGCACAAAGAATCTGTAAGGCCTCATTTTTTGCGCCTTGTGGCGTTATTTCACCAGAGAGTTGGTGACCGCCTTCAATTTTAAAGGTACCCATGTAGGATGGAAAATATTAGTATCGCTTTTTGCCGCGATTGTTGTTGTTTCGTTGGTTTTTTTTACCTGAATTGATACGCGTTGACTTTGCTATCCTATTTTTTAAGAATTGGCCACTATCTGTTAAGTTCTCGCCAGTAAGGTCAATTTGACCATCGCTCAATTCTAAAAGGTGCTTAAAAATAGCACTATCGTCCACCATATCTTTGTTCCAATTTAGGTAGCACTTTTTCATGTGGTTAGCGATAGCATATTCAAGTCCGTCACGCATATCGCCTTTTTCCCATTCTACCGCAACATCTATCATACGCTTTATGTTATTACCATAAAAACGATATTTCGGAAAGTTTTGCGGATACTCCAAAGGTTCGGGACGCTGCCTCAAGACCTCTTTACTCATAATAGGGAAAGGTGACTTTACATCCAATTTAAAATCGGACATGATAAATAACTGATCCCAAAGCTTATGCTGAAAATCGGGCACATCCCGTAAATGGGGCTGTATATTTCCCATTACACTAATTATGGCCTGGGCAACTTTGTTTCTTTCTTCATCATCTTCAATGGAAATTGCATGATCTACCATTTTCTGAAAATGACGGCCGTATTCGGGAATAATGAGCTTTGTTCGCTCCGTATTATATTCTATGTTCTCTACTAAGTTCAAATTGAAAAATTTTGCTTAAAAATTATGAGGAAGTGTTCTTATAACGCCTGCAAATTAAGAAAATTATGCCTCAAATACTATTTTATGGCCGTACCATCCCTTTAAAGACAAAAATACAATTGAATTTAATTGTGGTCAATTCAGATAAATCACGACAAATGGATACCGTTTACTGTAAATAAAAACAAATTTATAAACCTTTTTTGAGCTCGATAATTCTCTTAAGCTTGATTTTTTTTCTTCTCACTCCATTTGTCAACTACTATATTTTACTATAGTGAAATCACGCCCTCTACCTTACCGACTTCTTTGTACTTTTCTATCACCTCATCAGGGTTTTTCAAGTTCACGGTAATAGATAAGCTGGTATACTTTCCTTTTTTCGATTGTTTCGATTCGATTACAGCCCCAGTATTATCAAAGATTTTGTGGATTTGACCCGTTTTATCAGGATCAGTCTCTACGATAAACTTATAAAGATAATTGGAAGGCCAGACCGTGCTTTCCTTTAATTGTTCTCGTAACCGCTCGTAAAATTCTTCGGAATTTTCCTTACCCATAAAAACGTTTTATACAAAGGTAAGAGTTAGTAACCAATTTTAAAATCCTTGGAGAATGATTACTTTTACAACCGTAATTTAGTCCTATTGAGTCCTAAAAAAGTAGTTATCACGGGTGGCCCGAGTACCGGGAAAACTTCGGTCATAAAAAATCTTGAAAAAAAGGGATATGCCTGCGTACATGAGTTTATACGGACTATGACCTCGTTCGAAAAAAGCGGTGAAAATGCCGGTACTTTCAAAACTAACCCAATTGTGTCGGTCAAAGATCCAAAAAAATTCAACCAACAACTTTTAGCTGGCCGCATCGAACAATTTACAACTGCACCTGATATGGCCACAAACGTAATCTTCTTCGACCGGGGAATTCCTGATGTACATGCTTATATGGATTGCTTCGGGCAAAATTATGATAAGGATTTCGAGCTCCCTGGTTACACTTACAGGTACAATCACATTCTTCTCATGCCACCTTGGCGGGAGATACACACAGTCGATAGCGAACGCTTTGAATCTTTTGAAGAAGCGATTCGTGTATACGAGTATTTGGAGGGGGCTTATAAAAATTTTGGTTACTCGGTTACGTTAGTACCAAAAGGAAGTGTAGAAGAACGTACTACCTTTATTCTAAACCATTTAGAACTAAACTGATGCCAAAAGACCCAATATCCATCTTACGGAAATATTGGGGCTTTTCAAGTTTTAAAGGCTCCCAGAAAAAAATTATCGATGCCATTTTGAGCCAAAACGATGTATTGGCCCTATTGCCGACCGGTGGTGGAAAATCGGCCTGCTTTCAAGTACCCACTTTGGCTCAAGATGGTCTCTGTATCGTGGTATCTCCCCTGATAGCCTTAATTCACGATCAGGTCAATAACCTGAGGGAAAAAGGAATAAAGGCTATCGCCTTGACGGGTGGCATTCCTTTTAACGAACTTATCGATCTGCTCGATAACTGCCTCTACGGAAACTATAAGTTTCTATATCTATCTCCTGAACGGCTTCAACAGGAAATGGTGCAAGATAAAATTCGGCAAATGGACGTAAATCTCATCGCTATCGACGAGGCGCACTGTATTTCGCAATGGGGCCACGATTTTAGACCGGCCTATTTAGAATGTGCCAAGTTGAGAGATCTCTTACCCGAAACTCCTATCATCGCACTTACGGCCACAGCAACTGATAAAGTGGCTGCCGATATCGTGAACAATCTAAGGTTCAACAATCCTATAGTAATCAAAGATTCCTTTTCTAGGGATAATATCGCTTTCAAGGTTTTATGGGAAGAAGACAAACGGTATCGATTGAAACAGTTGTGCCTTCAAACCGATAAAAGTGCTATTGTTTATGTGCGCACGCGCAGATCTACACAAGAGTTGGCACAGTTTCTAAATGCGAATGGCTGCAGGGCAGCTTATTTTCATGGCGGAATTTCAAAAAAAGAAAAACAGAAAAAATTAGATCTTTGGTTGAAGAACAAAGTTCAGATTATGGTGGCGACAAATGCTTTTGGCATGGGTGTCGATAAGGCCGATGTTCAGTTAGTTGTACACTATCAAATACCAGACTGTATCGAGAATTATTTTCAGGAAGCCGGTAGGGCCGGTAGAGACGGGAAACCGGCTGAAGCTATCCTACTAACCAGCAGATCGGACGAAAGTCAATTGAAGAAGCGGTTTTTGGGAGTACTGCCCGATACAGATTTCTTAAAGAAAGTATATCATAAACTTAATAATTACTTTCAAATCTCCTATGGGGAAGGTGCTGACGAGAACTTTCAGTTCCATTTTAACGATTTCATATCGGCCTATGGTTTAAACTCTTTTTTATCATATAATGCTTTGAAGGTTTTAGATCAATATTCCGTTATCGCATTGTCAGAATCTTTTTCTAAAAAGACAATGGTTCAGTTTCTTTCCAGTAAACAACAAATCTTTGATTATCTCGAGAAGAATAGTAATTCTGCAGGTATTGTACAAAATATATTAAGAACGTATGGTGGTATTTTCGATTTTGAAACGAAAATCAATACTGCTCTTATTTCAAAAAAAACGAATGTTACCGAACAATACGTACTTAAGGTTTTAGACCAACTTCAAAAAGATGAAATAATAGCCTATCAATCGCAACCAAGCGATCTGGAAATTACGTTTCTAGTACCCAGGGAAGATGAGAGAACCATAAACGTTTTTGCCAAAAAAGTTGAGGAACTGAACCAGGTCAAAATCGATAAGTTGGCACAAATGCTAAATTATATAAATACGGACAATCGCTGTAGAAGCAAACAAATATTGAAATATTTTGGAGAAAAGAATGTCAAAGATTGTGGTATTTGCGATGTTTGCCTTCGAAACTCCAGCATCGGTGCAGTTGATTTCACTTTTATTTCAGGGGAAATATTAGGCCTTTTGAAAAATAAGCCGCAGACCTCAAGAGCATTGATAAGCATTCTTGATTATAATGACCATACCATTTTGGAAATCTTACAATCTATGCTTGAAAATGGACAGATTTGCATCAATACTAAAAACGAATATGAAAAAAAATAAAATTCAACGACCAATAACACCGTATTAAACAAATGAGAGATTTACGAATCGTTTTTATGGGTACGCCCGAATTTGCTGCTAAGACTTTGGCCCTATTAGTCGAAGAAAGCTATACTATAGTTGGTGTTATCACCGCTCCTGACAGGCCTGCTGGAAGGGGAAGAAAACTGCAACAGTCTGACGTTAAAAAATATGCCATGGCACATAATCTCCATGTGCTACAACCGACCAATCTAAAAAACGAAACTTTTTTGGAAGAGTTAAAAGCACTCAATGCCAATCTGCAAATCGTGGTAGCCTTTAGAATGTTGCCAAGAGCGGTTTGGGTAATGCCTGAATACGGCACTTTTAATCTACACGCCTCGCTGCTTCCCGATTACCGTGGAGCCGCTCCTATAAATTGGGCTCTCATCAATGGGGAAACCGAGACAGGTGCAACCACGTTTTTTATTGACGATAAAATCGACACCGGAGAAATCATTCTTCAAGAAAGAATTGATATTGATGCAGGTGATGATGCCGGTACGCTTCACGACAAGTTAATGAATCTTGGGGCGCGATTAGTATTAAAAACGGCCCAAGCTATTCAAATGGCTACGGTCAAAACTAAAGAACAGTCGAGCGGCAAGCATCTGAAAGAAGCACATAAAATACATAAGGAAACCTGTAAAATCGATTGGAATCAATCAATTGCAACCATACAAAATCATATCAGAGGGCTAAGCCCCTACCCTACTTCTTGGACAACCTTAGTCAATGGAACAGAAGAAATTTTTATCAAAATTTATAAATCATCTATAGAAGAAGTGGACCATAAGCTCGAAAACGGCACATTACTTTGTACCAAGAAAGAGCTAAAAGTAGCTGCCGAAAACGGTTATATAAAGCTCTTGGAAATACAGTTACCGGGTAAGCGAAAAATGAAAATCCAAGACGTTTTGAACGGTCTCCAAATAAAAAATAATGCGCACATGTTGTAAAGCCCCGTTATCATTGGGCTGCGAGAAACGTAAAAAAACCCCTACTTTATCAACAAACACCCCGAGTTATCAACAAAAAGCCTGATTTACCCCTGTTTTACTTGTGTTCACCGTATTTCCGTATAAATTTGTTTGACAGTTTAAATTATAATAACAACAATTAATTTAATTACATTATGAACAAAACAGAATTAATCGATGCAATGGCAGCAGATGCCGGCATCACAAAAGCCGCGGCAAAAAAATCATTGGAATCTTTCTTGGGCAACGTTGAAGGATCACTAAAGGCCGGTAATCGTGTATCGTTAGTAGGTTTCGGATCATGGTCCGTATCTAAAAGAAACGCAAGAGAAGGAAGAAACCCTTCTACTGGAAAAACAATCCAGATTGCAGCCAAGAATGTTGTAAAATTCAAAGCAGGTTCCGATTTGGCAGGTTCGGTAAACTAGTCTTTCTATTTTTTATATTTAAAATTTAAAGGTGTTCTCTCTAAGAGGGCACCTTTTTTGTTGAAACGTATTTGGTTTTTATAAGAATTGTCTTATTTTAGACCTACCCGCTCGGCAGGCGGTTAAAAGAACTCTACTTATCCATGGTCGATTTAAAGCCAAAAAAAGGCAAACTCTTGATTGCAGAACCGACCCTGACGGGGGACGTATCTTTTAATCGTTCGGTTGTTCTTTTGGTCGAACATAACGAAGAAGGTTCCGTTGGTTTTATTTTAAACAAACCTTTGGAGTATGACATCAGTGATCTGGTTACCGAAATAAAAATCCCATTTCCTGTATACAACGGTGGGCCTGTCGAACAGGATAATCTTTACTTTATTCACAAGGTACCGCATCTCATTTCCAAAAGTATCGAAATATCAGATGGAATCTATTGGGGAGGTGACTTTGACAAGACCATCGACCTTATCAATAAAGAGGTGATCTCAGAAGAAGATATCCGTTTCTTTTTGGGCTATTCTGGTTGGTCTTCTCTACAACTCGACCAAGAGCTTTCTTCAAAATCTTGGATTGTGGTTAAGAACGATTACGAAAGCGCCATAATACATAAATCGTCAGATGCCTTTTGGAAGGAAAAAATGGTAGAATTGGGTGGTAATTATTTGCTTTGGTCTAATTCTCCAGAGAATCCAAGCCTTAATTAAGGATTACAGAAAATTTCAATGGACTACCCCAAGATTCAAATTGTAAAAATCCGGAGTAATGCACTTGCTTCAAATTCTAAACAGCAAATTCTAAAAAATCTTAGGGAATTAGTGTGCTCTTAAAGATTATTGAATTCTGCCGCCCAAAAGTTTAGGCTAACCTTGCGAAAGCATTCAACTTACCAACTAAATCTTTTGCAACCGTATGTGCAAACTCCTTTTTTCTGTATTTGGTAATAGGCCGTATTCCTAAAATGCTATTGGTTAGAAAGAGTTCATCGGCACTTTGCAGTTCGAAGGGTGAAATAGAAGCCTCTTGCATCTTATAAGAATCAAGTTTATTGACGATTTCGATTACTTTTTTTCGAATGATTCCATTCAGACAACCATCTTCTAATGGGGGCGTTTTCAGCGTATCACCTTGGACCAAAAAAATATTTCCGTTCAAAGCCTCGACCACTTGTTTTGTATTGTTCAAAAGAAGGCAGTTTTGGTACCCGTTCTCCTGTGCAAAAATACTTCCGACCACATTTGTAATCTTATTGTTGGTCTTTAAAGTGGATAACATATCTCGATTTACATAGAAATCTTTAAAAAGTTCTACCTCATAAGAGCCATCCTGTAAAATATAAAACGGGTTCTCTAAAGGTGTAACTTCTACAATGAAACTTATATGGTTAGTTTTAGGTAGGTATAAACCGCCTTCTTTGCGGAATACAGACAAACGAACCCGTGCGGCGCCATCATTCAAACTGTTGGATGCCAAGGTATCTTGTGCTTTTTCTTCAAGAAATTCCATGGTGAAATTCATAGGTATTTCCATGCGCAGCATACGCATCGAAGCCATAAGCCGCAGATAATGGTCTTCCCAAAAAATCAGCTTTCCATTTATGGCTCGAAAGGTCTCGAACAGTGAATCGCCGTAACGCAAACCACGATTCTGATGATTTAAAAAAGTAGATTCCTCTTGAAGAAGTTCTCCATTAAAATTGACCATAAAAAAAGCCTTAAAAAGTTAAGGCCAAATATAAGGTTAATGACACAAAGCCGTTACTTCGAACCTAAAACCTGTTTCAGATCCCCTACTTGGTTCGTCCATAACATTTTAGACTCCTCCACTTCATCCTCCTCAGCAAAATCGGTAATGAACAGCGAGACATCTTTGGTAATCTCGTCGACAATAATCTTCATTTCGAAGAAAGAGTTATCATCATTTTCTTCCCATGCAAACTTTACGAATTCATCGCTTTTACGTTTCAACAGCTTGGCCTCTTCTTCTGAACCATCCCATATAAAACTGAACATTTCGCCCCTAGAATTTACATTGTCGGCAAACCATTCTGAAAGCCCAGAAGGTGTCGATAAATACTGATATAGTAATTGTGGGGATGACTGTATTACGAATTCAATCTCAAATTTTATTTTATCGTCCATTCTTAACTATTTTCTTGCGGGCAATATATAGATTTCCTTATGATAAAAAAATAAAACCGATGAATAATTTTAAGCATGGATTGTTGATGAACAGAAAATTTAACTTTATATTTGCACCCGTTTGAAAAAACGAGACGGCGAGGTAGCTCAGGTGGTTAGAGCGCAGGATTCATAACCCTGAGGTCGGGGGTTCAATTCCCCCTCTCGCTACAAGTAAACAAGGGAAAACCCAAGATGTAAGTCTTGGGTTTTTGTTTATGTACAACATATGTACAACATTTACAGTGTTTTTAAACCATCTCTATTTTGTCTTCTAAGCAATTGGTCACAGATCACAATTATCCATAAATAGTAGACCGTCTTAAAAACTTGGCTCGGAGATTAACGTTTTTGGAGATGTTTCTACAATTTCTAGTCGAAAAAAAAAGAAACTGTCTAGATTTTTCATGTAGCCTCATCCATTTACCCTCAATATCGGTCCTTTTATGACTAAATCTAAATCAATTTATAGAGGTCAGTATATCAATACCTAACTTAGATTTGAATAAAAATATGGTTTTCATGGATATTTTCAAGAGACAAAACCTTCTAGAGTTCTCTGTTGGTTCAAAACGGACGCTGATAGCAAGGAATATCTAGTGGATCTCAAGGACAAGGAGGGATATGAGTATTTGTGGTGCGGCCATAACGCCTGTCAACTGCAAAAAACGGATACAGTGAGCCACCCAAAACGGGTGAAAGTGAACCACTTAAAAACGCATTGCAGCCTAAGCTATATAAGCAGTTT
>RCNB010000431.1_pt1 | contig 28813 bp, 25 predicted proteins | sample 2041321 | NCBI WGS metagenome assembly RCNB01 (sample SAMN09708232, study PRJNA481090) | Marine sediment metagenome, whole genome shotgun sequencing project. | reverse complement strand
CTGAACTTCTCTATTGTTGAAGACATCTAATTTCGCATAGCCCAAATCACTCATTGAGAATTTACTTCCAGCAACATGTCTGGATGCTGTAGACTTTGACCCTGATCCACTAACTACCTGAACAATATTATCCCTTTCAATGTATTGTAAAATATGTTCATGACCCGAAACAAAAACGATCTTCTCGCCATATTGAGAAAGCGTGATCAATCTTTTTTTGAACTCGATAAAAAAAGGATTCTGTTGATCCTGCACTGAAGCTCCACTTGTCTTGCGCAACAAATTAGGAATAGTAGCCAAGGCTGAGAATTTAAACTGACCGCCATGAGACCCACCGCTAAACAAAGGATGATGAAGTGCAACGATGGTGGTTTTCATGGCATTTTTCTTTACCAAACTTTCAAACTCTTCAAAAAATTGCTGACGTGTTTTAATCTCACAGTCATCATTTTTTGTAGGATTCTTATCCCAATTTTCAAGATACCACTGAGTATCAAGAACAAGTAGAACAACTTCATCACTGAGGTCTACTTTTTCAATTGGGCAGCTATTTTCGGGCAGAAATAAATGCTTCTTACCTGTCTTTTCTTCAATATAATCTGCCTGCCTTTTCACGCCTTTTACGCCATTGGAATAATAATCATGATTCCCGGGAATAAAAATCACTCTACCCTTAAAGTCTGTGATTAGATCCAATTGAGCGTTCAGCCTGTGTTCTGCCAATTTTCTGTTTTCGTGATCTTTTTTCGGCATACCTTTCTCGTAGATATTATCACCGAGAAAAATCATGGTAGCATTGGGCTGTTCTTTAGACAGTTTAGCTTTTAGAGATTCAAAATGTTGAAGGGATTGACCTGGTTCAGCTCCTCCGGCATCTCCAATTAAATATAAACTATGTATACTATTATTTTCTTGTTCCTGCGTGTCTTGATTAACAACATTTTCATCACTAAAATGGGGTTCATAGGTAGCACAGCCCAACAGACCTAATACAAGTAAGCAACTTGCAATATGAAAGGTGTTTATTCTAGAAATTATCATAAATTATTCTTGGAAAACTACACATATAAAAAATTATGTACTTTTGATTTCCTACTAATATAATTCAAATGCTTGACAAGGAAATTTTTTTAGAAGTAAAATCTTTTGTTTTTGATCTTTTCAAGAACGATCTTCCACAGGAAGCTGTATATCATAATTATGAACATACACTTGCTGTAGTCAATATTTCAGCAGAAATATCTGAGGCAGAACATATAGAAAAAAGTAGGCAAGAGCTCTTATTATTGGCAGCCTGGTTTCATGATACGGGTTATACCAAGGGATATGAGAATCATGAAGAACTTAGCGTAGAGATAGCTGAGAACTATCTAAAATCAAAATCTTATTCGGTCGAGGACATCAACATTGTGCGAAACTGTATTCTCGCTACTAAGATGCCTCAAAACCCGAAAGAAGATATAGAAAGAATTATTTGCGATGCCGATCTTTATCATTTAGGTAGTGATAATTTCTTTGAAAAATCCAGTTTACTAAAACTTGAGATCCAGGAATTATGTGAAATGAATTATTCAGAGTTAGACTGGCTTCAGAAAAATGAATCCTTTCTTAAAGATCATAAATATTTTACAGACTATGCTTATAGCCAACTCGCTAGCCAAAAATCAGCTAATTGGTTAAAGGTTCAAAAAGGTGTAAAAAAAATAATTAAAAAGAAAGCTGAAAAAACTAAAAAAGACAAACTCAAAAGTGAAACGGTAAAACTTCGTAAAGACAAAGAAACCAATCCTGACAGGGGCATTCAAACCTTATATAGGGTTACGTTGAAAAATCATTTAAAACTGAGTGATATAGCCGATACCAAAGCAAATATATTACTTTCAATTAATGCTATCATATTATCTATTGTCCTTTCAAACCTGTTTCCTAAACTGGATAAACCTACCAATTATTACCTTATTTTCCCTACACTATTGTTTTTGTTAACTGCGATAATGTCTATTATTTTTTCTGTTCTGGCCACCAGGCCCAAGGTAACATCTGGAAATTTCACCAAAGAGGATGTCAAAAACAGAAAAGTAAATCTGCTGTTTTTTGGAAACTTTCATAAAATTCCACTTAATGATTTTAAAGAAGGGATGAAAGACATGATGAATGACCGCGATTATTTATACGAATCACTGATGAAAGATCTTTATTATCTTGGAATCGTATTAGATAAAAAGTATAAGATATTGAGATACGCCTATACTATATTTATGTTTGGTATCATACTTTCTGTAATTGCCTTTATTGTTGCCTTTTCACTTCTCGAAGCTTCTTGATAGTTGCTTTGATTATTCTTTGATAACTTTCATGATATCATCGAGGCTTACATTCTTTTCTTTTTTCACATCATAGATTACCTCAACGCGCAAAGCTCTTAAGCCGGAAATTCCTTGTAATTCTTCGATTTCCAAATCCTCAATATTTGGGCTAAGATAATTGGTCGACTGTAAGTGTTTTATATATTTTCTATATTCAAGAGCGTCCTTCTTCTGACTGTAAACTATGGCAATCTTACCCGGCTGGGTAAGTCTTTCATTGGTTTCTTTAATTCTTGCCTTGTCAATACGTTTTTTAATGATTTCGTATCTGATGTTATAGGCTCCGTCGACGTCAAACCGTTTTTCATCCATCCTGAATTCAATTGATATTGGACTGCTAACAGCCAATACCAGTGAGGCTACTTCTAAGGGATGATCCAATTTATCTTTTAGGTCAAATGCAACATTCTCAAGTTCACACATCATCTGCATTTGCCAGAGTCTAAGATTCTGCAGATAGATTTCATGATACTTTTCGCTTTTTACAAGTGATGAACCAATGTAAATGTTGTACTCTATGCCATCAGTTTTATATCTTTCAAAATAATGAGGGAACATATTTTGTGCTTCCACTTGTTTTTTATCAATAAAATCAGCCAATTTTTCATTCAAAACATTGACACTAACCTCATACTTTTTCCTCTTATCGTAGATTACCTGAAGCTCATCATCAATTCTGTCCATATAGGTTTGAACATCCGCTGCCAATTCTTTATCTACTGATTTAAGGTGGTCAAAAACCGGATATATCTCATTTTTTAAGAATTCTATCAAGCTGTTCTCGTCTCCTGTATGAAGCCCATCACTAACTCCTTCAAGGCTTTTCGATATTCTTGCCGAGAGTTCTTCATAAATAGGCAGTTTGAAGCGTTTTTCAGCCTTTTTCATGATCTCAGAAGCATGACTGAGTTGCGTGACGAGATCTTCCTGTATGGATCGATTTCTAAACACAGAAGAATTTCTAATATCACTTTGCCCATACAAAGCAACCACATTATCAAAAACTATATTCTCCAGATTTACTTTTTGAGTTCCCTCTTTTGACATGTACAGATAGCGCTCAGCAACCTCATAAAATTTCCATTTTACCGTGGGATGAATTGAGGTATAATTTTCCTGTATGATAGATTCCAATATGTTCTGGTATTCTCCCATTAACTCCTGGGTGCCAATTTCAAAAATAGGGATCACATCCTTTAATTTGTTGGCATTCATTGAATTCAGCTCATGCTTAATCGTCGAAACAAGTTCCATCGCTCCAAATTGTCCATTGTTCAGATCTATGGGAACCAATATGATGCTTTGGATATTCTGGTCGAGCAACACTTTTGAAAAATCATTGTAATTTGTGCTCTTTCCATATCGTTTTACATCAGAAATTGCAACCACTTCCTTTTTTTTAAAAAGATTCTCGATGATACCCCCACAAAAGAATTCCTTACTTTCAACGGGCTTGTTTTCGTTAAAGAGATAACTGTTTTTGCTATTGAAGTTCCTGTTACTAAGGAAATTCTTCGCCGACAAGCCATCATTGCCTAGATTATAAATAGAAAAGCCGAATTTAACAGTTTTTGAATTGTACAACCTTGCAATGCTATCTTCCAAATTCTTAAATGAATCCAGATCTCTTTTAACTAGATTCCGAGTCACATTTTCTAAGGCCTGATCATTGGTCACGTCAAACAGGTTCATAATACCAAAACCCCTGAAATCATAACTTTCTGGAGGAAATTTCTCCATCCACACATCTATATTGTCGTAACTATCCATCAAAAGTTCAATATCTTCGTCGGTAATCTTAGGTGCATTAGGTAGTGGTGTTAATTTAAAGAAGTCTCCATTAAAAAGTGCTCTGTAATGCTTTATGACTCCTTTATCTACATCAGGTATATCGTAAAAAAATGATGGTTTTATATCGAAATCAACACCATGGCAATATGCAAGAATAAAGGTACAAGCCAGAATATACAATTTCGACTCATCATAGTTACGCATATCCAGTTCATAATCATCACCACTGTTCTCTATAATCTTTTTGAATCGGGAAGAAAATTTAAAAATGGTAAAATCAAAAGGAATACTTGCCGCCTTAATCTCATTAGTTTGAAGCATATCGGGAAACAAAAGGTCAAGCAACCTGTCGATCTCCTTTTCGTAGGTAATCAAATGTTTTTTGTCTTCAAAACCCTCTCTTAAAATTTTGTGATTTTTATACTCTTCCAATAAATGTTTTGCGCTATGAAACAATATGTGACTAGGGTCTTGAACTATTTTTTCCAAATATTCAAAAACTCCTTCAAAACTGATGGTTAGTTTAAAGGGCAATGGCTTTTTTTCTTTATTACGAGAAGGCTTAATTTTCATCATGTTTTCTAGAATATCAGGATGTTTTGTTTTGACGTTAACTTGCAGGTTAAATTACAAAAAAACCGGCAACTGGTATTTTAGTCTCTTTTATCAAGTTAAAATTGATGTATCATTAATTTCCATTAGCATGTTCAGGAATGAAATTTCAATTAAGAAAGATCCAAGAAAAAAGCATTAGTTTTACTATCAACTAAATAAAAACGCAAGTCATAACAGCAGTATTCCGATGAATCTTACTTACTGTTTCGCCTTATGATTATACGTAATTCTATATCTTAAAATCAATATCCAATCGTACCCTATTTCCATTTTCCAAAGCCGTGCCATATGGGATTAGTTGTTCCACCATAAAATATCGAATTTTAAGTTGAAGTCTTTTTGTGAGCCTGTAACCAGTCATAATTTCAAGTCCTTTAAAGTTGGTTAAACGCCCATCCCTTGAACCCTGTGCGCTATAATCCCATCGAGCCCAGTCATTTTGGGTGATAAAATCTACGGCTGCATAACGCTCTAGATAGATGAAAAAAGTTCCAAGAGAAAAATCACCTTTTTTAGCAAGATCGCCATAAACAATACTTGCGACCATACCTGATTTTTGACCCTTTAAGGCATCTGGTATAGAAGTATTGTTATCATAATTTTGAAGATTGCGGTATAGGTCCAATCCAAGGGTAATTTTTGGTTTCTCAAGAATAAGTGCTTTTGATCCTAATTGAACTATCGAATAATTGAACCGATATGATTCATTGCCGTCAGGAATATCAGGCATACTGTTGAATTGATAAAAAGTAGGAAACACTTTTAACCTCTTATTCCAATGGAGGGTCCTTAGCTGAAGAATTCCAATAAAACTGTCATTATCAAAGGTTGAAAAGCTATTGAACATCGTAAATATTCCTCCGGAATACTTTACAGAATTGATCCAGTTTTGAGCTGTTTCAAACTCGGCACTCAAAAAAACACCATCCAGAGCGACGTTGTCACTCCAGAACAATTCATTCTGTTTTTCAAATGTGAAGGTATTTCTTCCCAGCCATCCTTCAAACCATTTGTAATTCGCTTTAAAGAATAGCTTATCAAATCCTATGGGTACCGACTCGAACTCATGGTACCCATCTCCAAAGGTTAAATGTGGGTCCTGCTGCTTCTCAGGATAACCGGATCTGAATCGAATACCAAACGAAGCCCATTCTTTGGGTTTATAGTTGAGGCCAGCTCGTACCCTGAATCGGAATCTGATTCTATCGTCGCGATAGCTCCCATCAGATTTACGGGAATTCCAGTCTGGTTCAGTTCTTAGCCTAAAATCTGCTGAAAAATGCATTTTTTTTTGCCTTGGTAATTCCTGGGATCTCAAGATGTTGGAAACCAAAAAAACCATAAATAAAAGACAAACAAATAACAACTTACGAGAGGTTTTCATAGACCGCAGTGAGAATTTGATCCTCAAACAAACTTAAATCAATTAAAGCAAGGGGTCAATGATAAATGTCAGGTGTCATTGGAACAATGATATAATGATATAATGATATAATGATATAATGATATAATGATATAATGATATAATGAAAAATACTTAGCTCAGATTAGAAATCCTATTTTCCTTCTATTTTTTTAACCTTGTCAATTGAATAGATCAAGGTTGAAATAGCTCCGCTTTGAAACAAAAAAACCTAGCTCAAAGAGCTAGGCTTTTCTTCTTGTGACCCCGGAGGGTTATAGCTTATAGGGTAATTATCTTCTAACCAGTGAATTAAACTTGTTTCTCATTTCATGGTCTCTAATTGGACACCATTGTAAAAACTTTCAATGTAAAGTTAAAAAAAATTACCAACGACAAAAAGAATTCCTTTTATACTACCCTCCCTGCTTATATATGAAAATATTTTCATTCAACTCCCTACCTTGGCCTCCCAGTTTTCATTTTCCCATAGGAAGAGGCTGGGGGCCCTTGGCTATATGCTATTAGCTCGCTTAAACAAAAGGGGGCGGGGTCTATATGTGAAATATTGACGAATAAGGAGGTGAAATTGTTTAGGGAAAGGAAAGTATGGCTGAGTTATTCAAAGCGGGATATGCGGCCCATTAAAGCCAGGCATGTGGAGTTTTGGATGACGATAGCGGCTATTTTACATAGTGGTGTTATCGCTCAGAAAGCGAATGAATGCAGCTATAACTGCGCTTTATGTTAATATAGCTTTGGAAAAATGATATTGTACTCATTTAATAATAGGCAACTCCAAAAAGGATTGGTGTTCACTGCCTGTATGAATATTCAGAATCGTGGGTCTGTTTGTGGAAAAATACGGATCCACAAAATTGACTGATTACATTAGGAATGACCACTTCCAAGTTGAGAAATTGTTATCCAATTTTAACGGAAAATGAGTTGCACCAGTCTTCGCTTTTACGACGTAAAACTAAATATCAAGGAGATTGCCAATATACAAAATGTGACTCCTGATTCTGTTAAAATAAGGAGGTATAGACTTCGTAAGAAGTTCAATTTGCCTTGTAAAAGAAGGCTTATAGAGTTTTAAACAGATTCTAGGTAAGGATTTATTTTACCCTTTAAGTTAACCTCATGTTTACCTGCTTTATAATGGGTTTCTGTAATAGTTAGTTTATTTTTGAACTTTCTAAAAACCTATAAATTGAATTTATGAAAATTAAACTATTACTCTTGCCATTGGCGTTTTTATGTGCCTCAATGGTAATGGCGCAACAAACAAAAAAACCAAATATTTTGGTCATTTTTGGTGATGATATTGGTTACTGGAATTTGAGTCATGTGAATCGTGGCATGATGGGATATAAAACACCGAATATTGATCGTTTGGCAAATGAGGGTTTGTCTTTTACAGATTATTATGGAGAACAAAGTTGTACTGCTGGTCGTGCGGCATTTATAACTGGACAAATACCGGTGCGTACAGGACTTACCAAGGTAGGTATGCCGGGAGCACCCCAAGGACTAAAGAAAGAAGATCCTACAATTGCTGAATTATTAAAGCCACTTGGTTATATGACTGGTCAATTTGGAAAGAATCATCTTGGTGACCAGGATGAACACCTTCCTACCGCTCATGGATTTGATGAATTCTACGGCAACCTTTACCATCTTAATATAGAAGAAGAGCCTGAATTACCTGATTATCCTGATGGTGAAATAGGAAAAGCAATTAGCCCAAGGGGTGTGATTAGATCATTTGCGGATGGTAAAATAGAAGATACTGGAGCACTTACTAGCAAGCGAATGGAAACTGTTGATGAAGAGTTTCTTGCAGCTACAAAAGACTTTATCGGTCGTGCCAACGATCAGGAAAAACCATTCTTTGTTTGGTTTAACGCTACGCGTATGCATGTATTCACACATCTTAAAGAAGAATCAGAAGGTAAAACAGGATTAGGTATTTATGCTGATGGTATGGTGGAACATGACAACCATGTTGGTCAATTATTAAATTATCTTGAGGAACTTGGAATTGATGAGAATACTATCGTTGTATATTCAAGTGATAATGGGGCAGAGGTTTTTACCTGGCCTGACGGAGGTACTACACCTTTTAAGGGAGAGAAAGCAACTACTTGGGAAGGAGGATTTCGAGTGCCAGCAGTAGTAAGATGGCCTGGTCATATTCCAGCCGGAAAGATAGTTAACGGAATTGTATCGCACCAAGATTGGATGCCAACACTTTTAGCAGCGGCCGGAGTTCCTGATGTCAAGGAGAAATTATTGAAAGGCTATAAAGCAGGTAGTAAAACTTTTAATGTGCATCTTGATGGATACAATATGCTCGATTATTTTAAAAGTGGAGGTGAAGGTGATGGACCTCGAAAGGAGATTTTTTACTTTACTGATGTTGGTGAACTTGCAGCGGTGCGTTATGAGGAAATGAAGGTACATTTTATGATTCAGGAGGCACATGGTTTTGACGTATGGAAAAATCCTTATACTCCTCAGGGCTGGCCTTCACTTGTAAACTTGAGATCCGACCCATTTGAAAGAGCAATGGATGAGTCGGTTGGTTATGGACTTTGGGCAACCAAGCGGATGTATGCTATAAGCGGTGCAGCCTTTGTGACAACAAACTTTTTAAAGACTTTTCTTGATTACCCCCCAAGACAAGAACCAGGAAGTTTTAATGTTGACAAAATTATGGAGAAGCTTGAAGGAGCAAGAGCTGGAGGTAAATAATGAACCCTAAAAATTTAACGACCGAATATTTTTTAGTATTCGGTCGTTTTTAATTTTACAGCATATCAACAGAAAAGATACTAATTGAATAAACTTAAATTTATTCTGGAATGCGTTTTAGCATTAAAAATGCCTTAACACAGATTAATATGAAGACAAAATACATTTATATAATTGCCTGTTTCTTACTTGGATTTGGTTTGCAAGCTCAGGAAGAACAAAATACAGAAGAAGAAACTGAACAAGAAGGTCAGAGTCGTGATTCTCAAGCCATGGATGCAACAGCAACCCAATGGAGTTTTCAAGCAGCCTACCAGTCAATGCCAGACTATTATGATGACATTGTAAATGGGGAACCTCGTAAAGCAGGTCTTGATAATTATATACAGCTAAGAGTTGTAGCTCCTATTCCTTTAAAATCAATGACAATTTTACCCAGATTAACAATTCGTCATTACGAAGATGTTAATACTGGGAAATCAGGGTTTGGAAACACTGAACTTTTTGCACTAATCATTCCGAAAGCAACAGATTGGGGCACAGGAAGAGCGGGGATAGGGCCTTTGGTTACTGCTCCTGGAAGTGAAGGTGTTTCGAAAGATGAGTGGGGTGCCGGTTTTGCGGCAGCTATTGTAAATAATTCAGGGCAGTGGTTCTATGGTTTGCTCTTTACTCAGACCTGGCGTAGTATTGACCCTAATACGTTGCCAGCAGGTGACTCAGATGCGAACCCTTTAGGAATAGCTCCTTTTGTGGCTTACCGATTTGGAACTTCAGGTATATACCTGCAAACCGCGGATATAGTAGCCCTTTATGATTGGAATACAGGTGGTTTTTACTTGCCAGTGGGTTTGCGTTTTGGTAAGGTCTGGGTGATGGAGAAAGCATCATGGAACTTTTATGGTGAGTATAAAACCAGTGCTGTATATGAGTCATGGGAAGGACCTGCGGTAAAAAACTCATTTAGACTGAATATTTCCTACACTATGCCAGTAGGTAAATAAAAAAACTTGTCATGAAAATAATTAATGTTATTACAGAGAGTGTTGATAAAATATTAAAAAAAGATCAACCCAGTAAGGCTGAAATTGAAAGAGGTGTTGGTATTTTGAATAGTTTAAAAATCATTATTAATGTGTTATATGCATTAATGATTTTTCAAGCATTTTTAATTTTACCTAGACCTGATGACCCAGAATTACAAATCCAGACCCTTTCCCAAATTTATAGCGGGAATTTGATGCAAATTCTGGTGATCGTAGTTGGTTTAATAATGCTAATTACATATTGGATTCAGTTTAATATGCAATTAGGGAACTTGGTGAGGAGCACCCCAACACATGCTTCAATAGCCATCTTACAAATGGTTTGTTTAATGTTGTATCTCTATTTTTTAAGGTTTGATTTAGAGTTAGACGGGTTGGAAATTGCGCTTCAAATGGAAAGTATCTTTTTAGCCTTAGCAGGTTTTTTAGGAATAATAAATTGGGTGTTTGCCAGAAAGAACAAATTGACAAGCTCACATATTAATGACAATGAAGAGCGATCAATTTTGTTTAAATTGTTACCAGAGCCTATTGCTGCTCTGTTCTCCTTGCCTTTTGCGACATTTGGTTCTGGTCCTTGGTCAATTGCATTTTTGATTGTTATTCCATTGGGTTCATTATTTAAATACTTAGATAGGAAAAAATCAAAATAAATAAGCCTAAAAAAAAAGAGTATTAATGAAAAGATTAAAATTACTAGTAATAGTCATATGCACTTTTTATTTTTACAATGCACAAGTAATTTATAGTCAATCATTGAGTTTACCTTCTGAAGGATATACAAATACTTTTGGAGCGGCAGTTAGTAGTGGCGTTTTTTTAGATAAAGATGCTGTGTTTTTAGGCTTTTCGATAGATTATTCTAAAGTTGTAAAACAAAATTGGATTATAAATTTTTCATTCTCTTATGATAAAGAGTTTTCTAGTAAGAAGGGTAGTGACGATTCTATTGTAAATACATTGACACCAAGCTTGGCAGTAGGTTATGCTTTTAAGAAGAAAATTGCAATGGGAATTGGCCTAGGAAAAGGCCTTTTTGATGATGATAATGATGATGAAAAAATGAAGTTTAATAAAAATGGAGGCTGGACAATCGGATTAATAGGCGTGTACTCTTTTTATCAAAAAGGACCACATAGTTTTGATGTTTCTGGTGGAATTGAAAGAGGCCTAACTACTCCTGAAACCGATCTCACTCTCGAATTGGGTTATGGTTTTAGTTTTTAATCAAATAGATTTCCTTGATTTTACTTGAATATTGCCTGGCATTGAGATAAAGTAACTTTTACTAACAAGGGCTAAAATTCATGGCTTCAATATATCGTTACTTGGAGTTAGTGGAAATTTAAACAATTATATTAATACTAAATTCATATAGAACAAGTGAACTGTAAACTTGAAAATAATATTTTTCAATTGCCTAAAATCCTGTACTGGATTGTGGTTTTTTTATCCTCCCATAATTTGACGGCTCAAGAAGAGCTAATTATTGAAGAACAAACAAAAGACAGCGTCTTTAATGATTATATCATTGATTATAAAACCCGTTTCAATGTAAAGCTTGAAGTCAGTAATGATATCTTGGCTTATAAATTAGAGAACGATAACCAAAGACTTGATTTAAAACCCAATCTAAATATCAGTTATGCCGTGGTGTTCAGTTATAAATTTCTTTCTGTTCAATTTGGGTTGCGTCGTCAAATTTCAGACGAAGAAATTGATAAAAAAGGAGGTTCTGATAGTTTCCGACTTCGCGTTGAACTACTTTTTGATAACTGGAACCATATATTGGAATACAATATTGACAAGGGGTATTATGTAGTGAACACCAGTGATTTTGTCGATGATTATAATGGTATTCAAATTCAGCTTCCTGAAATGTCTTCTACTATATTTTTTGGTAACTCATCCTATAAATTCAATACTAACTATTCTAGGAGAGCCATTGAGTCGCAAACTGAGATTCAAAATAAAAGTGCAGGATCTTTTATGCCTGGAATCAATTATACTTTTTACAGCTTAACAGGTTTAGATGTAATCAAAGATGAGAATGGTGACCGTATAAAAAGGGATAATTATAATGAATATATTGGTGTAAATTTTGCGCTTACAGCTGGCTATTATTACACTTTTGTTCTTAAAAAGTATTGGTTCGTGAATGCCTATGTGGTCCCGGCCGCAGGTATCAATTTTACTAAAACGACGACCTACAGCCTTGAAGGATCAGAAAAAAATAACTTTGACAATGTTAACTTGAATTTAGATTACAGTTTTGGGAGTGGTTATAATGGTGACAAAATATTCTTTGGAGCAAGATTCAAAAATGGCCTGACCAATCAAAAATTTAGTTCAGATGATGTTCGAATCACACCATCATCAAACCAATGGAATGTCTATTTTGGTTACCGATTTAAGGCTCCAAAATTCTTAAGTAAACCGGTTGATCTCATTGAAGAAAAAGTACCTATTCTAAAGGATTAGAACTGCTGTTTTTTTATAACTGGGGTTCCTTTGATCATTATTTATAACCCATTCAGCTGTAATTCTATTATCAGAATCGAGTGATAAGCTTAGTGTGCCTTTATAAGTGTTTTCCTCTTCATCTTGATTGCTGCCAATAAGCGTATATTCTCCGATGATTTCATCAATTATCATATTGATATATTGTTAATGTTTAAATTTTTCATAATAATATAATTAAATTAATAAACGGTCAGCTACTATCTTATTGGTTCAATTGAACCCTAAAAGTTCGTAGTAAAACCTTCTTTATATACTAATAATACCCGAAATGAATGACATTATAAAGCGCTATAACATATTTATACACAATATGATACAAAATTTCAGGTGTCCATAAAAAGTTTTAAACAATGCGCCCGAATTGGACACCTTTAGAATGAGGAAAAATGTGAATTTTGATACATTTATGCATAAAAAAACACCATAAACCTTTAATTTACGGTGTTTTGATCAAAATACTACTAAAGTAGTGACCCCGACAGGACTCAAACCTGTAACCCTCAGAGCCGAAATCTGATGCGCTATTCAATTGCGCCACGGGGCCCAGTCATTCCTGCGAAAGCAGGAATCACTTCATATAATTCTAATCATTTATGCCAATAATTGCTTCACTACTGAAGAAATTGCCTTTCCATCTGCTGTACCAGCCAATTGTTTAGAAGCCATTCCCATTACTTTTCCCATGTCTTTCATGGAACTTGCACCGGTCTGGGCAATGATTGCTTCAATAGCTGCTTTTAATTCTTCTTCCCCCATTTGGGCCGGAAGAAATTGTTCTAAAACCTTGGCCTGCGCAATTTCAGGTTCAGCAAGGTCCATTCTGTTCTGCTCCTGGAATATTGCCGCACTGTCTTTTCTTTGCTTAACCAGTTTTTGTACGATTTTAATCTCGTCTTCTTCGCTTAACTGAACATTACTTCCACTGGTATTAGCCATTAGAAAAGCTGATTTTAATGCCCTTAACGATTCTAAAGCGACCGTATCTTTTGACTTCATCGCCGTTTTCATCTGATCCATTACTTGACTTTGTACACTCATAATTCAAAAAATTTACGGCAACAAATATACTAAAAACATTCAGGCTATTTTCCTTCAATTCACGAATAATTTTCCCTTTCCAAGTCCTTTATAGTCTCATATACCCTATGACTCTCGAAACCCTTTCTCAGCAAGAAATCCGCTACCTTTTTTCTCTTTTTAAATATATCAGATTCATGTACACTTGAAAACCGTTTCCTGCTGACTTCCAAAAATGTTTTCTCATACTCCTCCAATGATATTTCACTTAAGCCGGCTTTAATATTGTAAGCCGAAATATCCCGTTGTTTCAATTCTCTTTCAATACGGTATCTTCCCCACTGTTTGATCCGAAATTTTCCTCTGGCAAAACTCCTGGCAAACCTTTCTTCATTCAAAAAATCCTGTTCCATTAAATGCAGCAATATAATTTCACAAGCCTCAGGAATCATTCTCATCTCTCTCAATTTTTTTTCTATTTCCTGATGGCATCTATCCTGATAGATACAATATCTTTCAAGCGATTTCTTCGCCTCTTCCAAAGTATATGTTGACTTTCTTTCTTGCATGCAATAAAATAAATAGCATCCCAAATGTACTCTCATCACTTAATTTTTCCAAGACTAATCTTGTTTATCATGCTGAAGTACTATTTATGCCTTTACCTATTGCTGTATCTGATTCAAACATTTGCCCAATCTACCCTGATCTCCAAAAATAGTTTTGAAACATCAGGTGATACCTGGCCAATAGAACGTTTGTCGACTCCTGCCTGTACTCAACAGGATGATAGCTGGAATTACCACGCCTCTCTTGGAGATATTATTCCTAGTGAAGGAGATTTTTTTTGGGGCATACAAGACCTCAACGGGAATTGTGGTTCTTCAGGCTTCGAATATATTGAATTCTCAAGCTTTAACATAACTGACGTCAGAAACGCAGTTCTGTCTTTTGACGTTCATGTCAAAGGCTATGATAATGGTGATGATATGAAGTATCAGTTATGGCTCGATGGTGAGATACAAGCTGAAGTTCTCTTTATAGAGGGGGCAAGCAACTTCTCTACTGATAACTGGACAAAGATTCAAATCAGTATACCGAACTCGATTTCAACCGTTAAACTGAGAATCAGCATCAAGCAAAACGGTTCTGATATAGCAGGGTTAGACAATATACAGCTTAGGGGTAACGCACTAAATTATTGCGCTGATCTGATGATTTCCGAATATTTGGAAGGCAGTTCTTCTGTATCGCATAGGAACAACTATATTGAGCTCTACAATCCAAGTAATTCAAGTCTTGACCTTAGTTCTTATCAGCTCGCAAAATATACCGGGAAAAATCTCGAATACTCGTCAATTCTCGGATTATCCGGAATACTTGAACCCTGGGCTACATTTGTCGTTGAGGATGATCAGGAAACTCTTAATATCCCAGCCGATCTTAGCACCAACAGTTCGGTTATGAACTACAATGGAGATGATAAAATCGCTTTATTCAAAGACGAAAATATCATTGATCTGATAGGCGTTATTGGAGATTCCATCAACTTTGGAAAGGATCTCACCTTAAGGCGAAAAAGTTATATCAAAAGTCCTAATAATGAATTCGATTTTGATGAGTGGGATAGCTATGGATTAGAAGTTACAAATGATCTGGGCTCTCATTCCAGCTATTGCAAAGGAAACCTTCCCGAAATAGAGCTATTTGGTCTTGGGGAAGTCATCTTAGATGGTAGTACCGCTTCTACTATAAAAAACAATACCTATTTTGGTGCCTGGCCCATTTCAAAGGATACGATCATCGGTAGGTCATTTACCATCAAAAATTCAGGGAACAAGAACCTGGATGTGAATAATATTAAAATCTCTGGCACTGAGGCCGTACATTTCTCAACTGATTTTTCAGCTTCCACCTCTATTGCACCCAATGAGAGCATCATCTTCAATATTTTTTACAAGCCTGTTCAATCAATAATTCACACGGCTAAACTTGAAATTCAGAACAGTGATCCTTCAGAAAATCCCTTTGAATTTGTGATACAAGGAGAGGGTACCGCTCCCGGAACATATCCCTTGTTGATTTCTCAATACTATGAAGGTGCTGGAAATAACAAATGGATAGAAATAACCAATATCAGCGATCAAACAATTCAGGAAAACACGTATTACCTTGCCTTGTTTTGGAATGAGGACAGCTTTCATCCGATTGGATCAAAACCAAGCAGGAAGAAACTCATCCCCTCCATAAAAGCAGGTGAGTCGATCAAATTTCGCGCTACACTTAACGTCACAAGCCCTCTACATGCCCTTGACGGAAACGAGATCAAAACTTCAGTTTGCGGTTTTACAGGTGACGATATTGTGGTCATTTCAACTTCAGGAGAAGAATCCTGCTGGGCCGATAGAATCGACATTATTGGTCGTACAGGTACCTGGGGAAGCAACCTTAGTATGGTTAGAAAATACGGCTGTATGGCGTCATCACCCAATACAGGTTTTGAAACTAAAGAATGGCTGGTTTACCCATATCAAGAAGTTGATATTGCACTTTCGGGCACCAATCAAAGAATTGGTATTCATACTCAGGGTCCAACGACCTGGTATGAAGGATTATGGACAAACGGGCAACCGGATATTTACAGAAATGTGATCATAGGCAGTGATTATTCCACAAATACGAATGGCATCCTGGAGGCCTGTTCTTTGCGTATTTTAAAGGAAGCTGCCTTTTCGATAGCCTCCTCTGACTATGTCAATATCCAAAATGATTTAATCGTGGAAGGTGCTTTAGAAATAAAACACGAAGGGTCACTTGTCATGAAGAATGATGAGGGGATAATAGAAAAAAAGGGTTCAATAGAGGTGCATAAAACAACTGCTGATCTTAAACCATTTGATTATACATATTGGTCAAGTCCTATAGATAATGCATCGTTAGAAACAGTATTCAAAGATTCTCCAAAAAACTCCTTTTATATATTTTCGACACAAAACTTTGAGGACCTTAATCTCGATGGCCTTGATGATAACAATAATTCATGGGTGGCCGTTTCGGGAGCCATGCAGGTTGGGAGGGGTTACACCTCCATGGCCCCCAGGACCACCCCTTTTAAAAACTCCCAGGAAGTTGTTTTCAGCGGAAACTTAAATAACGGTCTCATCGAAGTACCTGTATCGGTCCAAGCTGAATCCATGCCTCAACAACATCATTGGAATTTCATTGGAAATCCATTTCCATCTGCCATAGATGGAGAAAAGCTGCTCAATCACCCTTCTAACACAGACCTGATGAGTGGCACTTTGTATTTTTGGACACATCATACCTCCGCTGTTACAGACGGCTCTCTTGGTGATCAAAGCTATACCGCAGATGATTATGCAATATACACTCTTGGAACAGGTGGTGTTAAGGCAAGTCAAAACGGCAGAGAACCAACTCAATATATAAGCAGTTGCCAGGGATTTTTTGCAGAAGCCCTAAAAGAAGGAACTATTCTATTTAACAATTCCATGCGAACCAGCTTGGGGAATGATAATTTTTTTAAGCCCGTAAATTCGAAAAAAAACAAGCAGGAAAATAGGATCCGGTTAAATCTTACAAATGATAAAGGTGCTTTTAGTCAATTGCTAATTGGATTTATTGATGGCGCTACATCCGAATTCGATCAGTACTATGATGGGCCTCGCTTAGACTCCAAAAATTATGTTAGCTTTTATTCAGTAATTAAAGATCATCAACTGGCAATCCAGGGTTTGGCTCCTTTTCAAGGAAATGAAATAATTCGATTAGGGCTTGAAAGTCGAATACCAGAGAAAACGGCAATGCAAATAAGCCTTGATCAATTGACCAGTTGGCCATCAGATTCTGCTATTATATTATATGACAAATTGCTCGACAAAGGTCAAAATTTAAAGCTTGCTCCGTATGTTTTTGAATTAAAAAAACCTGAAAAGTTCAATAACAGGTTTGAATTGAGATTAGGTGATCTGGGGCCCGATGATTCTGAGTTGACGGCTCAAGACTCAAAGATTATATGGCAAATGCATAACAATAACCTTTCAGTAGCTACGAACAACAAAGACCAGATTAATCGCTTGGAAATTTTCGATCTTAATGGCAGAAAATTAATTGACCTAAATGTTAAAAAGAGGCTCGTAGAAATCAATTGGTCAGGGTTTCCGAAGAGGGCCGTTTATATACTCCGTGCACAACTACCGGATTCCCGCTCGATTATTAGTAAAATACTGCCATAAGTCCAAAAAAAAAGCCCCGCTGTAGCGGGGCCTTATGATATATAATTACCTTATTATTTTATCATTCTTATCGACAAATTCATACTTCAAGTATGGGAAAGCATCTCTTGGAACAATCTTGATCCATTTTTTATACTTTAAGAACCATTTCATTTGAATCGAACTAAAACCTTTTGTTAGATGGGAAGCGACAAATGAATGCACATGTAGTGCAATTCCTGGTCTGTCTTCTTCCATGATCTTTTTTAATAGGGTATCAATCCTTTCGGTTAAAATTATTGGTGCTTCTACTTCTCCATTTTTATTTGGATTCTCCTCTTGAGTTTTGATATTTCTTTCCGGTCTCACACGCTGACGTGTAATCTGAACCAGTCCGAATTTACTTGGGGGTAATATCTTGTGTTTCGTACGCGAAGTACTCATATCTTTTCTAAGATGATCATACAATTTCTTTCTGTGATCTGCTAAATGCATATCAATGAAATCTATTACGATAATCCCACCCATATCACGCAGCTGAAGTTGTCTCGCAATTTCAGTAGCTGCTATCATATTAACTTCAAGTGCCGTGTCTGCCTGTGAATTCGCTTTATTGGATCTGTTTCCTGAATTTACATCAATGACGTGCAAAGCTTCTGTATGTTCGATTACCAGATAAGCTCCTTTTCGCATTGATACAGTTCGACCAAAGGCCGATTTTATCTGCTTTTCAATTCCATAATAGTCAAAAATCGGCACTCTTGATGTATAGTGCCTAGCGATAGATTTTTTCTCAGGTGCAATTCTTTCCAAATAGTCAACTATCTCCTGATGTAATGATAAATCGTTTGTTACAATACTCGTAAACGACTCGTCAAATACGTCTCTTAAGATTGATGATGCTCTGTTTAGTTCAGATAATACTTTTTGAGGAGCTTTTGCATTGGGAATTTGTTTGCACATATTCACCCATCTCTGAACGGAATACTGCAGATCTTGGTCTAATTCTGCTACTTTTATTCCTTGCGCAACTGTTCTCAAAATAACACCAAACCCTTTGGGTTTAATACTTTGAGCCAGTCTTTTTAAACGCTCCTTTTCTTTATTATTTGTAATTTTTTGGGACACTGATACACGATCAGAAAAAGGAACTAACACCAAATACCTCCCTGCAATAGATAATTCAGAACTTATTCGGGGGCCTTTGGTGGAAATTGGTTCTTTCACAACCTGCACCAGCATATTCTGACCCGATTTTATTGCATCATCTATTTTTCCGTGTTTATTGATATCTTTCTCAATACGGAAATTCTTCAAGGTGTAATCCTTTCTTTTCCCTGTACTAACTTGTTGTGTGAAATTTTTTAAAGATGATAATTGTGGTCCTAAATCATGATAATGCAAAAAGGCATCTTTGTCACTTCCTACATTCACAAATGCTGCATTCAGTCCCGATAAAGTTTTTTTTACTTTAGATAAAAAAATGTCTCCTACGGAGAAATTATTATCCAAAGTTTCATTGTGTAACTCAACAAGTCTTCCATCTTTTAATAAGGCAAAATCTATATCAGAGGAATTCGATCTAATTATTAATTCTGTTTTCACTCTGTTATATATTTGAATCTATTTGTTATGATCATATAGATCTGAATACAAATAGATTGATTAATAAATGTTTTTGGTTATTCTAGATAACCTCCGTATTTGCCTAAGCAAATTTTATGTCAATGAACTTACTAAACTGATAAGTTAAAACAAATAGGTGATTGCTCACCTATTCGTTATTTTTTCTTCTTATGTCTATTTTGTCTGCTTCTTTTCTTACGCTTATGCGTAGAAATTTTACTGCGCTTTCTTTTTTTACCACTTGGCATATTAAACTGAATTATAAGATTTTTATTATTTTACTGCAACACTTTTTTTAACACTCTCCACAAAAACTTTTGCAGGTTTGAATGCAGGAATATTGTGTGCAGGTATTTTAATTGTAGTGTTTTTTGATATATTTCTTCCAGTTTTCTCAGCTCTTTCCTTAACAATGAAACTGCCAAATCCTCTTAAATAAACATTGTTTCCTTGGTTCAACGAATCCTTCACTTCTACCATAAAATCCTCTACCACTCTTAAAACATCACCTTTTTCAATACCAGATTTATCTGAAATGTTAGCTACGATCTCTGCTTTTGTCATTTTAAATTATTTATACGTTATTATATTCCTTATTTGAGTCGGCAAATATAAAACAATAAATCAATTTCGGAAAGCTAAATGATTAAAATTTAATTAGATAAAAAATTGTACTATTGCAAAATGAGGGGAAATTTGAAGTTTTCTAACGCATTAATAATGTGGTATTTAATTAATCAGCGAGATTTACCTTGGCGAAAGTCTAAGAATCCCTATTTCATATGGTTATCGGAAATTATCTTGCAACAGACCCGAATAGCACAAGGCACTTCATATTACGAAAAATTCGTCACTGAATTCGTTGATATTTTTTCCCTCGCCAGAGCCGATGAAAGGCAAATATTGAAATTATGGCAGGGTCTGGGTTATTATTCAAGAGCTCGAAATCTGCATGTCACAGCAAAAGTTATTGCAGAGAAATATCAGGGGGAATTTCCTAAAACTTATGCTGAACTTATTGCATTAAAAGGTATAGGAGATTACACTGCTTCGGCAATTGCTTCAATCGCTTTTGATCAACCTCATGCGGTGGTGGATGGAAATGTCTATAGAGTGCTCTCGAGGGTTTTTGGCATTGGTACACCAATCAATGAATCAAAAGGGATAAAGGAATTTAAACTTTTGGCCCAATCATTATTAAATACTGAAGATCCAGGCACTTATAATCAGGCATTGATGGAATTCGGGGCCCTGGTATGCACCCCAAAAAAACCTCAATGTGACATTTGTATTTTCAATGATACATGCTATGCCCTTCAAAAAAAGGCTATCGATAAACTTCCTGTAAAAGTTAAAAAACTAAAAGTCAAGAAACGATATTTCAATTACCTTGTGGTAGACAACAAGGGTGCATCGACTATGGTAAAACAGCGCCGGCAAAAAGATATTTGGATGAATCTGTTTGAATTCCCTCTTTATGAAACAAATCAAATTCTTGAGGATGAAACAGAACTTGAAGGTGTAATTTGCAGGGATCTGATGATTGAAGGATCCTACTCTCTTAAAAAACACAATGAGTTTCCAATTATCCATAAATTATCGCATCAAACACTTTATGCTTCTTTTTGGATTGTTACCCCGGAAGGAAGTGTGAAAAACCCCATCACATGGGAAGAATTGAAACACTTGGCACTACCGGTATTGCTTCAGAATTTTGTTGATAAATATCAAAGTCTGAATTAGGCCTACATTTCAATTTGATTATCTTTGATTATTATTAAATTATTATGGCAAATTCATTAAATAAGGTGATGCTGATCGGGCATTTGGGAGACGAAGTTAAAATGCACTATTTTGAAGGCGGAAATTGTTTAGGAAGATTTCCTGTTGCCACAAACGAATCATATAGCAACAAGCAAACCGGTGAAAAAGTAACCACCACTGAGTGGCACAATGTGGTCGCTAGAAATAAGCTGGCAGAATTGTGTGAGAAATATTTAAGCAAGGGTGACCGGGTTTTTATAGAAGGAAAAATCAAGACGCGTCAATGGGAACAGGAAGGTGTAAAAAGATACTCTACTGAAATTCACGCGCTGGATATGACTTTTTTAACAACTAAAAAAGATCTGAATAGCCCTGTTCAAAGCAGCACCCCCGAACCAAAGGAAAGTAAAACAGCCGGTACCCCGCCCCTGAGTGACGCCACGGACGTTCCGTTTTAATTTTAAAACCAATACGAATTAAAATATCATTCTTTGGATCCCGAACCCGCAAGTATTTTTATGGCTATTGAATTAGGATGGCAGGCCTCAGCAGGCATTGTCTCTTTAGTAGTCCTTTTAGCAATTTCTGGAATTATATCAGGCACTGAAGTGGCTTATTTTTCGTTGTCGAAAGCGGATCTTGAAAAAGAAAATAACAAAAATATCAAACAGGTAATTGAATTGCTTGAGGGTCCAAAAAAATTACTTGCAACTATACTTATCGCCAATAATTTCATTAACATTCTCTTTATTCTTCTGTTTACATATGTAGGAGATTATTACTTAGCCGACATGGTATCTCCTCTGCTCAAATTTTTTTTGGAAATCGTGCTTGTTACATTTCTGATCTTGTTATTTGGTGAGGTCTTACCTAAAGTTTATGCGAATCGAAACCCTTATGGATTTGCCGCTTTTATGGCCAAACCCATGTTGTTTTTAAACGCGATGTTATCATTCTTGAGCAGCCCCTTATTGTCTCTTACCAAGATCGTGGAAAGGAAATTGAGCAAAAAGCAATCTGATTTTTCTGTGGAAGTATTATCACAGGCCCTGGAATTAACTTCAAAAGGTGCTACAACAAAAGAGGAAAAAAAGATTTTACATGGTATCGTAAATTTTGGAAATACAGATACTTCTCAGATCATGTGTCCAAGAATGGATATCTTTGCCTTGTCAAACGAGGAGGAATTTAATGTGATTACAGAAAAGATCATAAAAAATGGGCATTCCAGAATCCCTGTTTACGAAGAAAATATAGACACTATTATAGGTATTCTTTATACGAAAGACCTTCTACCACATTTAAATAAAAAAACCTTTCAATGGAAAAAAATCATCAGAGAAGCCTTTTTTGTTCCTGAAAACAAAAAACTTGATGATCTCCTGAAAGAATTCCAGGAAATGAAAAATCATATGGCGATTGTGGTGGATGAATATGGGGGAACTTCAGGCTTAATTACGCTAGAGGATATCATCGAAGAAATCGTAGGTGACATTTCCGATGAGTTTGATCAAAATGATCTGTCTTATTCCAAACTGGATGAATACAACTACGTCTTTGAAGGTAAAACAACCTTGAAGGATTTTTACAAAGTCCTGCAAATTGAGGAAACTATTTTTGAAGAGCATAAATTTGAAGCCGAAACTCTCGCAGGATTCATATTGGAAATTACTGGTAAATTTCCGAAAAAGAATGACAAGGTTTCCTTTAAAAATTACACTTTTACTATTGAAGCTATAGATAAAAAAAGAATAAAACAGGTGAAAGTTGGCCTGCCCATGAAGAAAAAATAGAAATGAAGATACCCACAATAAAACTTACTTTTATGACCTTGTTATGCATAATAGTAATCAATTCATGCAAGGAAGATGTCTTGCCAAAACCAAAGGCCCAGTTAAGGCTTGAATATCCTTTACCAATGTACGAAACCATAGTTACTGATTGTCCGTATAGTTTTGATGTGTCTGGTAATACAGATGTTAAGATCAACGGTAAATGCTGGGTGAATATAGACTATCACAAATTAAAAGCTTCCATCAACATGACCTACAGGCCGGTTGAAAACAATTTAAAAGAACTTTTTCTTGAAGCTGAAAAATTAACTTTTAATCATACAATAAAGGCCGATGGCATAAGCTCTACACCATACACCAACAGAGAGAGAAAAGTGTATGGCTCAATTTTTGAGGTTACTGGAAATGCCGCATCACCCATTCAGTTTCATGTAACTGACAGTACGAATCATTTTATTACAGGTGCAGTATATTTTGACGTGCAACCCAATTATGATTCTATAAGACCAGCAATAAATTACTTGCAGAACGACATCATCAGCATGATCGAATCACTGGAATGGAAAAACTAAATACTATTTAATTATCAAATTGAATTGAAGAAAAAATATCTCTATAACAAAACGATTAGATTCTGGCTTCTTACCGGCCTTATCATGCTTATTGGACAGGTTATTCTTGGAGGAATAACAAGACTTACAGGTTCTGGCTTATCAATTACAAGTTGGGACATCCTTACAGGGGTGGTCCCTCCAATGAATAAGCAGCAATGGCTGGAACTTTTTGAACTGTATAAGTTAACACCACAATACCATAAAATCAACACCGATTTTACCTTAAGGGATTTCAAATTCATCTATTTCTGGGAGTATATGCATCGACTTTGGGTAAGAACGCTTGGTCTGATTTTTCTCATCCCTTTTATCATTTTTGTCATTCGTAAGCAAATTGATTTTTTTCTAATCAAAAGACTTGCGTTGGTTGTATTTTTGACTGCCCTGACCGCTTCAGCTGGATGGATCATGGTGTTGAGCGGACTGGTTGAAAGGCCTTGGGTAAATGCCTATAAACTTACTTTGCATTTCATGCTGGCAGTGTTGACCTTAGGAGCTATGGTAAAATGTATAGCCGATGTATATCTTATGGAAAATAAACCTAAAAAAGGGCACACGCGATTTGTCATGATATTACTCGCTTTTACCACGGTCCAATTGGTCTTTGCAGGATTGATGGCTGGGATGAGGGCTGGTTTGTATTATTCAACCTGGCCTTCGATGAACGGAGCGTTTATTCCTGAGGTTTTACTTGATCATAATAACTGGACCCTTCATAACCTTACAAATTATGATCGGTTTGCTTTTGCTCCCGCTCTGGTTCAGTTTGTTCACAGATTATTGGCATATATCATTTTACTGCTAACTGTTTATTTCTATCATAAGAAAAGGAATAAGGTTCATACAAGTGCCATAAAATGGTTAACTGTTTCTTACCTTTTAGTGGTATTTCAAGTGTTTTTGGGTATCATGACCCTCTTAAAAATAAAAACCGGAATCCCTCTTGTCTATGGAACGTTGCATCAGTTAGTAGGGATACTTTATCTTATTAGTCTTTTATTTTTATATTATTCTTTACGAAAGAAAATTTCAATCTGGAGCAAAAAAAAGCTACCCCAGGGGTAGCCTTTAAAACTTTATGAAGTAGACGCGTTAAGCTTTACAGCTTCCGTCACATGATTTGCCATCTTTGGCACATTTTCCTTCACACTTTTTTACACTAGTTGCCATTGCTTTTGCAGAATCAATTACTTTTTCTGCATCAGCTGCAACAGAGTCAACTGCTTGTTCTACATCGTCAGCTGCTCCTTCAACTGCATCAGCAGTAGCATCAGCAGCATCAACAGTAGCATCGGCAGCATTTTCAACTGCATCAACAGCATCAGTTGCTTCTTTTTTAGTTTGGTCACATGAAAATGTAAGTGCAGTTACTACGGCAATTACAAAAATTCCTTTGATCCATTTCATAGATGTTAATTTTAAGTTAATATTTAGTGCCGCAAAATAAGGAAACAATTATGAAGAAATTCTGAAGTAGCACCAATAAAATGATAAGACATAAAAAAAGCTTGAATAAAATTCAAATTTTTTTTATTCAATTTGCGCTGCTTTTATTGAGTTTCTTCTACGCGAAAATCAACTTCAAACTTTAAACTAACGCCTACAGGTTCTCCAGCTTCTGTTGCTGGCACCACTTTTGGCGTGCTATTTACAACTCTTTCCATTTCAGTTTGTAAAGCTTTTTTTGGTGCTGTCACTCTTAAAGAAAAAACTCTACCCGCTTTATTTACATGAAGTACAACTCCAATTTTATACTCACCTTTTTTAAAACCTGCTTCTTTCGCGATGTCTCTATTGAATTCACTTTTCATATAAGCAATAAAACTCTCTTTATTACATGCTCTGATTTCGTCAACTGAGCCGCTACAACCTGGATAAACTACAGGTGTATCAGCAAGCTCTTCGGCAATCACACCTTCAGGTACAACAAGAGGTTCAACATCCTTAGATTCAACTTCCATACTTTCAGTAGCTTCCATGCTTCCATCTGCTGCTCCTGCTGCTTCTACCGGTTCTGCTGCTTCTGCTGCTTCTACTGCATCTGATCCTTCTTCAGTCATTTCAACTGCAGCGTCATCTTGAACTTCTTCTTTCTTTGTTTCTTTACAAGAAACAGCAATCATACTCACCATAGCGAATATGAACAATACTTTTACAATTTTCATTTTAAATATGATTTGGTTATTTATACATGCAAAAGAAATACATTCTATCTTAAAAAACAATTTTAACTGCAATAAATCAATGATTTATCCATAAAAAAAGGAGCTCTAAGAGCTCCTTTAAAATAGTATTCAATCGACAAACCAGAAATTATTAATTAATTCCAGGCTTGTATTTAAAACTTTGTCCTCCAACAGAGGCCTCTGCCATTATTCCACCAATTGTTTTGGTGAAAATAGCAACACCATCCTGATAATCAATATCGGCTGAAGCACCACCTTTCAAAGCTACGGCAGAAGCCTGGCCTGAGAATTTAACTTTTCCAGCTGTAAATCTGTCTAAAGCAGCTTGATCTTCAAATAGAATGATTTCCATATATTGCTGTCCTCCTGCTTGCAATCCGAAAGTTGCCTGAGCAAGTTTAGATTCTCCAATAACTGTTCTGTCATCAAATACCAATCCGGCTCCTCCAGCTCCTCCTATTCCAAGACCACCTTTTGTGACTTTTGGAAAAAACGCAAATGCATAAGCCTTGTATAAATGAGCTTCCACTTTTGGATTACTTTTTGCAAAATCAGCCAAAGAAGCTTTCACTTCATTTTGAAGTTTAGTGTCTTTCGGAAAAACAACTGTGATTTTTTTCTCAGTTACCGCTGCTGCAGCGTCTTCAACAGCATCAACCGCTTCTCCTGTAGCATCAACAGCATCTGAAGCTGCATCAGAGACTGCTTCTATTCCGTCCTCTACAGCATCAGCTGCATCAGCAGCCGCTTCTGTTGTTTCTTCAACAGCGGCATCCATGGCTTCACCAGCCTCCTTTTTCTCTGATTTGCATGAAAACGCGATAGCGCTTACCAGCATCACAGTAAAAAGTAATTTCATTAATTTCATAATTTTATAGTTTAGGGTTAAGTATTAAATGCAAATTACGAACATTTCGTTCTAAAATGCAATAGTTAAAGTATTTAGGTCACTGTATTTCATCATTCTGGACAACAATATCGATTTCTTGAATAGAGGCTACTGAATAAATATCACCTCCAGCTGTTTTCTCAATAATCGCTTTGATCCCATCTTCATTTATTTTGTTCTGATCAAAACTCACGACGCCAGAGCTGTCTTCAAAAGATACTTTCGCATAAGTTACACCATCTGTTTTGTATAATTTTGACTGGATCAACCGAGCACAACCAATTTCACAGGTCATCCCTTTAATCTCAACTTTTACCTGTCGCAGGTTTTTTGCAATAACTTTTGCTTCAGGTTCTTCTTTTACTTCCAGCTTAGATTCTTTGTTGAATTCACAGGAAACAAAAATCAGGAACATTATCGCTATCGAAAAAAATTTAATGTGTACTTTCACGGGTTCATTATTTAATAATGATATGGCAAAAATAGGCATTATTTATTATCAAATACTCTTCAAATTATGAATAGTATGCAATCCAGATGGTTTATTTTAATCCTGCTTGCGCTTATCTGGGGCAGTTCTTTCATTTTGATGAAAAAAGCACTTATACATTTAAGCCCGGTTCAAGTGGGAGCCCTCAGGATTATCTTTACGGCACTTGCGCTTTTTACCGTTGGTTGTAAAAATATTTCGAGCGTTACCAATAAACAATGGTACTACATCGCTTTGACAGCTATATTGGGCACTTTTTTTCCAGCATTTATGTTTGCCTTTGCTATCGAAAATATCGATAGTTCGATTGTATCTATTCTCAATTCACTAACTCCTCTTAATACCTTACTTGTAGGTTCTCTTTTTTTCAGTTATAGTTTTTTGCGGAAACAATTTTTTGGAGTGATCATTGGATTAATAGGCGCTCTGATTCTTATACTGAAAGGAGCTGAACTTAATCCGGATCAAAACTATTTGTTTGCTTTATTGATCGTTTTCGCCTCCATCGGTTATGCCATCAATGTGAATATTCTTAAAAAGCATCTGGATGACCTTAGTGCGCTCACCATAGTTACAGGAAATTTTATCATCATCTTTATACCTGCTTTGATCATCCTCTGGTGGACCGATTTTTTCGATTTTGCCTATATAAAAGAAGCGGAGACCTCCCTACTCTATCTAGTTCTGTTGTCAGTTTTTGGAACGGCTATGGCAAAAACCTTGTTTAATAAACTCATTCAAATGACGTCTCCCATCTTTTCAAGTTCTGTGACCTATCTGATCCCGATTGTCGCCATATTTTGGGGAGTATGGGATGGCGAAAGACTCTACTTTGGGCAATTTCTAGCAGGTACATTAATCCTTCTAGGCGTATATCTTACCAATAAAGGTAAATGATCATTCTGTTAATATATACGAACCAGATTCTTATGGGGATAATGCCTTTAAAAAGTTTTCATCATGTAATAAAAAGATGTATATTTGCACCCGCCTAAATGGAATGGGCAATAATTTTTATTAAAAGCAAAAACATAAATCCATGTACGCAATTGTAGAGATAGCAGGGCAGCAATTTAAAGTTGCTAAAGACCAAAAGGTTTTTGTTCATCGCTTGGAAGAGAAAGAAGGATCGAAAGTTTCTTTTGACAAAGTTCTTTTACTTGATGATGGCAAAATTACTATTGGCGCCCCAGTTATAGAAAATGCAGTAGTAACTGCAAAAGTTCTGGGTCATCTTAAAGGTGACAAAGTAATCGTTTTCAAAAAGAAGCGAAGAAAAGGTTTTAAAAAGAAAAATGGTCATCGTCAGTATTTATCTGAGGTCCAAATTGAAGGTATTTCGGTTAAGGCTCCGGCTAAAAAAGCAGCAGCCAAGACTGAAGAAACCAAAACTGAGAAAGTAGTAGCTAAAAAACCAGCTGCTAAAAAGACAGCAACAAAAGAAACAAAGGCCCCTGCAAAAGCAGCTCCTAAGAAAGCGGCTCCTAAGGCAGCAGCTAAAAAACCAGCTGCAAAACCAGCTGCAAAAAAGGAAGAAAGCCCTAAAAAATAAATTAAAACAGTAAAAATATTAGATCATGGCTCATAAAAAAGGTGTAGGTAGTTCTAAGAACGGTAGAGAATCAGAATCGAAACGATTAGGCGTAAAAATCTTTGGTGGTCAAGGCGCATTAGCCGGAAACATACTAGTTCGTCAAAG
>RCNB010000585.1_pt1 | contig 28848 bp, 19 predicted proteins | sample 2041321 | NCBI WGS metagenome assembly RCNB01 (sample SAMN09708232, study PRJNA481090) | Marine sediment metagenome, whole genome shotgun sequencing project. | reverse complement strand
AAAACGGTCTCCGGGCAGGGCCACGGCTGGAGCTTCCAGCAAGAACTGGGCCAGCGCCGCGTCTCCTGGCTTCATGACGTCCCTGTCCAAAAGCTGGATCCGGCAGATCACCTCGGCCGTGCCCACATGGAGCCGCACTCGTGTGCGATTTTTGAGCTCCTTCTCGAAGCTGTTGAGGAGCTGCAGGCGCCCGTCCAGCCGCTGTGTCGGATAGAGCGATCCAGGCGCTGCGGCTACCTGCCCGCGCTTGAGGTCTTCCTTCTTGATCTCGGGCAGGTTGATAGCGGTCCTGCGCCCCATGACCGACTGTTCGACACGGCTGTGATGCACCTGGATGCCGCGCACGCGGGAGGTCATCTGCTCGGGGTAGACCTCCAAGCGCTCCCCGATGCGGACATCGCCGGAGAGCACCGTGCCCGCAATCACCGTCCCGAATCCCGACATGGTGAAGACCCGGTCCACCGGCATGCGGAAGATCTCGCTGTCCCGCCGTTTCTCCACTGTTTCGGCCAGCGCCACGATCGCCTTTTTGAGGGCAGGGATCCCCTCCCCAGTCACGGCGGATACCGGCAGCACTGGAGCGCCTTCCAGGAACGCGCCCAGCACAAAGGCTTCAATTTCCGCCTTCAGCCCAGCCAGGCTGTCCTCATCCACCAGATCTGACTTGGTCAGGGCCACGAGCCCTTTCTCGATGCCCAGGAGCTGGAGGATCTCGAAATGCTCCCTGGTCTGGACGCTGATCCCCTCGTCGGCCGCCACCACCAGGAGCGCTGCATCGATGTTGCTGGCTCCGGCCACCATGGTCTTGACGAGCTTCTCATGACCGGGCACATCGATGAATACAACCTGCTTGGAGCTCTCGGGGGCATCCAGGAACACGAAACCCAGTTCGATGGTTATACCCCGGCGTTTTTCTTCGGAGAGTGTGTCGGCGTCGATGCCGGTCAGGGACTTGACCAGCGCGGTCTTGCCGTGGTCGATGTGTCCGGCTGTCCCGACGATCACATGTCTCTTGTCAAGCTCCGGATTTGTCATCGATCAGGTCGGTCGTGTGTTGCGGAGGTGGATTTTCCCCTGGGATTCCCCAGAGATCGCACCCACCACAACAGCATGAGCCACTCCCCGCTCCAGAAGCCGTTTCACGAGGGCATCGCTCTTGTCTTCCGGGATCGCGATCAGCAAGCCCCCCGAGGTCTGGGGATCGTAGAGCACGGTCTCACATTCGGGGCTGACGTTCTCGTCTTTGCTCACCAGGGTGGCCGCGTACTCTCGGTTCCGCTCCACGGCGCCAGAGATGTATTCCTTGGTGACAAAATCCAGCACCCCATCGAAGATCGGGACCGATTCGATGAAGATCTCGGCTGTGACCTTGCTCTGGACAACCATCTCGGCCAGGTGGCCCAAGAGCCCGAATCCGGTCACGTCCGTGGCCGTGATCACGCCCATCTCGACCATGGTCTCGGAGGCGGTCCGGTTGAGTGCGGCCATGGATGCACCGATCGCGCCCATGTTGAAGGGAAAGGCCTTGCCGAGCTGGTTGGCGAAACTGATGATGCCCGTGCCCAGGGGTTTGGTGAGCACCAGCACATCCCCGGGCCTGGCCCTGTCGTTGGTCACCATCTTGCGCGGATCCACAGTGCCGGTCACGGCGAATCCGAACTTGATCTCGTTGTCCTTGAGGCTGTGTCCGCCGATGACCACAACTCCCGCCTCCATCATCTTCTCGACCCCGCCCTTGAGCATGCGGTTCATGACAGAGTGGTTCAGCTTTTCTATGGGGAATCCGACCACTGAGAGGGCGGTCAGGGGCAGCCCCCCCATGGCATAGATATCGCTCACCGAGTTGGCGGCCGCGATCTGTCCGAAGGTGTAGGGATCGTCCACGTTGGGCGTAAACACATCCACGGACTGGACCAGGGCGGTGTCCTCAGAGAGCTGGAAGATGCCGGCATCGTCACAGGTGTCCGAGCTCACCAGGACACGCGGATCCTCCAGCGTGGGCAGGCCGGCCAGCGCGATCTTGAGGTCGTTCTGGTTGATCTTGGAGGCGCAGCCCGCGCTCTCTACAAAATCGGTGAGTCTCACATCCTCGGGTGCATCGGGGAGGCGTTCCCCGGCACACAGGCACACATTTTTTTCTATAACGAGCGGACACGGGCAGGGTTCCTTGGGGTTGCAGATGCAGTGTCCCAGCCGGCGGGACCGGCCCATGACGATCTTGCGTTTCTCCGGATCGAAGGCGCTATTCTTCATTTTTCAGTTCTTTCATCAGGACATCCGCGAGGGCATCTTCCACGATCCGGTCCTCGCCCTTGAGTACCGTTCGCATGTCCAGGAGCAGGGCGTCCTGGTGGACGCGGGGGAAGACAGGAGGATCATTGCGCCGCAGCGCGCAGGAGAGTTTCTCCGCCGTGGCGTGAGGGGACCGGACATGGAGCAGCTTGGTGGGGATGGTCTCGACCGGGACCGCGCCGCTCCCGACCTGGGACCCGCCGTCGATGAGGTTGAGTTCGGCCGCTCCCTCTGGCAGGCGGTCCTTTAACCTGCGGATCAAGCGCCGGGTCCGGCGGCCCACTTCATCAGCGGTGCGTGAAAACATCCAGTAGACCGGGTGGTCCTCCTCCAGCCTCTCAGGCCTCAGGAAGAGCTTCAGTGTCGCCTCCAGCCCGGCGATGGTCAGCTTTCCGATCCTGAGGGCCCGGGCCAACTGATTCTTCCGGATGCGGTCCACGACTTCTTTCTTTCCAAGGATGATGCCGGCCTGCGGCCCGCCGATCAGCTTGTCTCCACTGAAACAGGCCACGTCGATGCCGGCCCGGACGCTGTCCTGGACCTGAGGCTCGTGTTCTATTCCCCACCGGCTGAGGTCGACCAGGGCCCCGCTGCCCAGGTCGTCGATGACGGCGATCCCGTGTTCGCGGGCCAAATCCGTCAGGTCTTCGATCGAGGGTTCCTCGGCAAATCCCACGATGCGGTAGTTGCTGTGGTGGACCCGCATGATGGCGCCTGTCTCCTCGTTGATGGCGTTCCGGTAATCGTGCAGGTGGGTCTTGTTCGTGGTGCCGACCTCCCGGAGCACGGCACCGCTGGCAGCCATCACGTCCGGCATGCGGAAGGCGCCGCCGATCTCGACCAGCTGGCCCCGGGAGACGATCACTTCCCTGCCCTGGGCTAACGTATTGAGGATCAGCATGGTGGCCGCGGCATTGTTGTTTACCACGGTCGCGGCCTCGGCGCTTGTCAGCTCACAGATGAGGTCCTCCAGATGGTTGTCCCGGTGCGAACGGCGCCCGGTCTCGATGTCCGTGGCCAGGGTGCTGTATCCCTCTGCCACCTCGGCCAGGGCGGCCTGTGCCGTCTCAGGGAACGCTGCCCGGCCCAGCCCCGTGTGCATGATGACACCCGTGGCATTCACGGCCTTGCGCAGGGAGGGGGTGAACTTGGCCTCCAGATACATGACCACCTCGGCCGCAAGGGCCTCGACATCCAGCCGCTCCTCAGGAAATCCCGCATCCTTGGCATCCTGGATCTCGGTCCGCAGCGCCTCCAGGACCGTCCTCACCGCCTCGGAAACCTGTTCCTCTCCGTGTGTTTCGATCAAGGCCTGTATAACCTCACTGGTTTTGATCTTTTCGACAGAGGGGATCCTCCGTAATAGATTGCTTGCCATGAGAAAGATGATAGCTTAAATCGGATTAAAGGGGAAGGGGGTACAAGAGGGACAAATAAAGGGGACAGGTCCAATTAATATAAAGGGGACATGCATCTGAAGGGGACAGGTGGGGGAAAAAGGGGACAGGTCCAATTATGGGTCCATAATTGGACCTGTCCCCTTTTTTCTGCCCCTTCAATTAGGCTAAATCTTACCGGTGATCCTGTAGGTCTTGGTGAACAGGCGGCACCAGCCCTCTTCGTCGTGACAGATCCATGCTTCGGGCATGACTTCGATCGTGAACGAGCCGGCTCCCGGCTCCAGGGATATGGGAACCGCCAGGATGCGGTCGTCCTTGTCGGAGTCGTTCTCGTGCTGGCCTGCGGTCAGCGAGGTCTTTTCCACTGCCACTCCCGAGATGGCCTTCAGCGCCATCGTGGGTGGGGCCGAGAGGTTGTTCCAGTGGTGGCCGCCCACATCATCCACCCGGAGGTAGAGATAGAGCATATTGTTGGCCACATCCAACTTGGCCGCAACATCCATGGGTACGACTTCGTTCCCGGTGGGCTGAACCTGGAGGGCCTTGAGCTCAGCGGGGACCTTGCCCGGCGGGACCTCATCCACGGTGACCGTAGCCTCGGGCATGGCTCCGGACACCAGGTAGGTGGCCGTCACCTTCTTCGGGGTTTCCCCTCCTGAGTTGAGGGAAGCCGTGACCGTGGCTTTGAATTCCATGCGGGCGGCTTTCCCGTCCTGTGTCCAGAGGACACCCAGTGTGTGCGGATAGATGTCTTTGTCTTCCGTATCACCCCCACGGCCCCGCCGCTTTCCGGACTGGAGCTGATCCTTGATGAACTGGATGCCCCTTACTTCGGCGAAATCCACGGTGATGACCTCGGCCATGTCGAAGCTGACATCCTTGTCAGGCGCGACCACAAAGTATAAGCGGCTCTGCCCTTCCGCCGTGATCTTGGGCGGGAGTGTCGCCGCCTCGAAGCTGAAGGGTAGTGAATCGGATCCGTCCACGCGTTTCACATCCAGCGGATGGAGCGACGTTTCCGGGACTTCTGTCGCGGGGACCTCGTCGTTGTTCCCGATAGCCCTCGCAGTCTGGTCGGCAGCACCCAGGGCAGCCCAATCATCCTCCATAATGCCGGAGGGGCCGATGTTGGCCTCGAGCCATTCCTTGAGCTTGTCCATGTCTGCCCATTCGTTGCTGTAGAGCAGCTTCCCTTCGGAATCGATGATGAAATCCGCGTTGGGCATGCGGCCGTAGGTCTGCTGCATGGTGTTTTTCATGTCGTCGATAATCCACGGAAGATCGAGCGTGAGCTCAGCGTTGGCCAGCCTCACATACTCCTTGCGCATTTCAAGACTGTCGGTCTGGGTAAACCCGTAGAATCCGGGATGGGGTTCCCGACTAGTAAAAAGAGATGCCTTTACCGGCGTAAGCCTTGTTGAGAGCCTCCACACGGGAGACTTTTCGGCGCCAGGGCGGTCACGTACAGCCGCCCCATTGGAGATAGAGGGTGTTGCCCTTATACAGGCTGCTGAGCGAGACTTGCTGGAGCTTCTCATTGTAGATCATCACATCCGGGACCACTTTCCCGATCCCCGGTGCCCGTTCCTCCCACGGAGCCCTGCGGCGCTGCTGTCCATAAGATAGAGAACCGACAACCAGTACCAAGATAAGGGCACAGAGGGTGATGAGTGTGAATCTCCGTCTCATTGTACCTCCTAGGTAATCGCCCTCGACGTTCCGCCGAAGGTTTCAACTCGATTATATACTCCAAGCCCATAAATACAAGTTTGTCATTCAATATCGATGCAGAGGTTCCCCGGCTTGGCTCAAACGCCCTTTGCTTTCGGGCTTAAATCCCATCTTACTTGACAAATAGTGCTGTGTTGCATATATACAGGGAGGGTTTTTTGGCCATGCCTGTAAACAGGCAGGAGGGAGAGAGATCGACGCTTTGAACCGGAATCGTATGCAGAGCCGCGGACTGCGGCGTGCCCTCCCCTGTGCGGTGCTGGTTTCTATGACACTGTTCTGGGGATATGCATTTCCCGTCCAGGCCCAGGACGGACCTCAGCCTACCAAACCCAACGTCCTCTTCATCGCCGTCGATGACCTGAGGCCCGAGCTGGGCTGCTACGGAGTGGACGCGATACAGACGCCACACATCGACCGCCTCGCCGCCCGGGGCATGGTGTTCACGCGCGCCTATGCCCAGATGGCGCTCTGCAATCCCTCGCGGGCCAGCATGATGACGGGGCTGAGGCCGGACACACTCAAGATCTGGGATCTGGAAACGCATTTCCGCCGAAACCGCCCCGATCTGATCACGCTGCCCCAGATATTCATCGCCAACGGCTATACATCAGTACGTGTGGGCAAGATCTACCACAATTCCCTTCCCGATCCGAGATCCTGGAACATGCCCTCGCCCGAGATCCCTATAAAGCATCTCTACCTGGATCCAGAAACCCGGAGGCGCCACTGGGAACGCGCCGCGGCGGCCAGGAGGCTGGGAAAGGGGCAGCCCTGGATCGACGCGCTGCTGAGGGGACCCACGACCGAGTCTGTGGAAGCCGAAGACAATCAGTATCGGGACGGATCCGCCACGGATGTCGCCATCACGCTGATGAAGGAGCTAAAAAACAAGGGCCCCTTCTTCCTGGCCATGGGTTATATCAAGCCCCATCTGCCCTTTACGGCCCCCAGAAAGTACTGGGACCTCTATGACAGGGATCAGATACCGCTAGCAGAAAACAATTTTCTCCCTCTAGACGCGCCCCTATGGGCCGTCAATACTCACTGGGAGCTGGCCTGCTACGAGGATTTTGTGGGGGTGCTCAGCCCGACCGAGGGAGGCCTCACGGAAGACGAGGCCCGACTCCTCAAGCATGGCTATTATGCCTGCGTCAGCTACATCGATGCCCAGATCGGGCGCCTCCTGGACGCGGCAAGGAAAATGGACCTGCTCGACAACACCATCGTGATCCTTATCGGCGATCACGGATGGAAGCTGGGGGAACACAACAGCTGGGGCAAACAGACCAACTATGAGGTGGACACGCGTTCCCCGATGATCATCAGCGCCCCCGGATTCGAAGGCGGAAGAAGCTGCCGGGCCCTGGTGGAATACATGGATGTCTACCCCACACTGTGCGACCTGGCCGGCCTGGAACCGCCCCACCAACTCGAAGGGACCAGCATGGCCCCCCTGCTCAAGGATCCGGAAACTCCCTGGAAGCACGCGGCTTTCAGTCAGTTCCAGAGAGGATTCATGGGACGATACATGGGCCGGGCCATCCGCACCGATCGCTACCGCTACGTGGAGTGGCGGGACTGGTTCGACAACCGGCTGATCGACGCCGAACTCTACGACCACCAGAGCGACCCTCAGGAAAACATAAACATCGCACGCCGGTCAGAGAACCAGGAACTGCTGCAGCAGCTCTCCCGCCAGCTCTGGCAGGGCTGGTGGGCGGCACGCCCCCCTGTCCGGCGCTGATCTCTTTTCCCAACCTTCCGATGTTTCACAAGGAATCCGACTCGATGCAATCACTACGTCAGAAGGAATCGCTCCGGAGAGAAACCACTGAGCTGGATCCTGCGATTTGACTGGTTTGAGGATAGATCAACGAAGGTTTGGGATGGCGGAGAGGGTGGGATTCGAACCCACGGTACCGATTTTGTCGGCACAATCGCTTAGCAGGCGACCCTGTTAAGCCACTCCAGCACCTCTCCGCACCTGTTTTGAGAGGCAGCGGTATTCTACGCCATTTGCAGGCCTCAGTCAACTGGGGGAGGTGGCGGAGGGAGAGGGATTCGAACCCCCGTCACGATTGCTCGTGATGCGGTTTTCAAGACCGCCGCCTTCAACCACTCGGCCATCCCTCCGCTGTGGAGCCAGTATTCTATCATCCGTCTAGCAAAACCTCAAGATTCAGACACACGATCTCAGTGATATATGCGGCGACCAAAGCATGCTAAGCCCCTTCTGCACCGCAAACACTTGTGTTATAATCGGCCCATGCTGGATCCCAAATTCATACTCGAAAATCCGGACCTGGTCATCGAAAAAACCGCAGCCCGCGGCATGAAACTCGACCTCAAGCCCTTCCTGGACCTCTCGGCCCAGCGCAAGGCCGTTCTGCAGGAGGTGGAAGAGCTCCGTGCCGAGCAGAACCGGACCTCCAAACTCATCGGAGAGATGAAAAAGGAGGGCCAGGACGCCACCGATATGATCATAGAGATGAAGAAGGTCTCGGACGCGATCAAGGAGCAAGACGAGGCACTCCGCGAGGCCGATGAAAAACTGCGGGACGCCCTGCTCAACATCCCCAACCTCGCCCATGATTCCGTGCCGGTCGGCCTCTCGGAAAAGGACAATCAGGAGATCCGGGTATCCGGTCGAAGGCCGGAGTTCGATTTTCCGGCCCTCCCCCATTGGGAGATCGGGACAAACCTGGAAATCCTGGATTTCGAGCGAGCCTCCAAGATCGTCGGCACTCGTTTTGCCGTGTACCTCGGCGCCGGGGCACTCATGGAGCGTGCGCTCATCAACTTCATGCTCGACATCCACACGCGGGAACGGGGATATCGGGAGGTCATCCCGCCCTTCATCGCCAACGAAGACAGCCTGATCGGCACGGGCAACCTGCCCAAGTTCGAGGAGGACCTGTTCAAGCTGCGCGGCTATTCCTGGTACCTGATCCCCACGGCCGAGGTCCCCCTGACCAATTTCTACCGCGACGAGATCCTCGACGGATCCCGGCTGCCGCAGAGATTCGTGGCCTACACGCCCTGCTTCCGTTCAGAGGCAGGATCCTACGGCAAGGACATCCGCGGGCTCGTGCGGCAGCACCAGTTCAACAAGGTCGAGATGATGAGCTTCGTTCTGCCGGAAAACTCCTACGATGAGCTGGAGTTCATGACCGGGAACGCCGAGACCGTGCTCCAGCGCCTGGGGCTGCACTACCGTGTGGTGGCGCTCGCTACGGGCGACCTGGGCTTTGCCGGGGCCAAGACCTATGACCTCGAACTCTGGATGCCCAACCGCAACGCATTCCTGGAGATCTCATCCTGTTCCAATTGCGAGAGCTTCCAAGCTCGGCGGGCCAACATCCGCTACAAGAGGGAGCCCAAATCCAAGCCCGAGTTCGTACACACGCTGAATGGCTCGGGTGTGGCAGTGGGCCGCACGGTCAGCGCCATCCTGGAGAGTTGTCAGCAGGCGGATGGAACCGTCCTCATCCCCGAAGCCCTTCGCCCCTACATGAACGACATGGCGCGAATCCCGCTTCCCAATCAATCCTAGGACACACAGAGAAAAAGGGCAGGAAGATCAGCACACAGCGGGAGCGTTTCGAGATGCTCGTCGAGGAGGCACTCCGCTCCCTTCCCCCGTTCTTCCGCGAACATCTGGAAAACATCTCTGTGATGGTGGACGACTGGCACCCGGAATCCCCTAACATCCTGGGCATCTACCACGGCGTCCCCTATAAACACCGAGGCCCCTATTACGGAAACGTGGCCCCGGATGTCATCACCATCTACCAGAAACCCATCGAGCGGATCTGTTTCAATGACAGGGAGATCCGACGAAAGGTGCGGGAGGTCGTGGTGCACGAAGTGGGCCACTATTTCGGCCTCTCGGAGACACAGCTGCGTGAGATCGAGGCGATCGAGGAGGAACCATGACGACTGAATACCAGGGCATCTTTGCCGCCCTCACAACACCCTTCGTCCACGACGAGATCGCCCCTGATCGATTCCGGGAGAATATCGAGAGATACAACCAGTGGGGCCTCGCAGGTTATGTCGTGGGCGGCTCCACAGGCGAAGCCGTCCACCTGACAGACTCAGAGTGCCTCGCGCTTCTAAAGACGACACGGGAGACCGCGGCTCCCGGGCGCAAACTCATCGCGGGCACGGCCCGCCCGTCTGTCCGCCAGACCGTTGCCTTTACACAGCAGGCCGCCGACCTGGGTGCGGACGCTGCCTTGATCGTCCTCCCCCACTACTACAAGGGGCTGATGACAGCAGAGGCCCTCAAGGCCTTCTTTTTCTCCGTCGCCGACCAGGTCCCGGTCCCGGTCATCCTCTACAGCATCCCTCAGAATACCGGGATCACCCCGGCTCCGGGCCTGATCATAGAGCTCTCTCAGCATCCCAACATCGCAGGGATCAAGGACAGCTCCGGCAATCTCACCCTGCTGGAAGAGGCGCACTCCTCCATGGCACCGGATTCCACGTTCCTGCTGGGCGCCGGGAGCATCCTGCTCCCAGGCCTGCAAAAGGGCGCGACCGGAGGCATCCTGACACTGGGAGCCGTGGCCCCGGAGCTGTGTGTGCGTCTGTATGGGTTGTACAGGGAGAAAAACTGGGAGGAGGCCAAAATCCTCCAGGAGATGATCGTACCGCTCAACCAGGCCATTACCAGGGAGCACGGAGTGCCCGGGGCCAAGCATGCCCTGGACCTGCGCAGCTTCTACGGAGGCCCCTGCCGGCTCCCCCTGCTCCCTTTGGATGATCCCACCAAATCCAAGATCGAAAACATCCTCAAGAACCTGGATCTGATTTAGATTTCCCCTTTCCTGAATTCCCAGAGAAAGGAATGGTAATTTTATTTATTCGCAGTTCAAGATTGCTTCAGATGCGAGGCTTTTCGGGTGAAGCTGTGGTTTACCACCGCGAGACCCGATATAACGAAGCAGATGAAGCAAGATCGGGCTGCGAATAAATAAAATTGGACCGTGCACCCCACGTCGACAGCCCCTCCCCCGCGTTACCCATGCAGTTAGCTCAGGCAAGGCTGGTCTGCAGCACAAGGAGCCGTTCTGCTACCGCTGCTACCTCCCGGTCCTGACGGGGTTCACAGATGGTCCTTTGCACAGGGCCCATACCCTCAACACCACTTACATGAGCACAGACCGGAAAAAGTGCGGCCTCGGTGAGGGATTCAATCTCACTTTAGCGGATTGTGAGTTACAAGGCACCGCTAGCTCCCCATCTAGCACGGTCCGTATTGGCTAGTTAAGGGGTAAAACAAAAACCTATTATAGACGAAATGCAGAGCGATTAGAAGCGGCCGGAGATCCCCAGGCGGTAGCCCAGGCCGTCCCAGAACCCGATCTCGGCCCGCACAAGAAGATTGGGAGTGATCTCTGCCCGCGCCCCGAAGTTGAGTGAGATCAGGGGGAGGATGTTGGGGATGTTGAAATCGCCCTCTTCTTCCGCTTCCTTCAAGGTCATTGTCCCACCACCTGAGATCGAGTAGTCGGGGCCCACCCAGTTGTACTGGCCCTCGTATTCCCATGTGACGTTATCGGTCCTGTCGTAGTCCACGGTCTCACCGGACTGCTTCACCTTGCCTATGGAAGCCATCCCAGCCGCCACGGAAAAGTAAGGTGTAACGCGCCATCGGGGGACAAAGTCCCAGCGGAAGCTGAGGGTTGTGAACAGAGGGCGCAGGATAACCTCGCCGGTGCCGCTGGCCTCGGCATAGCTCCCATCGTCGTAGTTCTGCCGTGTGTTGCCTTCGCCGTAGATGCGCATCGTCACCTTGTCAATAGACAGGCCCAGGCTGAAGGCCCCCAGCCTGCCCTGTGGATAAAATCGAAGTTCCAGGCCATAGTTGGGACCGCTGGAATCGAAGCTGAACTGGTCCGAATAGGTCGTGGGCAGCAGGAACGGATTCAGGTTCATGAGTTCATCATTGATCTCTTCTCGGATCTGCTCTCCCAGCTCTGTGGACAAGCTTTCTTCAAACTGGCTGATCAAGGGATTCAGAGTCCAGCGGCCGTAATATACGCCGATCTCGAACTTGCCGGAATCATCGATAACGGCTACAGATGAGAGCTCCTGATCCTGTTCGGCCTGCTGTCCGTAGAGGCCGATGCCGGAGGCCAGCAGCATCAAGCAGAAGGCCCCGAAAACCTGTCCTGTTTTCCACGCTGATTTTTTCATTTGCCTTATTGTCATCCTATCTCTATCCCTGGGATTTGTCAATTAATCCGACGCCCCAGGCTCTTGGCACACACGGAAACATGGGCACGCAGCCCGGGCATCCTGTGCGCTTATTTAGTCGTATCGCGTGCCCCAAAATTGGCCGCCATCTCTCCACCCCTCCCGCCGCCTTGAAAGGAAGGGAATGCGGCTGTTACTTGACAGTCACGCAGGTAAGTGGTAATTGTTTTCTGAATCTATCCCGCAATCTTACCTAGGAGGACATCGCATGTTCAAGAAAACCCTGTGGACGGCCATCGCGGGCCTGTTTTGCCTGGCACTGGTCGTAAATGCCCAAACGCCGCCGGACGAATTCCTCGGCCACAAAGTCGGTGCCGATCGGAAGCTGGCGGATTTTAAGCAGATAACGGCCTATTTCCAGAAGCTCGATTCCGAATCGGAGCGCATACAGCTGCTTGACATCGGAAAATCCTCAGAAGGCAACACCATCTTCATGGCCGTGATCACCAGCGAAGCAAACATGGCCAAGCTGGACCGGTACAGGGAGATCACCCGCAACCTCCGCGACGCCCGGGGACTGACGCCGGAAAGCGCCAAGGCCCTGGCCCAGGAAGGCAAATCCATCCTGCTCATCACCTGCAGCCTGCACGCCTCCGAGATCGCCGCCTCCCAGATGTCCATGGAACTGGCCTACAACCTGGTCACGGGTAAGACACCCTTTGACGTGGACAAGGCCTTGAGCGACGTCATCGTGCTCCTGGTCCCCTCCCACAATCCGGATGGGAACATCATGGTCACGGACTGGTATCGCAAAACCCTGGGGACTGAACACGAGGGGTCAAGCATGCCCTGGCTCTACCAGAAATACTCCGGCCACGACAACAACCGTGACTGGTTTATGTTCAACCTCTCCGAAACCCGCGCCGTCACCAAGGTCCTGTATCACGACTGGATCCCCCAGATCCACATCGACGAGCACCAGATGGGCAGCACCGGGGCACGGCTCTTTATCCCGCCCTTCATGGATCCGCCTGTGCCCACGGTCCATCCCCTGCTCTGGCGCGGGGTGGCGCTCTGCGGCATGAACATGGCCTATGACCTGCAGAAAAACGGTTTTTCGGGTGTGACCCACGGCCGGTCCTTCACCGGCTGGTGGATCGGTGCGTGCGACGACACATCCTGGCTCCACAACTGCATCGGGCTTCTGAGCGAGATGGCCTCTGTGCAGACCGCCTCTCCCATCTACATCGACCCCGGGGAGGTGTCTGCAAGCTACATCGACAAACGCATGCAGTTCCCGGATCCCTGGCCAGGCGGATGGTGGCGGCTGCGCGACCTGGTGGACTATGAGATCACCCTGTCCATGAGCCTGGTCGAGACCGCCTGGCTCCACAAGGAGGACCTGCTCTACAACTTCTACCAGATGTGCTCGGATGGCATCAACAAGCCGGGCAAGGGACAGCCCTTCGCATTCGTCATCCCCAAGGATCAGCGCGACTTCCCCACGACGATGCGATTTCTCAAGGTCATCCAGTTTGGCGGCGTGGAAATCCACCAGGCCAACGAAGAGTTCACGGCCGATGGAAAGGTCTACCCGGCCGGATCGTTCGTGGTAATGATGGCCCAGCCCTACCGGCCCTTCGCGCAGGCGCTCCTGGAGAAACAGGTGTACCCTGATCTCCGCCAGTTCCCCGGAGGTCCCCCGGTCCCGCCCTATGACAATGCGGGCTGGACACTGCCCCTCCAGATGGGCGTCACGTGCGACCAGATCGATCGGCCCTTCAAGGCCGAGCTCGAGAAGCTTGGGGGCCCACTCCAAATGACTGTGGCAGATCCTATACCGGAAAGCGCCAAGTATGTTGTCCTGGATTCCAAAAATAACGCCGCCTATTCCGTGGTCTTCGGGCTGATGAAACACAAGCCTGTCGTCTACCGCTCCCAGGAAGGCATCAACGGTGACGGCTTCCATGCCTGTGTGGGGAGCTTCATCATCGAAAATTCTCCGAAGATCCAGCAAGAACTGACCGGGCTGCTCGAGGAGTGGAATCTCCAGGGATACTCCCTGGATGACGTCTCGGAGATCAAAAAATCGCCCCTGAAAAGGCACCGCGTCGCGCTCTATCAGTCCTGGCGATCCAACATGGACGAGGGCTGGACACGTTATGTCCTGGACGACCTGCAGATCCCCTTCACCACGCTGCACAACCAGGATTTCAAGGGCGACAAGAAGAAGAAAACAACGGTGGACCTGCGCGCCAAGTTCGATGTCATCGTCTTCGCGGACGAGAGCCCCGAGGTCATCAAGACAGGGAAGCGCGGAGCCACCGGAGGGCGCTACCGCGGGTCTCCCACGCCGAGGCCGGCCGAGTATGAGGGCGGCATCGACAAGGAAGGCGTCGAGGCCCTCAAAGCTTTTGTCGCCAAGGGAGGCATCCTGGTGACCATGAACAGCGCCAGCGGCCTGGTCTTCACGGAGTTCAAGGGCGCGCCTGTGAGCAATGCCATGGCCAATGTGAGCCGCACGGACTTCTTCTGCCCCACGTCCCTGCTGAACATCGAGGTCGACAACCACTCCCCCATCGGATACGGCATGCCCAAGAACGCCGCCGCCATGTTTTCCCGCAGCCTGGCCTACACCACCCGCGTTCCGTCCGTCGGGTGGGACCGGACCGTTGTGGCCCGCTACCCCGTGAAAGACGTGCTCGCCAGCGGCTGGCTGCTGGGTGAGGACCGGATCGCGCGACGGGCTGCCGTGGTGGATGTGAAGCACAAGGAGGGACACATCATCCTGATCGGCTTCCGCTGCCAGCACCGGGCCCAGTCCCACGGCACGTACAAGTTTCTCCTGAACGCCCTTCTCTATCCCGAGGTCGAATAAAGGGGACAGGTGCATTCAACGAAGGAGATAAACGGAAAGGTGAACACAAAGGGGACAGGTGCATTTAAGCAAATGAATGCACCTGTCCCCTTCAATATCCCCGTTTCAATTAAGAGAACCGCATGAAGATCTATACCAAGAAAGGTGACAGGGGGAAGACCTCTCTTTTCAGCGGAGAGGAGGTTTCCAAGAGCCACGCCCGCATCGAGGCCTACGGGGATCTGGACGAGCTCAATTCCGTCATCGGGGCCCTGGTTGCCTCACTGCCCGCAGAGCCGTGCGCAGAACTCAGAACCCTGAACAGCATCCAGGCGGACCTGCTCAACCTGGGTACCTGGCTGGCCATGTCCCCCTCGAGTTCAGGACAGATCTCCAAGCTGGAACCATTTGCCCCTGAGAGGATCCGCTTCCTGGAGGAGTCTATCGACAGGCTGCAGCGGATGCTCCCAGAGCTCCACGAGTTCATCCTACCTGGGGGGCACACCAGTTCCGCCTGGGCGCACATCGCCCGCACGGTTTGCCGGCGCGTCGAGCGCAGGGTGGTCGCTCTCAGGGAAGAGGAGGGATCCAGGGGAACAGATTCGGCCAGCCTGGAAAACGGCCTCGCCTACCTGAACCGCCTCTCGGATTATTTTTTTATGATGGCGCGCTGGTGCAACCTGAAGCACGGTATGACAGACAAAATCTGGGACGAATAGGCGCTCAGTCGCCGATGATCTTGACCATCACCCGCTTGGGCCGCCGCCCGTCGAACTCGCCGTAAAATATCTGCTCCCAGGGACCGAAGTCCAGCCGTCCGTTTGTGACGGCCACCACGACCTCCCGGCCCATGATGCTGCGCTTCAAATGGCCGTCGGCATTGTCCTCGCCCGTGCGGTTGTGCAGGTAGTGGGAGACAGGCTCATGGGGTGCCAGGTCCTCCAGCCAGCGCTCGAAATCCTGGTGCAGCCCGCCCTCATCGTCGTTGATGAAGACACTGGCCGTGATGTGCATGGCATTTACCAGACACAATCCCTCCCGGATCCCGCTCTTTTGGACCAGTGCTTCCACCTCGGGCGTGATGTTGATGAACTCCCGCCTCTCGCGTGTGTGGATCACCATGTGTTCGGTAAGCGATTTCATGCGCTCTCTTCGCTCTTCTTGAAGCTCAAGTAGAGGCCGCCCGCGCCAAGCAGCAGGAGGATGAGCGACTGGATCATCATGCGCCACTGTGTCTCTTCGGCCAGGAAGGTCGCCTGTAGGAAAAAGTAGATGCCGGCAACACAGAAGACGAGATAGATCCCCAGCATGATGGCCCAGGCATTGCGGTTGGTCTTGGGGGTATCTTCTGCAAAGAAGCGGTTGTAGAGCAGCATGCCAAAGAGGCACACGACACCCAGCGCCGCGAAGATCATCCAGAACTGACCGATCTTGGCCGTAACCTCCGGCGCGAGGGCCACCCCAGCCTGCACCTGCTCCGGAGGTGGCGCCAGGGGTTCGAGCATGCGTTCATACAGGATCGCGCCGAAGTTGCTCCCGAACAGGCTGCCGATCACTCCATAGAGGAAGGCATATCCCATGTAGATGGCGACCTTGTCCTTGGGCGCCACCAACCCGATATAGCTGTAGTACTTGGGATGGGCGGTCATCTCACCCAGCGAGAACACGGCGATCCCCAATATGAACATCCAGGGGCTCGATGTCAGGGCCAGTACTACGAATCCAGCCGAACCGACGATGATGCCGGTGGCGATCACCGGGAGCGGCTTCAGCTTGTTCGTCACACGGCTGATCAGGAGCACCAGCAGGATGATGACTCCCGCATTGATGATCGTGACGAACTCGGCATCGAATTCAAAGATCTTGAGGAAGAATATTCCGGACATCCAGTCTGTGATCACGGAACGGTTGATGAAATCGCGCATGTACCAGAGGACCGAGCCGAACAGCTGGAAATATAGGATCCAGAAACAGGAATAGACCAGGATCATCAACATGAACCGGGAATCGCTCAGGACGGTGATGGCCTCGGCCATGGTCTGTTTGGCGGATTTGGTGCTCTTGGGACGATCTGGGTCCTTGTAGAGGAAGATGGTGGGGATGTACATGAGCGCGCACCAGGCCGCAGAGGCGAAGAATATGTATTTCCACTCGAAGTTGCCCTTGAGCCAGGACACGAAGAGCGGGAACACGAAGGCCCCCAGGTTGATGCTCCAGTAATAAACCCCGAACCCGAAGCCGCTGTTCTCCTTGGTGGTCGTGCGGGCCACCGTGCCGGTGATGATGGGCTTGAACAGCCCGCTGCCCGTGGCCATTACGAGGAGGAACAGGAAGATCAGGCCGTACTTGTCGACGTTTCCGGCCGCGAAGTAGCCGAGGGTCAGCAGGGAGAAGGCAAAAAGCAGCATGCGGCGGTAGCCGTAGCGCTCGGCCAGCGCACCCCCGGCAATGGGCACGACATAGGTCAGGGCATACACAAATCCCTGCAAAAATCCCACCGACTCGGGGCTGAAACCCAGCTTCTCGTTGAGGTACACGGCCAGCACAGCATTCAGGCCGTAATAGGCCCCCCGTTCCAGGAATTCCAGGGAGATGGTCACCCAGTAGGTCACGGGAAAGGATGCCAGAATGCCCTTTTTCTTCTTTTCAGGAGCAATGGCTTCGGTCATGAAGTCTCCTCCGATATCTCGATCTCAAAATATTGGCCTCACCATATCATGGCCGTCGGCCCGATTCAATACGAGATACTAGTGAAAGTCGTCCACCAGCGCGACCACCATGTCAGTCAGGGCCTGCAGGTCCTTGCGGTGGACCTTTTCGATGAAGGAGTGCGAATACGTGCCCGGCCAGCCCATGGGCAGGCTGACGGCACCCTCGGTGATGAAACGGGTCCCGTCCGTGCTGCCTCCGGTGTTGCCCAGCTGAAAGGGGATGCCCCGTTTGCGGGCCATGGCCATGACCTTTTCCAGCTCGAAGCGGGGAGCTATGGTGCTGCTGTCCATGCCGCGGAGAACCAGCCCCTCTCCCAGGGGGATCCTGGCAAATCGTTTCTCGTCCAAAGGCCCGTCGGTGGACACGAACGTGTCTACGGGGAACACATAGTCGGCGCCCAGCTGTTTGGCCAGTTTCCCAGCACCGACCAGGCCGGTTTCCTCCTGTACGTCCCAGGCAAAAGTCACGGTTTTGCCCTTGACTCGCGACCAGCGGATGCGGTGGGCAGCGGCCAGCAGCACTGCGCAACCGGCGCGATCGTCTACAGCACGTGCGCAGATCAGGTCCGGCGAGAGCTCGGTGATCTGCTTGCGGATCGTGATAAAATCATCCACCTCGACACCCAAACCGGATGCATCCTCTGCGCTTTCCACGCCCAGATAGACGAACATATCGGGGAATCCCAGGAGCGCCTGACGGGATCTGCTCCCGGCATAGCCTTTCCTCGGGGCAACGATTCCGTTCACCGGTCCCCCAGCCGTGTAGACGACCACGGGGCGGCCCTCATACATCTGGGGCAGGAATCCTCCCCTGCCTTCGACCTTGAGGCGTCCCTGTTCCGTGATCCCCGTGACCACCAGCCCAAGCTCATCGGTGTGGGCCACAAATACCAGATGGGGCTTCCCCTCTCCCACAGTGAACCAGACATTGTCCATATCATCGCGCTGGTGCTCGATATCATCAGGAAGGGAGGCTTCTACATAGTCGGCCACCTTGGCCTCATGCTCGGAAACGCCCGGCAGCAAAAGAAGCGAATGGAGCCAGGCCCAGGCGTCATCCTCAGCCTTAGCCGGTGACATCGAGGTCGCGAGTGAAAGGCATCCGATGACCAGGAGAAAGCTTATGATCGTCCTTTTCATCGTGAGCCTCCTTTCGCTGCAGCTGCCTCGAGCAGCCGCAGCAGCGCCTCAAGGTCGCCCGTCCGGATGATCTCCGAGGGCGTGGCGGGAAACTGCACCGGCACCAGGAGGGCGGCCGCGTCGATATCCCCGCCCAGGAAGGGAGAAAGGACGGCAGGAGAATACTCCGGCGCCTCCTGCAGGCTGATCCCTGCCTCCCGGGCCGCTGCCCGAATGCGGGCCGCCAGGGCGGAATCCTCGCTTATCCCGGCCAGGACCGGGCCACCGCCGGGAATGATCTCCGCGGATTCGCCATCGGAGCACGGGAAGACGTCGACTGCGATCAGCTCTCGTGTCCGGATGTCCTTTTGCGCACGCAGCGCCCCCACAGGCACGGTCCCGCTGCCCGTACGCCGCATGAGCTTGGTCTGGGCCAGCCAGACGAACTGCACATCCGCCAGAGCGGATCTCGCGTCTGCCTCACCGGCCAGGCCCAGCACCAGGGCGGCACAGGCCTTGCCCCCCAGGGCCGGCCCAGAGAGGAGCTTCCCCCCTCCCAGGGTGTGGATCTTGGCAGCGGGCATCACCGGGTCCAGATAGGCGATCCCCCGCATCTCCACGGCCTCACGGTTTCGAACCCCGATGTCGATGTAGGCATGTTCCAGGGAAAGCTCCTGCATGAGCGTCGCACGCCGTGCCCGGGAGAGCGTATGCGAGGAAGGCAGTGCCCAGACACCGCTGACGGGCCCCTTGCGGGTCCAGATCCGGACCGGGTGCCCGAACTGATACGTATCGTACAAAGGATGTGAGGGCCTGACTCCCCTGTCCAGGGTCAGGTATCCGTCTTCCGTGATCCCGCTCACCACAAAGCCGATCTCATCCATCCCGGTCAGCACGGCAATACGGGGAGGGCCCTCAGCTGGGGCCAGGTAGAGGCTGCCCAGGTTGTCCAGGGAACACACACTCGTATCCGGAAGGATCTTCTTGATCTCCCGGACCAGCAGATGCTCGTAGCCCGTGGGCGACGGGATCGTGTACAGGGCCTCCACGAGCTGATTCAGCTCCGGGGGATCGGTCTGTCCCATCCCGTTCACAGTCAGGATCAGCATCCCGACCAGGATCATAGACTTATGTTTGCGCATATCGTTCCTCCTCGCTAGAAAGGCGGGTCCCTTCACCCCCAGTTCGGGGCCGGTCCCCGATCTGCGGACGATCAACGGGAATATATCTTCAGATATTGGGCGCGGAAATATGACGAGGCCTCCCCCAGGTCCCGGAACGAGAGCTCCTGCTTCCTGAATGAAAGCTCTGCCCGGAAATCCTCCAGGGTGGCGAACTTGTGCTCCTCCATCCAGGCCTCGATGCCCGCAAGCAGGTCGCGGATGACATCCAATCCCTGCTGGTAGAACAGGCTGCAGATCTGTACGGCATTGGCGCCGGCTAGGATCTGCTTGATGACGTCGTCTGCGTTCCGCACGCCACCCGAAGCGGCCAGGTCGGCCCCGATGCGGTCAGAAAGTAGCGCGATCCACCGAAGCGACTGATTGAAATTGGCGTGCCCCTTGCGGCTGAAGGTCCGGATCTTTTTCACATCGATATCCGGCTCCAGGAACCAGTTGAAGAAGACCAGGCCCTGACACCCAGCCTCGGACATCCGGTCGGCCAAGTAAGGCAGGGAGGAGATCTGGGGGATGAGCTTTACGGAGATGGGGATGGAGATGCTTTCCTTCACATCCTTGATGATCCGGAAATACAGAGAGTCGTGATCGGTGCACGACACACGCGGATCGATGGGGAGGTCGTAGATGTTGAGCTCCAGGCCGTCGGCGCCCGCCTCCTGGACCTGCCTGGCGAACCGTGGCCAGAGAGTGGAGGTCTGGCAGTTGATGCTGGCGATCACCGGGATCTTGATCTCGGCCTTGGCCTGCTCGATCTCGCGGCAGATGCGGGAGGGCGCATACTCCAGCAGCCCCCCGCTGCGCATGTAGTCCTGGGCCTCGGGATACATGGCATAATCCGTCTCGGGGATGTCCCCCTCCACCAGGAACTGTTCCTCGAAGAGCGACTTCAGCACGATGGCGCCGGCCCCGGCATCTTCGCACTTTTTCATGCCCTCCGCAGTCTTGGTCAGGTCGCTGCTGGCCACGATGATGGGATTGCGCAGTTCGAGCCCCATGTAGGATGTGTTCAGCTGACTATCTGCCATAGTGTTCTCCTTGCTCCGTGTCAGTACTCGATAAGGCCCGGGATGAGGACCTGGGGCAGCTGGAACCGGTCGAAGATCTCATTCAGCTCGGGGGCCGTCTCTCCCAGGTAGCCGTTGACCGTGTCCAGGGCGGCGCGGAACTCTCCGCGCAGCTCTGCCAGGAACGCGGCCTGGGCCGATGTGGGACGGGCATTAGCGCCCTCCAGGCTTCTGAACAGGCCCGAAAGGCGGCCGATGAGGCGGGGCCCCTCGCTCCAGAACGGCCGCCCCTGTGGCTTGTCCAGCGTGTGCTGGATCTCGATGATCTGGGCGATCTGCTCGTCTATGGCGGTCATGACCTCTTCCGAGACCTCGTCCACCTGCGCCAGGAGCGTACGCTTCCGCTCCCGGAGCTGTGCCAGCAGCCCGTCCAGGGCGCGAAGGGCATCGTTCACTTTGGACTGCATGTCACGCAGCTCAAAGGCAGAGGCCTGCAGCATCTGCAGGTCCTCTGGGGTGGACGGCACGGTCGGATCAAACTGGACCTTGAGGGGCTTTTCGAATGACTGTTCCCCGACCAGGAGGCGCACGGTGTAGTTTCCGGGCAGCACCTGAGGGCCCGAGGGCCGGCCCCAGAAGGAATCCTGTATCTCTGCGGTCTTTGTGCGGGGACGGGGCCCATCCAGGCGAAGGTCCCAGGCCGTGCGGTTGAGTCCGGCGTCTCGGGGGATGTCCGTCATCCTGTGGATGACCTGCCGTGCCTCGTCCATTATCTCCAGGGCCACGGTCACATCCTGGGCAGGATCTTCTTTGAGATAATAGGTGATCAGGGCGCCGTAGGGAGGATTTTCCCCGCGGAACACACGATCCCCCACTCCGTAGCGAGTGAATTTAGTCCCGAACCTCAGAGCAGGGCCCATGGTGAAGATATATGCGTCCTGGCCCAGGTGTTCGGGCGCGATCTCCTGCAGGAAGGCAATGCTGTCCAGTATCCAGATGGCCCGTCCGTGGGTTCCCAGGATCAGGTCGTTGTCCCGGGTGTGGACAAGGATATCGTGCACAGCTACGACCGGCAGATTATCCAGGTGGAGTTTCATCCACTCCTCTCCCCGGTTAAACGTGACAAAAACACCCAGCTCGGTCCCGGCATAGAGGATGCGCGGATTCTTGGGATCTTCCCGTACAACCCAGATATGGGCCTGGTCCGGGAGATTCCCTGTGATGTCGGTCCATGTCAAGCCGAAATCCGTGGTCCGGAACACATAGGGACGGTAGTCATCCAGCATGTGGCGGTCGAAGGAGCAGTAGGCCAGGCCGGCTGAGGTCACCGAGGGCTCGATATGCGACACGGGGGAGTTGGGAGGAAGTTCGGGCACGCGCCGTTCGATGCTGTCCCACTCCGCACCCCCGTTCATGGACACGTGCAGCCGGCCGTCATCGGTCCCGGCCCAGAGGACTCCTGGCTGCACCGGTGATTCGGCCAGGCTGATGATCGTGCAGTGGTACTCGGCCGTCGTGTTCTCGGGCCAGGGAGGTCCTCCGGCCACGCCCTGTTTTTCCGGGTCGTTGGTCGTGAGGTCGGGGCTTATGATCTCCCAGGTCGAGCCGAAGTCCTCGGACAGGAAGACCACGTTGCCGCCCACATATACGGTATCGCCGTCATGAGGCGACAGGACGATGGGAGTGTTCCAGTTGAAGCGGAAGGGCAGATCCTCCACCGGGCCGCCGTCATTCCTCCGGGACTGGGGGCTGACATCCTGCTGCTGGCGCGTGGTCATGTCGGTGCGGGAGATCCCTCCGCCCTGAGACTCGCTGATGAACAGCTCTGGATTGTCGGGATGCACGACGATGTGGAAGCCGTCCCCGAAGCTGATCATACGCCAGTCGTCGTTCATGATTCCGGACGGCTCGCGGCTGCGGCCTGGGCCATACCAGGTACCGTTGTCCTGCATGCCCCCGCCCACATAGTAGAAGGGCTGACGCATGTCAGCATAGATCTGATAGAACTGCCCAATGGCAAAGGTGTTGACATAGTCCCAGGACTCCCCACGGTCATAGGACACACAGACGCCTCCGTCCTGACCCTGCCACATCCGGTTCGAATTCTGGGGATCGATCCAGAGGGAGTGGTAATCCACGTGTGTCGAGGGTGAGATCTGCTTGAACCTCTCCCCGCCGTCAATGGAGAGCTGCAGGCGGGACGAGACCGCATAGACCCTGTTCTCATCGGTGGGGTCCACGCGCAGGTCGGTGTAGTAGAAACCGCGGGAGACGATCTCCACGTCGGCGGACACGCGGCGGAAGCTCTCTCCGCCGTTGTCCGAGCGGTAGAGCGTGCCTTCCTTGGACTCGGTCATGGCATAGACCACATCGGGCCGGCTCGCCGCGATCTTGACCGCGATGCGGCCGACGAGTTTAGGCAGTCCGTCTGTGAGCTTGGTCCAGTTGTCACCGCCGTCCACGGAACGGTAGAGCCCGCCCAGGGCATCGCCGCTGACGAAGGTCCATGGTTTGCGTTCGAAGCGCCAGAGGGCGGCATAGACGATGTTGGGATTATGAGGATTGATGTCCATGTCGGCCACGCCGTGCTGGTCGTCCGTGTAGAGCACCTTTTCCCAGGAAGTTCCGCCGTCCCTTGACCGGAATACTCCCCGCTCGCGGTTGGGTCCGTAGGCGCGCCCCAGGGCACCCACATACACGGTCCGGGGATTCTTAGGATCGATCACGATCCGGGAGATCCGCTCGGTTGCTTCCAGGCCTAGATGCACCCAGGTAGTGCCCCCATCCGTGGACTTGTACACGCCGTTGCCGAAGGAGATGCTGTTGCGCACATTGGATTCACCGGTGCCAACGTAGATGACATCCGGATTCCCCGGTTCGAGGGCGAGGTCGCCGATGGATGCGACCGGCTGGTCGTCGAAGATCGGGGCCCAGGTGGTGCCCCCATTCTCTGTCTTCCAGACTCCTCCCGAGGCGCTGCCCACATAGAGGAGGTTTGGTCGGCCCGGGACGCCCTCCACATCGGTTACGCGGCCCATCATGTTGGCAGGGCCGATGTTCCGCCATTTCAGGCGCTGGAAGATCTCGGGTGTGATAGCTATGGTCTCCTCTTCCTGCTGTGCTGCTGCGCCCGCACCGGTCGCGAGTGATGCAGACGGGATCAATGCAAGTGAAAAGAGAAAACTGAGCGCGCCGCTCAGGGTCAAAACCCCGCGTATCGTCATTTGAGCCTCCGCTCTCGTAAGGTAGTTCCTGCGCTATGTTTGCCCGGGCCCGTTTTTCAGCGTGCCTTGAAGGACACGACCCAGGCGGTAAAGTATAGGGATGATATAATAGTCTCGAGAAAACTTCAATATCTACACAACGGGAAGGTAGGCCCTTACGGGCTCCCCTCAGGAACAGCGAATATAGTCGGGAGTCTACGATGTCGCTATGACCTGCTCTCCCCTTCGAGAACCTTTAGAAATGTATCGGATTCAAAGAAAGAAAAGGGGACAGGTCCAATTTCTGGCCATACGGAAAACATAAAATGGGGACAGGTCCAATAAAATTAAATTGGACCTGTCCCCTTTTTTTCTTTCACCTTTCCCCTTAGCTTCCAGGGTTGCAATACATACGACAAGGACATACACTAGATTTCTGATTTTTTGGACTCGAAAAGGACCAAGACATGTACACACGCATCAATGATGAGATCATAGAAACCCTCAAGACGATCGTGGCAGAAAGAGGGGGGGTGGTGACCGATCCGGATGCCATGCAGCCCTACAGCCACGATGAGTTTTCCCTGCCGGAGATCGCACACATGCCCGAGGTTGTGGTCAAGCCGAAAACGGCAGAACAGGTGGCAGGGATCATGCGGCTGGCCACTGAGAAACGGATCCCGGTCACGCCGCGTGGGGGCGCCACCGGGCTGACCGGCGGCTGTGTCCCCTCCTTCGGGGGGATCTCGCTGTCGCTGGAGCGCATGGACCGTATCCTGGAGATCGACACGGCCAACCAGATGGCGGTGGTGGAGGCGGGCGTCACGCTCGCAGAATTCATTGCTGCGGTCGAGGAGGCGGGTCTTTTCTTCCCGCCCCACCCCGGGGACGAAGGCGCCGTGATCGGGGGGCTCATAGCCAACAATGCCGGGGGCGCACGCGCCGTCAAATACGGCGTCATCCGTAACTATGTCCGGGGACTCGAGGTCGTGCTCCCCACGGGCGAGATCATCCAGCCCGGAGGCAAGCTCATGAAGAGCAGCACGGGCTACAACCTGGTCAACCTCCTCATCGGAGCGGAGGGCACGCTGGGAGTGGTCACCCGGGCCGTGATCCAGCTCATGCCCAAGCCGGCCGTGACGCGCTCCCTGATCATCCCCTTCGATGACCTCCAGGCGGCCATCGACACGGTGCCCGACATCATGCAGGCCAAGATCCAGCCCCTGGCCGTTGAATTCCTGCCTCGCGAGGTCGTGACCGTCACGGAAAAGATGCTCAACAAGAGCTGGCCCAGCACGCTGGGGACGACATACCTTCTCATCATCCTTGACGCTCCCAGCGAGACCGAGATGGACAAGCTGTCCGAAGCCGTGGCCCAAGTGTGCCTGGACCACGAGGCCCTGGACGTGTTCGTGGCGGACAGCCCACAGAAGCAGCGGCAGGTCCTCGAGATCCGCAGCAAGATCTACGAGGCAATCAAAGACCGCAACATCGAGACGCTCGACATCGTGGTGCCCCGGGCCGAGATCGCACGGCATGTGGCCCGGATCCAGGAGGTGCAGGACGAGTACGGGCTGTGGATGCCTACCTACGGCCATGCAGCCGATGGCAACGTCCATACCCACATCATGTCTGCGCGCCTGGAAGCGGGAGAGATCATCCCCCTGGCTGACGAAGAATGGCAACCCCTGCTCGAAAAGGTGCGGGCCGACCTGTACCGGGACTGCCAGGAGCGGGGCGGCATGATCTCCGGAGAGCACGGAATCGGGCTCGTCAAAAAGGCATACCTGGACTACGTGCTGGACGCGGAGGAGATCGCGCTCATGAAGCGCATCAAAGGGGCCTTTGATCCCCACAACATCATGAATCCCAATAAGATATTTATTTCTTGATCATGACCGCGGGGATGTCGGCGTTGCGTACCATGGCGTTGAAGTCGGGGATGTCTCGCTTGAGCAGCAGGCTCAGCTGACCGATCTGCGTGTCGGCCTGGCTCGAGAGCTCCCGGAAGACCTGATAGGACTGCCTGGTGGGCCGTGCATCCGCCATGCCGACCACGGAAGCCAAGGCCGCGATCTTGTTGTCCAGCATGATGGGGTAGTTGAGGGGATCCTGTCCGCTCTTGGACTTGGACTGGATCAGCACATCCTCGATGTCCTGGAGTTTCTGGATGATCCGTTTGCTCTCCTCCTCGATCTTCTCCATCTTGTCCTGGCCCTTGACCTTGGCCATCAGCTCCCCTATCTGTTTCTTCAGGCTGCGGATCTGGATGATGGAACTGTTGACCTCGGTCAGCTTGTCGCGGATCTGGATCAGGAAGTCGAACTGCAGCTGGAAATCCTGCTGTGTGGCGCGTACGCGGGGATCCTTCTTCCACTGCCAGGATGCGATCTTGGTCTTGTTCCCGACTGTCAGGCGCACCTGATAGGTGCCGGGCATCGCAGTCGGGCCGCCCATGCCGCCCATCCAGAGGATCGCGCCGGGAACCCGTTCCGCTCCCGGGTAGCGCATGTTCAGGACAAAGCGGTTCATGCCCGCCTCTACAGGGAGCCTGCGCGCGCCACCGCCTCCGCCGAAGAACATGGCCATCATGGACATGGGCTGCGCCTCCGGGCCGCCGCTGGTGAACTTCTGGATCAGCCTGCCCTGGGCGTCTTCGAACTCCAGGGTTACCGTCTCCTTGGGTTTTTCCTTCAAATAATAGTAGATGACAGTTCCGGCCGGGGGATTTTCCCCCACATTCGAGGAGGGGAATCCGAATCCGGCCATGCGATAGGACGCTCGGGGCTGGAACAGGTGCACATCGGAGGCGGCCACTCCCCTGTCCAGCTGCTGTAGGGGGGTCAGGTCGTCCAGGATCCAGAACGAGCGGCCGTGGGTGGCCACGACGAGGTCGTCGTCCTTGACCACCATGTCGTGGATCGGGACCACGGGCAGGTTGAGCTGCAGCGACTGCCAGTGGGCGCCGTCATCAAAGGACACAAAAACACCGGTCTCGGTGCCAGCGTAGAGCAAGCCCTTGCGCTCGGGATCTTCGCGCACCACGCGGACAAAGGTGTTGTCCGGGATTCCGTTCGTGATCTTGGTCCAGGAGGCTCCGTAGTCGTCGGTCTTGTAGATGTAGGGCTTGAGGTCGTCGGATTTGTACCGGGTCATGGCGATAAAAGCCCGGCCCGGCTGGAAAGTGGAGACATCGATCATGGAGATCAGGCCCCACTTGGGCATGGCTTTGGGCGTGATGTTCTGCCACGACTGGCCGGCATCGCGCGAGATGTGGACCAGCCCGTCGTCGCTCCCCACCCAGAGGGTGTCGGGATCGTAGACGGATTCGGCCAGCGAGAAGATCGTGCAGTAGTATTCCACGCTGGTGTCGTCGAAGGTGATGGGGCCGCCCGACTTGCCCTGCTTGCTCTTGTCATTGGTCGTGAGGTCTGGACTGATCACAGTCCAGCTCTGGCCCTCGTTCGTGGACTTGAACACCACCTGGGCGGTGATGTAGAGCACGTTGGGATCGAAGCGCGAGACCACGATGGGGAACGTCCACTGGAAGCGGTACTTGAGGTCCTTGGCGCCCCATCCCATGGGATTCTCGGGCCAGGCCGAGATGTTGCGGGCCTGCCCGGTGCGGGAATCCCAGCGTGTGATGTGTCCGCCGTAGGACCCGGCATAGACGATGTTGGGATTGTCGGTGCGGGGCGCGATGTAGCCGCTCTCCCCCCCGCCCACGGCATGCCAGTCGGGCAGGTCGATTCCCCTCCCGGTGGTGCGGCTCGCGATCCTCACCGTGGAATTGTCCTGCTGTGCACCGTAAACCCAATATGGGAACTGATTGTCGGCGATGACATGGTAGAACTGGGCCGTGGGCTGCGTGTCCTGCGGGGTCCAGGTCACGCCGCCGTTGTAGCTCACATTGGCGCCGCCGTCATTGGAATTGATCATGCGCTGGGGATCGCCCGGATCGATCCAGAGGTCGTGGTTGTCACCGTGTGGCACTCGGATGGAGGTGTAAGTGCGTCCCCCGTCCACCGAGCGGTAGAAACCGGTGTTGAGAACGTAGACGCCCTCGGGATTCTTGGGATCGGCGTAGATGCGGCTGTAGTACCAGGCGCGCTGCCTGAGGCTGCGGTCCTGATTCATCTTGCGCCAGGTGGCGCCGCCGTCGTCGGAGCGGAACACGCCTCCGGTCCGGGACTCCACGATGGCCCACACGCGGTCGGCCTGCGCCGGAGAGGCGGCCACGCCGATCTTCCCGATCAAGTCCTTGGGGAGGCCGGGATTGCGTGTGATCTCGGTCCAGGAGTCGCCGCCGTCGGTGCTCTTGAAGAGGCCCGAGTCCTGGCCACCCGAGTTCAGGCCGTAGGGCGTTCGCCAGGCTTCCCAGATGGCAGCGTAGAGGACGCGGGGATTGTGGGGATCCATGACGAGGTCGATGGCCCCGGCCTTGTCGCTGCGGAAGAGGACCTTCTCCCAGGTGGCGCCTCCGTCCTTGGATCGAAATACACCGCGTTCGTCGCTGATCCCGAACACATGACCCAGGGCCGCCACATAGACGAGATCGGGATCACGGGGGTGGATGCGGATACGGGAGATCTGACGGGTATCGGTCAGACCGATGTGGGTCCAGGTCTTGCCCGCGTCCACGGATTTGTAGACGCCGTCCCCGTGCGAGACATTGCCGCGGATGGGGGCCTCGCCCATGCCGACATACACGACGTTGGGATCCCACTCCGAAACGGCCACGGCCCCCACGGAACCGGTCTTGAAGAAGCCGTCCGAGACGTTGCTCCAGTTCATGCCGCCGTCCGTGGATTTCCAGACGCCGCCGCCCGTGCCCCCGAAATAGTAGGTGTAGGGCTGGGCCGGGATGCCGGCTACAGCCGTGGCGCGCCCACCCCGAAAGGGGCCGATGCCGCGCCAGCGCAGGCCCTTGTAGAGAGCCTCGTCGTACTGGGGGGCCGATGCCTTGGACTTGGCCTTGGCCTGCTGGGCCGCAAGATCCGCACTGGGCGCCAGCAGAGTGAAAATCAGTACCAGTCCGAGAGTCAGAGAAAGCTTACGCATATTCCGTTCCCCTTTCTATAGATATCATCGAAACAGCTACGATTGTATCCCTCCCCCCCACCCCTGTCAACATTTTGGGGTC
>RCNB010000427.1_pt1 | contig 28849 bp, 20 predicted proteins | sample 2041321 | NCBI WGS metagenome assembly RCNB01 (sample SAMN09708232, study PRJNA481090) | Marine sediment metagenome, whole genome shotgun sequencing project. | reverse complement strand
CCGGCAGCCCAGATTTGCGGAAGAGTAACCGCATGCCACAAGGCACCTGGTGTGCCGTTGCTCCATACCTGCGTGTTGCCATACTCGTTGAGGTAAACTGGTTTCCCATAGGTAGCCAGGCGTTGCCCCCGGGTTAAACCATCACTGAAGTCTTCCCCCGATACGTAGTGGTGATAGGTTAAACCGTCGAGAAGTGTATGTCCAGCATATTCATTCATCAGGAATTCGACCAGTGCTGTGCTGCAGCACTCCGCCACACCAACGACATGAATATCCGGATCGACTTCCATCGCAACTTCATCAGCGGTGCGCATCACGTTCACCAGATCATCCATTTGCCAGTTTTCCCAGAAGCATGGCACATTGGGGTCTTGACCACAACGTAAATCGGGTTCATTCACCGGTTCCAGGATCACGCGTTCTGGAGGGTAGCCTACTTCGTCAATCACGAAGGTCAATAGCGCAAGTAAATATTCTCGATATTCAGCCATGTCACGAGGCGGATAGGTTGAGTAGAGACCCTGGTCTCCGTTGGAACTCAGCCAACCAGCCAGATAGGGGACGTGGATCATTACGCTGACGTCCTGGTCGCGTAACGTTTCCAGCCACCTTCCGAAGGTAACGGTTCGCCCGAACCAAGAAAAAGGCTGATCAAATAAAAAACCTTGGCGGTTGATGTGGTTAGGATTGGTGTCATCATTCTGGGGCTCAAGCATGCCCTGGATTGCGGGTAAACGCACAACAGTCGGTCCGAGTTCAGCATAGCGGGTGCGCCACATTTCAGCATCTTGGTCGGACCAATACCCGTTTGTACCAAAACTGGCAGGACTCTGGCTGATTATGTTTTGATAATCTACCTCTATGTGAGTTGAAGTGCTCGCCAGTTGTGGTCCATCATCAAGAGTGGGGGTCGATTTGCTTTTATTTGTATCGACGGTAGCAATCAGCACAGGTGTCTCGGCATTAATTAATTCGGTTTGGCAGGCAATCGAGATATGAACCAAAAAGAGGTTAACCATCAAGATGATAATGATAGACGGTCGTTTTAATCCATTAACTTTTTGGTCGTTCTTCGCCATGGCAATATACAATCCCTAGTGCGATAAAGTCCGAACACGGCTCCTTTCAAATTCAAGAGCTCTATTTCCGCACCACACGCCGAACATCGCTCACCACTGTGTAGTTCGTTGGAGATTCAGCCCCCGCCAGCCAGCCCTAACGAAAAGAATGGCATGATCAAAGATTGCTAACAAACCTGGTCTGAGCAGCAGCTAGGGTCATGAGCGCCTATATCATCAGCACCAAGATTGAGACAGTGAACCCTCCGGTTCGTTTCATGACCCAGACTCTATCATAGGATACTACTACGCAGATTACCATAAGGCTTCTCGCTGAGAAACGCGGAGGGGTGGAGCCCAAGATCCTTCAACAAATCCCAGAACCCAAACATAAAGCCCAAACAGGAGTGGCAACAGCACTAGAGGGTGTTGTCTTAATACATCTGGTTGATGCCTCATAAAGACTGCTATTGTCCGCAACCACTTGACCAAAGGTAACAATGGGGCTACTAGCAGGGCTAATACCGGCGAGCGTGCTAAGATAATGCCCTCACCACCAGTCAACTTAAGCACCCGGGCAGTGATACGCCCGATTCGGCGTTGATGTTGGTTGTAGGCGTACCAAGTGGAGCGATGGTAGTGCCGTACACGAATAGCGGGATCGAACCAAATGCGCACTCCGTGCTGCGATAGTCTCCAATGGTAAAGCAGATCCTCCTGGGGGTAAAATCGAGTGGGAAAACCACCAAAGTGGGTGAATATGGATCGATGGTATGAGATATTGCAGGTGGGTACGTGGTCCACTAGACGAGCACACCCAGTCGGCAACCACTCACGGAACTCCCCAAGATACCCGGCCCAGGCAATGAGGCTCTCTGGGTTACCGTTCTGTATCGTCCCACCAACAACCCGGTGACCTTCCCGCTGCGCTGCCACCATGCTTTTTAGCCAATCAGGTGGTGCAATGCAATCGGCATCAATGCATGCAATGATTTCTCCTGCAGCTTGAACGATTCCCAGATTGCGTGCTGTGCCTGGGTCGGTTCGCTCATCTCGATGGATCAAACACACGCCAGGGAACTCCTCTGCGATTATGCGCGGGGTTGCGTCAGATGAACTATCCACAACGATAATCTCGAAGGGATCATCGATCTCTTGAGCTTGGAGGGAGGTTAGCGTATCCCGGATAGTGCTGGCAGCATTGTAAGCCGGGATCAACACCGTCACTTCGACCGAGGGTTGACCATTGACTCGATCTGATGTTTTCTCCCCCATGTCCAGAGTAGGAAAAACATTTTGTGCAACCTGTTCTATTTCGCTGTGGCAATATGGACACAGAAGGCGCGGGGTGAGAAATCGTTCCCCACAATTGGTGCATTGCAAACCAGTTAGCATGTAACGCTTCCTGTTGAAACGCCAGAAACGCGGGGCCGACATCATGAGCCTCCCTTCAAGTATGGCATCATTTTTCTGTAAGAATTAGAGTTAATTCGTCAGGGCAGGTGTATCAACTTAGGAATTACACAAAATAGACAAAAGGTGACCATGTCCTTACAGAAAGATTCGATCATACTAACTAACAGAATGAAATGAATAGATAGTTACACACAACCTTCGCATATAACCTACCTGGGTGGTTTTGAATTCCGCAACCAATCCTGCGTCCGCTGCAGTCCTTGTTCAAGACTTACGCGAGGTTGATATCCTAATTCTTTACGCGCTCGAGCGTGGCTGAATCCCCGATCAACCGTGAGTGTAGCAACCGCATCCGTGGTGACAGGAGGGCGCCTGCTCATCATTCCCCACATACGTTCCATACACCCCGCCACCACATTCGCGATTTCCGTCGGTACATAAATAGGTCCAGGACTATTCTTCCTGAGTATTTCACATGCCGCTGCCAGAACATCACGCATCAAATATGGGCGCGGACCCGATAGAATGTAAACCTGTCCAACGGTTCCACCTTCCCAGGCTAGCACAATACCAGAGACTATGTCATCTACATATGCCAGATCCACATGGTTGCGACCATTACCTACTGGCAGAAACCACCCACGAGCCAAGCGATCTAACAGTTGAGTCACCATACCCGTTTGGTCGCCAGGACCATATGTGATAACCGGGCGGACCACCAATGCTTGTACTTTTCCAGAATGTGCTGCTGCAAGTACATCCTGCTCAGCCAGCGTCTTTGTCCGATGGTAGGCAACCTGGCTTGAAGCCTCAACGTATGGGAAAGTTTCATCCGCATTTAAGTTGCCTGGCTGGCGGGCAACTCCCACTGAACTACAGTATACAAAGCGCTTCACGCCAACCTTAAAGGCTGCTTCCAGCAGGTGTCCAGTCCCTTCAACATTCACCCGCTGGAAAGTGGAGTCTGGAGTACCCCACTCATCACGCTGGGCTGCCAGATGGAAGATATCGGTCGTACCTGTTACAGCCTTCAGTACCGACTCAGGATCCGTAATGTCACCCTGCGTTAGTTCAATGCCGTTTTCAGACAGGGACGGACTAAGACGGCGTACCAGGGCGCGGACGTTGTGTCCCCGCGACACCAATTGGCGGGATAAATATCCACCAATGAAACCGGTGGCGCCAGTGACCAAGATTCTCATCTTTCCAACTCTTCAGCTAGCTGCGAATTTTGCCTGGGCTGTAGTTTGCTGTTAAGGAGGGCTAGACCCACGCGGCCTAAGGATGGATAATGGCAAAGCATGTTGGTGTAAGAGGCGTTTGCAAGCGGACAGTAGCATTCTTCATTATAAATGCTATGCCGAATTCGATCTGCTTCCGGGCTAAACCAGACTTCTTCGAAGTCGTAATCCGCATCCCTCAAGTTGCCCATAGTGTCAGCGCGGATACAGCAAGGCCATACATCACCATTGGCATAGATCTGGGCGGACACCCAACCTGCATAGCAAGGAATGACCTGGGTTTGTTCTACAAGGATACGCTTGACCAATTCGTAGTATTGAAGTCGAAACGCTCTGGTGATCTGCGAGATGTCTCCGAAGGTCTGCTGACCCAAACGGGTGATAAGCATATCGATAGCTTGCTGGTACTCGTCAGCCGATGGCGTGATGTCGAGCCCCACCGTATCCAGCTCAATACGCTCCTCGGCGATCTCAGTGATGTATGAATCAGGCTTTAAACCCAAGGCATAATCATACACTTGCTCGATGTTGTGCACGTTAAATTTAGAGATGACCGTGTGAATTCCAACTGCCAAGTTTGGGAAATTAATTTCGCGCAGGGCATGATATGTTCTTTCGAATTTTGCAAAGTTTCCTGGTACCCCGCGGATGTCATCGTGTTGTTCTCCAACCCCATCTAAAGATAGGTTTATGATGATCTGCGATTCGGGGCAGGTCTCTGCGATTGCAGAGACCTGCCCAGGAATTACTCGATCCAATAGGCTATTATGGGGGATATTGATGATGCCAGGTCGGCAGTACTGGTAGAGAAGCTGAGCTAGCTCAACAATCTTAGGAAAAAGGAATGGCTCTCCCCCGCTGATGGTAACCCAGAATGGTGCTCGACCTAAAGATTGGAAGACCATTTCCCATTCTTCCAATGCTAGCTCATCAGCATGTTTCTTCCAAATGTTACACGTCACGCATCTCGAATTGCAGCGAGGCGATGGGGTGATTGTGAGGTTCAGAGGGAGCAAACGTGGCCAACCGAATCTGCGGAACACCTGATACTGAGGTATCCTGGTTAAAATCTCAAGCATGAATATCTCACTTCTTCACGGCAAACAAATTGGGTAAAAGACACCTTGAAGTAACCCTTAATCAACGTCTATCAGTTCCTTGGTGGTTTCCACAACCGACCAGGCGAACGGCTTTCGTTTCCAGATCTTATAATCGTAAGTCCCCAATAGCCGGGCCAGGATCTCCAGGGCTACGATTCCAGGCCCGTAGATGAAATACCGCCAGTCAAGTTTCATGCTTTTAATGAACCTCGAGGCGACGCGTAGTCCGTTCATTGTTGAAACTCGGTATCCAACCAGGGTCTGGACGTATAAGTGTCCAGCATAGATCCGTCGGCGTTGTTTGAGGTAATCGCGGACAGTTTCGGGGCCTTTATTCCGGACGATGGCGTCAGGGGCATAATGAAGCCGAAGTCCTTGGCCGATTATCAGGGGCTCGATGCTGGCTTCATCGACGGCTGAGTCGTAGGGAATCTGACGAAAGATGTTTCGAAAGGCGATCAGTTCTCCCATTTTGGGACTACGCAGCGAGACCTGGTGGTGCAACTCCCAGAGGAGGTGTGCGCCATATCCCATAAAAGTCGTGGTGGGGTTTATAGGCACAGGATGACCGCCCACCATGCCGACCTGAGGATCGGCAAAGGGGGCTACTAGCGCCTCAATGGTACTCGGTGTCGGCAGGGTATCGGCATTGTGTAGAACGTACACCTCGTGATTGATATTCTTTTTCAACAGATTAATGGCAGATGCCTTGCCCTTTCGCTGAATCTGGCGAGTCAGCCGGACCCGGCTGTCCTTAGTGGCATATTCGTTAACAATCTCTTCGGTCCTGTCCGTACAACCGCTCGCGACAACGTGGATTTCTTCTATGCTCACCGTTTTCGTTACCTGAGCAAGCAGCCCGTCGAGCACTCGGCTTATGTTAGCTTCTTCATTGTGGGCCATAATGGCAACGCAGCAATTAATCATATTTCATCCTTCGAGAATTAAATATATTAATCCTCTCGTCCTGTTCAGAACCTCTTCCGAGCCAATTGTTTCGTGTTTTCGAATTGTATAAAATTGGATGATTAGTCGAACTAGCGAAACGGCACTGTGCAGGTAAAACCTTGACTTTTTCAACATGAATATAAAGTATTGTTAGCGAACTCGGAAAATGATAAGTTAATTCTTCTCAAGCCATTGCAGGCCCCTTAGCTCGATCTGGTTGGTGTCATGTCAATATTTGCAAAGGAAATGTTGTTGATATCTAAACTCGATAGATCTGTTTTGGAAACCAATCCGGAAGAGGTTCGCTCTGGTTGAGTATTGATAAAAATGTCGGTTCAAGGGGAAAGGCAAGATACTCCACAGGAGGTTATACAGGTCAAGATTGTTTGCATCTCCGGGGAAGCCATGTTCAGGGAGGTCAAATTGTAACGCAGGATTCCTCAGTTCCTTAGAGAACACTTCTCCCCGGAGTCAAGGAAGCAATGAGATGCCATTTGATGTCCATACAAATGCTCGGTTATGAGGTGCCTGGATCATATAGATAGAAATGCCATTTTGGATTATTCTTTCTGCTAATGATTGATCATTCAGAATGTCTTCAGGTAGCAGATCAAACAGGATGATCGTTTTTGTCCGAGGAGGGATTAGTGTACTGACATCAATATTTTTCCACGAATGGGTCTTGCCTTCATTTATATAGACTACAGAGCTGACAAGGTTGGGGGTCACTGGGTCAAGTTTTGGCTCTGTAAAAACGCTGTACTCGGGTAAGTAATATTGTAAATGCCTGAACTCTCTTGCATATACTATGGTCCCTTCTGATGAAAATTCTTGAGTAAGCGCCAGCTTGTTTTTATAATAATCAACCTGTCGGACGACTGTTTGGTTATTCATTAACCTACGATAGGCGCTTCCAAGTGGTTTTTCCGGTAATATGGCGAATATTGCGGTCTGTGCGATGATGAGCAGCACGAGTCCAATCCAACCGACTGTTTTCCAATGCGGCAACCCAATCAGCCAATCCAGACCAAACGCGGCCAACAATAAAAATGGCGGTAAGGTTACAAGGAAAGTGCCCGAGTTGCCTGACCAGATCAAAAAATATATTACGAAAATCGGCATTACCATTAACCCTAGAAACACAATCCGTTCTTTTCGAGATGATTTATCTAACCTCCATAGAGCCAATACACCTAGAGCAATAAATGGCCAAACCAATTCGCCCACAGCGCCAAAGGTGCTCCTGAGAATAACATATCCATTATATTGGAAGCGTTCCAAGCGTGTAGAACGGACCAGATTACTTACAGAAGAAAAAATAGGCAGGACACCGCTCATCCCTTTGATAAAGCTCTTAAAGCCACCGCTCGCCAAGACAGAAGGGATAAAAAACAAACCGAAAGTGATCAACACTATTACCGAACTGGAAATTATAATTTTGAATTGACAGTGGCGGACTGAGTAAAGGAACAATGGGAAAAAGAAAATCATAGTTTGCAGGCGGAAAGCACCTGCCAACCCCAATGCTAAGGCGCAGATATATATGTGTTTTTCTCCGTCGAGTTTAAGTGCCCGATAACACAACCATCCTAAAAGAGCAGCAAAGAAAAGATCTATTGTGTATGGAGCCGAGATTTCACCAAAATACCAGAAACATGGCAAAATTGCTAAAAGACATGCTGCCAGTAACCCTGCTCGCCTCCCGAACATCTCCATACCGAGAAGGTATATCGCCACAACAGCTAGCCCGCTAGCTATTGTGCTTAGCCATAATAAAGCCAATCGGGGATCCTGGAACACTAGATTAAAGGCTCGACCTAGAAGGATATATAAAATATAACCTGGAGGATGAGGTTGGTGAAGGCGCATGTCGAAATTTGAAAGCGCCAAAGTATAATTGATCGCGTCAAAGCTGGCAAAATCTTTTGCATGGAAAGGTACTCGGGAGAGAATAGTGCCAATCACAAGCCCGGGAATCAGAATGAAATTTGGTATAGAAAATTGTTTTCTTTTCAACCTGGGTAATTTCATTCTCTTTGTACTTCCTTAAATTTTTAGTTGAGAAATTCCAGAGCAAATTAGTGGTTGGGTCATCCTATCCCTGATTACTGCTCAGTTCACTGTGAGCACGGTAACGAAGCTATATGCCTTTTCTAAATTGCATGTCGGGCAACAAGAGTCTAACTGTGTGCTATGGGACAAAGTCAAGTCAATATGCAGGGAGTGAGACCCGTTATATTATTCAGCTGTATTGAAATTAAATATCCCAAAAAGGATGTTTGAGATTGAAATCATTACTGTTAAATTTTTTCGACAAGAATGCCCACGTGGTGCGCAAAGCGTTTTTTTAACCATTGTAGATTACTGTTTTCAAAATATGACAGGCGGGCAATATTTTGGCTAACTTCTGGGTAACGATCATTATCATAATATGGCAGTTGATCTGCGGACCATTGGTAACGTTTTTGTGGTCTTGCGTGATTTGCTAATCCTGTTAGAAACGGGAAAAAGTCTAAAATCAGCTGTCCAAAATCTACGATATCAGGCCACCAAGGGCAATCGAGCCAGACAATTTCACAAAGCTTTAGACCTAAGTTGTTAAGCATATTCTGCCATGCTTCTGGTCGCATGAGGTCAATACGCCCATGATCCCACTCTTGTTTTGCTACTTTGTGGTGTAAACGGTGTAGGCAGAAAGAGTAATTTTGAGAATTCGGCACGAAAAATAGAATATATTTTTTGCTTAACCTGCACATTTGACTTAACAAGGCCTGAGGATTGGTAAGTCTTGTGAGTACATTAAAATTCCATACAAGATCAAATTGTTTTTCATGTATGGGTAGATCACTTTTTGTAGAGACATTGAAGTCCGGTCGGTTTTCGGGTGCATAGATTGACCAGACAAACTCGGCGAAACTTGCACAGGTTTGGGCCGGTAACACTAGTGTCACATGGATTCCATGGATACCTAATATTAAACTATTGATTCCAACAATTCCCGCAACCCCATCATCCGGTCCTTCAAGAACTGTTCTAATCCCTTTCACTTTACAAAGCGTTAAGAGATAGCGGTTAATTGCAAAACGCTCAAAGGTTGTTCCTAGCCCAACGTCTGATTTTATTACTTCACTTGAGCGCATTGAATTTCCAGATTAGAATTTGCCAACTCGCTTTTAGTTTATGTAATTTGTGTGTTTTTTTGATTGTATAAGGAAAATCAGTCTTGATTTTAAGTGGATTCTGACTGTTACCACTATTTCTGCTCGTTTATTTGTTAACAACTCGTTCCACTAAATCTAAGAATCTTGGCATTACAACTTCCCAATCATACTTATCACTCACCAACTGAAAAGCATTATCTGCGAGTCGGTGATGCAGAACTGAGTCTTCCAAAAGATGGATTACTGCATTAGCGAATTCTTGCGGTGTATCTGCTATAAGCAGATGTTCACCATCTACAACATCTAAACCCTCTACACCTTTAGATGTTGCCACAACTGGCGTGCGAAGAGCCATCGCCTCTAAAATTTTCAAACGAGTACCACCGCCTTGCAGTATAGGTACCAAGCTTATCCTTGAAGAAACGATAAGAGGACGTACATCATCCACAAGTCCGGTCAAATCTATATTGGATAATTCTGGCAAGGGAAGATTAGCATGATCACCTGTGATGACGACACGAACGTCTGAAACCGAGGTCCGTATATATGGAAGAACCTCTTGCAAGAACCAGAGCATCGCCTCGTAATTAACTTTATAAGTAAATGACCCTGTGAAAATTAAAGTGTTATTTCTAATATTATTATGAAATTCCTGATAGTCAGATAAACGTACACAATTAGGAATTATTTCAACATTCTTATAGCTGGGGACAGATTTATTGAGTAATTGCTTTTCTCGCTTGGACACAACCGTACATGCTTCAAACTGGCTGAGCAATCTCCCCAGGTAGAGACGATATTTAGTCCAAGTTAAGCCATGTCTAATACGATACCACAGCAAATTTGCGTGAGTAAATTGCTCGTTTATGACACCCAATTCGAGTTCTTCGAATAATACTGGTGTTCCCAGTAAGAAACTCACATACACAGCCATAGAGATTTGAGAGATAATAGCTAGATCATACGCTTTATTGGAAAGAGATTCCTGAATGCGCTGGGCCATTTCTGAAGAAAAAGTGTCAACCAACGAACGAGGAGTATGGCTTAAGAAGCCTAACATTGCGCGCAGGCTTTGAGGATCAAACGGTTTCCAAGTTACAACTTGCACATCCCGACAAACTGAGAGGAGATTGGTGTCTTCTTGATCTACATCCGGTCTGTCAGAGAAACTTAACAGTGTAACTTCATGTTTCTTTGACAGACTGCGTAGCAAATTGTAAATACGCAGTTTTGAACCATTATTAGGTGGATATGGATACCAAGCAGAAATAAATAATATATTCATGAGTCCCCTGAAAAAGGTTGTTTAAACGAACCTTTTAGCGAAATTCGTTGTTTCTGCTAGTAGTAGCTACGTGCAATAGAAACGCAACCCGCATGTTCCGTCCCAATAAGAAACATCTGCAGACAGCCATTATCACCAGCGTAGACTAACTCTCAACCAAGCGACAGCGACGACTTAAGGAGTCATGGGCGGGCATCTTCTACCGCGAGTTCTTCTGCCGCCTGAAGGAAGAACCCTTCGGGTTAGTGTACAGCGATGTACCTTCACGGACTAACATCCCTGTCAATGTATTGGTTGGCATGGAAGTGCTCAATGCAGGCTTTGGATGGTGCGATAGCTATACGATGTCTTTTGCTATGCCATCCTGGCACAGGGTAACCTGCAACCACGCTACGCATTGGGATATCGAGACATCCGGGAAGGCGAGTTAGATCTGCGATCGGTATACAACTTCCGGCGGCGGCTTGGCAAGTACATGCAATAGACAGGCATCAACCTGATCGAGAAAGCCTTTGAGCAGGTCACCGACGAACAGATGGAGGCCTTTCAGTTGAAGACCGGCAAGCTCAGGGTGGACAGCACGCAGATTGCCAACTCTGGCCAGGATCTTCGACAATCGCCGGACGACTGGGAACCGACCTATCGCCGTAGGGGGTGGCGAAGGCCATCGCGGCTATGTAGCCAACTTGACAGCAACCTGCGATCCCGAGAATAAGTTCCAACTGATCAACAAGATACAGGTAGAGCCCAACAACGTCGAAGACGCCGATATGCTGATTGAGGCCCTGACAGAATTGACAGAACATACCAATGTGGAGCAGATCTACACCGATGGTGGCTATGGCAGTCCAGACTTGGATGAAGATATACGGGAAGCGAAGGTGGAGCAGATCCAGACCGCTATCCGGGGGCGCAAGCCTGCAGAAGAGAAGTTAGGATTAGAGGATTTCGATTGGGAGACCGATGATGATGGCAGGCCCCAAGAAGTCCCTTGTCCCCACGGCCAGAGGGTTGCAGTGCAGCAAAAACGGAAAGAATATCGCATCTTGCTTACTTTGATGCTGTAGTTTGCGGCAATTGCCCATTCGCCGATCAGTGTACGATAAAACCGCTCAAGCGCAGACCGGATAGAGTTTTGCGTTTCTTACAACGAGACGTGAACCTGACCTTGCGACGCAAACGCATGGACGATATTCGTTCCACAGGACACACCGTCCCGGTGTCCTGCCGGGAGAATCTGCGGGCGAACGCCGAATCAACAATGCGTTCCGTGCACCGTCCCGGTTCATGGAAGCAGCCTTTCAGACACGGCAAGATCCCGTTTCGCGGTAAGCCCAGAGTTAGAATGGTTATTATCGCTTCAGCTGCGATGACCAATGTCAGGCGGTTTCATAAGCATCTAGTGAAATTTAGAGACGAGGATCGGAAGACAGGGACAATTCGGAAGCAGATGGAAGAAGCTCTCAAGTATGCTTTTGTATCCTTTTTTATGGACTCCTTCAACGCCGATTACCACGACGGTGTCATCCGAAAATATCATTCTTGGTTGCCACAACCTGAGTTATTTCAACGCAGTCATCCAATAGAATCCTTGCTGTAGAGCTAAATATCTTAAAATCAATTATTCATCTTCTTTGCTTGCAGTTTTTCGAGTTCGAGAGGCAGCAGATCGTTTTGATTTGGATGTCTCCTCCTTAAATGGAGGTGTTTCCTCTAGCTCAGATTCCGCCGGATCTCCAGCCTCTTCTTGAACAGCATCCTTGGATAATTCTCGCTTATGAGGAATTTTTTTGTGTCCGTAAAGAGAGATTATATTATTGTAACCTGATCCTCGAGGTACACGATTTAAGACGACACCGAGTAAATTAGCTTGAGCGCGTTTCAACTGGTCAAGAATAACTGAGGCATTCGTTTCTTTCACTTGACCAAGCCTCACCACGATTAACACGCCATCCAGTTTTGATGCGAGAACCAGAGCATCCGGGAGAGGAAGAGGGGCGCCATCAAAGATCACCAAATCGGCTTCTCCTTCCAAGTTTGCCAAGATCTTCAATAGTTTAATGGAATCCAATATTTCCATCGGATTCTCAACCGGGCTTCCGCTGGTGACGATCTTTAATCTTGAGTCGTCCACCGAATGAGCCATTTTGGCAGGATCTAAGTTCTCATTGAACGCTTCACTCAGCCCTAGTTCGTTCGGGATTTTGGCAAATTGATGTACTTTAGATCGTCGTAAATCAGCATCGACCAACAACACTTGTTTCCCACTTTTTGCGAAGGCAGCCGCCAGATTGACGGCGATGGTAGTTTTTCCGTCACCCGGTCCCAGGCTGGTGACAAGGATCGATTTTGGGGTTTTTTCACCCCAAGCGAATCTGAGGCTTGTTTGTAGAAGGCGGAAATATTCTGCCTCTGCGCTATTCGGTTCTTCAAAAAGTAGAATCCCTTCTTCACCCTTGGACGCCAACCGTTTTGTCCTTGGGATATACCCAAGTACTGGGAGGTCAAGCACACGCTCGACATCGTCGCGAGTTTGTAATGTGTCATCCAGGTACTCAAGGAGATACGCCGCACCAGCACCAAGCGTAAACCCGATGATTGCGGATAGTGCTACAAGCAAGGGTGTGGATGGACCTACAGGCTCGGATGGAACAATTGCCGGCTCAATCACGGAGATGATATTTGTCGCATCCTGCTGAGTGTCCGCTAAAAAGGCAACGTAATTGGATTGTAAATCGTTCAACTTATCCTGTAGTGCCGTGATTGTCTCCTGAGTATCTGCGATCTGCCGCGCACTCGTAATACTTGCTAGCTCAGTCTGTTTTATCTCAATCTCATCTTGTGTTTCCTCAATTTTCATCTCCAGGTAATCCAATTGCTCTTGAACAAATAACTGGCGTTCTTGATCGTCCTGTTGTGGATCTGTGGGACCGAGGAGGATCAATTGATGAGCCAACTCATTGGCCACAATCTGAGCTCTATCCGGGTAGGTATCCGTGACTGCGATCTCGATAAACTGAGTGTTCGGTAGTGTATGTATGATATGCTCCGGTAGCGTGTCCAGCCCTAAAGCATCCATCGTCGATTTTTGAATTTGTCCCCGCTGGGCCAAGTTGGCGTAGATTCCAGCTAACTGCTGACCGAGGTACAGATCGCCACTAATGGGATTTAGGTTAAAAATGGTCCGACCAACTGCAAGTGTCGTGCGCGCTTCGTAGACCAATGTTCGCCGCTGTGCTGCAATGTATGTGGTAACAATGGCCAGTGATGTCGCCGCTATAATCAACCACCACCACTTCAACAATGGTCGCACAAAATCTCTTATGGGCATGATTTACATCTCACCTCTTCATCGATCTGTTTCAAAGTGTACAGAGGATATTTATACTGATTATAATCCTCGCGCCGGTTTTAGGTACCAACCAATAAGTTCCTTGCCTGTCACACCAATATTTCGCTATTCATTGCAATCGAAAACGGGATCACCGAGAGCAAGGCTAAATCCCCTTGGGTATAGGCAATTGTTGCTTCCCGTACGAGAGTTATAACCGCGACCAGTCGATTGTTCGCGTAGATGGGTACGCTGATCGCAGAGCGTGTTTTTTGTTCTTCCAACTCCCAGTCTTTCTGAAGCCAACGACCGTCATCGAGCGTGCTCCGCACCAATGTCGCCTGTCGCTTCTCGACCACCCATGCCGCAAGCCCCCTCTCACTGATTTCTTGCATTTCTTCCCTCGAGTGCTTGTTGATTTGTCCCTGGTAGGCCATGAAACCTCCCTCGAGATCCCCCTCATCGCCAAAGTAAAGGAGACTGCCACTGGCGCTACCGATGTGTCCCAACGCCGTGCGGAAGATGGCCTCTAGTACATGAACCACACTTCTGTGGGTGATGGCGGCGCGATTAATCTCGTAGAGTAAACGCAGTGCATTGGGATTCGATGTTAGCAAGTGTGCGGCTTGAGGGTCTTCGATGCTTTGATTGACCGGTAACTGCCTATCGCTTGTGCTAGATCCCAGCAACTCCCGCCTTTGCACTATCCCAGATCGTGGCGACCATCCGTCCGGGAGCTCCTTGATAGCCTTAACAATCATGTGCTCGAACATCAGATGCAGGTCCTCAACCTGCTCGCAACGAGCACAATTAACATGGAGATTGATGTCGACCACTTGCGCCAATTTCCCTCCATCAAATCCTGTGAAACCAATCGTCGTAGAGCCCATCTCTCGAGCATACTCGATCGCCCTGATCACGTTCTCCGAATTCCCGCTTGCTGAGATCCCAATGGCGATGTCCCCAAGTTCAAGCAGGTTGGTGAGCGGTTGTAAGAACACATTGTCGTAGCCTTCATCGTTTGCATACGCCGAAAACTCAGCCATGTTATCGGTGAGACCGATGGCACGAAAATGAGGTATTCCCTTCCGTTTCGTGTTCTTCGCCAAGTCACAAACGAAATGCGTTGCCGTCGATGCACTTCCACCATTGCCAAAGATGAACACTTGTCGCCCTTCCAGCCTGGCAGCTTGAAGCTCCCCTACGGTCTGATCGATAGCATCCAATGGAAGATTGTCAAGAAGCCCGTGGACTTCACTCACATATTGTTCCAGTGTTGGGACCTTCTCAGGTGCTCGCTGAAAAGCGGGCGCTCTCTTGCGGGGGATCCCCGATTTCGATGGCCCGTATTGACTCACTCCCCGACTCGCAACACCAAATACGGGCACGCCAGCCGAAGAGCGTTGATAGTTAAAGACCACCTTAGCACCGTCGGGTTCTAACCTGAAGGGAACCTCCTGGTAGTTGTATAACGCGTCTCGCACTCGATCCTGCTTCTCTTTTGGGCAGTAGAGCAGCATGAACCCTCCACCACCGGCACCTGTAATCTTTCCCCCAAAGGCGCCCGCTTTTCTGCCGGCCTTATACATCGCATCGATCTCTTCATTTGTAATCCGGCTTGCGAGCTTCTTTTTTAGATTCCAGTTGTAATGCAACATGTGCCCTATTTCGTCCACATTCCCCACCTCAAGTTCCTTCCGCGCCGAAAGTGCCAGATTCTTCATCTCACGTAAAACAGGTTTATGATCGGAAATATTCTGTTTCTGTTCAACGAGAATGTCCGCCGATGAGCGCGTCGTTCCTGTGTAAAACAACAGCAGATTCTCACCTAATCTTCTCTGTGTCTCTCGCGTGATGACCACACTCTCAACCGAGATCTCTCCCTCTTTCGAGAATTCGATAAATCGCAATCCACCGTACGCAGAGATGTATTGGTCTTGAACACCAACAGGCTTTCCGAGAATGTCGATTTCGATCTCGCAAGCCTCGCGTGCTAATCTTTCGGCAGGAACAATCTCGCCCAAATAGGTATAGAGGGCTTGCAATGTGCCGACGGTCACTGTGCTGGAGGAGCCCAAACCCGAACCCGCAGAGGGTATATCGCCCATAGTCGTGATTTCCACGCCTTGCAGGATCCCGGCTTTCCGCAAGGCTTCGCGGATTAACTCGTGTTTAATGTCTTCCAGATCCTCAACCAGCTCGGTTTTAGTGTATCCAACGCGAAGAGACGTATCAAACCGATTCTTCACCGTGATAAAAATGTATTTATCAATGGTTGAAGACAAGACGCACCCGCCTTCTTCGAGATAGTAGGTTGGAAAATCCGTACCACCACCGAAAAAGCTCACGCGCAGTGGAGATTGAACAATAATCATGACAAGCCCTCCGAATTCCAAGGTCACACACAGGGGATCTATATACCTGATCTAGCTCAATCCGAACATATTTCTGAGTCCGGATAACGCTCGGTTTGTTATCTTTCGGGAAGCACTTTAGACTGAGAGGGGTGCTTGATCAGCCGGCAATTAATTCAGGGATGCGATCCGAATGCATGTTGAGCACAGTTGCTAGCGTGGAAAGCATGGCCAAATCATCATCGGAGTATTTCGCTGTTTCTTCTTTCACCAGCGTGAGCACTCCGAATGTCTTGCTGCGGGCTCGCAAAGGGACGCTGATCGCCGACCTCGACCGTTTTTCTTCGATTTCCCATTTTCTAGAAAGCCAGCGCTCGTCTTCCAGGGTATTCTCGACCAGTGCAGCTCGATGGGTCTCAAGAACCCAACCCGCGAGACCCTTCTCGAGCGTCTCTGCCGCTGACTTAATCACCAGATTGCGAGTGCCCTCCGCGTCAGAATAGTGAGCCTCGATGACCTCACCCTCTTCGTTAATTAGGAGCACTGTTCCTCCCGCAGCTTCGACGCAATCCATGGCGACATGCAAGATGCGTTCAGGGAGTTCCCTTAACGTCAATGGCTTGTCGAAGTAACGATGCATACCTGCCAGCTCCTGCAACGAAGACACTATTTGTTCTTCTTTAGCGGAGTTTGGCGTTTCAGTGCCCTTTACGGCATCAGCTTCTTGGCCGGCTTCTACCAGGGCTTCGAACGAGGGGAACATCATGGGTTGTGGCACCTGTTTTTTACTTGCACTCGTCACGCAAATCGGATCCAAACGTTCGGACACTTGGAAATACTCGACCGTTTTGACCAACCCATCACGTAAGGACCAGGAGGGTTGCCACTTTAATTTATCCTCTGCCTCCTTCGCATCGAGGTAGATATGCCGAGTTTCACCAACCTTCGCTGGACCGCGTATTGGATTTAATTCATAACTGGTGATGTCCGCCAAGTGACTAAAGATATTGTTTACCGATGTCCCGACCCCGCTGCCCAAGTTGTAGATGCCGTGTGAGATAGGCGAAAGTAGAGCTAAGAGATTGGCCTGTGCGCAATCAGACACGAAGACGTAGTCGCGCTGCTGCTCGCCGTCTCCATTGATGACAATTTCCTCTCCGGCGAGCATCTTGCCTGTGAAAATAGCCACGACGCCTGCCTCGCCTTTCGGATCTTGACGCGGACCATAAACATTCGGATAGCGCAGGACAACATATTCGAGCCCGTAATTTTGATTGTACATATAGAGATAATGTTCGACCGTGTGTTTACTGGCACCGTATTGACAGATCGGATTAATTGAATGCTTCTCGTCACAGGGAAGGTATTCTGGCTCACCGTATGCGGCACCACCGGAGGAAATGTAGATGATGCGTTTTGCTTTAAATATCTTGGCGCACTCGATCAGGTTGAGCGACCCCATGATGTTGATATCACAATCGAACATCGGATCGGCGACCGAGCGGCGCACGTCCATTTGCGCAGCGTGGTGGTTCACAAAGTCCGGCCTTTCAATAGCGAAGACTTCCCGCAGGTCAGGACTGCGGATGTCGAGCTGGTAGAAGGTGGCTTTCTGGTTAAGGTTGCTTAATCGACCCGTCGAGAGGTCATCCACGACGACGACTTCAAATCCATTATCGATATACAAATCGACGACGTGAGATCCAATAAAACCAGCGCCACCTGTAACAAGGATTTTCATCACGCACCTCCAGCACGTTGAAATGTCAGCATTGATAAGAGCGGTGTCAATACGCCCCCTTGGATTTAAGGACCGCCGGAAGCGTCTGGAGCAGAAGATACAAGTCAAGCCAGATTGTCCAGTTTCGAATATAGTACATATCCAACCTTACTCGCTCCTCATAGGTCACGTCGGAACGACCACTTACCTGCCACAGTCCGGTGATCCCGGGTTTTACCGTCAGCAAGTTGATGCCCCACTGATTGTATTTCTCCATTTCTGGAGGCGAGATCATACGTGGGCCAACAAGTGACATCTCGCCTCGTAGTATGTTAAACAATTGAGGCAGCTCATCCATGCTATACTTACGCAGAAACCTGCCGATATTTGTGATGCGCGGGTCGTTTTTTAACTTCTGCTTGTCTTCCAGCTCAGTCTTGAGCTCTGGATGTTTACTCAAGATCTCATCACCATCTGTGCGCATCGTGCGAAACTTTAAGGCATCAAATTGGCTCCTATTCAATCCCATCACGCGCCGACGGTAAATAATCGAGCCTCGAGAATCGATTTTTATCATCAATGCAATCAGCGCCAGAAATGGGGAAAGTAAAAGTAGGATCGGTATCGCCACTGTATAATCCAACATAACTTTGAAGAAACGGTCCGCCCCTTTCATCCGCACCTTATCAACACTGACAAGCGGGATGTAAGCAATTTCCTTCACCTGTATTCCGGTAGTGATAATCTCAAAAAGCCCTGAAGACAATCGCAAGTTCATCGAATTTGAGATGCCGAATTCTTTGAAAATATTGAGCATCTCCTCTCGATCGAGTGCACTGGTCGCCAATATGACCTCCCGGACAATATGTTCCTTCGATATCTGTTCGATATCTGATAAGGATCCCAGGACTGGAACGCCTTCCCAAATCTCCTTGCCAATTTCTTCGTCGTCGGCGATAACTCCGATCAACTCAAGACCCGAAGTTCCCCACCCTGTTAATTGCTCAGCCAGTAGTTTGGCTTCCGCATTCGCTCCAACCAGAAGCGCAGGAACCACAAAATAGCCGCGCAATCGAAGTTGGTACACGATACGCCTTATGGAGAAACGTCCGATGGAAACAAACAGAAAGTCAAACACCCAGGCAAGAAACAACCATCCGCGGGCGATGATTAAGTTGGGTTCCAGAAACCCGGCTACGATAACCAGCAACAGACCAATCGTGGTCCCTCGGAACACCTTCGCATACTCGATCGTCCCGCCGAGCAGGTTATCTCCTCGATATAATCCCTGCGTTGTAAAAAGGAGTATCCATACTGGGAGAAGTGTGAGCACTAGCTGAGTATAAAAACCGAGTTCCGGGATAATGTCGAGTCTAAATACTGGTAGCGCCCATTTAAAACGAGCGATATATGCCAACCGGAAAGCGACCGCTGTCATCAAGCCATCGCTGATGACCAAGGCAAGGATAAGTAAAGGCCACTGGAATTTTTTCAAACTTTGCTGTGTTGATGAGGCTGCTGTGGTTTTAGCTGGTTTCTTCAGAATGGGCTCGACGCTTGGCATCGATGACGTCATAATAGATCTCCTCAAGTTCCGTTACAATCTGCTCCCAGGCATGGTTCTTTTCAACGTATCGACGACCCGCGTTCCCGACCCGCATTCGAAGCTCAGCATCCTCCAGAAGAAATAGGACTGCGGTCGCAAACGATCCAGCTTCTTGGGCCACTAAAAGGTCTTGGCCGGGCTCAACGTCTAACGCGGAGACAGCTATCGGGGTTGCCACGACAGATGTTCCACAAGCCATTGCTTCTAGAACTTTGTTTTGAATTCCTGCGCCATAGGTGATGGGAGATACAGATAAACTCGCGCCTAGAAGGTACGGACGGACGTCCTCAACGGTCCCCGTTACTCTGATGCCTGACTCTCTCGCAAGGGCTCGGATCGCGCGTGGTGGGTCCTTGCCAACGACTATTAGTTTTATTGTCGGGATTTTTTCCCGAATAAGAGGAAGCAGCTCATGGGCAAAGTTAAGGACCATGCTGACATTTGCGTGGTAGCTCATCTTCCCGCTGATAACAAGGGTATTTGTCTCTCGGACGACGTCCGGATTGGGCACAAAATAATCGAGGTCCACACCGTTCTGGAGTACTGATATGGGTTGATCATGGTCCGGCGAACCGATCAGCGAAAGAAAGGCTTGTTTATCTGTCTTCGAGGTTACGATGACTCGGTCGAATTGACGAGAAAGCCAGTGTTCGTAGCTTTCAGTCCTGGCTAATTCAAAACGAGTCAGCCAGCGACTCCGTCGTGTTGCGCTTTGATGGGATGCTTGACGAAAGAGGTGGCTGATACAATCCACGCTGTCCCATACCACAGGCACGTGGATATCCATTTTTTCGAGCGCCCTTTTGAGGTGCAAACCGTACAGCACACCGCGCAGATGCTCTACGTGAATAATGTCAAACGGGATTTTTCCATCTGCATGTTTGAAGAGGTGGACAAGCTGTGTCGCAAACTCGGGCTTCCAGGAATACACTGCTTGAAGAGGGATAGATCCTGGTAGGGCTTTTAATGAATTCCAAAGTGATCGCCATCGGGGCATCACTGCGAGTCTGGAGTTATTTATGTATGACTGCATGGAGTCAAACTCGTCCAACTCCTGCTGCTCGCTAGCCACTGTCGCTAAAGTGACGGCGTGACCCCGCTCAGCCAGGAAGCGGATGAGGTTATACGGACGTACGCGTATTGGATTGGGAATATAGGGGACGATATAGAGTATTTTCATGTTCAATACTGCTACGCGTGATATTCAGCCTCAGAACACTAAGGTTTTATCGCAAGCTGTATGATTCAAGTGGAAGATAAAGAGATAAGGTGAAATTATCGTGGATCGAGCTTGCGCGTGAGGTGGCGTAATCGAGTTATTCCAATAGGTTTTTTACGCTAATGATGTCGTTAGCATAGGCCGGATCTAAGTCTTCGATAGCACTGGTTGTCTTATTCGGGCGGATTCGAGGTCATTGCGCACCATGATCTGCACTAACTCTTTAAAACCGGTCTCTGGATCCCAGCCCAGTTCCTTTTGTGCTTTACTTGGGTCACCCCGTAGCTCGTGAACCTCAGCTGGACGAAAAAATCGCTCATCAGAGATGACATACTCTTCCCAATCCAACCCGGCCTCCTCAAAAGCCACTTGAACAAATTCACGAACACTGTGCGTTTCGCCTGTGGCAAGAACGTAATCCTTGGGGTGCTCTTGCTGCAGCATCAGCCACATCCCTCGCACATAGTCGGGCGAATACCCCCAGTCGCGTCTCGCATCTAGATTTCCTATACGCAATTCCTCGGCCAGACCATGAGCGATGGCCGCGACCATGCTCGTGATTTTTCTAGTCACGAATTCATAACCGCGGCGCTCGGATTCATGATTAAACGCAATGCCATTGCAGGCGAATAGACCATAGGCTTCGCGATAATTGCGCGTCAATTCATAACCTGCGACCTTCGAGATGCCGTAAGGTGATCTCGGCCTGAAGCTAGTTTCTTCGTTCTGTGGTGACTCTTTCGCATTCCCAAACATCTCGCTCGATGCAGCAAAGTAAAAATGACAATCGGGTGCCTTCACCTTAATTGCTGAAAGCACGTAGTGTGTCCCATTGATGTTCGTGTTTATGGTTGAAAACTCATCATCAAAGGAGTAGCTGACAAAGCTTTGTGCTGCTAGGTGATAACACTCTTCTGGTTGAACTTCTTCAACTACCCTGAATATACTTGCGTAGCTCTCAAGCGAGGCAGAGTGTAATTTTAGATTATCAAGAATGTGATGGATGCGTGATAATCTCCGGATTGGATCCTCTAAGGCGACCCTTCGAACGATGCCGTGAACCTCATAACCTTTTTCAAGAAGATATTCAGCTAGAAATGAGCCGTCCTGGCCTGTGATCCCGGTTATTAATGCCTTTTTCATCAATACAACTCCTCTCCCACTCCCCTCAATAGGGACCAAGATAACCCTAAAATGGTCCTTCAATACCCATTATGAGGGGATGGCAAGACTTGATCCCTCCGAATTAGAACAATAGCACAGTGAAAAGATCAGTGCATAGATGTTTGATTTTTAGGAGGTGTGGTTATTAGGCGAACCAATGTGGGTGAGTTTTTACAAGTTAAGGTAGGTGATATAACCCAACAAGTTAACCTCAAGAGCTCATCCCCTCACTTTGATTTCGGGAAGCTCCTGCGCAGAAAATAGACGAAATTCAGAAGTCCGATCGCGGCAAATATTAATAATATGGCGTCTACAGGAAGGCGGTATCGAATTAACGCCCAGGTGAGTATGTGGATACCTGAGTAAGCAATACAAAATATCAGTAGGACTTTCACTCCAGAAGGAGACCCGATTTGGGTTTCCTTACGCCTCGATGCTAGAGCCATCGCTCCATAGATGATCCAGGGAAGAAGGATTCCGAAGCTACCGACACGTGAAATATTGCTTACCATGGATGAGTCGGATGATGGCCAGAATTTAAAATAGGCCGGAATTCTAGAAACGGATAGAAGCACGTAACGAAGCGGATCTTCAAATACAAACTGGAACCCTCTCTGCAGAAGCGCCTGGCCCAGCGCCGCTTCGTCCAAGTGTCGTAATTCATGTGGGATAAGATCTTGGTAGCTTCCAAGTTCCGGGGAAAGTATGGATTGGAACCTCGCACCATAGATTGGATGGTTGGCCCAGAAAAATGCAAAGCCAGCATTCGTGTTCAACAAAACGAAACGGTCAAATCGACCATTGTTATAGATCGTAAAAGGCAAGATCACTAAAACAATGATGAACGTTGCGAGCGCTACCCCCCCTACGCCCTCCTTACGCTTAATCAACAAGATAAATAAGAAGAGAATTGGTACCAATAATAGAAAAACCTGACGCAGTAAAACCGCCGCACCGAGCATGACCCCTAACACGATGTATTCCCAATACCCGCCCCATTGATTCTTCTGTTTCTGTTCGTCACTTCTCTTTCGCCCATTACTTATGCGGATCGTCAAATACAAACTCGCCATCACGGCAGTTATGTAAAAAGGCTCCGTCATTAAGGTCGCCGTGTAGTAGATGAAATATGCGTATCCGGCAGTAAGACCTGCGTAAATCAGGCCTACTGTGCGATTCATTACGGCTTTTCCAAGCAGGAACGCGAGGTACGGCTGAATAACGCCAACGAGTGCTGCTTGGATTAACCGCACCGCGAGGGGATGTGGACCAAGTATCTTATACACGAGGACTAAGAAGAGCGTGTATAAGTAGCTCCAGTGCGCCGTGGGTTGATTCGCCCCTGTTAGCGGCCACCAATCTTGTCCAAAGGTGAATCCTTTTCCCGAGGCCACACGCAAAGCAAGCTGGTGATAGGAGATTTGATCGAAAGTACCTGGCAGCTCAACAACTTCGTTCCCCATATAAATCGCCGCCGCTACCCGGAGTAAGACAGAGAAGATGATTATAACCGGAAGAGCGTAGCGTTTAGTCAGCCGCCGTTCGCTTAGATCAGGCATAAACGCGATCCAATTCGCTCAGCACAACTTGCCAATCGTATCGATGTTTAGCTAGCTGCAAACCATTCTCACTCATTCGCGACCTTAGGGCTTCGGATGCCAGTAGAGAGCAAACAGCTTGTGCGAATCCCATGTCATCATCCGCCACCAGGATGTCTCTTCCCGGCACAGCTTTGATGCCCTCTAATCCTATTGTGGTCGTAACCATTGGGATCCCCCACGCCAGGCCTTCGAGGATACGAACGCGCATACCACCCCCAGAACGAACAGGTACAACCATGACGTCCGCAGCTTCGAGATAGGGTTGGAGATCTGGGACGTACCCCGTAACCGTGATGGCATTGGGCATAGTGGCGGCTGTAGTCACCAGATCAGACGGTGGATTTTTACCGACGATCGTTAAAGTCACTTCAGGAATTTTATCTTTCACCAAAGGGAAGATGTCGTGCATGAACCAGCGAATCCCGTCTGCGTTCGGTGGATAGTGCAGGGTTCCCATGGCAAGGATGTTAGTGTTAGAGTTTAGGGGAGCGATCCGTTGATATTCGGAAATATCGACTGCGATCGGAATCACGCTGATGCGGTCTGGCTCTCGCATATTGGTTCCCGCCACTTTGCAGTACTCATGCTCTGCAGCCGAGAGCGCCTGGTAGTCAATCTCTGAGACTGCCAGCGTTTGATCGAAAGTATGCACGATCATCCCTTCATAGGTTTTAATTCGTTTTACTTCTCGAGATAGAAAGGGCAGCAAATAAAACCGTGACATCTCCTGTATGCGTTGCAAGATCGTCCAGACTGCGTTGTGTGCGTCGAAAATCCGCTTCGTTCTATCCCTCGGGCCAGGTTTGTTTCGAAGGTTTCCGATCATCTCCGGGGCATCATCCTTTTGCAGCTGGTTCTTTCCAGTCGGTCCAACTTTCTTTGGGATGATGAATTGGGTCATCGTCAGCTGATCGGCGTGGACGACATCGAAGAAGCCGGTTTGTAGAAGATCCCCAACGAGAGAACGCATGGCCGGAATGTCGTCCCGCTCAATAAGAAACGGTCTTCCGGAAAACACACTTCGAATCCAAAATAAAAGATCAGCCAAGCGTGAACGATGGATGGGGACTGTGTAGACTTCAGCACACACCCGCCGCAGTTCGTCGACGTACTTCTCTTCCTCACCACGCACGAACGAGGCCAACGTGATCTCATGGCCTTTGTCCGCAAGATGCTGCAAGACGTGCCAGGTTTTCACCTTTGGGCCAGCATCGGGTGGAAAGGGGATGATTTGTGTCAGGAATAAGATTCTCATTTGCGGGATCAATGTTTATAAGAACGATCGTGCTGGTCAAGCGGTTGGAGACGGGAGAGGTGTTAAAGGAGAACCGGAGAAGGGCTTTTTTTAAGATTACATGCGTGGAATTGCCGCGAGCAATTGCCAGTAATTATTGGCTAGGCCCAGACATTCTTGCCTCTTTGGGAGCCGGTTGAATAAGGTAAAGGGTATGAGAATCAAACGTACTGAACTGGCAGCGATGAGAATCACCTTGTATATCACTGCGACCATACGGCCGTGGTTTTTTCGGAAGTAGAAAATTTTGCTTCTATAGAGCTGCTGGAACATCTCGGATTGATTTTGACGTGTGCTCTGACCACCGTAATGGACAACCTCGGCTTCCGGCACCCAAAAGAGCTTCCAGCCCGTTTGACGTAAACGATAACAGAGATCTACCTCTTCAGAGTACATGAAGTAAGTCTCATCGAGATAGCCTGCCTCATCCAGGGCTTCTCGCTTCAACATCAAACATGCTCCATTTAATACCTCAACTTCTCTCGGTTTTTGTTTGTCCCAGGTTTCCAATTGGTAAGTTGACAATGGGTAGATATTATCTAAATGAAACAATCTCCAGATTTCTCGAAATAGCGTAGGTGCCCGGAAGCAAGAGGGTTGGATGGACCCGTCAGCGTTAAGAAGACGAGCCCCTGCAGCGCCGATACTCGAATTTTCTCTTAAGACTCTCTCCAAAGCGTTTAAAGCGTTAGGTCTAAGTTCGGTATCAGGATTCAAGAGAAGGATGTGTGTCCCGAGACAATTATGAATTCCTTGGTTCGTTGCCTGCGAAAACCCAAGATTCTCAGAATTACAGATGACGTTGACTTCCGGGAATAGATCATGAAGCATTTGGACGGACCCATCCGAAGAAGCATTATCCACGACTATGACTTCAAATTCCGCACTTGGTGGGTACTGGTAAATTGAGGAAACACAACGACGGAGGAAATCCTTTGTATTCCAACTCACAATTACAACGGAAAATCTCATTGGGTTACCTTTTCAGTTACCTTGACGTCACTAGTGTGATCGTAGAAGCGCATAATCGCTACAACTCCACCCATGAATAACCATGGAAAGATGCTGGATCGCATCCCATCGAGACCAATATTGTAAACAAAAGGGAGAAACCAATCCCCTAATAACCCTGCCACTAGCGTCCCGGCCAATCCTCCGAAGACAGCATAGACATACGCTCGTAAAAACCCACTAGAGACACGGTCTCGCAGGTGCAAACACAGCTTTCCAACTTCCCATACAAACCATATAAAACATCCTAAGCCTAGCAAACCTGTTTGAGCGAAGATATCAATATATTGATTATGGGAGCTAAATCGGACGAACCAACCGAATATCGGGGTTATTTCAGTGCTCCAATAATAATTTGCCGGCCCCAATCCGAGGATCGGATTGACCATCGCATTATCCAACACGATGCGCCATGCCTCCACACGTGTAATGTAGCTGTACTGTTCGTTGATCATGATCAGATCAAAAACAGTTTGATAATTCAGATAGATAATGACACCAGTAATCAATGTGCCCAGAAGTGCAAAGCGTGGATTATCAAACCAGAGGATTGCCAGGATGGCTACAATCGGGGGGATCCATCCCGAGGCCCAAACAAGTGCAGTATGCAACGCAATGTACAGACTAAGCAGGACAAGAATGAAAGCAGCGATTCTTACAGCTCTGCGGAGTTTTCGGTTAATAAATGCCATGCTGAACGAAAGTGCTACAAGCCAAACCCATAACAAGCTACCTGTTGCTCCCTCTTGATAGATAGGTAGGAAATATTGCCCAAGACTGGGTATCGCGCGCCCAATAATATATATGGCACCTAGACCCACGAAGAGCCATGTTAAACGCTGAAGCCATCTAATGTCTTTTACCTGGTCCGCCGCCAAAAAGAATACGATAATGCTAAGAAGAAATACGGCCAATCCCCCTAACTGCGAAAAAAGCGGTGCGGTATGGCCAAATGAAAACCAAGAAATTTGGCCGCTAATAAATGCGAGAATGGATACGACTCCGAATAGGATAAGAGGTATGAACACTCTTGAACTGGTTGGTCGTGAATATGTCTTTGAGGTAAGCCTATCCATGAACCACAAACCGAACAGGAACGCGATAATCAGTATTGTGATATTGATGTCGGTCTCCGATCCCGTGCGGATGCCAAGAGGAACCGTAAAACTGGCCAGAATGAGCGATGCAAGACCGAATGGTGGCCAGCGGAGGAAGATGACGGCGACCAAGACGCCAAATACCAACCCAAACACAGGCAAGTACTGACCATGAACAATAAGCGCCGAGAAGCTAATGCTAACCAGTAACACGAGTACTAAAAGGATTACTCTAAGCCCTATTCCATTCCTTATAAACTGATTAATTGAATTCAAGAGGTTTGATAGATTGGTAATATTTCTCGGTTAGGTGCATTCTCGGTATTGGTAAGACGCCATCCAAACTATACGTGAGTGATGCCTTCTGAACAAGATCTTGGACCTTAGGACTGTACGTCTATCATACTTTTCTAGCAACAGGTCGTATGCGCTTTCCGCTATATGCTCACGGAAGTAGACATCCGCCATCAACTTGAGGACGCAATCAGAGAATTCGTCAGGGGAACCTGCCATGAGTAGATGCTTGCCAGAGATCACTTCCAAACCATCCACACCCTTCGCTGTATCGACAACGGGCGTTCATAAAAGCCATCGAATAAAGTATCCTCAAACGGTTTTTTACCCGCTAATACATGGGAGCGATGCTCACGGCCACCCAGGCTACCAATGGGCATACGTACTTTACCAAGCCTGTTATAGTGACTATGGTCTCACGTGGGTGGGGACGATAGGCATGATCACCGGTGATAATCAATTGGACTCCCGGAATGTCAGCTTGGATGCGGAGATATCCGTGGTTGATTTAATAAAATCTCATAGCCTGGCCCTTGGTGCGTAGAGGAAGGAACCGGCGGGAATGATATTGGTTAGAAGTATGGATTTATTGATGCGCTCGCAATCTTCAATGTGAATCTAATTTAGGATCTTATCCACCGACTAAAAACCTGGCCAAACCTGTGGGTATTGGGGATGCAGATGAATGCATAATATTACCTATGGCATTTCCTTAATGGAAGCAATCCCCTAAACCACGGTCGAGTGTAAACTGGGCATTAAGTGGTGTGATGCGCCATATCTAAATTCTTTTTCACCGTTAAGCTGGGTAGAAATCACACGACCATGCCTATTATGCCCAATCGTGGGGCGAAAACCACCAACCACAGTTATTTAGGGGGCAACCATCCAAACTATTCACTTGACATTTGTATCGTTTATTCGTGGGTATTCATCACGAAGTGTTACAAATATTAGTGGGATCCCTCTCAGACACACTCAACGACTCAACCAAATCTGTGAATTTTTTAGCGACAATTTTCCAACTATAGGAATCTTCTATTAATTGCCGCGCATTTGTTCTCAATTTTTCGACCAATTCATTATCTTCGAATATACGCATGATCGCGTCAGCGAAATCTTCCGGGGTATCTGCAATCAGCAGGTGTTTTTCGTGAATGCAATCAAGTCCTTCAGCTCCCATTGAAGTTGATACAACCGGCACGCCGGCCGCCATCGCCTCTGGTATTTTTAATCTCATCCCACCTCCCAGTCTTAAGGGAATTATGCAAACTGAACTTCGATACAATACATCCCGGATATCGCTGATGTAGCCTGTGAGTTGTATCCCTAGACAATCAATTAATCCATCTAAATCAATATTGGTATAACGTCCGGTGACGCGCAATTTTATATTTGGGTATTTACCCACCAAAAGTGGGTAAATGTTCTCTAAATAATTGTGCACAGCGTCAAGATTGGCACTGTATGTAAGCGCCCCATTGTATATCATCGAACAATCATCGGGTAACCAATTGGATGAATCGAAATACTCAGTATCTGCAGCATTGGGAATAACAACGATGTTCCTGATGTCAGGTGCAAATTCAATCATCCTCCGTTTGTCGGCTTCAGTAGGCATTACAACTACATCAAATTTTCGCAATACACTTGCCTCCCACTTAGCAAATTTCTTCCAGCTAATCGAATAACGCATTTTGCAAAATAAGTTGGATGTTAGCTTAGACTTTCTCTCAATTACTCCAAATTCACAATTATGGTCGATTAGTAAAGAAGGTACATCTAGATCATTACCAATATATTCAACAACATCTACGGTCGAAACGACAATAACATCCGGAGATATTTTAGATATGGCTTTCTTTACGCTGTCGTTCACTATGGGATCAAAAGTAGCTACTATCGATCGAGGACGCTTGGAGAAAAAACCAAAGTATGACCGAATATTG
>RCNB010000426.1_pt1 | contig 28902 bp, 20 predicted proteins | sample 2041321 | NCBI WGS metagenome assembly RCNB01 (sample SAMN09708232, study PRJNA481090) | Marine sediment metagenome, whole genome shotgun sequencing project. | reverse complement strand
CCTGATAGCCCGCCTTGGTCAACAACATCTTCGCCAGTTTTTGATTGACTGGGTTGTCTTCTGCCAAAAGAATACGTGCAGAACGCTTGGCCTCTTCTTTTATGGAATGTTGAGTGACAATTGACTCTCGAGTCTCTTTCCCATGGCCTTTCTTCTTAAAGATCTTCTTGCCGGACAGCGACACAGGCAAGATGCCTTTGCGCTGTTTGACTTGAGCCTTCTCAAGCCATGCCGTGAAGTAGAAGGTGCTTCCCTTGTCGATCTGGCTTTCTGCCCAGACATCACCATCCATGATTTCGGCGATTTTTTTGCAAATAGGAAGTCCCAGTCCGGTGCCGCCGTACTTTCTGGTCGTGGAAGTGTCGGCTTGTTGAAATACCTCAAAGATTGTGTCTACCTTGTCTTTGGGGATACCGATTCCTGTATCACGGACACTGACACAAAGCTTTACACGCCCATTGTGTTGTTCCTCAATGTCGATTGAGAGTTCTATTTCACCGGTTTCGGTAAATTTGACGGCATTACCCATGAGGTTTAAGAGCACCTGCCTGAAGCGCGCAGGATCCCCTCTTACATGACCCGGAACTTCATCTCCAATATGACATAGTATCTCAACAGGCTTGTTCGCCACCTTTGGACGAATCAACTTGCATACATCATAGGCCGTAACTTCCACGTCAAAGTCAACCGTTTCAAACTCCAGCTTGCCTGCCTCGATCTTGGAAAAATCAAGGATGTCATCTATCAGGGACAGTAGCCCCTCAGCGCTTCTTTTTATGGTCTCGGCATAATCGATCTGCTCATCACTCAAGTTGGTATCGAACAGCATCTCGGTAAAACCTATCACTCCGTTCATTGGTGTGCGAATCTCGTGGCTCATGTTTGCCAAAAAGTCGCTTTTGCTCTGGTTGGCTGCCGCAGCTTTTTGCTCTGCCCGCTGACGCTCAGCTATTTCTTTGGACACACTCTCGATCATATGGTTTGTAACACTTTTCAAAAACTCCAACAGCTCGACATTGGAATTTCCAGATATGCGGGCCGTCAAATCACCTTTTGAAACCCTGTCCAACGTATCAAAGTGTTCAGCAAGACCAATGGCAAACTCATGGGACAGGTCAACAATTTCCGCGAGGTTTGTGGCAGTCATATTGACCATTTGTTTTATTTCAGCAATGATGTAGACTCCTGCCGTCTCAGATATCCTCACATCTGGATTTCCTGAAGATATCTCTTGCAACGCATCGAAAACCTCGGTCATGCCTAGTGTCAATTCCTTGCTGAGATTTTTGAATTTCTTCTCGCTTTCTCGCAGGGCCTCTTCAGCTTCCAATGCCCTGATCTGTTTTAACCCCATGGTCGCAACCATCTCGGCAAAACTGGTTAGGAAATCTAGGACGGAGGGAAGTTTCTTCTTTGACACAATGGGAACTCTTGCCAAGGCATCCAAATAAGATGTTTCTTCGAAACCGTAATTAGCTGCCTGGCGGCGGAAAAACTCACGATCGGGCGGCTCCACCAGGAACTGTCCCACAAAAGCATTCGCGACATGTTCACCCTCAATGACAATTGGCGACGCAGCGTCAGTAAGGCCATTCTTGCAAGAGTAGATCGAGAATCGTTTGCCAGTGTCCAGTTCGTTAGCTAGTTGCGTGTCACTTTCGATGCATTTTTTGCATGCTTGTTCGTTTATGCGATGGAAATCCGTACAAATTCTTTGCCACCGCGCGCCAACAAGCACCTCGCCTTGCAAGTCGATGATCGCTGCCGCAATGCCTACCGCATCACAAAAACTGTCGAGCAGCTCCTGGTTTTTCTGAATATCAATGAGATCCGTGAGCTTTAACTTCATCCTTACACCACCGCGATTTAAGAACACAACTTTTTCTAATGAGCCGCATTAACTCCCGTCCGGTATGTTCGGGGCTTCCTAGCAATACACTTCGTTTTTGCAAGCAGGAATCATACCACAAATCTCAGTATGGTTTTTTTCATTCTGACAAATGCACCGGCAGAAAGGACACCAGGACAGATAGAGACCATCGAACGACTTTGAGGACTTATACAGCCATGGCCATCCCTCCAAGCGCTTAGTAACTCGCAGGCACTTCTTTCTTCGAAGCAACACATACCAGATGCGGGACTGAAAGCAAAAAAGAGCGAGACTGCTTCAGCCCCGCTCTTTTCTTATCCATTGGACCACGTTACAATTCTACCATGTGATATAAGGACTGTTTACTAGACCCCCAATGAGTAGAAAGAACCCAAGGGCTACAGCAGTATAGCCTAAGAGGTAGAATAGAGCTCGCCGGTAAACTTTTGCCTCTGGAACCAAGACGCTGTCAAGCGTGCCGGCTTTGTCTAGCCGTGCAATCCAACTAGGTCTTTCATGGCGTGTGTCATCTAGGTCCACACTTCCTTCGAACATGGCCCGATCCATTGGGAAATTGTGACGCCGCAAGTGTGCAATAAAGAAATGGATGAGGAACACATGCGCCATGGCCAGAATGGCCTCGATGCGATGGATCCAGAAGGCCACATTCAATCCCCAGCCAGGCATCAAACGACTTGCTGCTAATGGGTAAGCGAGTAAGAGTCCCGTACTTCCCATGATGACCATCCCCCAAAATACGGCCCAGTAGTCAAACTTTTCCCAATATCCCCATCGATCAAACTGTGGGGCCTTGTTTATGCCCAGGAACCATCCGAAGTGAAGAAAAAAGTGCTTAATGTCCCGGCCGTGAGGCAGCAAAGAATCAGGACCAAAGAGACTGCTTGGAAACCGTCGCCAATCAATGGCTGCGACCAGATAAAGCACGTGAAGCAAAAAACCGCAGACCATGAAGATGCCCACATACTTGTGGATTGTGAGGGCAGACTCGTAACCTCCAAACACCCAACTCAGCTTTTTCCCCCAAGGGGTCTCAATATACATGCGTGCTAATCCCGTGGCCCCTTGAGCAAGAAATGCCGCCATAAGCAGAACGTGAAAGATCCGCTGAAGCGGGGTAAACCTTTTTATTCTAGCCATGTTGTTTGGGCTCACTTGTGGTTTTCTCCTTTGCGGCAAAGAGTTCTCGAATACCCCACAGCGCCGTGTGAGGCAGAAAAACGACAAACGTCCCTACAGCAACGCCAACCATGATCCAGAAGGCGTAGAACAAGACCGGAAATGTCTTTTTCGTAGCTGCCATGGCCGGATTTGGCGTGTGGACCACATAACTGGCAAAAGAAGCGCTGGCGCCCTCGTGGCACTTGGCGCACACAGCCGCATGCCTTCGGATGGGATTCATGGGTGAATAGTAGTGCTCAATGCTGGCGATGGGCTCGCCCCCGTGACACTGGCGACAGGTAAGATTGGCGCGGATCGTATGAATGTCTTTCGTCTCTTTGACGTGACAGTCTTCACAACGTCGACGTTTATAGAACTTGATTCCCTGGTGGGAATCTGCCAGGCGAGTCCTGATACGCACACGGGCTGCCGAGGGGCTGTAGGGGAAGATCCCCCGTTGAACACCGGGCACCCCGACCATGGGACGTTGGTGGCGGGGAAGGACCTCGTATTCTTCGTAGTATCCTGTGCTGACTTCACGCTCTTTGTATCGTCTGATAGCCGAAGCGACTTCTTCCGCGGAATAAGTTATTTCCGGGAATAGGAGCAAGGCGGCTATTAGCCCGAGGACACTTGTGGTGCTGCAAATGAACCTGTTCATATGGGCCTCCTAGATCCGTCTCAGCTAATACTGGACAGGCTTGACAGAAGTACCAACAGGCTTGGGCAGTTTGGTCAGCGTATCATAGGCCTCCTGAAGTTTTTTCAAGTCCGCATCCTTGTGTTTGTGACACTTCTGACACGAGTTGGGTACGGCTGGGTTTTCCAGGGTGTCTTTGGGCAATAGAGCCATAAAAACATGGCTGTGAATATCCCCCGATTCAGCGCTCTTGGCAATCCTCGGCATATGGCAGCCAACGCAGTTCGCAAAGGAGTGGATCGAGTGGGCCTGGTTTTGGTTGATCTGTACATGGCACTCAAAGCATTGTTTGGAACCTGCCGATTTGGTCTGTGAACGGGTAGGAGGTACGCCTATTTGGTGCACGTAATGGCAGGACGTGCAGGTCACGCCCTCCTTAGAATGCTTGGACTGGACCCAATCGATGTATTGCTGGTGATGGCCTTTGGAAAATTCGTTGGCGTATACATGCTTTTTGTCCCCAGCGGCGAACGAGGTGGATGTGTAGTAGGCCTCTAAAGCCTTGCCCGGCTCGTAGCCCACGGGCCACCCGGCACCCTCGAATTTGGTGGCCTTACCGCGGTTGTGGCAGGACCCACAGATCTGTACGGCCACACCCATAGTAAGCTTGGCCGGATTGATAATGGTCTGCCGTTTTGCAAACACCGCGGTCTTGGGCAAGGCCGTGTGCCACGAGCCTTTTCCGTGGCAGGCCTCGCAGGCCACCCCCAATTCGTTGAAGGTTTTCTTCTCTATATCTACACCGGTTGCATGACAGCCACCACATTTCTTGAGCCAGGGCCGCTTGTCCCAATCGTGCTCGTGGTAATTGACCCAACGGTTTGTGTCCGCGTTGTACTGAATGGGTGAGATGAACAACGTACCGTCTTTTTCCACGATAAAACGCTGTTTCCATTGGCTGCCGATAGTGTACTTGATCTCCTCGACCTTTGGGATCCAGATTTGATCTGCTGGAACCTTTAGTTTCTTACTCAATTTTGCAAGGTCGCCGCGTATTCTGGCCTCGTCAATAGGTACTATAATCACATCCCGATTCTTTTGAGCATCCTGGGTCATGCGACTGTGCATCGTCATCTTCCACGAATCGTAGTGCTCAAGGTGACATGTTTTACACGTGTCCGAACCAACGAACGACTTTGTTTGGCTCATGAGAGCATCTACGTCCACGAGAGGATCGACGCCACAAGCTGTCAGTAGAATTGTAGAAAAAATAAGCATGAAGAAGGGAACAAGTTTTTTCGGATTCATAATAATCCTCCTATGCAAGGATACAAGGTGTGATAGTTTGACGAGAAGCGGTTCGAGGCCAAAAGGAAGAGAAAAACTGGAACCACGCAAATAGAGGTTGCGAATTGAACCGCCCAGCTCGTGCAACTCTTGGCACTTTTCCATGCGTGCCATTAAATCCTGCACGGCAATACAAGTCAATACCAAGAATACTTTATTTCATAAAACAAGAGACAGTATTTTTTTCTTATTAACCATGTAGTTGATTTGCTGATGGTGCTGGTTGGCTATATTATTTCAGATTCATGGTTTTTTTGGTTGGGAAATTTGACGGTTTCGTAAAAAGTCTGATTTTGTTCTTTCCGTGCACGATTCTGGGATCCAGAATCGTGCAATGTCATTCGCAAAATGACTTTTTACGATTTCATCAACTCTTAGGAGTCTTCAAATTCAAACGGGTTTCAACAGATATCGAAAGAGGAAAGATGTGTTGTGCGACGGCGGGAACGTGTAGGTATTTCATGAAGGTTCTTTGTTAAGAACCCACTTCTCAAGCATCTCAAAAACAAACTCTCTTTTGATCGGCTTAGCAATATAGTCATCCATGCCTGCTTCAAGACACTTTTCCCTATCGCCCTTCATTGCGTGAGCAGTCATTGCAACAATTGGAATGGCCTCGAACCCTTTTTCTCTGATGGCTCTTGTGGCTTTCATCCCGTCCATTTCTGGCATCTGAACATCCATGAAGATCAGGTCAAACACATCGTGAGCCTTTGTGCATTTGTCGACTGCTTCCTGGCCGTTATTTGCCACTTCCACCTGGTAGCCGGCCTTTGTCAACATCATCTTTGCCAGTTTCTGGTTGACTGGGTTGTCCTCGGCTACAAGGATACGAGCAGAATGCTTGACCTCTTCCCGAATAGAATGCTGAGTGACAAGCGTCTCTCGGTGTTTGCCTTCTTGGCCCTCACCCAGTAACTTCTCCAGCAGGACCAAAAGCTTTTGCCTGTCAATCGGCTCCGGCAAGAATCCATCAAAGCCTGCCTGCAAACACTTTATTGCGTCGCGCTCTGTGGAGAAGGAAAAAGCCACCAAAACAATGTGAAGAATTTGCGATTGTGAACTCCTGATTTGACGTGCTATGTCATAGCCGCTCATTTCAGGCATCTGAATGTTTGAGATACAAACGTCAAAGGGGTTACCGGCTTCAAGGGCACCTTTCACTGTTGACACTACTTTATCAGCTGTTGTTATTCCAACAGCATTCATGCCAACTGATTCCACAATGTGGCTCAAAATAGTCAGGTTGTTCTGGTTATCGTCAACGATGAGAACCTTCTTGCCGGAAAGGGAAATTGGGACAAATTTTTTGACCTGTTTTTCTTCAGATTTTCCCAACCAAGCAGTAAAATGAAATGTGCTTCCCTTGCCAGGTTCGCCTGTCCTGAGCGAAGTCGAAGGGCTTTCCGCCCACACATCACCACCCATAATCTGGGCGATATTCTTGCAGATAGGAAGCCCCAGACCGGTGCCGCCGTATTTTCGGGTCGTGGATGTATCGGCTTGTTGAAAGACATCAAAGATGGTGTCAACCTTATCTTTCAGAATACCGATTCCAGTATCCTGAATACTGGCATGCAGTTTTATCCTATCATCGTGTTCCTCTGTTAGTTCAATAGATAGTTCTATTTCACCCGCTTCAGTGAACTTGACAGCATTGCCCATGAGGTTTGTCAGCACTTGTCTAAAGCGACCAGGGTCGCCACTGACATATGCTGGAACTTCATCGCCTATTCGGCACAGTATCTCAACTGGCTTTTCTTGCACTTTGGGACGAATCAACTCGCAAACGTCATAGGCCGTAGCTTTCGGATCAAAATCAACGGTCTCAAATTTCAACTGACCTGCCTCGATCTTGGAAAAATCAAGGATATCGTTGATCAGGGTAAGAAGCCCTTCACCGCTTCGTTTTATAGTTCTGGCATAATCGACCTGCTCATCATTCAGATTGGTGTCAAGCAGCATGTCAGTAAAACCGACTACCCCATTCATAGGGGTGCGTATCTCGTGGCTCATGTTAGCCAGAAATTCGCTTTTTGCCTTACTGGCGGCCTCTGCTTCCTTCTTGGATTTCAATAATTGCTTTTGCGCACGCTTACGTTCGGTGAGATCTCCAACAGAAATAACCTCAGCGGGACGTCCTTCGTACGTGAAAGGGGCATGGCTAATCTCTATTTCCTTTTTTTGGCCATTCTTGCAATTCAATACTGCCTCATAAGAACCCGGATTATCGCTGCTGTGGGAGATATTGCAGTGACCTCTGTCTGGTGTATTCAATTCAGAAGATATCAGATCTTCAAGGCGAATCGCTCTCAATTCGTTGAAACTGTACCCAGTCAAAGTTTCATGGCTGGGATTTGCGAATTTATGCATACCGTCTTGAACAATGGTGATTCCATAACTGGAATATTCAGCCAGTGCTCTGTATTTTTGTTCGGAATATTGCAAACTCTGGTAGTTCAGTGTGCTGTTTATCGCCAGTGATACAAAACTGGCAACTATGTTGAAGAGATTTATGTCTTTGTCCTCAAATACCTCTTTGTTAGGATGACTAAGTGTCAACACGCCCAAGACCTTGTCCTCAATAAATAGAGGAACGGAGAAAAGTGTTCCTATTTTGACCTTGGCATCTTCTAGCGTAACAAATAAACTAGATTGTTCCACGTCCGCAATAAAAATAGATTCCTTTTTTGAGACAGCCTTGCCGGCAACTCCTTCCCCAGCAGCAAAGGTATATCGAACGTTATTCTTTGAAAAAACATCTTTTGCCTCAATAACGTAGCTTTCGCGATCAGGATTAGTCGCCGCCACGAGGAAGAGCCTATTCCGGTCGTAATCCATGAGCATTATTGAGCAGTTTCTAGCCACACTACTGCCGATAATGACTTCCAGAATCGTTTCGCATACTTGTCTGAAATCATTTATGTAGAGCAGTGCAGCACCCAACTCTCGCAGTATGGATAATTCTGACAGCTTCTCCTCGAATTGCTCATAGACAGCCCTGATATGTCCATGTAGAACCTGGTTTTCTCCCTCTGAGGAGGCAAGGTTTTGATTGTGTTTGTCTTTTTCCATTGCTTCTTACGACAACGCCTCCAGGAAGCCCTCAATTTCAGCCCGTTCAGATTCCAATTCTTTTGCTAACGCTACTACACTGTCATGATCAAGTCGTAATCTCGAGAGCACTGTATGATCACTATATGTTCCATTGCCGCAGCATTTACCGATACCAGACTTATGAGCTATGAGATTTGCTACATTGACCACCAAAGCCATATGGCCATCCGGACACACGGACGGATTATGATGATGATGAAGGGGCTCTGCAATGTCGGCAGGAAAATTCCAATGCTCTATGAGGCGATATCCCATCTCGGCATGATCTAACCCCAGGATCTTACGTTCCAGCTTGTGGAGCGATGTCTCATCAGTGGTCGCCCTTTTCAGCACTTCTCCATATTCGTCCGGGAAGTAAATACTGAAGATGATTTTCCCTACATCATGGAGCAATCCGACTAGGACTGTCGATTCATCTGAGGTCCTTCCTGTCTTCTTTACAACTTTCTTCATTGCAAACCCAACAGCGATAGAATGCTTCCATAGCTGAGTCACATCCAATAGACCGCCTTGCTCTTTTGAGGAAAGGGCAGAAAACACACCCATCCCCAAAGCAAGGGAGAGGATTTCCTTAAAGCCTATAACAACAATGGCACGGGATATGGAATCAATCTTTTGGGACATACCGTAATATGAGGAATTAGCAATTTTCAGCACTCGAGCAGATATGGCCTGATCATTGATGATGAAATTGGCAAGATCTTTCGCAGAAGTCTCAGCACTCCTTGCGGTTACAATGATGTTGTGGGTAACCACAGGAAGTGTGGGAAGAGTCGTTTTTGGATTACGGATAAGATCCGTGACTCTGTCTTTGATGTTCATTGAATTCTCTCACTGCTTTTTGTGTCCATCCGTCCCCGATACAAGCTGTCACCCCCACTTCTGGCATTGCTGTTATGATAAAACTAACATCCAGCAGAGCAAGCAGGAATCATGCCAAAGTATCACAAAAGGCTAATTCAATGATCATGGATGATTGGAAAAGGGTAATTGATTTCGCCGCAGCCTTATCGTTACGTCCGAATGGTTCTTGGTGTGGTTTTTGTGTGCGCTGGTTCGGCTAAACTGTCTGATCCGGAAGACTTTGCCGAAATAATCTCGGCCTATGAACTGGTACCTGAGGGCTTTCTTGCGCTGGTGGCCATTGGTCTGCCTGCGTTGGAGGTGTTGGCCGGCCTAGGTAAGGATCACCCACTTATTGGCTAGCACTGTTCCAACTTCAAAAATATCTGAGGGGGTGTTGGTCATAGTCTTACAGATTTATAGGGAAGCGTTTTATCAATAATTGCGCAATGATAGGTCATTAGTTATGTCGCCTTTTTATGCGCAACTATTGATAAAACGCTCCCCTATATAACGGTATGAGAAGGAGAGAAGAAAAAAGTATTCCTTCACAGCGGGACCAAAACCCTGCCCGTGCTCGCTGACAATTGAATATGACGTTACCCCCTAGGCTTCGGGATCATCCATGGTGTGGTTTTGGATGAAATGCCTCAAACTAAGTTTTTGGGTATCTGTCAGGTCTCTAAATTCCACGCCACAATGCCGGATTGAAATAGGACCGAAAGAGAAGCTCTGGGACATTTCAACATCTTTATTGAATCTCAACCAAATATCCAGAAGACCGGGTTCTAAATGTTATTGAGAAACCTTTCATGGGGGGCTTAAGTTTTCCAAAATCTTTGCCGATTTAACTTAATAGGACTGGCTAGGCGTTCCTCTGTTATCACCATACTAACAGTCTGTTTAAAAGAGAAATAATGGCTACCATAATAGCAACATCATCATAACGACCTTACAGACTGCTATGCACAATCAAAAAATCCGTTTTGAGGCTACACATGAGTCAAGAATCGATACTGGTAGTAGACGATGAGGCCTTAGTCACCAAGGCAATTGTTGATACAATGCAGTCTCTAGGCCACAGTTGCCAAACTGCCTTAGACGGCTCCAATGCACTCAACCTAATCAGAACCAACGACTTTGACATAATCATTTCTGACATCCGTATGCCCGGACTCAACGGGTTCGAATTGATGGAAAAGGCAAGGGAGATTGAGCCAGGCATTTCCTTTATCATTACAACCGGCTATATCAATGACTACCAATACGACAGAGTCATCGGCCAGGGGGCTGATGATTTCATAAAAAAACCATTCAGTGAAAACGAGATTAAAAGCAAGGTAGACCGGATCTCCAGGGAACGCCGATTGGCCTTGGAAAACAGACATCTACTTGATGAACAACTGGCCCTGAACAAGAAAATGTCAGACTTTCTGGAAACCTCCCGAAGCCTGATAGCTGAACTAAACTTCAATACCCTTTTTAAAACGATCATCACCAAGACAACCAAGCTCATGGAGGCCGAGCGGAGCAGCCTATATATTATCGACTGGGAACGTAGCGAGATCTGGACCAAAGTAGCCGAAAATGTAGATGAAATCCGCCTGCCCATGGGAAAAGGAATCAGTGGGAGGGTAGCCGAAACGGGGGAAACAATTAACGTAGAAGAAGCCTCAAAGTTGCCGTTCTTCAGGCCGGAATTCGATATCCAAAACAATTTCCATACCAGTTCCGTACTTTGCATGCCTGTACACAACCGCAAGAAAGAACGGATAGGAGTCCTTCAGGTCATAAACAAGAAAAATGGCCCTGGTTTTAACCAAAACGATGAGATGATCCTGAAAGCCATTACATCACATGTGGGAATCGCCTTTGAAAATTCTTTCCTCTTAGACGAACTACAGCTATCTTTTGAGAGCTCCATTCGAACACTTTCCGCAACTGTAGATGCCAGGCACCCTTTAACCGCCGGCCACTCCCAGCGTGTGACCGAGTATTGCCTTATGATAGCTCGTGAAATGAACCTTGACGATGAAGCTCTCAAAACCATCAAGTATGCTGCGCTTCTTCACGACATCGGAAAGATAGGCATACCCGATTCGGTGCTTCTCAAAGAAGGCCCCCTGACCTCCGCGGAACAAGCCAAAATAAATACCCACCCGGTTAGAACGCGTAACATCCTCGAAAACTTTCATTTCCCAAAGGCCTTGGTTCACGTACCAGTCATCGCTTCCCAACACCATGAAAAGGTCAACGGCAAGGGATATCCAGAAGGCTTGACGGGAGACGAGCTTTCCTTAAGCTCCAAAATCCTGGCCGTAGCCGATGTCTTCGATGCTTTGACCTCCCGCCGGGACTACCCCAAATACTGTAAGGATAAGAAACTTGGGTACAACGCCCTGCCACTGCCCAAAGTTATTGAAATCCTAAAAGAAGGAGTCGGAACTCACTTTGACCCTGATGTGATCGAGGCCTTTCTCAGATGCCTGCCGCAAGTCCTTGTCCTGTATCGAGGAACCCACTTCCCAGCAGAGTATGTAGACAAAACAATTCGCTCCATGACTTCTACACACGCTCTTAGCATTTGGAACCGCAGACTGACGTAGTTCTGCGATTAATCTCTTCTCTAATACCAACCAATCATTCACGGGAACTCAGGTGGATAGGCTGAAGGCTGTTAGGAAAAACTGAAATACGGCTCATTTTGAAGCTATGTTTGGTGCGAAAATCTGCTCTTTCTCCACCAAAGTGCGTCAATCGTGCTTTTTTTATTCCTTCAGCCTGACTACGTGAGTAGTCACCATTCACCGACCTATAGACTTTGACGGAACCGTGTGGGAATTACGTGGAAACTCAAGAAACAAGCGACTGAGCGTTTATTTGCATCTGCTCGAAATCTTTCTCAGTCAGGCCTGCACCGAGAACAACTTGTCTTGCCATATCTTTTGTAATCAGGTCAGATGGCTCATGGGCGTCAGAGTCTATAACCAAGCCTGCACCGCCGGCTATTGCAAGCTTGGCAACATGTCCGTTTGTCAGACTATGCCCTTGGCGTGCGGAAATCTCTAAGAAGATGCCTCTTTTTGCGGCAATCAAGACCTCCTGTTCGGAAATCAGTCCCGGATGAGCCAGGATGTCTATGTCCGCCTCAAGGGCAGAACGGTTCGTACCGGCAGCCACGGGCTCTGCAATAGTTTCCCCGTGAACTACAATGAGTTTTGCGCCTAGTGAACGTGCCTTTTCCGCCAGAGATCCCACTTGAGATGGTGGGACATGGGTTAACTCAATGCCCGGCACCATAATAATCTGGTTGACCTGATTTAGTTGCTCTGCCACGGCAACGATTCGCGGAAGAATAAAATCGAGGTTTGAAGCGTCGGCATGATCAGTTACCCCGATAGCCGCAATTCCCATAACCTGGGCTCTACGGACTAGTTCTGAGGGTATCAAAACACCGTCACTGAAAATGGAATGGGTGTGAAGGTCAATCATAGAGTACTACATCTTGTATTTGCCGAAGTCTTCAGGAGAAAGTTTTTCCAGGTATTCCTTCCATTTCTTGCCCTGCTCACTTTCATCAAACGCTTCCGGCTCTGCATCCAGCTGCCGTGATTGCTCAAGTACCTTGTCGTCAACAAATATGGGGCAACCGGCCCTGAGAGCCAATGCGATGGCATCACTGGGACGAGCATCGATATTGTACGATTGGCTGTCCGATGAAAAATGGATCCGCGCATAAAAAGTATTATCTCTAAGATCACACACCTCAACCTTGGATACCGTCACATTCAGTTTGTCAAGCAAGTTCTTAAACAGATCGTGGGTCATGGGTCGCGATAAACGTACATTTTCCAGCTCTGTAGCAATGGCAGTAGCTTCCAAAATACCAATCCAAATGGGAAGCGCCTGATCTGCATTTCTTGCCTTAAGGATTACTATAGGGGCATTTGACGTTGGATCGATCGTAATGCCCGAAACTTTCATTTCATGCAGCATGCAACATACCTCCCTTTTTGTCGATCAAGCTCCCATAACATCTTTGTGACTCACCCAACAACGAATGTGCAAAAGCCTTTATGATCTTAACCGGCACAACGTGGCCGACTTCGGCCGTACCGTCTGAAAAGTTAACTGTTTTGTTGCAAGGTGTATGCCCAGTTGCTTGGTTGTTGCTCTTTTTACTCAAACCTTCTACTAAAACCTTCTGGGAAGTCCCCACTAATGACTGGTGTTTTTTAAGCGTGATCGCCAATTGATCCTCCTGGAGTCTAGCAAGGCGTTCGCTCTTTTCAATCTCCTCGACCTTTTTGGAAAATCTTGAGGCCGGCACACCTGGACGATCAGAATACTTGAATGAATAAAGATTGTCAAATTCGACTCTTTTAACCAAATCGAGGGTCTCTTTAAAATCGAGTGCGCTTTCTCCGGGAAAGCCAACAATAATGTCGGAAGTAATGGCAATATCCGGCCAACCGTTTCGCAGCCCTTCGATCTTTGCCAAATAGAAATCTCTTGTATAGCCCCTGTTCATACGTTTCAATATCCGGTTTGAGCCACATTGAACCGGCAAGTGTATGTGTGGGGCCAGCTTTTCCAGACGGGAAAAAGCCCCAATAAGCTCGAGAGACAGATCCTTGGGGTGAGACGTGGTAAAACGAACGCGTCTCAATCCCTCGATATCGTTTACAGACTCAAGCAATTGCGCAAAATTACAATCGTGGCCGTTTTTCATCCCATAGGAGTTTACATTTTGCCCCAAGAGCGTAACTTCTCTGACACCTGCCGCAATCAAGTGCTCAATCTCCTCAACAATACTCTCAGGTTTTCTGCTAGCTTCCCTTCCTCTCAGATAAGGAACCACACAATAGGTGCAAAAGTTATCGCACCCTCTCATAATTGTTACAAAGGCTGTGGCTCGACCTTGTTGAAAACCGGCCGGCTTAATCTCTAGCGGCTCTACTGCCCCCGCGGCTTCCACATCTACGATTTTTCTCTTATCTTCTACGGCCTGCCTTATCAAGTCAGGAAGCCGTACAATGGCAAAAGGCCCAAAGACGATATCGACATGAGGCGCCCGCTTAATAAGACGTTCTCCTTCCTGTTGGGCCACACATCCACCAACACCAATAATGAGATTCGGTCTTTTTTGCTTCGCCCTAGCAAGCCGCCCCAAATAGCTGTAAACCTTATGCTCCGGTTTTTCACGAATAGAACAGGTATTGACAAGGATGAGATCTGCATCATCCGGATTAGAACAAGGCCAATAACCGATAGGTGCCAGCAATCTTTCCATTTGCTCGGAATCATAGACATTCATCTGGCAACCCATCGTGATTATGTAAAAGTGCTTTGCTTCCATGCTGTTTTATCTATGAGGGTTCTAGGGTTCTAGGATTCAAGGGTTTTAGTGCTTTTCTTTCTAGCGATTTAATTCTCTATAATTCTTAAGCATTTCACTTGCATCTTTTTAAGGCGAAAGCCGCAATCCTCACACTCCTATTAACTTTTTTTGAGATAATCATTTAAAAAAAAGACCCCTTTACCCTAAATTATTGCGAACTTACATCTTTTCTTACCAACTCATTAATTATAATCGACCTTACATCTTTGACGTCAACCTTGTATGCACCGTAGGGCAATTTTGCATAACAGGCCAACCCATTGTCTAGAGTCATAGAAACGGTTTTGCCATCCTTCAGTATTACGGTGGCTTCCAACACCTTATCTCTGAGTCTGAATGTTATGCCTTTTATCTTGCCGAAATCTATGCTGACCTGCCCACTTCCAACATTGCCGGAAATGGCGGTATGACCGCTAAAGCTAATCTTTTCTACATCTGTGGCAATATCGTCTTGGTCAATAATTGTAGCGGAATAGTTTTTTGAAGGCTCAGGCGCACGCACTCTAGCAGGTCCTCCGAGGCCACCCATTCCGACCAAAAAGAAACAAGAAACAATCAATGCACAGGACAGCCATACTCTTTTCATAGGCCCTCTCTTTCTATAAGTTCTGCCTTCTCAATCCTTATCTGCCCTTTCAGGTCACTTAAAATCATATCAACTTCCTTTTCACACCCTGGACTGACATAGAGAACAACAAAACCATTTTGAGGATCGAGCGTCCTCATAACGGCCACACCACTGTAGCCCTCAAGGATGAACTTTAAGAAGTGAACCTCCCGTCGGTCTATCCTGTAGTATCTCTTAGTAGAGGCTTTTGGTATCATGGAACGATTTAATTTATGCCGCAAAGGATTGTTTTGAAAGATGAACGTCGAACATCGAACGTCCAACTTCGAATGAAAAACAAACAACTAACACCAAACATTCAACAGTTTTTTAGGTTTCTTCATCTTCTTCCATTCAATATTCGATGTTGGACGTTCGATGTTCGACGTTCATTTTTTTATTAATCTCCCACAGTCCATCCAGCACAAAAACAACTTAGTGCTTATGCACTTGTATTTTTTTAAGGCGAATGCCGCAATTCTTGTCCCTGAAATCTTGATGTTAGCATCCCACAGCGATTCTTTTCAACCAAAAAAACACTATTGTGAAAAGCCTGACATTAGGCTATACAAAACAACCATGAAAACCAAGTGGCATATCCACTCCCAGGACCCTGACCAAATCGCCGAGCTAAGCGCCTCTTACGGCTGTCATCGTGCCATTGCTGCCATTCTCATAAATCGCGGTATCACAATGTCAGATCAAGCGGAAAACTTCATCAAGCCTTCTTTACATCATATCCGATCACCATTTCTAATGAAAGATATGGACAAGGCCGTTTCCCGCATTGTCCGCGCCCTTCACAAGCACGAGAAGATACTCATCTTCGGCGACTATGACGTAGACGGTATGACAGCTACGGCACTTCTCTTCGACTTTCTTGGATACATAGGTGCGAGTGTTGATTATTACATACCAGATCGACTAACAGAAGGTTACAGCCTCAACCCAGGGGCTGTAAACAACTATGCAATTCCTCATAAAATTAGCCTTATCGTTACAGTGGATTGCGGAACAACCAGTCATGAGGCTGCCAAAGCGGCAAAGAAGGCAGGGATTGATATCATCATAACAGATCACCACGAACCCCAAGATTCTTTGCCCGAAGCCGTGGCAGTTTTGAACCCAAAACAAAAGGACTGCCCGTCCGGACTTAGAGAACTTGCCGGCGTAGGCATAGCCTTTAACCTGGCCATCGCCATCCGAAAACGCTTAAGGGATGACGGCTTCTGGAACAGTAGTCGACAAGAGCCAAATCTTAAGGCGGCATGTGACCTGGTAGCCCTTGGAACAGTAGCCGACATGGCACCCCTCCTGGAGCAAAACCGCATCTATGTCAAAGCCGGTCTTGAAATTATAACATCTTCTCCACGACCGGGCTTGAAAGCACTTCTGGACATTTCCGGGATTACCAACCGGGATGTCAATACTTGGGATATAGCCTTTAGGCTAGCCCCGCGTTTAAATGCGGCAGGACGTCTCAGTCATGCCTCTGTTGGGTTCAAACTTCTCACGACATCTAGTGATGAAACTGCTCGCTCGATTGCGCTACAACTTGATCGTGAAAACAACAAGAGAAAAAAGACGGAAGATCTTATCCTTTCTGACATTATTGCAAAACTCGAATCCAATCCCCAATTGATTAAAAACTCCCTTGTTCTAGACAGTAACACTTGGCATGAGGGGGTAATAGGAATTGTTGCATCCAGGCTTGTTGCACGATATATGCGGCCGGTTGTCCTAATCGCTATTCGTAATGGTCTGGGCAAAGGATCTGCCAGGAGCCCAGAGGGCTTCGATATCTTCAAGGCCTTCAACGGATGTGCTCAGCACCTGGAAAGGTTTGGCGGTCATGAGGTTGCTGCAGGGCTAACACTGAAAGTAAAAAACATACCTGGTTTCCGCAAGGATTTCGAACAATTCGTCTATCAAAATGCTGACACACAAGATTTTGTGCCGAAACTCGACATAGACACGGAGATAAACCCAACGGAAATTTGCCCAGCGCTGCTAAACGAACTCGAGCAATTAGCGCCATTCGGAACAGGCAACCGTGAACCGATATTTATGATCTCAGACTTAAATGTCCTTTCTGCTCGCACTGTCGGATCAGGCCACACGAAGATGCAACTAGCCCAAAACAGGGCAACCGGAGGTAGACCCATGGATGCCATTTTGTTCAATAACGATATAGTCAAATCATCCCCCCGACATTTTGATCGTATTGCCTGCAAGCTTAACTGGAACAACTGGATGAATAAAAAGCGTATTCAACTCGTGGTCAAGGACTTTGTGTAACAGTTCATGGGAATCAAAGGCCTGAGGTCAGGGGTTGACCATCACACACACATGAGACCATGGGCATTGTAAATATCGAATGTCGAAGTACCTTCTTCATAATTCTGCGGTTCCTTGTTCGATATTCGATATTCATTTTTTCGGGACAATTATAAGAACTCCCAAAAACACATTTGTGCTCATCCCCCGGACCCTGATCGCTGACCCCTGTGAACGGCTACAATTTTTTGTTGTAATTTGATTAGAGTTGTCGTATCCTATATAAGTTTTTCATTATCAGATAGCCTAAGATCGAGGTGCCATGGGAAGAGTATTTCGTCCAAGCAATCGTGAAGCAAAGATACTGTCTAAGATAGAGAGTTCAAAGGAACGCGCACTGCGGTTTGCCATTGAACAACTGAGGGATGTGGCGGAACCTTTGAGCAACTCTATTGCAATGAGCTTTATCCAGGAAAAGCTGGTTGAGACAAAGAACAAGGATGACATTCAGGAACAGATTGCCGGCAGCCTCCAGAAACTCACCCGTGCGGATGAGTTTGATATCGACTACCAAATTGCACCAATCAGACACCTTGTACCATACGCAAACGTGATAAGCCTTTACTTAACGTCTTTCGTTGTCGAACAACTGATCAACCACAGGAGTGTTGAAGATATCTACGGCTCCGATGAACAAATCTACCAATGCATTAACATCCAGGTTGCCAAATATGTCCGGTAACGGTTCACAGGGATCAGGGGCCAGGCGTTAGCTGTTTGGTGTCAGCCCTTGGATATTGCGATTTAGGGCGGTTGGGGTAATACCTTTTATGTAGTCCTTTACGCCTTCAACGATAGCATCAGCCACCTCATTCTGATAGCCGGCCATATTTAGGCGACGACATTCGCGCGGATTGGAAATAAAGGCTATCTCTACCAAGACACACGGCATCTCAGCACCAAGCAGGACATAAAATGGGGCCTGCTTTACACCATTGTCTTTTATTTTGTAAAGTGGGGCCAGTTTCTGAATCATGGCTCCTTGAACATGGTCTGCAAGCGCACTTGATTCGTTGATCTTGGCGTTATTCATCAAGTCATTTAAGATCACCTCCAAGTCGCTGATGTTCTTGGCGGAAGTGGCATTCTCCCGGGCGGCAACCATAATTGCCTCGTTATCCGTAGCCAGATTTAGAAAATATGTCTCAACGCCGCACACATTCCTGTTCCTGTGTGCATTGGCATGTATCGATATAAATATATCAGCCCTTTTCATGTTGGCAATAGCGGTGCGTTCTTCTAGGGACAAAGAAACATCTTTTTCTCGCGTGAGTATAACCTCACACCCAAGTTTTGCGCGAAGCTTTTTGGCCAGCCTTCTGGACACCTCAAGAGTAACGTTTTTTTCCAGCACCCCCTTGTAATATCCAACAGCCCCCGGATCTTTGCCGCCATGGCCGGGATCAATGACAATACGTTTGACTCCAAGTGCAAGCTGCTTGGCCAGAGAGTTTTTAGGCAAATCTTCCTTCGACCCGGCTGTCTTCTTCTTGCGCTTTTTCTCCTTCCTTCCTACCTCCTTTCCAGCAATTCCATTTACGTCCAAAACAATTCGGAAGGGATCTTTCAACGAAAAGATCTTGAAATCGTCAATCGATTTAATGTCCAACACCACCCGTACCACCTTCGGCCCATATTGAGCCGTACGCACATTGCTCAAAAGGTCATCGCCAATAGGCACAATTCGCTCCAAGTCGGCCCCAACGCGTGCATTCCTGACATCAACATATAACCGCGGTGGCTTGCCTATAGCGGGGTCCTTTCTCAAGAGACGATAGGTGTAAAAAACCTCCTTTCCCACATCAATGACAACACGCGTATAATCGGGGTTTGACCATACCCGCACATTATCTACCTCGGCAAGCGGTTTTTCGGCAGCCTTGTATTCTTTCTTTTTTAAAGGGTGTAACTCAGTCTCTGTTATATGCCTGGATTTCTTTACTCCCTTTTTCGTCCCATCAGAGCGAGGCTCCACCTTTTTGTGTCCACTCTTTTTGCTCTTCCGCAATAGAGTAATCGCCTTTCTGGTCTTGGAGGCATAGGGACTATCCGGGAAACGTCTTAGTAGTCGGCTAAAATAATCAAGGGCCTCATGTTTGTCATTACCACCAGGAAAAAGCTTGCTTAGTCTGGAATAAAGGTCCCCTATCATAAACACGGCATCATCCGACCAAGGTCCGTTAGGTTGCGCCAAATATACTGCCTTAAACTTCTCGACGCAAACAAACCAATTATAACGCTCCTTTTGTCTCTGAGAATCCTTGAGGAGTTCTTTATAGGTCGATAAGGCTTGTCTATACTCATATTCCAGGCTGGCCGATCCAACATCGGGCCTCCACAACATAAAGGCCAAAATGAAAAAAACCGGCAATAAGGATCTCCTGACGTTCGAACGGATTTTACAAAGGTCTTGGTTCATAGACAATTGCACCCTTACAACAATCCCTTTAGTTCATGTAGCCGGTTTAATGCCTCAAGAGGGGTCGTGGTGTCAAGATCCAATTCTTTTAGGGCATTTATCACAGCGTGATCTGCTTTTTCAAAGAGGGCAAGCTGAACGCCTGCAAAAGGGCTCACTTGTTCTTCTTCCTTCTTGCTGTGACCTACCTGGGGAAACCCTACCCCATCCAGTTCTCCAGCTTCTATGTTCTTTAGTATCTCTCTGGCCCTGTTCAGCACCTTTTCTGGAACACCGGCCAAACGTGCCACCTGAATGCCGTAACTCCTATTCGTACTCCCATCGATCAGCTTCCTAAGAAAGATAATCTCTTCATTCCATTCCTTGACTGCAACATTGCAATTCTTTACACGCTGTTTCGTAAGTGCCAGGTCGGTCAATTCATGATAATGGGTTGCAAAAACAGTCTTAATTCCGCGCTCTTTCCAATCATGCAGATATTCAGCAACAGCCCACGCAATGCTCAAACCATCGAAAGTGCTGGTACCACGTCCGATCTCATCTACAATCACAAGGCTCTTTTCAGTAGCATTGTTTAAGATATTGGCACACTCCTGCATCTCAACCATAAATGTGCTCTGCCCACCGGCCAGGTTGTCTGAAGCACCCACACGGGTAAAGATTCGATCCACGATGCCTATGGAGGCCTCTTGGGCAGGCACGAACGATCCCATCTGGGCCATCAGGACCAGCAAGGCGACTTGCCGTAAGACAGTTGATTTCCCGGCCATGTTAGGCCCTGTAATTATAAGCACCTGTCGTGATGTATTGTCCAGTTCAATAGTATTTGGAATAAACCTCTCCGATGTGATCAACTTCTCAACAACGGGATGGCGACTCTCTACCAAAGAGATGTTCTCATCTTCATGGACTATTGGCCTTATATAATCATTCTTGTCGGCAAGCTCCGACAAACTTACCAATACATCAATTTCTGCGATAAGATCGGCCATTTTTGCCACACGGTGATTGTGCCGGGCCACCTTTTCACGAATCCCGCAAAAAAGTTCATATTCCAGCTGGACCTGTTTTTCTTCGGCGCCAAGTATCTTCGATTCATAGGCCTTAAGATCTTCCGAAATATACCTCTCTCCGTTGACTAAGGTCTGTTTTCGGATATAGTGCGCCGGTACGGACTTAAGTTGTGTCTTAGAAACCTCGATATAATAGCCAAAGACCTTATTAAAACCAACCTTTAGGGAATTAATCCCAGTAGCCTCCCTTTCTTTGGCTCCGAAACGTGCAACCCAGTCTTTGCCCTCACGACCGATTCTGATTAGCTCATCAAGCTCTTCATTGAATCCCGACTTGATAATGCCGCCTTCACGCAATGTCAAGGGAGGATCATTGCGAATCGCTTCTCCAATGAGGTCGGAAACATCAGAAAGGTCGTCCCACTGGTTTTTGATTCTTGAAAATTCACCACTGTCATATTCGCTAATAAGTCCGCGCAACTGTGGAAGGCTCTCGATAGATTCCCTTAACGCAGCGAGGTCGCGGGCATTACAGCGATCAAGGGCGATCTTGGCATTTAGGCGCTCCAGATCATGAATCCCGTCCAGCAGATTTCTTAACGAGCGCCTTGCAATAAGATTCTCTTTCGCCTCTTCAACACTGTCCAATCGCTGTTGAATCTGTTTAAGATCCAACAAAGGGTACTGAAGCCATGTGCGCAGCTTTCGACCACCCATGGGGGTTTGGGTACAGTCTATAACATCCAGAAGCGAACCCCGCTTTGTTCCACCTCTAAGTGCTTCAAAAAGCTCTAAATTCCTATTCGTTGCCTCATCTATCACCATGAAATCAGAAAGCGAGTACGACACAATCCCTAAAAGATGGGCCAGATCTCCTTGGTGCGTTTTGTCAACATAACTCAACAAAGCTCCTGCGGCACAAACAGCAGCATGCCATTGATGACACCCGAAACCTTCAAGAGAATAGGTCTTAAACTGTCTACAGAGTCGCTCTTGTGCCAAGTGCAACTCAAAGATATCATCTTCCAAGAAACTTGTAGAGGCCATATCCAGACATTGAATTAGTCCTTTGATAGGAACTTCTTCGCCTTGAGACTCGGCAACTAAAAGCTCTTTTGGCTCTATCCGTCTGCACTCATCTGATATTGCATCTGAATCGGCAGATTCGGTAACCTTGAAGATTCCAGTCGAGATATCCAGATTGGCCATACCACAACGCCCCTTGTACAGATAAAGCGCTGTTAGAAAATTGTTCGTTCTTGCATCCAGTATTTCAGTGTCAACAACAACACCTGGTGTTATAACCCGAACAACTTCTCTTTTGACAATCCCTTTAGCCTTTGCTGGGTCTTCCATCTGCTCACAAATGGCCACCTTAAAGCCTTGCCTGATCAATTGTGCAATGTAAGACTGCGCTGCATGGTGGGGAATACCGGCCATCGGGATCGGTTGTTCGTCTTTTTTGTTCCTGGATGTGAGGGTAATTTCAAGGACTCGAGAGGCAACTTTTGCATCTTCGAAAAACATCTCATAGAAATCGCCCATCCGGAAAAAGAGTATGGCGTCAGGATAGTTTTCTTTAATGGACAGATATTGATGAACCATCGGGGTCGCTTTAGCCATGGCGATATAACCCCTTTGGCCTCAAATGGCGCCCCTTAGACACTTGGGCTGTCTTCGGAGTGGGGTGTTTGGCTTGCAACAGACTGGCTCTTAAGGGCATTCAGTTCATGTTGTATCTTGCGGACGGTTTCAGAATGACTTTCAATTGTCTTTTTTGCCCTAAAGCGCTCACCCAAACTATGAAAATATGAAACGAGGAGCCCAACAAGAAAAAAACCTAGAAAGTAAACAGCCAGTGGGATATGCCCTGTTTTGTACTGCCGTACCCAGAGGTTAAGCTCCAAGGTCTTTTCGTCTAAAAAAACCTCCAGATTCTGGACAACCAAGATCACCAGAAATACCATCACAACAGAAAACAGCACCGGTTTCAAAGCTCTCATTTTCAATTCTCCTTATACTTCAATCGACCCCTTCAAGGGCCTCAAAATGAGGTTTAAGGTTCCTGTAGGTTGCTTCCAGGTGCTCCGGAATGACACGAACCTCGGCAAAGACTGTCATAGCATTTGTGTCCCCGTGCCAACGAGGTACAATATGGAAATGAAGGTGCTGCTCAACCCCAGCACCCGCTACAATACCTAGATTAAGCCCTACGTTGAATCCATCGGGATTCATCACCTTCTTGAGCACTCCAACAGATTCCTTTACAGTTCTCAATAGATCCCCCATCTCCTCTTGGGTCAGTTCATCAAGGGAAGGCAAGTGTCTTTTCGGCGCAACCAAAAGGTGACCATTTATATACGGAAACTTGTTCATCATGACCATCGACAAAGCCCCATTATACAAAGTAAGGTCCCCTTTATCTGAAAGGCCAACACAAAAAATACACTCTTTTTCCTTTTCGCCCAAGATGTATTCCATGCGCCATGGCGCCCACAGTGTCTTCATGTCTCAGCTTTCAGTTGCCGGTTGTGCGGCGTACGCCTTGAAAACAGTACAGTTATCAGTTTTCAGTTGGCAGTTTTCAGTTGCTGGTTGGTGTCCATCCACAAATATATCTTCTCAATAACCACGGCCTATATCATTCGTATACCCCGAACTTTTTGAGAACTTACCCACAAATCAAACAAACACTTGGAATCACTCATACAACTGACTACTGACAACCAACTACCAACACCAATGATTTCTGCGGCACTATAGCAAACTATGCCAAAAAAACAACCCCTAAAGCTTAACCAACTCCACACTCCCCCATACACCCAGTTCGGCTCCTACTATAATGACAAGGCCCAAAACACCCTGGATATTTTTCCCAATATTTACGGCTGTTGCAATATCAGTCTTGTTGGAAACACTATTTCCGATAGCAGTAGCGGCTGCATCTGCAAGGGCGGCAGACTCCGACATTACAACGATCGCATCGGCGCTTCCGAAACTCAAAGAATGTCCGACTGTACCCGAGGAGGTACAAACCCCTATAGCGCTACCCGGAGAATCAACTCGAAGGCCCAACTTATTACTCAAAGGGGAGGTTCCTGCTAAAACAGCCAATGTTATTGGAAAGTTTGTATTGATAAATATATCCCCGCCATTCTCAACCATAACCTCCCGGCTATAGGCCAAAAGATCTTTGCCCACATATTCGGCAATAGCGCCTGCAACAGCAGCCATCGGGCCTACACCTGCCTTTTGAGCGGCCCAAATCATAGTCCTTACAACAGAAGGCGCAAGGAGATCTTCAGGAAATGGTGTCAATGTTTGCAGAAAACCCGGATAATCCTCGGCATATCTTTCCAAGGGTAATCTGTGTTTCAGAACCAAATCCCTGGTCTCATTCTCTAAGAGCGTTTCGGCCCTTACCAACAGATCCGTTTCTTTAACAACTACACGAAACGATTCTAATCTGTCATCTTTGACAAAGCTGCGATATGTACGATCCTGGTAAGTCATCATTTGAACATCAGGTAAAGGTCTTTTTAAAAGATGAACATCGAACGTTCAACATCGAACGTCCAACGTCGAATGAAAAACAAACATCCAACACCGAACATTCATCAGCTATTTGTGTTTCTTCATCTCGTTCCATTCAAAATTCGATGTTGGACGTTCATTTTTTTACCTTCCACAGTCCATCTGCAGCGTTAAAAACTACTCAGCCCCCCTACTCCCCCTCACACACTGTCTCTACAGCACTATAACCGAGGAAATCGTTCACATCATCGGCCATGGCTTTTCCCACCTTGAGTCGCAGTTGGTTCGGCAAAGCAATAACGGTTTCTGTCTTTTCGGGCATCCTCAGGAAAAGATAAGCGTCACAAGTACCCTTGTGCTTTTCTAGTATCTCATAAAGTCCTTTCAGTTTTTCCTTGTCTAGGCATGTTATGTCCAGGTTCAATCGAACCTTTGTTGTCCAGGTTTCATCGGCTTTTTCTATGGAGATGACGGAATCAGCAAGGATTTTTGCCGATCTTTCATCTTTTGTCACATGCCCCTCGACAAAAATAGCGGCATCTGCGTAGATAAGATCCGTCACGGTGGAATAGACCGACGAAAAGAGGGTGACTTCCACGAAACCACTTAGATCTTCAAGGGTAACAAAGGCCATGACATCGCCCTTTCTGTCATTATAACGTTTAAAATCCCTTACAATTCCTGCCATACGAATAACGGCGCCGTCTGAAGCCTCTCGGACCTGCAAAGAATCGGTATTGGCAAACTTTCTAATAATAGCATCGTACTTTTCTAACGGATGGCCGGTAATAAAAAAGCCGAGCGAGTTCTTTTCGTAGTTTAGTCGTTCATCTTCATCCCACTCTTTGATGTCAGGAAAACCTGAATAAACAATATCCATACCTTGACTCGGGAAGGCCTCAAAAAGACTGATTTGGCCATCCATACGATCCTTCTGGATCTTCTGCCCAATCTCCACGGCCTCATCCAGCACCGCCATCATCTGAGAGCGTTTGGCGCCGGTACAGTCAAAGGCGCCACACTTGATTAGACTTTCTATAACCCTTCGATTGACCTTTTTGAAATCAACCCTTTCACAGAAGTCAAACATTGACTTAAAGGCCCCTCCAGAATTTCGAACATCACGGATAGATTCGATAGCCCCTTGTCCAACGTTTTTGACAGCCACCATGGCAAAACGGATTGCGCCATCTACCACCATAAAGTCTACGTCACTCTCATTTATGTCGGGCGGAAGTACTTCTATATCCTGGGCACGACACTCGGCAATATATTTGACCACCGCCTCTGTTGAATTCATCTCACTTGTAAGTATTGCAGCCATCAATTCTACAGGGAAATGGGCTTTGAGATATGCCGTTTGAAAGGCAATCATGGCATAGGCAGCGCTATGGGCCTTATTGAAACCGTAACGCCCGAACTTTTCCATAAGGTCAAAAATCTCTTTGGCTTTTTTCTTTGAGATACCCTTCTTTTCCGCCCTGCCGAGGAAACGCTCACGCTCCATTGCCATCATACGGCCGATCTTTTTTCCCATCGCCTTCCTGAGATTATCAGCCTCAGCCATGGAATAGTCCGCCAGCACCGCCGCAATATTCATGACCTGTTCCTGATATAAAATGACACCATAAGTGTCTTTCAGTATTGGCTCAAGCTCATCAACGATATAGATTACTGGAACCCGACCGTTTTTTCTCTCCACAAAGGCATTATGCATGCCACTGTCCAAAGGACCTGGACGGTAAAGTGCCACCAGGGCAATAATATCCTCAAAACAAGCAGGTTTTAAACGGCCAAGAAGGTCTTTCATCCCTGAGCTTTCCAGCTGAAAAACGCCGGTGGTCTGAGAAGCGGTCAAGAGTTTGAAGGTCTTTCTGTCTGTCAAATCGAGTCTTGACAAATCCGGGGGATCATTACCCGCTTTTTGTATAATCTCACAGGCATGTTTCATGACGGTCAGGTTACGAAGCCCCAGGAGATCAAACTTTATCAGTCCAATCTTTTCAATAGCCTTCATGGCGTACTGGGTTACAACCTCACCTTTTTTCCCCCTAGCAAGTGGAAGGTGCTCTACCAGTGGCCGGTCAGAAATCACTACTCCCGCCGCATGGGTAGAGGCATGCCTGGCTAGTCCCTCAAGGGTCAGTGCAATCTCAATAAGTTCCTTTATATGCGACTTTTCTGTAATCAGCTTCTTAAGTTTCGGCTCCCGAGAGATTGCAGACTTCAGGCTTATATTCAGCACCTCAGGGATCAATTTGGCAATAATATCTACCTCCCGCAAGGCAACATCCAGAGCCCTTCCTACATCTCTAATAACTGCTCTGGCCTGCATCTTGCCAAACGTGATGATCTGAGCCACGTAACGCGAACCGCCATACTTATCCACAATGTATTTGAAGACCGCATCTCTACCTTCTATGCAAAAATCGATATCAATATCCGGCATACTCTTTCTGGCTGGATTGAGGAACCGTTCAAATATCAGCCCATACGCCATTGGATCTAAATCCGTAATTCCTAACGCAAAAGCCACAAGACTGCCCGCTGCAGAGCCTCTTCCCGGACCAACGGGGATATCTTGTTTCTTGGCAAAGCGAACAAAATCCGCCACTACCAAGAAATAACCGGGAAACCCCATTTCTTTTATAACACCAAGTTCATAGTCAAGTCGCCTGCCATACCTTTGCTTATCAGCATCTGAAAATCCGGGGGTTTTCAAGCAAATAGCCTTAAGCCGTTGTTCCCACCCCTTTCTAACCTCTTTTTCAAAATACTTTTGCAAATCTAAAACGCCCTGAGGCCCCTTAAAGTCTGTTCCATCTTCGGCATCTTTAGGAATCTCAAATTTCGGAAAATGATAGGAACTCAGATCCAATTTAACATTACAACGCTTACTGATCTCAACACTGTTTCTGATGGCATCGGGATAATCTTTAAAATAGTCTTTCATCTCCTCAGGAGATTTGAAATAGAGTTGATCTGTGCGAAACCTCAAACGCTTTTTCTCTTGGACGGTTTTACCTGTTTGAATACACAATAAGACATCGTGGGCACGAACATCTTTACGGTCCAAGTAATGGCAGTCATTTGAAGCTACAAGAGGAATTGAAAGCTCCCGGCTCATTTTTAATAGAGCCTCATTCACTCTTTCCTGGGCCTCAATACCATTGTTTTGCACCTCAAAGTAGAAATTGTCTTTGCCGAACATCTTCTCGTATTCCCGAGCAATATCGGCCGCCTTGTCCGTGCGCCCCGCTTGGATCAATCGCGGAATCTCCCCATGAAGGCATGCGCTCAACGCTATTAGCCCCTCACTGCACTCGGCAAGAATTTCCTTGTCGATTCTAGGCTTATAATAAAATCCCTCCAAATGGGCAGATGTAACCAAACTGCAAAGATTCTTGTAACCCTTGACATTCTTTGCCAGTAAGACAAGATGATTGAGCCCATCCTTGTTGCGGGGGTCCTTTTCAAAACGGCTTCCACTGGTCACATAGGTTTCGCAACCTATGATCGGCTTGATTCCTGCCTCATGAGCTTTCTGGTAAAAATCTATAGCACCATACATCGTGCCGTGGTCGGTTATGGCCACTGAATCCATTTTGAGGGCAGCAACACGTTCCAATAGGGAATCGATGCGTATGGCGCCATCAAGAAGGCTATACTCGGTATGGACGTGAAGGTGAACGAAATCGGAATTGGACATCAGTCTAACATCAATAAACTCTTAGGGTTATTAGCCTAACGATTTCAACCGCTTACAAAGTCAAAGTTGCTCATTTTCTGCAAGAATCTGCAACACAAGTACACCGTGGAGAAATACGGAATGGGGTTTTATAACATAAGCTGTATTATGGCGCAACCAGGGATACTGTGTGGAATGATGGACACGGAGTGCGATGCTTTCAAGCCGTCAGGCGCAACCCTGCGCTCATACTGGAATGTTGATTTTAAGTGGATGAAATCCGCATCGCCAAGTTGTTTTGAAATATGAACGTCGAACATGGAACATCGAACGTCCAACGTCGAATGAAAAACAAAGATCCTATACCGAACAGTAATACCATCCGCCGCAAGTTCATCATAGTCGTGTTCAGAGATCCTAATTCTCCCATTTTTGAGAGACCTTTGCATAATTCCTTTGAACGTTCATTGTGAGCTTTTTGGGGTACCCATCCGGCTACAGTGAGCGGCCCACAAAAGTGGGCAAATTGTAAACTGTTTGAGGCCGTTAGGCCGAGTTTTTGCAATTTAGCGAACAAAGCCGTAAATGGGTCAAAAAGCTCACAGAACTAAGTGAGAAGGGGTTATGCAAAGGTCTCTTTGATTAAACGGAAATAAAAAGAGCTACATCCAGAAGGTCTTAACCTCATGGTCCTGAATATTGCTAAGCTATAGGAGGCTTGAAACAAAGCAGCCGCCGCCACTACTACCACCGCTACTGACGGCAGAAACAGCAAGCGTAGTAGCGCTGGGTTCGTTAGAATAGTCGGAGTTGCCGGTACTGTTGTATGCCCTAACTCGGTAGTAATATGTAGAAGAAGCGCTCAAACCGGCATTGCTCCACGCCACACTGTTTGCACCGACTACTG
>RCNB010000476.1_pt1 | contig 28987 bp, 22 predicted proteins | sample 2041321 | NCBI WGS metagenome assembly RCNB01 (sample SAMN09708232, study PRJNA481090) | Marine sediment metagenome, whole genome shotgun sequencing project. | reverse complement strand
GAATGAAAAGGCAATATTTATAGATTTTTTGTCATCTAGAAGAAAAAGTTACCATTCTTATAAACCATTTCATCATCTGCATATACTTCTCTGCTCTTACTGAAATCACACATTATATCTCAGTGGAGATTTGATTTGTTTTTGCTTCCCGTCTCTGGATAGCTGCTGCCAACTGCTAGGTGAATAGTACCTCCAATTTTTTCTTACTAATCGAGCATTAAGACATGAGCTATTTGGTGTCGCTAAAAATAAAATACCTTTCTGAAAATGGTTTAAAACTAGATTCGTTACTGGACTTCAGGTATCAGCTATTTTGGGAACCGAACCTTAGCTTAGATAAAAACGAAACTAATCTGGATTTTTACACCTCTGATTTAGCTGGTGATTTTGAAATTACCTTAGCAGGGTTTTCAGAAAAAGGTATACCAATTTCTTTGAAGCGAATATTTACGGTTGAATGATAAGAAATGGTGGTTTTTAAGTACTAAAAACTACATAATAATACAACCAAGAAGATAAATAATTTTGCTAGTTTAATAAATATTTAAATATACTAAAGTCGATATTCTAATCTTCCATTAAAGCCGTTACCGGATTTGAATTGGCCGCTTTTATTGCCTGCGTGCCACTGTTTAGCATAGCAACGAAAAGCGCAACAAAACCTGCGCTAAAAAAGTGTCAAAATCATAAAACAATCATCACTTTATATCTGTGTTTCATTTGTCCTTAAAAGCCATTTCATTAACCAATACATTCCTAAAGACAAGAGAATTTCAAAAAGGTTACATGAAATGGATTTTTAGTTTTGCCAATTAAATATGCAAAACTAATATGATGGGATATTGACAGTACGGAGCGGGAAGAACAATCGTTGTGCTATTGCAGTTTATTGAAACAACACTTTTACATATTTTAATTTTAAACTTCTCAAAGTTTCATTAATCCTATTTAAACTAACTATTAGAACTCCGCTCAAAGCATATAACTTTATCCTATTCAGAAACAAAGGGTAATAAATATGGAACTTTTCATAAAAGGTAAAGAGCTGATAAATAAATTCAAAATAGGGCTTGTACTAGTGAGAAAGGATAACGTTTTGAATAAAAATGTAGCACAGGAGATAATAAATCTTTTCGAGTCTGCTTTAATAGTCAAAAGTGAATTGCTAAATTTTTTAAAAATCACATTTTAAAAGAGATGTAATAAAGTCTTCGAAAATACCATAAACTGAATAATTAAACATTGATATTCTTTCAAATAAAATAACGTTGCAATTCTAATTCGTATTTTTAATTATTGAAGTTGGAAATTACGATGCTCAAAACAAAAAGAATATTTCTCTATTTTCTTGTACTGGTTTTTATGACCAATTGCGACGATTCGGTAAAAAAGCAAAAAAAGAGGGTGCAAAAACCCATTACTTCTATGCGAGTGTCTGCCTTACCCAAAACTATAAAAGCACCAACTGACAATCCTACATCTGCAGAAAAAGAGGCATTAGGAAAACTACTTTTTTTTGACCCAATCCTTTCCGGCAACAAAGATGTGGCCTGTGCTACATGCCATCATCCGGAGAATGGTTATGCTGAGTTCTTAGACATCAGTATAGGTCCCAATTCAAGTGGTATGGGTAGCAAACGTAAGTTTAACACCCCAAACGATATTCCTTTTGTAAAACGAAATGCCCAAACAATAATCAACACCGCCTTTAACGGAATAGATCAAAACAGCGCATACGACCCTAAAACTGCAACCATGTTTTGGGATGACCGTGCAAAAAGCCTTGAAAAACAAGCATTGGAGCCTATTAAAGCCTTTGAAGAAATGCGCGGCCACGGGATTTCAGAAATAGAGATACTACAAACTGTTATAAATAGATTGAACAGTATACCAGAATACCAGAAACTTTTTGAAATAGCTTTTGGTGAAAATGATGCGATTACAGTGGATAACTTAGGAAAAGCTATCGCCGCTTTTGAAAGGACTATCGTTACCAATAATTCGCGTTTTGACCAGTATATGCGTGGTGATAGAGAGGCCATCCATATGTCTGAAAAGGAGGGTTTTGAACTTTTTAAAACTGTAGGTTGTATAAACTGTCATAATGGCCCCATGTTTTCGGATTATAAGATGCATGTGTTGGGAGCTCCTGTAAATGATAAGTTACCCGTTGCTGATGGTGGTGTAAAAGACACCTTCGCTTTTCGTACCCCATCACTTCGAAATCTAAGATTTACTGCGCCCTATATGCATAATGGCAGTCTACAAAATTTGAGACGTGTGCTTGAGTTTTATGAGGATATTTCTAATGGTAAAATTCGCAACAAAAATGTACCATCTGAAAGATACGATCCATTTGTTCGTGAGCTTAAACTGAGTGTAAAAGAAATGTCTTTGATTATATCATTTTTGAATACATTAAACGACGATAGTTTTGATAAGGAGATTCCAGAATCTGTTCCAAGCGGACTTTCAGTAGCGGGTGCTATCCAATTAATTGAGTAACTATTTCTAGCACGGAATACAATAATTAATTTCTTTAACTTAGAAACTAGCATATTACTTCGGAATATAAACCCATATCCATTCCTTACTCCTTTGATAATCAATATTTTATTAGTTTTACCCGAATACCAGGCTAAAAATAACAAATATGAAAAAAATTACTATCGTATTACTTCTAGGTATTTTATGTTCTGGATGCAAGCAAAAGCTAAATAACGAAGCAACGTCGCAAAAACCAAATATACTTTTCATCTCTATTGACGATCTGAATCATTGGATAGAACCATTGGGAGGTAGTGAACAGGCACGTACTCCAAATCTAATGAAATTTAGTAAAGAGGCTGTAAATTTCACCAGGGCTTATTGTGCAAGTCCAGGGTGTAATCCATCTCGGGGAGCCATTCTAACAGGATATCACACGTACACATCAGGGCTGTATTCCAACTATCAAGATTGGCGTAAGATTCCTAAAATGGCATCTGAACCTACTTTAAATAGTTATTTTAAAGAACATGGATATTATACTGCAGGTGCCGGTAAAATTTATCATTACACCCAAGTTGACACCACTGGTTGGGACGCCTATTTTCCTTCAAAAACACAACCTATGCCACAGGAATATCTTCCTGAAAAACGACCATTGAATATGCCCCAATTTAAATACATGTACAAAATGTTCGATTGGGGGTCTATAGATATAGCAGATAATCAAACTGCAGATTACAAAAGTGTCAACTTTATCAAAGACCAGTTAAGCCAAAAACATGAGAAACCATTCTTTCTAGCATGTGGAATTTACAGACCTCATGTGCCTTGGTATGTCCCTCAAAAATATTTTGACCTTTTCCCATTAGACAGTATTCAATTACCGCTTACAAAACCAAACGACTTAAATGACATTAGCGATTTTGCAAAAAATGAAATTATTGAAAGAGGTGGGAATTACCATTCTCATGTGTTAGCTGCAGAGCAAGAAAAAAAGGCCATACAAGGTTATTTGGCTTCGATGGCATATGCAGATGCTATGTTTGGGAATTTAATTAAGGCATTAAAAGAGAGTGTCTATGCAGAGAATACAATCGTGGTTTTATGGTCCGATCATGGTTGGCAACTGGGCGAAAAGAAACACTGGCGTAAATTTGCCCTTTGGGAAAATGTGAACAAAAGTATGTTGATGATAAAATCACCTAAAATAAAAATAAATCTTCCTGACGGAAGTGCAAAAGGAAACGCAAATAGCCTTGTATCCCTTATAGATATTTATCCCACCTTAGTAGAATTAGGTGGACTTCCTCCAAGAAAAAACCTGGATGGCAAGAGCTTAGTACCTATTTTAAAAAATACTGAGACTTTTGATAACCGAGCAATTATTACCACTTATGACTATGGAAGTTACTCCGTGAGATACGAAGACTGGCACTATATTCAATATATTGATGGTAGTAAGGAACTATATGACCTAAATAAAGACCCTCAAGAATGGACAAATTTAAACAAAGACCCTAGTTACCAAGATACTATAAAAATGATGGCAACTTATATTCCTGAAAATCCTGTGGATTTACCTTTGCAATCCTTAATTCCGCTTCAGGAACATCACATAGCTCCTATTCAATCAAAAGAACATTATGAGAGTGAAGAACGCAAAGAATGGATGAAACGTTTTGAAAACAACTAATAGAATTATAAAATAATCTTAACCCTAAAAAATATGGAATCTTTCAGGCATGTTTTCAATATTTAAACCGTGGCCTAAGGTATAATTCTTGGTTTTGACTTCCCGGATAATAGCCTGTCTTTACAAAGCTTTTGACATAAGTTGTAGTATATTTTATGATTATTCACATAATCCATTTGGGTGTATGCTTACGTATATAAAAACAAACCCCACCTGCTATGAAAATTTTCAAAGTACTTACTGCCTTAGCTTTTATGGGACTGCTGTCTTGTAATTCCAATGATACTGACACGGAACCAATAGATGAGGAAGGTAAAACCATTGCACTCATTAATCCATTTCCAAACCTATCTTTCAGTCAGCCTTTAGGCCTTCAGGTCCCGGACGATGAAACAAATCGCCTTTTTATAGTTGAAAAAGGAGGTCGCATTGTAGTTTTTGAGAATGATGCCGCCACAACTACCACAACCAACTTTTTGAATCTTTCCAATATTTCAACCACTAGTGAACAGGGCTTGTTGGGATTGGCCTTTCACCCAAACTATAGCAGCAACGGATACTTTTATGTCTATTATACACCAACCGCATCGTTATCCGTTATTTCAAGGTTTTCAGTATCTACGGATGCCAATATCGCGGATGTCGGCAGCGAGGAGGTACTTTTAGAAATTCCCCAACCACTTACCAACCACAATGGTGGGCAAATTTCCTTTGGTTCAGATGGCCTTTTATACATTGCCGTAGGCGATGGCGGAGGAGGGGGAGACCCAGATAACAATGCTCAAAACAGGAACAACCTATTGGGAAATATCCTCAGAATTGATGTGGATAATAGTGAGAATGGATTAAATTATGCCATTCCTACCAGCAATCCATTTACAAACGAAGCACAAGTTAGAGGCGAAATATATGCTTACGGTCTTCGTAATCCCTGGCGCATGAGTTTTGATGTGCAAAATGGGTCACTATGGACCGGTGATGTTGGTCAGGGCGAGCGTGAGGAGATAAATGTGATTACTTCCGGTGGTAATTATGGTTGGAAAATTTTTGAGGGTACTTCTTGTTTTTCTGGGGATTGCGAAGTGACTGGTCTTACCGCGCCCGTTTTTGAATATGGTCATGACAATGGTGACCGTTCCATAACCGGAGGTTTTGTTTATCGGGGTGCTGCACTGCCTTCGTTAAGCGGGAAATATATTTATGGCGATTTTGTTAGTGGCCGTATTTGGGCATTGAACACCGCGGATAATACCACTGAACTTGTATTTGAATCTAGATTAAGCATTGCTTCTTTTGGTACGGACAATGATAACGAACTTTATGTATGCGCATTTGATGGTACTATATACAAATTAGCCCTAACGACCGTCAATTAATTTTAAGCGAGTCATAACAAAAAAATGATGGCTTCCTAAACCGAAGTTGCTCTAGGATCATTGGGGGCTAGAAAATTTGTTACCCTTATTGTTTTTAATACGTATTGCCTAAGATATAAAGTTGTGCAACAAAATATTAAGTAGGCAATGGAAGGTTTAAGCGGGATGAACGGTCCAAAATATTTTTAACACCAACCGTGTTCTACAACAAACCAAATACCTCTCCAAATCCTTATCTTTAACACGTATCAAAATACATAGCAGTCTTGAAGCACTTTACCAATACCGATACGTTTAAAAACATTAAAAAAAAGGTGTTATCGTATACTCATGTAGATCATGACCTATTAGAGGATGCGCTGAGTTTTTATGACGTAATAACCCTAAAAAAAGGGGAGCGATTAATTTCTGAAGGCGATACGGTCAGGTATTTCTATTATCTAGATAGCGGTTGTATCTCTTATTACAAAATAGAAGAAGGTGAACTAAAAGTATTAGAATTCTATACTCAAGATGTCTTTTTTACCGATTTGATTGCCTATGCAAAGGGCGCACCCTCTCATTGTTATTTAGAGGCTTTAGAACCTAGTGTACTACTGGCTGTACGAAAAGATAGGGCAGAAAAATCATTTGATCTTTCGCATCAGCTAGAACGCTTTGGGAGATTATCTATGCAAGAAGCCTTTCTTAAGATGTTCCATCGGGTAGACCGTCTAAACAATAGAAGCAACGAGGAGCGCTATCTACGAATTTTACAAAAACGACCCGATTTATTTCAACGTGTTCCTCAGTACCTCATCGCTTCTTATTTAGGCATTACCCCGGTTGGCCTATCCAAGCTAAGAAAACGATTGGGGAAAGGGTAAGGGAAATTCAAATAGTAAGTCAAAACTTGTATACAAAACAAATTCAACATCTTGTTTCCTGTTTCCGAATTTTAGAGCTAGATCAACAGAAACTTCTGGGTTAACAGAAAGGTAAAAACGAAAAGATCTATCAGCTTTTTGTTTATTAAACCAGTTTAATGGAATTGGCTAAAAATTGAATTACCTTGAAGAGCAAACTTACAAATAGACTCTATCATGGCAAACGAGTATATCGATTTAGAATCTCTTAAATTTTTATTATATCGGGTACATGGGTTACAAGACGTTTTAGACTTGCCTAATTATTGCGAATACGATGTCGGTTCTATTGATCTTTTATTAAACTCTGTCAAAGAATTTTCAGATAAAGAAATGTACCCTTACTTTAAAGATATGGACGAAAATCCAGCCCACTTTAAGGACGGAGAAATCATAGTCCATCCACAAGTACACAAATACATGAAGGCCGGTGGGGAAATGGGATTTATTGCGGGAGCTTTTCCCTATAAAGATGGAGGTATGCAACTACCAGCAATGGTAATAAATGCATCCGCCTATATCCAAGAGGCGGCAAATAATCATCTACCCGGCTATATAGGACTAACCATTGGAGCCGCGGAGCTAATCACCCATTTTGGTAATGAAGCATTGAATACTACCTATGTTCCTAAAATGTTAGAAGGTAGTTGGGGTGGCACTATGTGCTTAACAGAACCCCAAGCGGGCAGCTCTTTGTCAGATATTACAACATCCGCGGAACCCGATGGAGATTCCTATAAAATTCATGGACAAAAAATATTTATTTCCGGCGGTGATTACCAAGGGTCAAAAAATATAGTGCACTTAGTTTTGGCTCGTATCAAAGGAGCGCCAGCGGGAACTAAGGGCATTTCACTTTTTGTGGTACCCAAAAATAGACCTACTTCAAATGGTAGTCTAACACCCAACGATGTGCAAACGGTAGCTGATTTTGAGAAAATGGGTCAAAAAGGCTACTGTACCACGCATTTATTTTTTGGAGATAAGCAAGATTGCCACGGATGGCTGGTAGGAGAGGTCAACCAAGGTCTAAAATATATGTTCTTAATGATGAACGGTGCACGCATTGCCGTTGGGCGAGGTGCTGCGGCTATTGCCACTGCAGCCTATCATGCATCATTAAACTATGCCCATGAACGGGCGCAAGGCCGAAAATTAACTAGTACAGGCAAGAAAGATGTCCAACAAGAACAAACCCTCATTATTAACCATCCAGATGTACGTCGCATGCTGCTGCTACAAAAAGCAGTTTCCGAGGGCTCGTTGAGCTTGGTCTTCCTTACGGCTAAATACCACGATTATTCTATATCACATACCGATGTTGAGGAACAAAAAAAATATAAATTACTATTAGAAATATTAACACCGGTTGTAAAAACCTATCCCTCAGAAATGGGTCGCATTGCAGTTGACAACGGCGTTCAAGTTCTAGGCGGTTACGGCTTTTGCTCCGATTATATTTTACAACAATACCTGCGTGATATCCGTATTTTTTCTATTTATGAAGGCACTACAGGCATACAGTCCCAAGATTTATTAGGGCGAAAGGTGACCATGGAAAATGGAAAGGCGCTACAACTATTATCCGAAGAAATCACCCTATCAATCAAGGCGAGTATGGCATACGAATCACTGATACCCTATGCTAAAAAATTAGGCGAAAAACTGGAATTGACACAAAAAGTATTGCAATCGCTAATGGGATACGCCATGAAGGGGGATTACGAACGTTTCTTGGCCGATGCTACTCCGTTTATGGAGTTTTTCTCTACTATTCTTGTCGGATGGCTTTGGTTGGATATCGGTCGCGAAGCACAACAAGCTTTGGCTACCGGAGCTACCGAAAACAGCAGTGACTTTTATGAAAGTAAAATTCATACTATGGAATTTTACTTTACTTATGAATTACCTAAAACAACAGGGCTTGCAGAAGTTTTAATGAACGAAAAAGCCTTGACAGTTGGTTCGAGCAAAAAGGTTTTTGTTTAAAATGGATTCTAAACGCCAAATTTTAAAACAACTGAGTTTTCTCTAAAGGAATTACACATTTTGAAATGAGTTTATAGAAAACGTATGATAAAAAGCGCACAACAAAAGAATATATGAGTCTAAAACAGAAATTTGATCTAACGGGCAAAGTAGCTATCATTACCGGTTCTAGCAAGGGTATCGGAAAATCCATTGCCCAAGGTTTGGCTGAGAACGGTGCAAAAGTGGTCATCAGTAGTAGAAAACAGGAGTCCGTGGACGCGGTTGCCAACGAATTTAAAGAAATGGGATTGGAAGCCATGGGCATTGCCTGTCATATTGGCGACAAAGCACAATGTGAAAATTTGATTTCACAAACTATGGCTACGTATGGTCGTATCGATATTTTGGTAAACAATGCCGCTATCAATCCATATTACGGGCCTATAGAAGGTTCCGATGAAGCCATTTTTGATAAGATTATGAACGTGAATGTGAAGGCACCATGGCTGCTTTCTAATTTGGCACAGGCACATATGAAGGTGCATGGGGGTAGTATTGTTAATATTTCTTCGGTTGAGGGAATTCATCCTGGCTTTCGTTTGGGACTGTACAGTATGACCAAAGCTGCTCTTATCATGATGACCAAGAATCAAGCAAAAGAGTGGGGCCGTTATGGCATTCGGTCTAATGCGGTATGTCCGGGACTCATTAAGACCAAGTTTAGTGAAAGCTTATGGTCCAACGAAAAATTGGTGGCCGGTTACGAACAAATGGTGCCTTTACGACGTATGGCAGAACCCGATGAAATGGCGGGACTAGTTATGCTTCTCGCCTCAGATGCCGGTTCGTACATGACTGGTGGCGTGTATGTTGCCGATGGAGGATATTTAATTTCAGGATAAAAAAACCTATGAATTTTGACTATAGCTCAACATCAATAGCACTTCAAGAAAAACTGAAGGTTTTTATAACCACACATTTGCTTCCGGTGGAACGAGAGGTAGATGCTTATAATCTAGACCCTAAAAATGCGTGGACCAAATGGCCAGGCTTAGAGGCTTTAAAATATAAGGCCAAGGCAGAAGGCTTGTGGAACCTCTTTCTTCCCAAAAGCTATGGAGATTTCAGTGCCGGACTCACTAATTTGGAATACGCGCCCTTGGCAGAAATCATGGGTCGAATGATATGGGCATCGGAAGTTTTTAATTGCAATCCGCCAGATACGGGGAATATGGAAGTTTTAGCTAAATATGGTACTCCAGAACAGCAAAAAAAGTGGTTATATCCCTTGCTGGAAGGGCAAATTCGTTCTGCTTTTTTAATGACTGAACCCGATGTAGCTTCCTCAGATGCCACCAACATTGAAACAGCTATAGTTTCCGATGGAGACGATTATGTCATCAACGGAAAAAAATGGTGGTCGTCTGGAGCCATGGACCCACATTGCAAAATCGCCATAATTATGGGAAAGACTGATTTTGATGCTCCAAGGCATTTACAACAAAGTATGGTTTTGGTTCCCATGGATACACCAGGTTTGAAAATCATAAGACATTTGCCTGTATTTGGTTATAGTGATTCCCCAGAAGGCCATGCAGAAATTACATTAGAGAACGTCCGAGTCCCAAAATCAAACATCTTAGTAGGAGAAGGAAAAGGATTTGAAATTGCCCAAGGCCGTCTAGGACCGGGGCGCATTCATCATTGTATGCGGCTTATCGGTATGGCCCAACGGTCCTTGGAACTGATGTCTGAACGCACGGTAAAACGCAAACCCTTTGGCAGGACTTTGGACACCTTTAGCAGTATTCGCCAAGACATTGCAAAATCTGTTTGTGAAATTGAACAAGCACGCTTATTGACACTTTCCGCGGCAGATAAAATGGATAAACTAGGAAACAAAGAAGCAAAAGACCTCATCGCTATGATCAAGATAGTGGCTCCTAATATGGCCTTGAAAGTGATTGATCGCGCCATACAAATCATGGGTGGGAAAGGCGTAAGTAACGACACACCCTTAGCGCATTTCTTTGCTGCTGCCAGAACCTTGCGCTTGGCCGATGGGCCAGATGAAGTTCACATGAGTCAATTAGGAAAAAATACCATAAAAAAATACAACAAGCTCGGATTATGGAAATGACCCAAACCACCAAACCAGTTCGCGTTGGTGAAGAGCTTCCTGAAGAGAAGATAAAGCAGTTTTTGCTGGAGCACGGTTTAATAAATTCTGGTAAAAGCAACTTAAAAGTACATCAGTTTTCAAATGGTTATTCCAATTTAACCTATTTATTGCAGATTGAAGACAAAGAGTTGGTGCTTCGTAGGCCCCCTTTTTCAGCTCCAAAACGGGGTCATGACATGAGTAGAGAATATAAAGTATTAGCGCACCTAAACACTGTTTTTGACAAGACACCCAAGGTCTACGCTTATTCAGAAAATCCCACCATCCTAGGCGTTCCTTTTTACCTAATGAGCAAGGTTGAAGGTGAAATATTGACGGCAAAAAACGCCCAACAAAAATTAATACAGCCCCATGCCTTCAAGACCATAGCCAATACTTGGTTAGATACCTTTGTGGCCTTGCATCAAATCGACTACAAAGCTGCCGGACTTGCAGACTTAGGAAGACCGGAAGGCTATGTAGAGCGCCAAGTCTCAAATTGGGGCAGGCAATATCTCGCAGCGACCACGGATGATATTCCGGCAGCGAAAAAAGTAATAACTTGGATGCAGGAACATCAACCAAAACACTATGACCATAGCTTAATTCACAATGACTTTAAATATGACAATGTGGTTTTCAAGGATGATCGCTGGATGGAAATTGCTGCAATCTTAGACTGGGAAATGTGTACCCTTGGCGACCCTTTAATGGACTTGGGCACTTCGCTAGGCTACTGGACTGTAGCCACTGACCCTGACATCATGAAACAAGGGCTGGCCTCGCCCACCGTTATGGAAGGTAATCCTTCACGCACGGCTATTGTACAGCAATATGCGCTAAAGAGCGGTAGGAATATAGATAACCTTGTTTTCTATTATGTATACGGTTTGTTTAAAATCGCAGTGATTGCCCAACAGATTTATTACCGTTACAAACATGGTCATACGAACGATCCAAAGTTTGCACAGCTCAATAAAGCATCAGAATTATGTTGTAAAACGGCTTGGCAGGCCATTCAAAAAAATCAGATTGACGATTTGTATTAAGTATTCCCTAGTCAAAAAAATGGCGTGCATTAACAGATGTGTTTCTTACGTGGACGGAAAAACCCAAAATCGCACTGAGAAATTTAATAAAAAGATTCCCGACCACAGAGGGAATGAATAACAAATACTAATCATGAACCTAAAAAATAAAATAATTATCATCACAGGGGCTGGCAGCGGTATCGGAGCAGCTACGGCTAAGCTCTTTGGAAAACATGGTGCCACCGTTGTTGTTTCTGACATCCATCTGGAAACCGCCCAAAACACCGTTAATCAAATAGTAGCGTCAGGTGGTAAAGCCGAAGCTATGCAAACAGATGTGACTCAATTTGAAGCGGTAGAGGCTTTGATTACAAAAACTGTGACAACCCATGGGCAATTGGATGTTATAGTAAACAATGCTGGCATTGGTGGAAAAAAACAACTAAAAACCGCAGAACATACACATGACGATTGGCACAATGTGATTGCCGTGAATCAGACCGGGGTATTTTATTGCATGAAAATGGCCCTACAAATCATGACGGCGCAAGGCCATGGAAATATTGTAAATGTTGCTTCTTTGGCGGGATTAAAAGCATCAGGAAACAACCTTTCGTATAGTGCAAGTAAATATGCCGTTGTGGGTATGACAAAATCCGCAGCACTAGAATATGGCCGTAAAAACATTCGTATTAATGCGGTTTGTCCTGGTTTTACCCAGTCCGCTTTATTGAACCAATTATTAGCCTCAAGTCCTACTATCGAGGACAAACTTAAACACATGATTCCTATGGGTCGTTTTGGCGAAGCGCATGAAATTGCCGAAGCCATTTGTTGGCTAGCTTCCGATAATTCTAAATTCGTAACCGGGCAAACCATAACTTTGGACGGAGGTACATCTTTATAATCAACTATGAAAAACTTAATAATAACACAAAAAGAAGGGTATACCCTAGTTCAAATGAACCGAGGTAAAGTAAATGCAATTAATCTCGATATGGTGAACGAACTCCGCCAAGTATTTGCCGCCTTAGAAAAAGACCCTAAGGTAAAAGGTGCTATACTAACCGGGCAACCGCACTATTTTTCTGCCGGATTGGATTTAATTGAACTATTCCAATACGACAAAGAACAGATTACTTCATTTTTTAGTGATTTTGGAGCCTTGTATTTGGAACTAGTGCAGTTTAAAAAACCATTTATTTCAGCCATTACAGGGCATTCCCCAGCAGGTGGCTGTGTGTTAGCCGTCACGAGCGACAACCGTTATATGGCCGAGGGGGACAAGTATGTTATTGGGCTCAATGAGGTAGCGGTCAATATCCAAATCAGTCAAAACCTAACAGAAATTTATGCCTTTTGGATGGGCGAAGGATTGGCTAGTCGCTATATTTTGGAAGGTAAATTACTATCAGGAAAAGAAGCACTAGCTGCTGGTTTGGTAGATGAATTGATCCCTTTGGAAAATGTTCTGGATAGAGCTGAACAACAAATGAAAAAGTACTTACAAGCAGACCAAGAAATTCTAATGAACACGAAATACAAGGTTCGAAAGCACCTGTTGGACAAACTAGATTTAAAAGCTGGAAATGGACTCAAGGAAGCTTCAGAGCTCTGGTGGAAACCTGAAATTAGGGCGAAAATGGAAGCTTATGTAGCTAGTTTTTCTAATAAAAAGAAGTAACAGGTTTAACGCTTTTACCTATCCTGTAGGTATCTAAACCAATCACAAGTCCGCTTAATTAAGGGGAATACAAAAATGACGATTCATGAACAAACAACTATTATTCGTAAAAAGACCCACAGAAGCAGCAGATGCTTCAACCTGGAATTTAGTAAGTAACCCCATTCCTGAAATTGAAGACGGACAGATTTTAATAAAACAACATTATGTATCCTTAGATCCGGCCATGCGTGGATGGATGAACAATTCCAAATCCTACATCGCCCCAATGGAAATTGGTTCGGTGATGCGGGCAGGTTCCGTTGGTGAAATTATCAAATCAAAACATCCAAAATTTCAAGTCGGACAATATGTTGCAGGTACTGGTGGCGTGCAACAATATGCTGTTACGGATGGCTCTGGTTATTATCCTGTAGACCCAAAAATGGCACCTTTACCCACCTATATTGGCACATTAGGAATGACCGGAATGACCGCATATTTTGGTATTACCGAAGTTGGAAAAATAAAAGAGGGGGATGTTGTCTTAGTTTCTGGTGCTGCGGGAGCCGTGGGAAGCATAGTTGGGCAAGTGGCAAAAATCAAAGGTTGTACCGTAATTGGTATTGCAGGTGGGACCGACAAATGCAAGTATGTAGTTGAAGAATTGGGCTTTGATGCCTGTATCGATTATAAAAATGAAAATGTGGCTACACGATTAAAAGAACAATGTCCCAAAGGCATAGATGTTTATTTTGACAATGTAGGCGGTGACATTTTGGATATTGCTTTAACGCTACTGCGACGTAATGCCCGCATAGTCATCTGTGGTGCTATTTCTCAATACAACAACAAAACAGCTATTAAGGGACCCAGCAACTATTTGTCTCTTCTGGTAAACCGGGCGACGATGCAAGGTATGGTGGTATTTGATTATGTAGACAGATATAAAGAAGGTGCCATGCAGTTGGGCCAATGGATGGCCGAAGGAAAAATAAAAAGTCGCGAAGCTATCTACGAAGGCATAGAAAATTTTCCTGAGACTTATAATCGCTTGTTTAGTGGGGATAAAAAAGGAAAGTTGGTATTGAAAGTGATAGAATAAGGGCTAAGCGCTAGAATTAGCAAAAAAGCAAAGCAAACAGCGGAAAGCAAAAAAAATGAAAGCGATACGATGCAACACCTATGGCCCTCCTTCTGAACTAGCTCTAGAAGAAGTAGAAAATTTAAAGCCAGCAAAAAAAGAAGTACTAATAAGCGTTAAAGCATGTGGCATAAATTTTCCAGACACTTTGATTATTCAGGGCTTGTACCAATTCAAACCCGAGCTACCTTTTACACCGGGCAGTGATGTATCAGGTATCGTAAAGGCTATTGGGTCAGCAGTAAAACATGTAAAGGTTGGTGATGAAGTTTTTGGATTTGTAGCCCATGGTGCCATGGCTGAAGAGGTTTTGGTTCCTGCAAATGCTTGTTTCCTAAAACCAAAACAGATGGATTTCCCAGTAGCAGCATCCTTTATGATGGCCTATGGCACTTCCTTTCACGCACTAAAAGACCGAGCAAAACTTCAAAAAGGGGAAAGCCTTCTTGTCTTGGGTGCCTCAGGTGGTGTTGGTCTTGCCGCAGTGGAATTAGGCAAGCTTATAGGAGCGCATGTGATTGCAGCCGCTTCTTCGGATGAAAAATTAGAACTCTGTAAACATTATGGTGCAGATGAAACCATCAACTATAGCAAACAAGATTTAAAATCGACCATAAAAGCATTAACCAACAACAAAGGGGTTGATGTTATATATGATCCCGTAGGCGGAGATTATGCTGAAGCAGCCTTTAGGGGTATCGCTTGGAACGGGAGGTATTTAGTCGTTGGTTTCGCATCGGGGCATATTCCTAAACTAGCACTAAATCTACCTTTGTTAAAAGGGGCTTCAGTCGTGGGTGTTTTTTGGGGTGGTTTTGCCATGGGTCAACCCAAAGCAAATATGCTAAACACCATGACCTTAATGCAATGGCATGCTGAAGGTAAATTAAATCCTCATATCGATAAAATATACGATTTAAAAGATGCTTCAAAAGCATTGGAAGTCATGATGCAGCGAAAAGTAAAGGGGAAATTAGTCATACTTGTATAATTTTAAATCTAAGACACGAAACGTGGTACTAAAAAATAGAAGAGACTAAAACCAAAAAATTAAATATGAGATTAAAAGATAAAGTAGCCATTGTAACTGGCGGAGCAAGGGGTATTGGGGAAGCCATTGCCGAACTGTTTGCAAAAGAAGGTGCCAAAGTAATCATTGTTGACTTACTATCTCAAGGTCAGCAAGTGGCAGAACGTATCATCGCCAATGGCGGCGTAGCGGAATATCATTCCATTTCTGTAACAGATAAAATCGATATTGACGCGCTGTTCGAAAACGTTTACAAAACCTATGGTAAGATTGATATCCTCATCAATAATGCCGGTATTACCCGAGACCGTACCCTTGAAAAAATGAGTATAGAAGAATGGGATGCTGTCATTGATGTAAACCTAAAGGGTGTTTTTATTTGCACACAGGCAGTTGCTCCCTATATGAAAACGAATTCTTACGGACGCATTGTAAGCGCTGCTTCTAATGTTGGCCTACGAGGTAATTTTGGACAGACCAATTATGCCGCTACAAAAGCAGGGGTCATTGCCATGGCCAAGACGTGGACCATGGAATTAGGAAAATATGGTATTACGGCCAATGCCGTAGCGCCAGGTTTCACTTTGACGGATATGGTCGCTGACATTCCAGAGGCACATTTAGATGCCATTAAAGCGAGTATTCCCCTAAGAATGGCTGCGCAACCGATTGATATTGCTTATGGTTATCTATACCTTGCTTCGGACGAGGCTCGATTTGTATCCGGAATTTGTTTGACCATTGATGGGGGTACCGCTAGATAAATCTAACACTATGGCTCAAGTACATATTTCAGATTTTACCGAATTCAAAACACTAGTGGGCAAGGAACTTCCTATTGGAGAATGGCTGACTATAACCCAGGAGATGATTAATAATTTCGCTAAAGCAACGCAAGATTTTCAGTGGCTTCATGTAGATTTGGAAAAAGTTAAACAGCACTCTCCTTTCAAAAAGCCAATTGCCCATGGTTTTATGTCCATAGCAATATTATCAAAATTATTGATGGATTTGATCGTGGTGAACTCGGCTACAATGGGTATCAATTACGGATTAAACAAAGTACGGTTTCCGAGTCCCGTTTTGGTGGATAGCAATATTCGATTGCATACCACTATTTCCGAGATAGAATCTTATGGTGAAAATGGCTTGAAAATCACTTGGAACTGCAAGGTAGAAATTCAAGGCATTGAAAAACCTGCCTGTGTTGCAGAATTCCTTAGTTTGATGTTTGAGTAAATAATACAAGTCAAGACCCAAATCTCAAGTCGTCCTATCCACAAAATGACAAAGAAGGTTTCTAGTGCTGACTCAAAAACAAACTTTTTAGCTACAGTTACAACTTAACTCCCATATACTTTAGTAGCACTGTAAAATAAGAGCATTTTATAATCAAAAACCTTCAAAACCTTAACACTTAATAACATTGAAATTATTTGTATATTATACTGCCGTTTAAACTCTTATTTAGCGCAACCAATAAACCAACCAAGCTAATTATTCATCTATGGAAAGATTATTTGACCTGCTATACCATCAAGTTGCAAATTTCCCATGCAAAAATGCCTTAAATACAAGAGATGCTGATGGCCAATGGAAATCTTTAAGCTCACAAAACGTATTGGAAGTCGCTGAAAAAGCTGCCGGGGGGTTGGTTAATTTGGGATTTAAACCAGGTGACAAGATTGCCATTGTTTCATACAAGAACCGACCAGAATGGGTCATCATGGATTTTGCCATTCAAATGGCAGGACTGATTAGTATTCCTATGTATCCCACCATCAGTTCTAGTGAATATGAATATATTTTAAATGAGGCCGAGGTCAAAGGCGCCTTTTGTGGGGGATTGGATTTGTTCGATAAGCTCTCGCAAGCTCAGAAAAACAGTCCTAATCTAAGACATATTTATGCGTTTGACCAAGATTCAAAAGCACCTTTTTGGGAGACCATGTTCGATTCTTCAAAAAGTAAGGAGGTTGAACACATAAAAGGGATAATAAAAGCAGACGACTTAGCCACTATCATTTATACTTCTGGGACCACTGGAAACCCAAAAGGGGTTATGCTTACGCACAGAAACATTATGCACGTTATATTAGAGACCTCTAAATTTTTACCCTTGGGTCATGGGGAAAGTGCTCTTAGTTTTTTACCCTTATGTCATATTTATGAGCGTGCGGTATCATTCGCTTATTGTTTTAAAGGTGCGGCAGTATATTTTTGCGGCACGGATAACTTAAGCGGTCCCACAGGAGATTTAGCAAGTGTTAAACCCGTTGTTTTCACTACGGTACCCAGACTGCTAGAAAAGGTTTACGAAGCTATTTATAATAAGGGTCTTATACTTGAGGGAGTGAAAAAAAAGTTATTCTTTTGGGCACTAAGCCTAACCGATGATTTTGAGCTAGATCAGCAGCTTTCTTTAACCAAAAAACTACAATGGAAGATTGCAGGTAAACTTATTTTTAGTAAGTGGCGCGAAGCCCTCGGGGGCAATATTCGCTTAATCGTTACTGGTGCTGCTCCATGTCCTTCGAAAATACTCCGTGTGTTTTGTGCTGCTGGAATCCCAGTCCGTGAGGCCTATGGCCTCACAGAAACCTCGCCCACGCTAACCATTAACGGCTTAGAGCCTGGTGGAACGGCTATAGGAACTGTTGGTTATGCCATTCCGGGAGTTTCTCTCAAAATAGACGCATCAGATGGCAACTATGCAGATGATGAAGGTGAGATATTAGCTACTGGACCTAACATAATGCAAGGCTATTACAAAAAACCAGAAATCAATGCGAAGGTCTTTAAAGAGATTGATGGGGTAAAATGGTTCTGTACTGGTGATGTGGGCAAATTGATAAAAGGGAACTCAGGTCTTGAGTTCTTAAAGATTACTGACCGTAAAAAAGAACTTTTAAAAACCTCAGGTGGTAAATATGTTGCCCCTGCCCCCATCGAAAACAAAATGAAAGAAGACTTCCTTATTGAACAAATGATGGTTGTGGGTGACAAGCAAAAGTTTGTGACTGCACTAATCGTTCCCGCAGAAATATCTCTAAAGAATTGGTGTGAGCACAAAAAGTTAGGTTGGACAAGCTTACAAGACATGATTAAAAACGATAAGGTCATCGCCAAATATCAAAAAATAATTAATACATATAACCCAGAATTTAGCCACATTGAACAGGTGAAAAAATTTAAATTAATTGGTTCACCATGGCTGCACATTCATGAAGACAATTCCAGCGCGGAGCTTACCCCTACCCTAAAATTGAAAAGAAGGGTCATCCGCGAAAAGTTTAAAAACGAAATTACCGAACTCTATTCATGATCTGGCTCTGTATTAAAACCCTTGTATTGATTTATATCTCCAAGTCCGTCAAGTTTCAGACCGAGAATCTTGGTAAGCTTTCCCGACCAAAATTTATATCTTTAGAACTACCAAAAAACTAAAAATTTTAAAATGAAAATAACCATCAGTTGCCTTTCCAATCCTAAATTGGCCAAAATCACCCTCCTTGCCCTTTTTACGGTTATTTTTTATTCCTGCGGAGAACAAGAAAAGGACAGCAATCCATGGGTTTCCCTTTTTGATGGGCAAACCTTAAATGGCTGGACACAAAAAGGTGGCGAAGCAAGCTATCTAGTTAGGGAGGGGGCTATTGTTGGAACAACAGTATTAAATACCCCAAATTCCTTTCTCACTTCCGATAAAATGTATGGTGATTTTATATTGGAACTAGACTTCAAAGTAGACCCAAGTATGAACTCGGGTATTCAAATACGTAGTAATAGTTACTCCTATTATAGAAACGGAACCGTACACGGCTATCAAATCGAAATTGACCCTTCGGACAGAGCTTGGAGTGCCGGTATCTATGACGAATCTAGAAGAGGGTGGTTGCATCCTATTTCGGATGAAAACAGCGCAGCTAAACGAGCCTTTAAACAAAATGATTGGAACCGCTATCGAATAGAGGCTATTGGAGATACTTTAAAAACATGGATAAACGATATCCCCGCCACACACTTAGTAGACGATCAAACAGCAAATGGATTCATAGGCCTACAAGTACATTCTATTCATGCAGATCAAAAACCGGGAACTGAAATTATTTGGAAAGACATACGTATACTTACCGAAAATCTTGAAACATATTCTAGAAGAAGCCCTTTACCTCTGGTAAACAAACAGAACAAACTCACGAAAAATGAGTCCGACCAAGGTTGGAAAATGCTGTGGGACGGAAAAACCACCGAAGGATGGAACGGTGCCAAATTGGATGGGTTCCCAGAAAAAGGATGGGTTATTGAAGACGGTGTTCTTACGGTATTGCCGTCAGGCGGTGAGGAATCAACTGCCGGAGGCGATATTGTTACTGTAGAAAAATACAGTGATTTTGAATTGATGCTAGACTTTAAACTTACCGAAGGTGCCAATAGTGGTATTAAATATTTTGTAGACACTGAACTAAATAAAGGAACAGGTTCTTCCATTGGTTTGGAATATCAAATTTTGGATGATGTAAAACATCCCGATGCAAAAAAGGGAAACCATGTGGGTAGTAGAACTGTTGCATCACTTTATGATCTCATCCAAGCCGACATCAACAAACCAATCAATGCCATTGGCCAATGGAACCATGCGCATATTATATCAAAAAACAATCATGTGGAACATTACCTCAATGGAGCAAAGGTTTTGGAATATGAACGTAAAAGTGATACTTACAGAAAATTGGTGTCTGAAAGCAAATACGTTACATGGCCAAATTTCGGCGAATTGGACAGCGGCCAAATCCTGTTACAGGACCATGGCGACCTGGTAAGCTTTAAGAACATTAAAATAAAATCAACAACCAACAACTAGATTATGACAAACAATAGAAGAGATTTCATCAAAAAGACAACGGCGGGCTCTTTGGCCTTAACCTTGGGTGGACTAACATTTCCCGCAATGGCAAATGCTAGAATATTGGGTGCGAATGATCATATTAATTGTGCCGTAATCGGGGTGCGTAGCAGGGCAAAAGCACACGTAAGGGCAATTCATGCCAATACTAACGCAAAAATCCTTTACAACTGTGATGTAGATGATGTCATCATAGAAGAACATAATATTTGGTGCCAGAAGACTATTGGTTATGTGCCAAAGGTTGAAAAAGATTTTCGAAAAATATTAGAAGACAAAGATGTGGATGCTGTATTCATAGCCACACCGGAACACTGGCACGCCCCTATGGCTATCATGGCTATGCAGGCAGGCAAACATGTGTATATAGAAAAACCATGCAGTCACAACCCACATGAAAACGACCTTCTTGTGGCTGCTCAGAACAAATACGGGAAAAAAGTGCAAATGGGCAACCAACAACGTTCCGCCCAAACCTCTATACAAGGTATAAAAGATATAAGAGCAGGGGAAATAGGTGAAGTTTATAAAGGCGAGGCTTACTATTCCAATAACCGTGGTTCTATTGGTAAGGGAAAAGAAATCACAGTCCCCAAAACATTGGATTGGGATCTATGGCAAGGCCCCGCGCCACGAGAGGCATACAGAGATAACATACACCCCTACAATTGGCACTGGTTCAAAACATGGGGGACTGGAGAAATGCATAATAATGGCACTCACGAAGTAGATATTTGTCGCTGGGCATTAGGGGTGGATTTACCGGAAAGCGTTACTTCATTTGGTGGAAAACATACTTTTGACGATGACTGGGAGTTTGTAGATAACCAGCAAGTAACTTTCAAATACCCTGATAATAAATTTATTACATGGACAGGCCATAGTCGCGGTGTTATCATGCCTAAACAACCGGGTCGTGGTGTCACTATTTACGGAAGCAAAGGAATTATACAATTAGATCGGAATTTTTACAAACAGTTCGATTTACAAGGAAATGCTATTAAATTAGAATTTGAAAAGGCGCAAAGTGCTACTACCAACACTAGAGGAGAAGGAAATTTGGACGTTGATCACATAGGTAATTTTTTCGACGCTATACGACGTGATACTTCCTTATATGCGGACATTAACGACGCCAGTATTTCTACGATGTTATGTCATCTAGGGAACATGGCACAGGATGCAGGGGAGACCTTAAAAATAGATCAAACTACCGGTAAAGTGCTCAACAATGAAAAAGCCATGAAAAGCTGGAAAAGGGAGTACGCCAAAGGATGGGAACCGAAATTGTAATCCAATTGAAATTTTGACGTAGTGGATGTATAAAGTCTGTTTTGAAACGTCTTTGCATGTCACGAATCAATCTAGTTTCTTTTATAAATTAACAAACAGATTACTTCTCTTGCCAAACGGTAGCAAAGAGAGGTAATCTGTTTTAATTTAGCTTTTTATGTAGCTGTAGCACTTATAGCTACGATTAAGACGATACACGCAAAAGTATACTTACATATTTCTACGATACTGCCCGCCTACTTCAAAAAGAGAATTGGTAATCTGTCCCAAAGAGCAGCGTTTACCAACTTCCATGAGGGTTTCGAAAATATTCCCATTAGTCATAGCCATTTTGCGCAGTTCATCCAATAAAGCGTCTTGATTTGCCTTATTGTGTAAATGCTCTAAAGTTTGGATCTGATGTTCCTTTTCTTCCGTTGTAGCTCTAATTACCTCATCGGGTAGAATGGTAGGAGAACCCTTGGAACTCAGAAAAGTATTCACGCCTATAATAGGAAATTCGCCATTGTGTTTTAAGGTTTCATAATGTAGACTTTCTTCCTGAATCTTATTTCGCTGGTACATGGTTTCCATAGCACCTAGCACTCCTCCTCTTTCAGTTATCCTATCAAATTCAAGTAAAACCGCTTCCTCAACTAAATCGGTAAGTTCCTCTATAATGAAAGAACCTTGTAATGGGTTTTCATTCTTGGTAAGTCCCAGTTCCTTGTTAATGATCAACTGGATTGCCATGGCCCTCCTTACAGAATCCTCTGTTGGGGTGGTGATGGCCTCGTCATAGGCATTGGTATGTAACGAATTACAATTATCGTAAATAGCGTACAATGCTTGTAAGGTCGTACGGATATCGTTAAAATCAATTTCTTGGGCATGAAGACTTCTACCTGAGGTCTGAATATGATATTTAAGCATTTGCGCCCTTTCATTAGCTCCGTATTTTTGCTTCATAGCCTTTGCCCATATCTTTCTTGAGACGCGTCCTATTACGGCATATTCCGGATCTATACCATTGGAAAAGAAAAAGGATAAATTGGGTCCAAAAGCGTTGATGTCCATACCCCTTGAAAGATAATATTCTACATAGGTAAACCCATTAGATAAAGTCAATGCCAATTGGGTTATGGGATTCGCACCTGCTTCCGCAATATGGTAGCCGGAAATAGATACCGAATAAAAATTACGAATGGTGTTGGCAATGAAATACTCTTGAACATCGCCCATAAGCCGCAAAGCGAATTCAGTGGAAAAAATACAGGTATTCTGAGCTTGATCCTCCTTTAATATATCGGCTTGTACCGTGCCCCTAATTTCAGATAGGGTCTTCACTTTAATTTGCTGATACACATTTAAAGGCAACACCTGGTCTCCAGTAACTCCCAATAAAAACAAACCTAAGCCATCATTACCTTCCGGAAGCTCACCATGGTATTCCGGTCTCTGAGCGTCTTTATAAATAGAATTAATTTTTTTATCCACGGTTTGCTCCAAGCCGTTTTCCTTAATGTATAGCTCGCACTGCTGATCTATAGCAGCATTCATAAAAAAGGCTAAAAGCATAGGTGCAGGTCCGTTTATGGTCATACTTACCGAGGTCATTGGATCGGCCAAGTTAAAGCCAGAATAGAGCTTTTTAGCATCGTCCAAACAACAAACACTGACCCCTGCATTTCCTATTTTACCATAAATATCGGGCCGATAATCAGGATCGTTTCCGTAGAGCGTAACACTATCAAAAGCTGTAGACAATCTTTTTGCAGGAAGTCCCATACTCACATAGTGAAACCTTCTGTTGGTACGTTCCGGACCTCCCTCACCTGCAAACATTCTTGTAGGATCTTCTGCCGTTCTCTTAAAAGGATATAGTCCTGCCGCGAAAGGGAATTCGCCGGGCACATTCTCCTGTAGTATCCATTTTAACAAATCTCCCCAAGCCTCATATTTTGGTAGCGCAACTTTTGGAATTCGAGAATAGGAAAGTGATGTGGTATGGGTATCAATTTTTAATTCCTTACCTCGCACCTTAAATGTGTATACGGGATTTTTGTATTTAGCTACCTTCTCTTCCCATTCTAAGATTACTTTCCAATTATATGGGTCTAAGTCCAACTTTACCCTATCGAATTCTGCTAACAACAGTTTACATAAATCTGACGTATCCTTAGTTCGCTTGCTATCAGGCTCAAGCTCCAAGCCATGCACCTCTAGTATAGGAAATTGCCCAGTAACAGATTCCAAGGTCTTATAAATACCAAAAAGCTTTTGTGCCGTTTGTGATTGTACCACTACATTTGCGTCATAGGCTCTGTTACTTTCGGCTATTTCTGAAAGGTACCTTATTCGGGCAGGTGGTATCACATAAATTTTTTCGCTTGAGCCAGCTAAAAACTTAAAAGAGGATTTCAATTGTGCCTTTGTTTTTTCTACTAGTTGTTCTACAACCGCGCTGTATAAACGGTTCATCCCGGGGTCGTTAAACTGAGAGGCAATAGTTCCAAAAACTGGCAAGTCCTCTTGTTTGGCATCCCAAAGGTTATGATTACGCATATATTGCTTCTTTACATCACGTAAAGCATCCAAGGCGCCCCTTTTATCAAACTTGTTGATAGCTACTAGGTCAGCAAAGTCAAGCATATCTATCTTCTCCAACTGGGTAGCAGCACCAAACTCCGGCGTCATCACATATAGTGATACATCACTGTGTTCTATAATTTCGGTATCGGACTGGCCAATTCCAGACGTTTCCAATATAATTAAATCAAATGCTGCTGCTTTTAATACCTCAACTGCCTTGTTAACATGTTTTGATAGGGCTAAGTTTGATTGCCTCGTAGCCAAACTCCGCATATAGACCCTTGGATTATTGATAGCGTTCATACGTATTCTATCGCCCAATAACGCACCCCCTGTTTTCCTTTTAGAAGGGTCAACGGATATAATCCCTAAAGTTCTCTGGGGAAAATCAATTAGAAAACGCCGCACCAATTCATCTACCAGCGAGGACTTACCCGAACCACCGGTACCGGTGATTCCTAAAACAGGCGTTTTTGATTTCTTTGACGCAACAGCAACGGCTTGCAATGCATTTTTTGCTAAATCCGGAAAATTCTCCGCTGCTGAAATAAGCTTAGCAATGGCCTTATGTTCTTTGTTTGGGAGTCTATCCACCTCGTTTTTGATATTGTCCCCCACCGGAAAATCGGACTGCTGAACTAAATCATTGATCATACCCTGTAAACCCATTTCTCTACCATCATCCGGAGAGTATAAACGGCAAATACCGTAATCCATTAAATCTTTTATCTCAGATGGAAGGATAACACCTCCCCCACCACCAAAAATCTTAATATGCTCACTACCTCTTTCCTTAAGTAAATCGTACATATATTTAAAATACTCATTGTGGCCACCTTGGTAAGATGTAATACAAATGGCATTCACATCTTCTTGGATTGCGGTATTTACCACCTCCTCAACACTTCGGTCGTGTCCTAAATGAATAACTTCCACACCTGTAGATTGAATAATTCTGCGCATGATATTAATGGAAGCATCATGTCCATCGAATAAAGAAGCTGCCGTAACGATTCTAATTTTATGCACAGGCTTATAAACGGATACGTTTTTCATAATGAAGCATTTAGGATTACGGTTTACTCTCAAATTTAAGCCTTTTCCCAAAAGGAATTAGAGCTAAGCCTTAGGAATAAGAGCCCATTCTATTCCAAAAGATTAAAGATTTTAGTCCAATTTGCTCAATTTGTAAAACAAAATGGAAGGAATTATACAAAACCTTATGTTTAATGTAATTATAAAAGCGTAATCACTTCCTAAAAAACGAAATCAATGGTATTATTGTATTGCTAATTGATATGGCATCATTTTGATATCTTTAGCATCACACTGTTTTCCTTATGCGAAAAAAACTAGTAAGAATTGGTTTAGTTTTATTCCTGATTCCTTGTTTGGCGTTGCTTATCTGCAACTACCTAATCAACTCTTTTGCAGAAGGAAAAACGTATAACAGTACTTCAAGAATCCCAAAGAACAAAGTTGGATTGATGCTCGGTACTTCTAAAAAAATAAAGGGAGGAAAATCCAATCCGTACTACGCAAATAGAATTACTTCAACTGTGGCCCTTTTCAATGCAAAAAAAATAGATTTTATACTCGTAAGCGGGGACAACGGTACAATATACTATAATGAGCCAACGACCATGAAAAAGGATCTTATCTCCAAAGGGATTCCAGCAGAACGTATTTTTTTAGACTATGCGGGTTTTAGAACTTTGGATTCTATGGTAAGAGCAAAAGAGGTTTTTGGACTTACAGAGGTTACCGTCATATCCCAAAAGTTCCATAACGAAAGAGCCATTTATTTGGCAGAAAAGAAAGGATTGAAAGCTATTGGTTTTAATGCCGAGGACATTTCTTTAGAATCTGGGTTAAAGGTTCAGCTGCGAGAGTATTTTGCTCGTGTAAAAGTATTCCTAGATTTGGGCCTTAAAGTCCAGCCTCGATTTTACGGAGATAAAGTCAAAATAGAATTGGGATTTGCACAATAATAAACCTAATAAAATGTCCAAGATAAAAACGTTTCTCAAAAACCTAGGACCAGGCTTGCTCTTTGCCAGTATGGCTATTGGAACATCACATTTGGTGCTATCCACTAAAGCAGGTGCCCAATATGGATGGCTCATGGTTATTCCTATTATTTTGGCAAATGTCCTAAAATATCCTTTTTTTGAATTTGGGGTACGCTATACCAGCATTACCAACAAAACACTAATAGAAGGATATTTGAATCGTGGAAAGGGATACTTATGGTTCTATGCTATCATAACCTTGATTACCACCTTTACAATTCTTGCCGCCCTTTATACGGTAACCGCAGGCTTGTTTATTAATCTCTTTAAAATTAATGACGTATCAATAAGCACCGTCGCATTAGGACTATTTATATTCATAAGCTGCCTATTGATTATAGGAAAATACAAATTCTTAGAAATTAGCTTAAAACTTGTTGTAAGTATCCTCTTTTTAGCACTTATTGTAACCACAGCCTTGGTTATTTATCAGGGACAGGTAGAAACCGTCGCAGATTTTAAGCCTATCCCTATATTCAACGAAGCAGGCATTTTATTCCTAATAGGTCTTATGGGGTGGATGCCCACCACCGTAGAGGCTTCTAGTTGGGTGAGTTTATGGAGTATAGAAAAATGGAAGAGTCAGGAAAAACCTTCATTAACGGAGTCGCTGCAAGAGTTTAACATAGGTTATCTTCTCACTAGCGTCTTGGCTCTATTCTTTATGACCATAGGATGGTTTACTCTTTATGGAACCAATACAGTACTTAGCGGTAATGCTGTTAGTTTTGCAGATCAAGTGGTACAATTATTTACAACGCATATTGGCAGCTGGGCCTATATATTTATTGCCATATCAGCCTTTGCTACCATGTTCAGTACATGCATGACTGCTCATGATGCGGTTACCAGGGTTAGCTTGGAAATTATTGGACTGTTACGACCAACTAAAGTCTCTATAAACAACAAAGTGAATTTTGGAATTTGTGTAGTATTATTGGCCATAATCAATTTCGTGGTTATAGCAGCATTTGGAGCAAATATGGGAAATCTTGTTGCACTAGCTACTTTTGTTTCCTTTATTGTGGCCCCGATAATAGGTTATAAGCGTTGATATACCTGTGCAATACCGGCCAAACAAAAACCTTCGTATTTTGACCTACCTAGGAATTGTGGTCTTATCCTGTTTTTCTCTATATTATTTCTATGTTATAATTTTTTAGCTTTACTATTTCTTATTAAGAACTTTAATCAACGTACGTTCATTTTGTTTATGTAGAAAATCTAAACAATATGAGCCGTTTACACAATTGTTAGTTAATTTTTCCTCTCCGTACCCTAAAGATTCAACGATAGTTACTTCGGACACACCCTTATTAATTAGGTAAGCCTTAATAGCGTCAGACCTATTTTTGGAAAGATTCGAATTATAGGAAGAACTATTCCTACTATCGGTATGAGTTGCGATTGCTAAACGTAACTCCGGAAACTGGATTACCGTTTGGACCACTTTGTCAAGCTCACTTGCAATAGCACTATTTACGATACTTTTCCCTTTGTTAAAATAAAACTTATTCAATTTTAATACAATTTGATCTTCTTTTTCCTCTACAAGATCATCTAACAATACTAGACCAATGGGAAATGGAACATTCTGAATAACCTCCATCTCTTTTTCCTTGAAGGTGGCGGAAAAAATGGAATACTTTTCTTTGGATGCGGTTATGGTAACTTGTTCCTGCCAAGGTATCTCCAAAGTAAACGTACCGTCCTCCTTAGCATGTACTTCTTTTAGAATAGTACCTTGAGCATCTACAACGCTTATCTGAACCTGACTAATTCCGTTTTGGGTGAAGGTATTGAGCACTTCTCCTCCCAAAGCAAAAGTTTTTAGTCCCGGAATACCATTGATTGTAAAACCATAGATATCATCACCTCCTTTACCTCCTTTTCTATTGGATGCCAAGTAACCTAAATAGGCATCATCAGCTATCTCTTTAATAATTAATCCAAAATCGTCAGCAGTGGTATTTATACCTTCACCTAGATTCACAGGAATACTGTAGACTCCATTCATATGAAGATTTGACTTGTAAACATCCATGCCGCCAAATCCGTAAAAAACGTCTGAAGAAAAATAAAGATCACCTTTAAACAAGTAAGGTGAAATTTCATTTCCCGGAGAGTTTATTCTAGGACCTAGATTTGTTGGAGCCGACATAACCTGCCCGTTATTGGTGGTTACATAATAAATATCCGTGCCGCCGTAACTATCATCAAAATTTGCAGAAAAGTAAAGTCGATCACTTTTAGCATCAAAAAAAGGATAGTAAAACGAGATGCTCAAATCCCTTAGAAGAAACCTAAAATCACCACTCTGATCCAGCACACCAATGGACAAAGCATTTTTTCCCTTATCATTAAAGGCCATTTCACCATCTAAGGTATTGGAAAGGATATAGAAGATATTATCCAATTTATCAGAATAATACGGAGTGGATTTGTGAAATTCAGAAAATGGAATTTTCGAAAAAATCCCTACACCACTAACAGCACCTTTTCCGTCTATTAAAGCTGAGTAAATATCGAGATAAGATTCTCCCGTTGGCACATACGTGCTTTTAGTTTTTTGCATTCTACTACTACTGAATAGTAGACCTTCTTTATAGAAAGCAGGAGAAATATCTGCTTGTGGACTGTTAATGGAAACATTGAAAATTTCAAAATTACGATTACCTTCT